>Ga0210378_10002123_pt1 | contig 10146 bp, 8 predicted proteins | sample PLM1_60_b1redo_FD_155465 | JGI IMG/M metagenome (GOLD analysis project Ga0210378, IMG submission 155465) | Groundwater sediment microbial communities from an aquifer in East River, Colorado, USA - PLM1_60_b1 redo | ecosystem: Environmental > Terrestrial > Soil > Riparian zone | place: USA: East... | reverse complement strand
GCCTCTGGCCAGAACGACGACACGGCGTTCACAGGCGTCGACAAGCCCACCGCGACCGACCCCACCAAGGAGCCATACAACTTCTACCGGTTCAACTCCAAACGCTTCGACCCGGCCAGCGGCACCTACGACATGGGCTTCCGCGACTACGACCCCGGCCTGAACCGGTTCCTCACCCGGGACATGTACAACGGCGCCCTGGCCGACCTGGACCTCGCCACCGACCCGTTCACCAGCAACCGCTACGCCTTCGCCGGCGGCAACCCCATCAGCAACATCGAGCTGGACGGCCATATCCCCGCCGGCTGCGACGCCCAATGCACCCGCGACTACGCCGCCGCCGCAAACCAAGCAGCCAGCCAGCCAGCAGCGGCGCCACTTCCCTCAGATCCCAGCGCCTCTGCACGGCATGCCGCCCTCGGTCGTCTGCAAAGCGTCGGAGACACCAGCGCGCCGCTGACTCCCGAGCAGCAGCGCGCCCGCGACGCTTACATGGGTGAGGGCCTGCGGCAACTGAGCGATCCGCGCTGGTGCTCGATGCACCGGCTCCCAGACAACTTGTCGGTGTGCGGGTTGGTCGACGCCACTGCGACGGTGGCCCAAGACGCCACGCCGTACCTCGAGCTGGTAGCTGAGCTCACCGGGATGGCCGACATCGATCGCTGCGCCGAGAAGGCCATCGTGGCATCGTGCGCCCTGGCCGCCGCAAGCATGCTTCCTGCTGGCAAAGCAAAAGCGCTCAAAGAGGGCGTCGAGGCTCTCAAACTAGCAAACCGGACCAGAAAGCTCGTAAACATGCCATCATGGCGGAAGCTTGCAGTCGACTGGGAGGAAATCTTCTCCGGCCACCTCCCGGGCGGATGGCGCGTCGGACCCCGTAAAGACCTCTTCTACAATATGTCAAAGGACGAAGTCAAAGCAGCCGTAGGGGATGCATACAGGTCCGGCAAGAAGATGCAGACACAGGTCGACCCATCCGGAATTACACGTGTCAGGATCCAGGGTCTCGGAGGGGAGTATATCGTAGAAATGTGGGTTAACGTCACAGACAAACTTATCGAGACAGCCTACCCAGTTGGGATGCCATGACTGAACGCGCGCGCGTCATGTTCGAACCAGATTCCCTGGAACGCTCCGCATATGGGGGCGTCATGGGGAAGCTCTGGATCGAGATTGACGGAATGTCGTTCCCCGATGAGGGCTGGTTCGACTTCGTGCTGGTCATTCTCGCGTGGTGGCTAGAGGCGCTAAGCACGCTGCCCAACGAGGACAAGGTCGTTCTAAGCTTCATGGACGGCCCTTACTTCATCCGGGCTTTCGTCGAAGGTCAGAACGAATTGAGCTTGGAATTGCTAAGGGGCAGGGGGGATGGGCGCGAGGAGTCACAAGCCTCTCATACTGTGGACATGCGCTCGTTTGTAGAGACAGTGAACCAGGCTGCACGGGCAGTCGTGCTTGAGTGTAGAAGGCGAGGATGGGTGTCTCGGGATCTGGACTCACTGCTTATGCTCGCAAAGAATGCTTGACCCTGAGACCCAGCGATGGCGGGGGCAAACGCTTCCACCCTCCCCTCCACAGCTCCAAGTCGATCATGCGTCAAGGAGCTAGCATATGACGAATACAAACGTAGTCGAACCCTGATCCTCTACTGGCGGCTGGTCCGCTCGTTTTATCCCTCGTTCGCCTTCTTGGCTGGGCCGCCACGTGTCCGGCGCCCTGAAACCTTCGCGATATACTCGGCGAAGGAAGCCGGCCGCCTCATGATTTCTGTAAGGAACTTGGAAAGGGTTTGAACTGTTCTGAACCTCTTACTTACGAGGTCTTCATCAAGCCCGTGGGGGAATAACGAATGGGCACACGAACCAGAGCGGTTGTGGCAACGGTGGGGGCTTTGGTCTGGCTGCAACTGTACCCTACTGCGGCCAAGCGCGGACGTGCCCGGGCCGGACCAACTCAGCCGGGCGAGCGCGTCCGGCGTCCAGCCTGGCTATGCGCAGATCGTTCAGGACGAGGCATACTGGATCTCACTGGCGCAGATCCCGCAGGGCCGGGGAGCGGCATCCGGCGCGCTCGCCTGGTACCCGTTCGGTTCGAGCGACCTCGCACAGATCAGGCCGTACATCGCCAACCGCGCCGCCGTGGGCATGCTGATGGCGGGCAGCTACTACCATCCGATGGTTAAGGCGTGGCTCGGATGGTACTTCGCGCACCTGAACCGTCCCGACTATAACGGTGTCTACGGGACGGTCTACGACTACGACGCCACCCCCGGCACGGGGGTGAAGGCGTTCGTGGCGAACCAGCAGGGTCAGTCGCCCTCCTACGACTCGACAGACGCCTATGCGGCGACCTTCCTGACGCTGCTGCGGGCCTACGCGGAGGCCAATCCAGGCGACGGCGGCTACCTCGCCGGCAAGGCCGCGGACATCGAGCTGATCGCGACCGCCGCGGCGGCCACCCAGTAGCCGGACGGGCTGACCTGGGCCCGACCCGACTACCACGCCAAGTACCTCATGGACAACGTGGAGGTGGAACAGGGGCTCACGGACTACTCCTGGCTGCTGCGGAAAGTCCTCAACGATCCCGTAGCCGCCGATGACTGGGCAGCCAGGGCAGGCGCCGTGCGCCAAGGCATCAAGACCCGGCTGTGGTCACCATGCAGCGGCTCGATGTACTGCTGGGCCAGCGACCAGCTCAACCCGACATGGTCGGTCTGGTACCCCGACGCCGTCGCCCAGATGTGGCCGGTCAACTCGGGGGTCGCGGCCTCGTCCCGGGCCGCCTCGCTGTACCGCAGCCTCAACCAAGCCTGGCCGAACTGGACCACGACCGGCGACAACCCCGACGGCCACCCGTGGGCCATCCTGTGCTACGCCGCAGCGCTCAGGGCCGACAAGGCACGGGCCGACGCCTGCCTGAACGGCTCAGAGACCAACTGGGCCGCGCGCGGACGGCCATGGCCGTGGACCACCGCCGACGCCGCCGACCGGGCGCGCGCGGCCAAGCTGGCGATGTCACTCCCCTAACACTGACGACCACCGTGTCGAGGCCCACCTGAATCCGCCGATGATCTTGCGCAGCAGCGCCAACCACGCGTTCTCGAACCACCTCGGGTCCAGGCGCCGGCCACGCCGGCCGGCTAGACGATCACCCACACAGGCAACTTCCGTCTGCTCGGGACGGCCAAGATCGACAGTCATATTTGCCCTTTCGTGCAACATTCGTCGCCCAAAGGGGTGAATAGTAAGAACTTGGGCATCCAGTTCTGAAGCTACTGTAATAATGCGAAATGCTCGGGCGGTGATCGCAAAGAGGAGGTCGCTCATGAAGAACCGGCGAAGTCGCACGAAGGTTGTGACGGTTGTCTCGGCGTTGCTGCTCAGTTGGCTGTTCTACCAGGGTGCCGATGCCGCTCCGCCGCCAGACGTCCCGCAGGGTGGGCCGCAGGCGGCTGCCGCCGCCACCCCGGTGGCGCCAACCCTGGCGGAGGATTTCCGGCCGGGCACGCCACCGTCGGCTGCCCAGTCGGAGTCGATGCGAGCCAAGCTCGACGAACTCCGGCTGGCGGCAGCGGCCCGAGCTGCGCAGCCGGCTGGTGGGGCGGCTGTGCCGGCTCCGAGAGCCAGCGCGTCCGCCGTGCGCGCGCCCACGGATCCCTCCCCGCTGTTTCACGGAAACCCGGCTGACCTGATCATCGGACGGGACAACGTGAACACCGTCGCGAACACCAACACGTGTGGCGCCGGCAGCACCCTGGCCGAACCCGCCGCCGCCAATGAGGGAAGGAACGTCTACTACACCGGCAACCTCCGCCACCAGGAGTTCTCTACCAACGGCGGAGTGGCCTGGACCTGCGCGGCCCCGTACCCCGCCGGACCGGCCTCGACGCCGACGGCCTTCGGCGACACTGACGTGATCTACGACCACACGAGGGGGGTCACGTTCCACAGCGTCATCTACGTGAATTCGCCGCCGACCGACGGGGTGGTGCGCATCTTCGTCCGCCGCAGCATCGCACAGGCCGACAACTGCTCCTACACCTTCGACTTCGACCCGACCGCCAACGTGGTGCCCGACTACCCCCACCTCGGGCTGAGCAACGACTTCCTCTACCTCACCGTCAACCGCCAGGGCGGCGGTTTCGTGGGCGCCACGATCCGCCGGCTCCCGATCGATCAAATGGCTGACTGTGTGACCGCAGGCGGCCAAATCATCAACTTCCCCAACGGCGGTGACACCCGGATCCTGGTGCCCGGACACGGCGCCCGCGACGTCATGTACCTGGCCTGGGTCAACACCACCAGCCAGTGGCGGGTGTTCAGCTGGGCCGACAACTCCACGTCGGTGTTCTCCACGTTCGTCAATGTCGGGACGATGACCTTCGCCGACGCCGATTGCCGCGGCGGCACCAACAATGTCGACTGGTCCACCGTGCTGAACACAAGCATCGTCGGATTCAGCGTCCGGACCGCCATTGGCAACGACTTCGTGCACGTGTGGACCGCGGTCGCCCCGGACGCCGGCCACACACACGCCTACATCCAGGGGGCGATGCTTCGCATCGGCGCCGCACAAGACGCGCTCACCCTCGTCCAGCAGCCCCAGATCTTCTTCACCGACCGGTGCGCCGGCCTTCCCAATGTTGGCGCCAACGACCGAGGCGACCAGGGTCTGGCCATCGCGCTCGGCGGGGCGCAGGGCGGCGGCGGACCGGCCGTGACGACCGGCGTCGGCATGAAGGACCAGTTCAACCCGGGCCCGGGCGGGTTCTTCTTCCTCACGGTGGCGGCGGCCACCCACAACCCCAGCCGCTATGGCGACTACTTCCCGGTGCGCCGGCAGTCACCGTGTGGCGAGTTCTTCGCCGCCACCGGCTACGGCATGAACGGAGGCACAGCCCTGGCAAACGTCGACGCACGCTATGTCGAGTTCGGCCGAGGCCGCGACGATCAGTGCTACCGCGCCTGGCGTGACGCCGCACCAGCCACGTAGCGGGCTAGATGTCCGGCAGGCGGCCCGCCCTCCCCGGCGGGCCGCCTCGCCGATTCGCTCCGATCAGCCTCCGCAAGAGCCAATGGGGGCGACCTTCGGAACCTCGCCGCGGTGTTCAGCGTCGAACCAGCTAACGCGACCGACGACCGACGAGACGGAGTAGCATCATGCGGCACCAGCGGCTGCCAGCCGCGATACTGGCCGGCGTGGTCACGCTCATTGCGGCCTGCCAAGCCGGCTCGGCAACTCCCCAGGGCGGCAGGACAGCAGCGTCAGCGCAAGACACCCCTGACACCACAACGCGCCCCGCGCCGTCGACACCGACCAACGATCAAGGCCAACCGACACGCGTCCCCGACCGGACGGTGAGGGTCACCGTCTCCGCGGAACGATATGCGCCCGGCGCCGTGATCTCCGCAGTCGTCGCCAATGGTCTCGACCGTACGATCTTCACCAACGATTCCAAGAGCGACTGCTCGATTATTATGTTGCAACGGCTTCGGGCCACGACGTGGGAGGACGTTCCGGGCTGTACCCAACAACGACCACCAGCCACCGTGGCGATCGGACCAGCACACGCCCGTACGGTGTCCATGCACCCTACTAGTAGCAATTTCCGGATCAGTCTCGGCTCGGAACCGACCCTCAGCGCCGGCATGTACCGCGCCAAGTACACCTATCGGTTCACCCCGGAGCAGGACAACAACGACGTAATGGCCGCCTTGTCCGGCCCCTTCACAATCGACTGACTGCTTCGCCCACCGACCGAGACGAGATCTTCGGCCCCGCTGACAGGGCCGCGGTGCGCCCTTCCTCTCGGCTCATACGGCTCTTGTCATCCTGGTCACCAGCAGGAGGGGACCCATTTCAGTGCGCGAACATGCGAGGGTACCTGACGGTGATCTCCCGCAGCTTACGGTGGGCCTTGCGTGGTCCCCGTAGGCGTTTGTACCTCCTCTTGTATGCACCGAGCGCAGCCGAAGCGATCTGGGTGATTCCCGTCGTCGTAGGCGCGTGGATTGTATTCGTGGCGATCTTGTTCGGGGCCGTGGGGGCAACGCTCCGAGGTGAGGAATGACCGTGCGCCGACCGTGGGTCCGGAACGTCGCTCGCGAAGCCACCGAAGGCGTCGGGGGTGAGGGCCTCGAATCCCGGTACCGGTAGGCCGGCCGTGACTGGTTGACTACTTGACGTGGCGAGAAGACGGCGGGCGGCTGGTGCGGGGCAGGACGCGGACCCGGAGTGGGTGGAGTTGGCGCCGCAGAGCTGGGACGCCCACGATTCGACGTACGCGGCGACGTCGTTCCTGGCGATGGCACGGCGGATCCCAGCGCTGGTGCGGGAGGCGCTACGGGTCGCTTGGGAGGCCAGCCGGCCCGCCACGGTGGCCGCGGTGGCGCTGCAGGTGGGCGCCGGCGTGCTGACCGGGGTGGGGCTGCTGGCCACCACGGCCGTGCTGCAGGCGTTGTTTGCCGCCGGGCCGACACCGGACCGGGTGCGGGCCGCCGTGCCGTCGCTGGTTCTGGTGGTGGCCGCCCGGGCGGCCCGGTCCGGGCTGGGGATCGCGGCCGGATGGGCGCAGGCGAGGTTGTCGCCGCTGGTGGACCTGGTGGCCGAGCGCCGGCTGTTCGAGTTGACCACCCGGGTCGAGCTGGTGGCCTTCGACGACGCCGCGTTCGACGAGGCGATGCGGCGTGCCCGGGACCGTGGTGTGGACAGCGCGGCCAGAGTGGTGGACGCCATGGTCGACGTCGTCACCGGCGCGGTGGGGCTGGCCGCGGCCACCGGCACGCTGGGCGTGCTGCACCCGCTGCTGCTGCCGCTGCTGGTCCTCGCGGCGCTTCCGCCGGGCTGGGCGTCGGTGCGGGCGGCCCGGGTCGAGTACCTGAGCATGATCGCCCAGCTCGGCATCCGCCGGCGCAAGTGGATCCTGTCGGACCTGATGGCCGACCGGCGCAGCGCCGCCGAGGTCCGCGCCTACACCGCCGGTCGCTACCTGCTGGACCGGTACGCCGCGGTCGCCCGCCGGGAGACCGCCGGGCACCTGCGGGTCGCCCAGCAGCAGTCGGTCACCCGGACCGCCGGAGCGGTCATGGCCGGGCTGGCCAGCGGCCTGGTGTACGCGACCCTGGGGCTGCTGCTGATCCACGGCGTGGTGCCGCTGCCGGCCGCCGGCACCGCGGTGCTGGCGATCCAGGCCGGCCAAACCGCGCTCGCTACGCTCATCCACTCGACGAACAGCCTGTACGAGAACGGCCTGTACTTCGTCGACTACCTCGACTTCTGCACCGAGGCCGGCAGCCGGGCGGTCCGCCGGGACGGGACGATTCCGGCCGACCGGCCGGAGCGGATCACCGTCGAGGACGTCGGCTTCCGCTATCCCGGGCAGGACCGGCCCGCCGTGCGCGGGGTGTCGCTGGAGATCCGGCGGGGCCAGATCGTCGCCCTGGTCGGCGAGAACGGTTCCGGCAAGACCACCCTGGCCAGGCTGATCGCCGGGCTCTACCAGCCGGATACCGGCCGGGTCTGCTGGGACGGCCTACCACTGTCCACAGCGGACGCCGAGCGGGTCTGGGGGGAGGTCGCGCTGGTGCCGCAGGACTACGTGCGCTGGCCGTTCACCGCCGGGCAGAACATCGCCATCGGCCGGCACGACCACCCCGACCCGGAGTCCGCCCTGGGGCAGGCGGCACGGGCCGCTGGGGCAGACCAGGTCATCGCCGCCCTCCCGCGCGGCTACCAGACCCTGCTCGACCGCGCGTTCAAGGGCGGCCACGAGCTGTCCTCAGGCCAGTGGCAGCGGCTCGCGGTCGCCCGCGGCTTCTTCCGGGACGCGGGACTGCTCATCTGCGACGAGCCGACCGCCGCCCTGGACGCCCGCGCCGAGCACGCCGTCTACACCCGGCTGCGCGAACTCGCCGCCGGACGCACGGTCATCCTCATCACCCACCGGCTGGCCAGCGTGCGGCAGGCCGACCACATCTACATCCTGGACGGCGGGCGGATCGCCGAGCACGGCAGCCACGACGAGCTGATCGCCCAGGACGGCCGGTACGCCGAGCTGTTCGCGCTGCAGGCCGCCGGGTACGCCGGCCGCCCGGGAACCACCGAGGACGTCGCCTGAGCCGCGCGGAACCGGGTCGTCCAGACCACGATCGGTGCGGCCGACCCGCCACCCACACCACACCATTCCATGCCGAACCCGGCCCACAGCAGAGTCGGATGTCCGGCACCTCGCGCGCTGGGGCGGCGGATGAGGATGCCAGCGGAGTGCTCCGACACCCTCGTCTCGCGGCATCCCGCGAGCGACCAGGAGCAGATGGGTGCGTTGCCGGGAGCTACCGGAGACCGCGGAAGAAGGTTCGGATGTCGGTGACGAGGAGTTCGGGTGTCTCCATTGCGGCGAAGTGGCCGCCTTGGTCGATGTCCGTCCAGTGGACGATGTTGTTGGCCTGCTCGCCGTAGCGGCGGATAGCGATGTCCTCGGCGAAGGCGGCGACACCTGTCGGGGTGGTTGCCGGTGGCTGGCCCCAGGCGGGGGTCATGTGCATGTTCTCGTAGTAGAGCCGGGCCGCGGAGCCTGCGGTGCCGGTCAGCCAGTACAGCATGACGTTGGTGAGCATGTCGTCGCGGCCGATGGCGTCCTCGGGGATGCCGGTCTTGGTGTGGGTCCAGGCGCTGAACTTGTCGACGATCCAGGCCAGCTGCCCGACGGGGGAGTCGGTCAGGCTGTAGGCCAGTGTCTGCGGCCGGGTGGCCTGGATCTGGAAGTACGCGTTGCCGCCTTCCATGAATTGGCGTAGCCGCCCGAGGCGTGCTTTCTCGATGTCGGAGAAGGTGGCGAGCTCCGCCGGGTCCACCTCACCCCATGGGATGAAGCCGGCGGTGGCCGCGTTGAGGTGGACCCCGGCGACGTGGTCGGCGTCGATGCGGCCCAGCAGTGGGGAGATGATCGCGCCGAAGTCGCCGCCCTGTGCGCCGTACCGGTGGTACCCGAGGCGGCGCATCAGCTCTGCCCAGGCGTGCGCGGTGCGGAGGGTGGTCCAGCCCCGCTCACGGGTCGGCCCGGAGAACCCGAAGCCGGGGATCGCCGGGATGACGAGGTGGAACGCGTCGCGCGGGTCGCCGCCGTGGGAGCCCGGCTCGGTCAGCGGGCCGATGACGTCAAGGAACTCCGCGACCGAGCCGGGCCAGCCGTGGGTGAGCAGCAGCGGCAGGGCTTCGGGCGCTGCGGACCGTACGTGCAGGAAGTGGATGTTCTGGCCGTCGACCGTCGTGGTGAACTGGGGGTGGGTGTTGAGCCTGGCCTCGTGGGCCCGCCAGTCGTAGGAGGTGCGCCAGTGCTCGGCCAGTCCTCGCAGGTAGTCCAGCGGGACGCCGTAGTCCCAGCCGACCCCGGGCAGCTCGTCGGGCCACCGGGTGCGGGCCAGCCGGTCGTGCAGGTCGTCGAGGGCGGCCTGCGGGACGTCGATCCGAAACGGCCTGATGGACTCGTCGCCGGGTGCGTCACCGACTGGTACATCGGCGGTGGTGGCGGGCATCCGGTGCTCCTCTCGCGGGGGGGTGGCTGTCGCTGCCAGATATGACAGAATGCTGTCGTGCCGAGGACCCTAGCTGCACGACAGCATGCTGTCAAAGAGCCGCCCCGGCCGGTGCGGACCCCGGCCGGCGACGCCTTCACCTCCTTCGTCGTCCAGGTGGCCCGGCTCGGGGGTGACTTCACCGCCACCGGCGAGAAGCTGGCGGCGCTCGGCGGCCAGAGCCTGGCGCGGTGGGTCGTCCTGGACGCCGCCGAGGACGGACCGGCCAGCGTCGCGCAGATCGCCCGGGGCCTGGGGATGGCCCGGCAGAGCGTGCAGCGGGTCGCGGACCTCCTGGTTCAGGACGGGCTTGCCGTATACGAGGACAATCCCGACCACCAACGGGCCAAGCTCCTCGCGCCGACCGCACCCGGACGACGCGCCCTGACAACGATCTCCACAGCACAGAAAACATGGTCCGACGCCCTCGGCGCCGAGATCGGCGAGGCTGAGCTTCGGCGACTGAACGCCGTCCTCGAACGCATCCAGAAAGTGACATCCCGCAGCAAACCCTGAACCCGGACCACCAGCACGCCAAAGCCCGCTGTCACTCCTCCTCTGCCGTCGCGAGTGT
>Ga0210378_10002122_pt1 | contig 10148 bp, 9 predicted proteins | sample PLM1_60_b1redo_FD_155465 | JGI IMG/M metagenome (GOLD analysis project Ga0210378, IMG submission 155465) | Groundwater sediment microbial communities from an aquifer in East River, Colorado, USA - PLM1_60_b1 redo | ecosystem: Environmental > Terrestrial > Soil > Riparian zone | place: USA: East... | reverse complement strand
GCACGTGACCGCCGGCGCCCCCCCCACGCTCCGGATCCACGGCGACCTCAAGCCTCTTGAGGGCTACGAGCCGCTGGATGCGGATGCGATCAGGCGGATGGTCTACGCCATCCTCAGCCAGCGCCAGCGGGAGCGCTTCGAGCAGGAGCGCGAGCTGGACTTCTCATACTCCCTGCCCGGCAAGGCCAGGTTCAGGGTGAACGTATATCTGCAAAGAGACGCTACCGGCGCCGCTCTTCGGCTGATTCCCTTCGCCATCCGGGGGATCGAGGAGCTGGGGCTGCCCCCACAGGTGTCCGATTTCGCGCGGCTTCCCCGAGGGCTGGTGCTGGTCACGGGCCCGACCGGGTCCGGCAAATCCACGACGCTGGCCGCGCTGATCGACCTAGTGAACACCGAGCGCGAGGTCCACATCATGACGGTGGAAGACCCGATCGAATACCTTCACCGGCACAAGCGCGCCATCGTCAATCAGCGAGAGGTAGGCGCCGACACCCTCTCGTTCGCGTCGGCCCTGAAGCACGTCCTGCGCCAGGACCCCGACGTCATCCTCGTGGGTGAGATGCGTGACCTGGAGACTATCCAGACGGCCGTAACCGCCGCCGAGACCGGTCACCTGGTGTTCGCCACGCTGCATACCCAGGACGCTCCTCAGACGATCGACCGGATCGTCGACGCCTTCCCCCCCTATCAGCAGCAGCAGGTGCGCGTGCAGCTATCCACGACCCTTCAGGGCGTCATCACCCAGCAGCTCATCCAGACCTGGGACAGCCGAAGCCGGGTGGTGGCGGCAGAGGTGCTCGTGGCCACCCCGGCGGTGCGGAACCTGATCCGGGAGGCGAAGGGCCACCAGATCTATTCCTCCATGCAGGCGGGAGCCAAATTCGGGATGCGAACCATGGACTTCTCCCTGGCATCGCTGGTGAAGGCCGGGAAGATCTCCATGGAGATGGCCCAGCAGCGCTGCCACGACGTCCAGGAGCTCACCCGCCTGATGTCTGGCGCCAGCGCGGCTTTCGAGGGAGGCGTGCCCAATGGCTGAGACCTATACCTACAAGGTCCGTGACCAGGGTGGCCGACTCGTAGCCGGCACACTGGTCGCGGACAACCAGCAGCTCCTACTAACCAGGCTACGGGAGATGGGCTACACGCCCGTCGAGGTGGGTGTGCAGCGCCTCGGCCTCAAGAGGGAGCTCCCCGTCCTCGGGGGCGTGAAGCTCAAGGACACCGCCATCTTCTCGCGCCAGTTCGCCACGATGGTGAACGCCGGCCTGCCGATCCTGAAGGCGCTCAGCATCCTGGAGGAGCAGACCGAATCCAAGATCCTGGCCAGGAACGTCGCGGAGGTGCGCCTGGACATCGAACGTGGGTCCTCTCTCTCGGCGGCCATGGCCAAGCACCCCAAGGTCTTCAACAACCTGTACGTGGCAATGGTCCGATCCGGCGAGACCGCGGGTGTCCTGGAGCAGGTGCTGGAGCGCCTCGCCAACAACCTCGAGCGCGAGGTGCAGCTGCGCAACAAGATCCGATCGGCCATGACCTACCCGATCGTGGTCCTGGGGTTCGTCACTCTGATCCTGGCGGCGATGCTCATATTCGTCGTCCCGCAGTTCAAGACGATATACGTGACGCTCAAGGGCGAGCTGCCGGCCCTGACGAGGCTGCTCCTCAAGGTCAGCGAGATCCTGAAGCACGACTTCCTCATCCTGGTCGGGCTGACGGCGATCCTGGTCTTCCTCGTTCGCCGCTACAAGAAGACCGAGCAGGGCAGGGACCTCTGGGACCGGATGAAGCTCCGGATCCCCATATTCGGCCCACTGTTCCTGAAGACGGCCCTGGCGCGCTTCGCACGGACCCTGGCCGTCCTCAACAAATCGGGCGTGCCGATCCTGCAGAGCCTGGACGTGGTGTCGGAGACGGTCGACAACTCGCTGATCTCGAAGGCGATCCTGGACGTCCAGCAGAGCGTGAAGAAGGGCGAGACCCTGGCCAAGCCCCTCGGCCGCCACAAGGTCTTTCCCCCGATGGTCGTCCAGATGTTGGCGGTCGGGGAAGAGACGGGCGCCCTCGACACGATGCTGGAGAAGCTCGCCGGATTCTACGACGACGAGGTTACGGCGATGGTGGATTCGCTGACCTCGATCATCGAGCCCGCCATGATCTTCGTGGTCGGCGGTGCCGTGGGCGTGTCAGTCATCGCGCTGTACCTCCCCATGTTCAATATCATCAAGCTGATCAAATAGGGTTGCGGCTTCCCCTAGAGGATTCCCCGGCGCGAACGCGGCGGCGCCTCGGGCTTGTCCAGAGGGTGTTGGCCTATGCACCGCGCGGCAAAAGGAACCCGGGTCGGCAGTAAGGCCTAACCCAACAGTGCGGACCAAATACGGATAACGGGTACTCAAGTGCACGCCGCCGCTATCCGAAGCAATGGCGAGAAGCAATCGAATGTATCCCTTCGACACTGCTGAGAGGAGGTGAATGAAAGCATGATCGACAAGATCGCTCGGAAGATGCGGGGCGAGGAAGAGGGCTTCACCCTCATCGAGTTGATGGTGGTTGTTCTCATCATCGGCATCCTCATCGCCATCGCTCTGCCCACCTTCCTCGGCGCACGTGAGAGGGCCCAGAACAGGGCCGCTCAATCGAGCCTTCGGAACGCTCTGGTCGCCGCCAAGACCGCATACACGGACAACGACGACTACAGCACGGCCACCGACCTGGACCTGGGTCTGATCGAGCCGTCGCTCACGTATGTCGCCGGCCCTTCCACCGGCCCGAACGTCATCAGCGTCCTGGTCAGCGATATCACCGGGCCACCCCTTCAGGCCGACCAGGTCTGGTCCGCCGCGTCGCTGTCCGACTCCGGTACCTGTTACTGGATCAAGGACGTCGCCGTTGGCGTTCCCGGCGCGGGAACGTTCTTCGGGTCCGGTGCTGCCTGCACGGGCACCGGCGCGTTGGGCGCAAACCTACCGAAGTTCCCGTAAGTCGCAAGTTGATCCATCCAGCACGACGAAGGAGCGAGGGGGCGGCCCTCTGGGACCGCCCCCTCGTCATCGCAAACGGAAGGTCGATCTCGAGGCGGGAAAGACGATGGAAGGCGGAAACGACAGAGACGCGGTTGGGCATCAGGGCCCCCGTTTCGCGACCCTTGCCGCTCGGCGCATGCGCGCCGAGCGGGGCTTCACCCTCATCGAGTTGATGGTGGTTGTTCTCATCATCGGGATCCTCATCACCATCGGCCTGCCCAGCTACCTTGGAGCGCGTGAGCGTGCCGCCGACCGAGTGACCCAGGCGAACATCCGGACTGGGCTGGCCGCCGCGCTGACGTTCTTCGCCGAGATCGGCGACTTCACCGGATTCGACGTGGTGGAAGCCGAGACGGCCGAACCCTCCCTCGACTGGATGTCCCCGGGGCCGCCAGCAACTGACCAGCTGGACATCGAGTTCGCAGCCAGCACCGACCTGTTGCTGATCTCCGTGAGCAAGACGGGGACCTTCTTCTGTGTTTCCCAGACGGCGATCAGCCCGGCAACCGACAGGGGCATGGGCGCCCAGTTCGCCGACGTGGACACGATCCCGGAGTGCACCGGTGGCTGGTAACCAGGCCCCTTGCCTCAATCTCGCGGCCCGCCGCGCCGAAGCGGAGAGAACCCTATGCGCACCCTGACGGGTAGGTTCGTGCTGCGGCTTCATGGCCGAATGCGATCCGAGGGCGGATTCACGCTCATCGAGCTGATGGTCGCCCTCGGCGTCGTTCTGGTCGCTCTGGTGGCGATGGCCTACCTGGCGACCGTCGGGTTCACGGACATCGCGCTCGCGCGGCAGCGCCAGGGCGCCAACGGCCTGGCCAACCAGACGATGGAGCAGATCCGGGCCCTTCCCTTCGACGAGCTGAGGACGGGCCTGGCGAATACCGACCTCGCCGGAGACGCCAATGTCACCAAGAACGGCCCGTGCGCAGGCACGGGCACCTGGTTCTGCTACGCGGGGGAGCAGATCCCTCATGGAGCTAGGACCTCGAACGTGGTGCCCCTGTTCCCGCACATCCAGACGCTCATCGTTGGGAAGACGACATACACGGTCCGGGCCTACGTCACCTGGTACAACAACGTCACCACGTCGCAGACGTTTCGCCTGACCGTGCTCGTGACCTGGCCGAACGCGGCCAGGCAGGGAATCTCGAGCTCCGTGCAGACCCAGAGCGTCGCTTACTCGGGCGCCGGCTGCCTCTCGACGAAGACGCACCCGTTCGCTGCTCCGTGCCAGCCCTTCTTCTACGGCAACGCCACGGCCGGACAGGGACACTTCGACGTGACCGGCACGATCGAGGGTATCCAGCTACAGACGGCGTCGCTGCTGCTCACGGGAGAAAGCTCGAACGTCCAGATAGAGCAGATCTCCGCCGTCCAGGGGATCGCGACCGCCTCGGGCGCGAGCCTCACTCTGACCAGTCAGGCCGCCCAGGTGTCGGCCGGGCAGCAGGTCACATCGGGGGCCGACAACGATCCGGCGCAGCCGGGCCAGGAATACGACTCCGTCTTGGCCACCGGCTCCGGCGGCGCACTGACGGCCGATAGTGGAGGCGTCGGCAACTCGAATACGCTCACATTGACGCCGAGCACCGGCGATCCGCTGGCGACCACCAGCACGACCTCGGCGAGCCTGGTCGGCAACCTCTGCCCGCTCTTCGGCATCAGTGAGAACGACCAGCAGCCGTGCGGCAGCTCGACGGCGCAGCAGATCGGGACGGCCTCCGCCGCTCTCTCGCTGAAGAAGCAGCTGGATCTTGGAACCATGAGCCTGGTGACGGTGTTGCCGGCTCCGAGCGCCGGAGCATCCCTCGTCAACCGCGAGATCCAGACCGGGGCGGACGGGTTGATACATTCGGACGTGGCCAGGCACCTGGGCACGGTGACTCTCGCCTCCCTGCCCTCCGGCCTGGACCCGGCCGCGGTGCCGGTCGGGTGGGCCGGATACCTGGTTCAGGTCTCGGGGGTAACCGAGACTGTCACCGCGGAGACCGGGACGAACACCGCGGCGCCAACTGTGGCAGCGTCAGGGACGATCAGTTACTGGAACGGCGCGGGCTATTCGTCGTTGACCCTCGCTCCCGGGAACAGCGTCAATCTTCCGGTGGCATCCGTCCACATCCTCACGCTGGTCGGCGGCAAGATCCTCCAGATCGACGTCCAGGGATCCAGCGGCGACTGCAACCTGTGGGTGCTCGGGTGCCCGACGACGGGAGGTAGCTCGACAGCGGAGACCCTGCAGACATGCTCCCCGGTTCCGTGCCCGAACACCAGGAGCTCGGCGACAGCCCAGTCCGGTTCTCCGTTCATCGGCGACCTTCGTTACACGGTGACCTACAACGGCTCCGTTCTGTCCAACCTGACGATCCACGTCGACTTCGGCTCGCTGCTCGCCCAGAACACATACCAGGTGGCCCCCAGTGCTGTTTAGGCGCACGCTCCGGCGGGTTCGGTCTGAGGGCGGGATCACGCTTGTGGAGATGCTCATCTCCCTGTCGCTCCTTGCCCTGGTGCTGGCCATCTTCCTTCCGACCCTCTTCTCGGTGCAGAGCGGCTTCGAGCGGGAGGTCGACCGGAGCTCGAGCAACGACCAGGCCCGGCTCGCGGTGCAGGAGCTCGACCGGGAGATCCGGTCGGGCAACGTGCTCTACGACCCCGCCCTGGAGTTGGAGGACAGGGCCAATGACATCTATCCCGGCATGTCGCTCCGGATCTACACGCAGACGAATGCGGTGACGCGCAACCCCGGCAACCGGTGCGTCCAGTGGCGAGTCTCGGGTGGCGAATTGCAGAGGCGCGACTGGGCGACCACGTGGCAAACCGACGGCAACGTGGGCCTGTGGCATCCGGTGGCCGATCACATCGTGAACCAACCCAGCCCGCCCACTCTGCCCGTCGTTCCCGTGTTCCAGATCGATCCCGATCTCAACAAGGGCGGCCGAACGATCATCGTGAACATCATCGTGAACGAGAACCCGTCTTCAGGGTCGGACGTGCGGATAACCGCGTCCGTCACCGGACGGAATACCGAGTACGGCTACCCGACCACCGTGTGCAGCGACATTCCCCCCTACTAAGGCGAGGTGAGGACGATGTTCGACAGATTTCGAGAGGAGAGAGGGATCGCCATGGTGACGGCCCTTCTCGTTTCCATGGTCGTGCTCTCGCTCAGCGTGGCCGTAGTGGGTATCTCCCTGCACAACTCCAGCCAGAGCTCGCAGGACCGCAAGCGCGTCCAGGCCATCGATGCCGCCGAGGCGGGGATCGACGCGTACTTCTCGGGCCTGGTCTCTACCCCGACCGGATCCGGCATGTGCGACCTCGCGGCCTGGGACGGGACCCTTCCCACCAGCCCGGCTGCCGAGTACGACGTCAGCGTGGTGCTCTATTCCACCTGGCCTCCGATCGACGGCACGGAGATCACGTGCGCCGATCCACTCTCGGCGCCGCCACTGGGGGCACGCATCATCTCCAAGGGCACGGCCGTGACCAGCGCGTCGGGCGTGGCCGTCTCCCGTACGATGCAGACCGAGGTGCAGCTCGCCCCCATCTACGGCGGCCTCAACCAGGCGATCTTCTCCGACCGCGGCCTGAACTTCCAGAACAAGTTCACGCTGAACGGCTACAAGGCCAACGACGGCGACGTGTACACGAACGGGGACTTCGTCCTCCGGAACAACACCACCATCGCGGGGAGCGTGTATTCGCAGGGAACCGCCGACATCCAGTCGGGCGCCATCAAGCAGGACGTGTGGGCCAACAAGGCGGTTACGCTGGACTCGATCTCAGTTTTCGGCAAGGTGACCTCGTCGATCTCGTCGGTATCCGTCCAGAACAATTCGCACATCTACGGAGACATCAAGGCCGGGACCGGGATCACGGTCTCCAACAACTCGGTGGTAGACGGGAGCAAGACGCCGAACTCGCCCTCCGGGCCTCCGCCTCAGCTCCCATTCCCGCAGCTCACCTACGACGATGCGCTGGTTCCCCCAACCGGTGCTACGGCGTGGACGTCGGCCGGATACACGGTCGTCAACTACACGAACTGCGCGCTGGCCAAGGCATTCATCGGCACGATCGCCGGAGGGAACTACGCGGTGCATATCTCGCCAACGTGCGCTCTGTCCTGGGGCGGCAACACAACGGTGAACGTGAGAGGGAACCTGGCTATCATCACCGACGGTTCCATCTCCACCATAAACAACGTGACGTTCCAGGGTGTCGGCGGGACCAGGACCGTTTTCCTAATCGATCCATACCGCACCGGGGTCAACGTCCCCTGCCCCGTGACCAACCCGACGCCGTACGACATCTCGGTCTCGAACTCCACATCGTTCAACTCGATCAATCTGTTCGTCTATACGCCATGCAACGTCAGCTTCGGGAACAACAACGCGAACGGGGTCAACGCCCAGATCATCGGGGGAACGGTCAACATCACGAACCAGATGGTGATGAACTTCAAGCCGATCCAGGTCCCGGCGTTCAACCTGACCGGCTACAGCGTCCAGGTCTCCTATCTGCGGGAGATCACGAACCAGTAGGCCCCGCGTAAGCTCTGGGCGATGGGATTGATCAGGGGGGCCCTGTTCGGCCTCATGGGCCTTGCCTTCGGGTCATTCCTGACCGTTGTGGTCCACCGGGTGCCCCGGCGAGAGTCCATCGTGTCTCCGCGCTCGGCCTGTCCCTCCTGCGGGACCCCGATCGGGCCGCGCGACAACATCCCGGTCGTGTCCTACGTGCTGCTTCGGGGGCGGTGCAGGCACTGCGGGTCGGCCATCTCGGCCGAATACCCGATCGTGGAGGCTCTGACGTGCGTCCTGTTCGTGGCGGCCGGCGCGGCCGTCCAGCCGGTGTCGGTCGCGGCGACGATCGCTCCGTTCCTCGGCCTGATGCTGGCCTGCTCCTTGATCGACATACGCCATCGGATCATCCCGAACCGGATCGTTTACCCGTCATTGGCCGTATTCGCCGGCGCCTTAATCGTGCTTGCGCTGGCTGATGAGGGCGTCAGCGTGGCAACGGCCGGTCTGGGCTTTCTTTCCTTGGGGGGAGGCCTGCTGCTCATCTCTCTCGTGTTCGGCGGTATGGGGATGGGAGACGTGAAGCTAGGCGCGCTGATAGGCCTGGTTCTGGGCGCCCTCGGATGGCGCTACGTGGGGGTGGCGGCGATGGGCGGGGTTCTGGCCGGGGGACTGGGCGCCGTCGTGGCCCTGCTGATGGGCCGGAGCAGGAAGGATGTGATCCCCTTTGGTCCCTACCTGGGGGGCGCGGCCATCATCTCGGCTCTGTGGGCGCCGGAGCTGGCCGCCTGGTACCTGCGCGCGCTCATCTGAGCACGCTCGAGAGCGGCCTAATACGTAGGTCCAGGATGGGCCAGATCTCCTAGTTAATTACATTGCTGGCGTTCAAGTTGAGTGGGGGATCGTTCGATAAAGGTGTGGTTGACAGGCAAAGAGGCGTGTTGTTAACTCCGATCCCCCTGAGGCTCCTGTCAAGGGGAGAGGAGGAAGATGGTGGTGTTGAGGCTGTGCTCATTGATACGTATGTTGCACGTGTGGGAGATGTGACCCGGTGGGCCGGCGTCGCCCCTTCGTGGGGGATCGGCTGCTCACGGTAGGTGAGGTGGCGAGCACGATGCGTGTATCGAACATGACGGTCTACCGCCTGATAAAGAGCGGGCAGCTCCCCGCCGTTCGGGTCGGGAAGAACTACCGAATCCGTGAGTCCGAAGTGGACCGTTACCTGTCAGATCGGGCGGTCCGTGTGGAAGGGATCGAGTAGATGGCGCGTTCGACGCGGATCGGAGTGGACATCGGCGCAACGGGCGTCCGGGCCGCCGAACTGGCGATGCGTGGAAACCCCCCGAGCCTGGTGCGTGTCGGCCAGGTTCCGCTTTCGCCGGGTGCGGTCACGAACGGGGAGATTCGCGACCCCGGCGCGGTCAGCGAGGTGCTGAAGGAACTCTGGCATCGAGGCAAGTTCCGGAGCAAGGAAGTCATCCTGGGCGTGGCCAACCAGCGTGTGGTGGTCCGGGAGGTTTCGGTTCCTTGGCTCGAGGACAAGGAGCTGCGAGCGTCGCTTCCGTTCCAGGTACAGGAATACGTACCGATCTCCCTGGAGGAAGCGGTCCTCGACTTCCACGTGCTGGAGGAATTCGAGCGCGAGGGGCGGCGGATGCTGCGGCTACTGGTGGTCGCTGCCCAGAAGGTCATGATCCAGCAGATCGTGGCGGCGGTCGAGGCGGCCCGGCTGCGGCCGGTTGGCCTGGACCTCGTCCCGTTCGCCATCGTCCGTTCGGTCGGCTCCGTTGACGGCAGCGGGATGGCGGGCTCCCAGAGCGGCGACGAGGCCGTCGTGGACGTCGGCTCAGACATCACGAGCATCTGCGTCCACGCCTGGGGAGTCCCGCGGTTCGTCCGCATCCTTCCTTCGGGTGGCAGGGACGTGACCGAAGCGATCGCGAGAGCGGTGGGCGTGCCCGAAGAGGAGGCAGAGCGGCTCAAGCGCGGCGACAGAGCGGCGGGGAACGGCCACTTCGAGGCGGCGGGAAAGGCCGCGGCGAGCAGAGCGGCGTCCTTCGCTGACGACATCCGCTCCTCGCTGGAGTTCTACCTGACCCAGATGCCCGGGGCGAAGATCTCCCGAGTCCTGGTGACGGGCGGCGGCTCCAAGCTCCACGGCTTCGAGAAGGTCCTGGTCGAGCGCCTTCCCTTCGAGGTCGCGGCCGGGCGCCCCTTCAACAGAGTCTCGTCGGTCCTGGACCTGCCCGAGGAAGCGTTGGATGAGGCGGAACCCCTGCTTGCGGTGGCCGTCGGCCTCGCCCTACCGGGGGTGCGCGGATGACCCAGGTAAATCTCCTTCCAGGAGACGTACGCGAGCGGCAGCGAACCCGCAGACTCACGCTCGCGGTGGTGGCCGGCGTGGCGGGCGTGCTCGCGCTCGTCCTTTTCGTATTCGTCCTCCAGAGCGCACGACTTGCGAGCGCGAATCACCAGCTGGCCGCGCAGGAGTCGGTCAACGACGGGCTGCGCAGCGACATAGCGGGGCTTCAGCAGTTCGCTCAGCTCAAGCAGACGGTGGCGGACCGGGTGGCCCTGAGGGACGACCTCCTTC
>Ga0210378_10002121_pt1 | contig 10155 bp, 11 predicted proteins | sample PLM1_60_b1redo_FD_155465 | JGI IMG/M metagenome (GOLD analysis project Ga0210378, IMG submission 155465) | Groundwater sediment microbial communities from an aquifer in East River, Colorado, USA - PLM1_60_b1 redo | ecosystem: Environmental > Terrestrial > Soil > Riparian zone | place: USA: East... | reverse complement strand
GGTCCGGTGGGCCGCCCACGACGTGCGGATCCACACCACCGACGTGAAGCTCCTCCACCACCCGGTCGTCGGGGACCTGGAGCTGCCGTTCGAGTCCTTCCCGCTGGCGGCCGACCCCAGCCAGAGCCTCCTGACCTACACTGCGGAGCCCGAATCGCCCACGCAGGACGCCCTGAACCTTCTGGCCAGCTGGGCCGCGACCACCGACGGCTTCGAGCACACTGCGTCGACCGACGACTCGGAGCAGGCTGAGCCGTTCCGGACGGCTGACTGATCGGGTCATCGTGGACGAGCCACAGCGCAGCGAGCAGCAGGCGTCTTCAACGTGGTTGCCGTCGGGGGCCCGATTCTGATCATCGGGCAGCGCCGGGCGCGGCCCCCCATCGCGGGTACCGGGATCCACTCGGCGGTGGCACTACACCCGGCGCCGCGACCGGGATACCGAGGTCGAGCGTGGGTTCCTCTCGCTGCGCCCGAAGTAGAGTCCGCGCCAGGCGTCCGACCACACCATGCCGAGAGGCGAGAGCCCGGCCACCGTCCGCACGAACGACGTCGGCACGAAGGCCCGGTTGCATTTGGTGATCGCACCTCGACGCTTGGTGATTGGCTCTAATGGCACGTCATCGACCAAGGGATCGGACACACCTATATCCGGCCCGCCACACCCCGTCTCAACGACCGGGAAAGTCAGCGGGAGGTGGCGCAGCCCGCGGTGGGCGGCGGTGGCGAGCAGGGAGAGCGCGTCGAACACGAGCAGTGGCCAGCGCTGGCCGCTCCCGTCCCGGCCACGGTGGACCTTCGCCGCGGCCGTCTCGATCGAGGGACCGGCGTCGACCACGCCGTGCGGGAGCATATCCGCGGCGAGCTCCAGGGCGGGCTCGACGCCGGAGCCGGCCGCCCTCACCGCACGGCCTCACCGCGCGGCCTCACCGCGCAGCCTCATCGCACGGCCGGGTACGGGGGAAAACCCCCGGCGCAAAGACGGGTGGTATCGGTACTGCGCGTGGCGCGCGGAGTTCATAGCGTTCGAGCGGAAGGCGTCGCCGACAGAGCGCGTACAAGGAGGTTCGAAAATGATCGAGGCCCGAGGCCTGACCAAACGGTACGGCCCGGTGCTCGCGGTCGATGCGCTGAGCTTCGACATCCGGCCCGGGGTGGTAACCGGTTTCCTGGGTCCGAACGGATCGGGCAAATCCACCACCATGCGGATGATGGTCGGTCTGGACCGACCCGACCTGGGCACGGTGCGGATCGGCGGCCGCCGGTACGGCGAGTTGGGCTGGCCGCTGCGCGAGGTCGGCGCGCTGCTGGAGGCCAAGGCGTTCCACCCGGGCCGGTCGGCCCGCGCCCACCTGGCGGCTCTGGCGGCCGGCAGCGGGATTGCGGCTTCCCGGGTCGACGAGGTGCTCGGCCTGGTCGGCCTGGACAGCGTGGCGCGCCGGCGGGCCGGCACGTTCCCTTGGCATGGCGCAGCGGTTGGGCATCGCCGCAGCGCTGCTCGGTGACCCCGAGGTACTGCTGTTCGACGAGCCGGTCAACGGCCTGGACCCCGAAGGCATCCGCTGGATCCGGACGCTGATGAAGTCGTTCGCTGCCGAGGGTCGGATCGTGTTCGTGTCCAGCCACCTGATCAGCGAGATGGCCCTGACCGCCGATCGGCTGATCGTCATCGGCGCCGGGCGGCTGCTGGCCGACACGACGGTCGCCGAACTGTCGGCCCGGTCGGTGTCGCTGGAGGACGCGTTCCTGGAACTGACCGCCGGCAGCGCCGGACACCACGCGGCAGCGCGCGACCGGCCAGGGAGCGGGCCGCCAGGCAGCGGCCAACGCCCGCCTGCGCCCAACGGCCCGGCAGCCACCCGCCATCCCAGCTACCCGACGGAGCGCACGTCATGACCGCCATCGCGACACCGCGCGTTCCGCCCGGGCACTACCGGTTCCCGCAGGCGGCCCGGATGGAATGGATCAAGCTGCGGAGCCTGCGTTCCACCTGGTGGACGCTGGCGGTCACCGCCGCCGCCGCGACCGGCATCGGCATCGCCGTGGGTCTCAACACGAGGAACGCGTCCGGTGACCTGACCAACAACGCGCTGGCCGGCATCGCCCCGGGCCTGCTGTTCACCGGCGTGCTGGGCGTGCTCGCGGTGACCAGCGAGTACACCTTCGGGATGATCCGGGCGACGCTGGCGACGATCCCGGACCGGCGGCTGCTGCTGGCCGCCAAGGCCACGGTGTTCGGCGCGCTGACGCTGGCCACCGGCGAGGCCACGGCGTTCATCGCGTTCTTCGCTGGCGGCGCCTCGCTGCGGCACGGCATCTCGGCTCCCACGCTGGGCCAGCACGGTGTGCTGCAGGCGGTGGTGCTGTCCGGCGCGGGCTTCGGCCTGATCGGCCTGATCGGCCTCGGCCTGGGCGCCATCATCCGGCACACCCCGGCCGCCATCGCCGTCCTGGTCGGCGGCGTCTACGTCGTCGCGCAGTTCATCGGCGGCATCACCGGAACACTGATGGCCTACGTGCCGATATCGATCGTCGCGAACTCGATGGCCACGACCAGGAACCCCATGCTGTCGCCCTGGGTCGGGCTCGGCCTGCTCTGCTTGTACGCCGCGGTGCTGCTGGGCATCGGCGGGTGGCTGCTCACCCGGCGGGACGCCTGAGCAGGGACACTGGACCGGGGACACTGGACACGTGGACGCAACGGGCCGGGTGGTTCCGCTCGCCGCGCAACCACCGGCCGGTAGCCCGCGCCGGGCGGTCGCCGCCGGGCTCGCCGCCCTGGGTGTCGCCGTCCGCGCTCCGTTCACCCGCCGGGCCGGAGCCGAGGTGCTCTACTGCGTGCTCGCGGTGCCAGTCGGCATTGGGGTGCCGCTCGGCGCGATCGGCTTCGTCGCCGCCGTCGGGCGAATCGCGCCCGGGCCGGCGAAACCGGAGAACGCCTCGATCGGCGGGCTGGTCGCCGGGCTGCTGGTCGTGCTGCTCCTCGCGACGCGCCTCGGCCGGAGGCTCGGCGCGGTCCACCGCTACCTGGCGGCGCGGCTGCTCGGGGCACGGGTCGCACCGCCGGCCCCGTTCCACCCCGGGCAGGGCATCGTCGGCCGGCTGGGTGCCGGGCTCCGCGACGGCCCCGGCTGGCGGGCGGTGGCCTACCTGCTGCTGAAGCTGCCGGTCGCGGTGGTGGCGGCCTACGCCGTCGCCTACTAGATGATCGATTCCGTGAAGTTGGTGGTCAGTGGTCGTAGGCGGTGAGGCTTCGTTTGTTCGGTGCGTGGGTGGTCCAGTTGTGCCAGACGGCGGCGGCGAGGGCGAGGAGTCGTTGCGCGACTCGGGTGCCGACGCCCTGGCTGGTGCGCCCGCCGTGGCGTTCGAGTCCGAGTTGACCTTTCAGGGTGTCGAAGACCGACTCGATCCATTGCCGGGCGCCGCCGAGGTTGCCGTGGCGGGGGTGTTCGTCGCGGCGGTCCGGACGGAGCAGGCTGACACCGAGCGCGGCGATCTGCTGTTCGATGTCGCGGCCGGCCAGGCCCTTGTCGGCCAGCACGGTGGTGCCGGGGGCGAGGCGACCGGTCTCGACTGCGATGGTCAGCAGGTCCAGGCACACCTCGCGTTCGCCGGTCTTCGGGTCGGCCAGGCACCACACGATCGGCATCCCGTCCGCGCCGGCCAGCAGGTACAGCTTCAGGCCCCAGTAGAACCGGGAGTGCGCGGCGCAGTAGCCGTAGCCGGCGAGGCCGGCCAGGTCCGAGCGCTTGACCGTCTCTCGCGACGTCCCGCACGGAACGGGGGTGGCATCGACCAGGCGCAGGTCGTCGCACCACGACGGAGACACCTTCGCCAGGTGCGTGATCGCCGCGGCCAGCAGCGGCGCGGCCGCGACCAGCCGCTTGTGGTAGCCGGGCTGCTTGGGCAGGTACGGGAACAGGTGCCCGAGCCGGCAGTAGGCGAACCGGATCCAGCGGTGCTCGCCGTCGACACCGAGCAGAACCTGCGCCACAGCCAAAGTCAGCAGCTCGGCATCGCTGAGCACGGGTCGCCGTCCCCGCCCCCCGCGAGCCGGAACCACATGATCGTCGATCTCCACATACAGTGCGGTCAGGAGGGCGTCCAGGTTGTTCGTCACAGACGATCATGGACGCCCTCCTCCCATGACTCCGGTGATCGACACACCATGACCAAGGAATCGATCATCTAGGTGACCGGGCTGATCAACATGAGCTATCCGTTGTGGTGGGGGCTGTTCCGCAACCATCCGCCGAACGTGCGGTTGCGTCCGGTCCCGGTCGTCACCCCGTTCGGCAGCAGCCTGTTCGACGTCAGCAGTTACCCCGGCGCGTTCGGCGCCTTCGCGGTCGGCGCGCTGCTGATGCTCGCCGCGCCCTGGGTGACCAGGGCGGCCACCGCGGCGGACCGCTGGCTGGTGCGGGGGCTGCTCGGCCCGGGCCGGCTCGTACAGCGGGTGCGCGAGTTGGAGCAGACCCGGGCGCTGGCCGTCGACGATTCCGCCGCGTTGCTGCGCCGGCTCGAGCGCGATCTGCACGACGGTGCGCAGATCCGGCTGGCCGCCCTCGCGATGAACCTCGGCATGGCCAGGGAGAAACTCGCCGATCCGTCCGAAGTGGACATTGCTCAGATCCGCGAGCTGGTCGACGCCGCCCACCAGGGCGCCAAGGACGCTCTGGTCGAGCTACGCCTGCTGGCCAAGGGAATCCACCCACCGGTGCTCGACAATGGACTGGCCGACGCGCTCGCCACCCTCGCCGCAGGCAGCGCGATCCTGGTCGAGCTGACCACCGATATCCCGGATCGGCCCACCCCGGCGATCGAGACGATCGCCTACTTCTGCGCCGCCGAACTGCTGGCCAACGCCGCCAAACACAGCTACGCCAACACGATCCGGATCCGGGCGTCCGAACAGGACGGAGTGCTGCTGCTGGCCGTCACCGACGACGGCACCGGCGGCGTCGACCCGGCCCGCGGCAGCGGCCTCTCCGGGCTCCGGCAGCGGGTGAGCACAGTGGACGGTCGAGTCGACATAGCCAGCCCACCCGGCGGCCCGACCCGGATCACCGTCGCGCTGCCGCTGCGTGCATGACAGGCGGTGCGCATGACAGGCGAGGCACAGGAACGGCGGGGCGCAGGATGAGGTGGCCGCGCGTGGCAGCATCGCGAACATGCGAGTCGTAGTCGCCGAGGACGCGGCCGTGATGCGGGAAGGGCTGATCCGGCTGCTCACCGACCGCGGGCACGAGGTGTGCGCCGCCGTGGCCGACGGCGACGCGCTGCTCGCCGCCGTGGCCGAGCACCGTCCCGACGTGGCCGTGGTCGACATCCGGATGCCGCCGAGCCACACCGATGAGGGGCTGCGCGCCGCCCTCAAGCTCCGCCACGACCACCCAGCCACCGGCGTGCTGGTGTTCTCCCAGTACATCGAGACCAGGTACACGGCTCGTCTGCTGGCCACAGCCGGAGGTGGCGCCGGCGGCGTGGGCTACCTGCTCAAGGACCGGGTCGCCGACGTGGCCGAATTCGCCGATGCGCTGACCCGGGTCGGCGCCGGCGGCACCGCCCTCGACCCCGAGGTGGTCAGCCAACTGATGAGCGCCAGCCCGCGCGCTCACGGCCTGACCGCGCTCAGCCCGCGCGAGCGCGAGGTGCTCGCGCTGATGGCCGAAGGCCGCTCCAACGCCGGGATCGCGGCCGCCCTCACCATCACCGACGGCGCGGTCGAAAAGCACGTGGCTGGCATCTTCGACAGACTCGGGCTGCCGCCGGCCGAAGGCGACAACCGCCGGGTGCTCGCCGTGCTGCGCCACCTCAGATCCTGACCACCGGCACCACCTGACCGTGCGGATCGAGCAGTGGCCTCAGCGGCTCTGTTGCGTCGAGCCGGAGCAGGCAGTCGAAGGGTCGATTACGGTCGTTGTCAGACGACCGATGCGAGCTGGTGAAGGCCGCCGCGAGGCGCAGTGGTGCCGAGACGTCGGTGGCGATCTCGTAGTGTCCGCGGAGGAGGTTCTGGACGAAGGCGTGGCCACAGGCGATCACCGTCGCGGAGCGGAGGCGCTTGAGTCCGCGCCGGCCGCCGTCTGTTGCGTCATGCTTCGCCACCCTGATCGGGGTCGTCGTACTCGTCGTGCCGCTCCTCTTCTCGCTGCTCAGCATCGTGGACGATCTGCCACGCGCGCTCCTCGGCGGCCGCCGGGTCTGCCACGTCGTAGAGTTCGTCAGTGGCCTGATCGATCGCCCAGTCCGGCGGCCCTTGGACGTTGGGATGCTCGTCCGGAGTGAGCATGATCCAACCGCTCCCGCTGGTGGGGTTTGCTTATTGCCGACAGTACGCGCCTCACCGGCCCCGGGAGAGCGCCGATGGGCAGACGACGGGCGGCGCGCTGGCGGCCGCGGCAGAGCTTCCGGTTCGGATCCGGATCATGAAGTGTTGCGATGACCCGTTGAGACTGCCCTGCCCTGCGCGCGGGACGCGCACCCATGCTGCCCTGTGCTCGGGCGTGCGGTTTGCCGGTCGGCGCCGCATCGCCGGTCAGTCGGCGTCGGCGGGTTGGTGGGGAGGCGCGGCTCGCCACCGAGCCCGCCACTCCGGCGCCTCGAAGGCCTCCGCGTAGTAGATCGTCTCGCGGGCGATCTTGTCGCCGCGGAACTCGTGGATGCTGACGCCGTAGTTCCACGGCCCGCCGTCGTAGCGGACCGCGACCTCCGCGGTCCAGACGTCTCCGCCGCCGCGGACCCGGCGGATCTCCAGGTCGACCTCGGCCGGATAGTTCCGCCGCCACTCGCGGAAGTTGGGTACGCCCTCGAAGCGCTCGCCCGACTGCGGGAACTCGAGGACCGCGTGTGGGGCTCGGAAACGTTGGTTGTGCCGTTGACCTGGGCTTCTGCCCCGGTCCAGCATGCCGTCCGTGATCTTGTCGGTGCTGTACCTGCTCGTGCGTCGGCTGCTGGAGTTGGTGGTGCTGCTCGGCCGTGCGGAGGCGGGCAAGGAGGTGGAGATCCTGGTGCTGCGGCACGAGCTGGCGGTGTTGCGTCGGCAGGTGCCCCGGCCGCGGCACCGGCGGCGGGACAGGCTGCTGTTGGCGGCGTTGTCCCGGCTGCTGCCACGGTCGCAGTGGCGAGTGTTCGTGGTGACACCGCAGACGGTGCTGCGCTGGCACCGCGACCTGGTCGCCCGCCGCTGGACCTACCCGGCCCGCCGACCAGGAAGGCCGCGCACCGGGAAGACGGTCCGGGACCTGGTGCTCCGGCTGGCCAGGGAGAACCCGAGCTGGGGACACCGGCGGATCCAGGGTGAGTTGGTCGGGCTGGGCTACCGGGTCGCGGCCAGCACGGTATGGGCGATCCTGCGCCGCGCCGGTGTGGACCCGGCGCCGCGGCAGGACGGGCCGAGCTGGCGGCAGTTCCTCACCGCCCAGGCCCGCGGCATCATCTGCTGCGACTTCTTCACCGTCGAGACGGTGCTGCTGCGCCGGCTCCACGTGCTGATCTTCGTCGAGGTCGCCGACCGGCGAGTGCACCTGGCCGGAGTCACCGCCCACCCAACCGGTGAATGGGTGACCCAGCAGGCCCGCAACCTGCTCCTCGACCTGGGTGAGCGGGTCGAGTCGCTGCGCTACCTCATCCGCGACCGGGACGCTCTGTTCACCGCCGCGTTCGACGCCGTCTTCACCGCCGAGAGCATCCAGATCATCAAGACGCCGCCGCAGGCGCCCCGCGCGGTGGATGGTGGGCACGCTACGCCGAGAGCTCCTCGACCGGATCCTCATCATCAACCAAGCCCATCTCCGCCGCGTGCTGGACGAGTACCTGATCCGCTACAACGGCCACCGAGTCGATGCCCGGATGGTGGGCTTCCAGGTCTGCCCAGAACAGTTTGCCGAGCAGGTAGGCGAAGCGTTGCAGCGAGGAGAAGTCCACCGACGGCTGGCGTTCGCGCAGGTAGTCGACCAGCACGTCATTCCTGGTCGGAAGCCCGACCCTGATGGTGCGCCCCACACCATCGGCGATACGGCGGGCTCGGCCTAGCCACTGACCCCGGGTTCGGTGTGTCAGCCCGGCGCCGGCGGGCTGAACACGCCGCGTTCGAACGCGTCCGACGCGCGCAGGACGGTCGCGTCCTCGCCGTGCCGGCCGATGAGCATCATGCCGACCGGGAGTCCGCCGGACATCCCGCACGGCACGTTCATCGCCGGGTGTCCGGTGACGTCGAACGGCGCGGTGTTGGGGATCATCTCCAGCGCCCGCGCGACGTACTCCTCCAGCGGCGCATCGGCGGCCGGGATCGTGGTCGCCTTCAGCGGCAGGGTCGGCATGACCAGCAGGTCCCGGTGTGCGAGCACCTGGTCGTAGGCCGCCGTCGCGGTACGGGCGAGGTTCTGTGCCTTGGCGTAGTAACGGCCGTGGTGCGCCTGCTGCATCCACTCGCCGGCCAACAGCGTCAGCTTGACCGTCCCCGACAGCTTGTCCCCGTCGAGCCGGCCCTGCGCGAAGTGATCCATGAGGCTTGTCGTGTAACGGCCCTTCCAGCCCGTCGCCATGCCCTCGCCAGCGACCATGAGCCGGGTCGCGCCCTCGACCGCGACCGCGTTCCAGACCGCCATGGCCTGCCGGTGCCAGGGGATGGAGACCTCCTCGACGGACGCGCCGAGCTTCTCGAAGTGGTGCGCCGCCTCGCGGACGAGATGGTCGACGTCGTCCTCGGAGAGCCCCGCTATCCCGAAGCCCTCCCGGACGAACGCGATCCGCAGCCCGGCGGCGTCGCCGGTCAGCGCGCCCAGATAGTCCTGCGGCTGCAGCCCCGCCTGCTGGCGCGGGTCCAACCCGTCCGGTCCGGCGATCACCGACAGCATCAGCGCGACGTCGCGGGTGGAGCGGGCCATCGGGCCGAGGTGGTCCAGCGTCGTCTCGATCGGGAACGCGCCGGTGTACGGGACCAGTCCCCACGTCGGCTTCAGCCCGTAGATCCCGCACCAGCAGGACGGGATCCGCACCGAGCCGCCCTGGTCTCCGCCCAGGGCCAGGTCGACCTCGCCGGCGGCGACAAGCGCAGCGGAGCCGCTCGACGAGCCTCCGGTGGAGCGGCTGCGGTCATACGGGTTGCGCACCGGCCCCGTGTCGCTGGTATGGCTGCCGCCGGAGAAGCACAGGCTCTCACACACCGCCTTGCCCAGGATGGTCGCCCCAGCGTCGAGCAGCCGCTCGACCACGGTCGCGTCGGCGTCCGGAACGTAGCCCTCCAGCGTCGAGGTGCCGTTCATCATCGGCACACCGGCGACGCAGATATTGTCCTTGACCGCCACCGTCTTCCCGGCCAGCGGGCCGTCGGGCGCACCCTCGATCCGGGTCCGCACATACCAGGCACCGAGCGGGTTGTCCTCCGCCGCCGGGCGCTGGCCGGCCTCCCGCGGGTACCGCACCGCCGGCCGCGGCTCGTCGATCGCATCCAGTTCGTCGTACGGCGCGAGGAAGCCCTCCAGGAGCGCCTGCACGACCGGCATCTGCTCCGACCGGATCGAGAAGTGGTAGTCCGCGGCGATCCGGGCGAGATCCTCGGGGGTAGGGCGGCTGACCGGCATGGCGACCTCCTCAGCGCCTAGAAGCCCAACGTATTCCCCAGCGCAAGCCGTCGGGCCGGGGCGCGACCCGACACGTCGACACCGCCGAAGACGCCGGCCGGGCCGACGGCGGACCACGCCCCTTCGGGCAAGCGCGACCGTCCTGCCGGGCATCGACATTCCAGTGCAAACCGGTCAGGCTGGATGGGAAGGTCCACCGTTGCCGTGATCCCGCATGGTTTGGCGAGGGGGTCGTCGTGGACAAGCGCTCCCGCGAGGACATCAGGCGAGAGGTCCAACAGCGTCTTCGGGAGATCGAAGGGCGGTGTTGCGTTGGCCGGCTCCGGGCGCAGGTCGTTGGAGCCGCTGCCGTGGTTAAAGCGCTATCGCGAGGTCGGTGAAAGCCGAGGCGAGCCGGAGTTTGGGTGGGAGGTCGATGCCGAGTTCGTAGTGTCCGCGGCGGAGGTCTGAACGAGGGCGTGGCCGAGGGCGATGACCGCGGCGGAGGCGAGGTGTTTCAGCCCGCGCATCGGCCGCAGCCGGGCCTTCAACCGGCCGTGATCAGCCTCGACCCGGTTGTTGCCGTACTGCT
>Ga0210378_10002120_pt1 | contig 10155 bp, 9 predicted proteins | sample PLM1_60_b1redo_FD_155465 | JGI IMG/M metagenome (GOLD analysis project Ga0210378, IMG submission 155465) | Groundwater sediment microbial communities from an aquifer in East River, Colorado, USA - PLM1_60_b1 redo | ecosystem: Environmental > Terrestrial > Soil > Riparian zone | place: USA: East... | reverse complement strand
GCATCCTCGGTGTGGATCCCTAAGGGGGCGAACAGCTTGGCGCGGGCGAACGCCAGGGTGCTGCGCCCGGTGGCATCGGCCACGATCGCCGACAGCAGGTGCGAGCTGGCGTTGCTGTAGGCGAAGCTGGCACCCGGCTTGGTGACCGGCTTCCGGGCGAGGATGTGTCGCAGCCAGTCCCGGCTCTGGTACAGGCGGTACGTCAGGTCCGGGTCGCCGCCCGGGGATGTGTCACCGGCTAGCCCGGAGGTCATGGTCAGCAGCTGCCCGACGGTGACCTTGGCAAGCCGCGGGTCGGCCGTGGGTGGCAGGTGAGCGGCCAGCAGCTCACCCACCGTCTGATCCAGGCTCTTGAGGTGGTGGTCGCGCAGGGCGATCCCGACCAGGGCAGCGGTGAAGCTCTTGGTCACCGAGAAGGCGAACTGGCCGGCATGTGCGTCGCCGTTCCAGTAGCGCTCGTACACCAGGTAGCCGTGGCGAACCACCAGCAGGCTGCGCAGCTGGGGATGGTAGGCGTGCGCACGGCTTGGCGCCATCACACCGCCGGCAAGCGGTACCGGCGCGCGCCCAATCGCCTTGAGCACGATGTCCCTCCCTCGGTGGCATGGGACCGTACCTGTACCACGGCCAACTCTGCTCCATGCGGGAAACTGGGACAAGAGCGCGGTGACCAACCCCGCCACCAGACCATCGCCACCCCCACATCGGCCGGTCCAAACCCGCGCCTGGCCACGCCGAGCGGGGCTAACTCTCGCCATAGCTCGACGTTCGTTGCTTGACCGCCCTGCCGGTAGCTCAGCTCATAGGATCGTCGAGCAACAGGAGGGTCAGCCGGCAGCGAGTGGCGCCCGAAGATCAGAGGCGGCCGCCACCTGGCGGGCCGCCTCTGTCGATCCCGCGAGGCCCGGCTACCAGGAGCCACCACCGCACCGGGTGGTCAACTCGGCAGGCAGCGGGTCATCCGGCGCAGCCACAAACGTGCCCCCGGTGGTGTCCACTTGGCGGACCAGCATGGGATGTCGGACACCAGCCCGAGAAGGCTGGGCCGCTAATGGTCGCTCCGGGCGGAAGAGGGCGGCGCCCCCGGACATCCGGGGGCGCCGCGGAGGGAGGTGGCAACCTTAGGCGACCTCTACCACCACGGTGTGGGGCGCACCGGTTGTGGTCGTGACGTACACCTCACGACCGCGGGTGGTGTCGCGGAAGGCCCACGGGACGGGCGTGCCGTCCAGGGTGACCGAGGCGACCGTCGCGCCGGCGGGAACGGTGTGCCCCAGGGTGAGCGTCCAGCCGGCTGGTGCGGTTGTCGTGGTCGTGTACTGCTTGCCGGCGCGCGAGGCCGACGCGGACATCGTGCCGCCACCGACCCGCAGCTGGCTCACCGACAGGCTCGGCCAGGAGTCGGGTACGTCGGCGACGACATACAGCTTCCCGTTGGGGACGTCGGGGCGGATGCCGAGATAGTTGTTGATCACCGGCCACTGCACCCCGTAGGAGGACCAGGCCTGCATGAACATCGCCCGGTCGCGGAAGTCCACGAAGGGGTCGTACTCGGGGCTGGGTGAGATCTCAGGCAGCGCCCCTGGCATCTCGAGCGTGAGGTCGCCCGAGATGGTGTGCTGGTAGCGCAGCGCCTGGTTGTTGGCGAGGCGGCCATAGTTGGCCTCGCCCATCGCCATCACCGAGTTCGGCAGCGTCCAGCACTTCTGCTCGCCGGCCCCGGTCGGGCCGCCGCCGGCGCCGGTGTGGAACAGCCCACAGGAGCCGGTGAAGGTCGGCCCCTCAAGGGTGTCGAGGGCGGTGTTGGCGTGCCCGATTGGCGCCAGGGTGGTCTCCATCGGGGTGGCGTTGATCCAGTGCCGCTGCTGCAGCTGCTGACCGGCCGACTTGCAGTAGTTGACCCAGGTCGGGTCGGGGTTGGCGGCCGGGGCGTTGCACAGCGAGTCGGCGTACAGGTTCTCCGACGGCATCCACCAGGCGGGGTCGAAGTTGGCCTGCATGGCGTCGGCGTTGGCCTTCGCCCACGCCTCGGTCGTCTCATCGCCCTTGCTGGCGGCCATGTCCTGCAGCGACCGCAGGGCCTGCCAGGTGTAGGCGGTGACGTCCAGCTTCTCCTCGCCCATGCCGCCGCGCTCCACCATGCCGAAGCCCTCCGGCCAGTGGTCGCCGTCCTTGTCCAGGGTGCTGGTCACGTAGCGCAGCCCGTCGACCACGAAGTCGTACATCTCGTCGCGGAACCCGTTGTCGCCCGACCACTGCCACAGCAGGTGGACGGCGGTGGCGAACTGGGCGGTCTCGTTGGTGTTGCCCGGGGCGGCATTGGAACCGAAGTACACCGACCCGTCGGTCACCACCTCGTGCACCACCTTGCCGGTGCCGCGGTTGACGATCCGCGACACGTCACGGATGCCGCGCAGGTGCTGGATGGCGGTGTCCCACTGCCCGGAGGCGACCAGCGGGTGGGCGGTGTAGGCGCCGTCGGTGCCGAAGTACCACGGGTAGTCGGGGAAGCCGGCCCCGATGCCGGTGAACTTCGGCAAGCTCGCCTGCGGGTCGGGGTAGGCCCTGCCCTCGTCGACGTCGCGGATCTGCAGGTTGGTGGCGGTGCGGCGCAGGTCGGCCATGTTCAGCTTGCCCCAGTCGAAGGCGGCCTGCAGCCCGGCGTCTGGGAGGTGCACCTGGGTCTGGGCGAGCAGCCGCTGGCGCTGGGCGACCTTGGCGGCCAGCTGTCCGTCGGGGTTGGTAAGCGCCGCGCGCAGGGCGGCGTCGGCCTCCGCCTTGGAGGTGTGCGAGCCGGCCACCGCGATCCACACGGTGGTCTCGCCCCCGGCGCTCAGGTTGATGTTCCAGCGCAGCTGCCCGCCCGTGCCGTTGCCGTACTCCGAGTAGCCGGGACGCTCATCGGCCGGAACCGGGCCCCAGTAGCCGTCACCCACAGCACAGGCGTCAGGCTCGAGCTTGGCTTGGGCTGCCACCTCCGCATACCACGGCTTGCCCGGCTCCTGGAAGACCAACCTGCCGCCGCCCGGCACGCACGCGCCGGTGTCCTTGCCGTTGACCTGCTTGGCGTTGGGTGTGGTCCAGCCCCACGGGTAGGCGCCCATCACCTCACTGTGGGCGTTCATCGTCAGCTTGAACGGACGGGCCCGCCGCTGGTCGGGGTTGCGGACGGTCAGCCCGACCAGCACCCCGGCCACCCCGTCGGGCGAGAGCTCGGTGCGGGTCACCTCGTACCCGGCCGTGACGGGAAAGCGCATCTGCGCGTAGCCGGCGCCGGTGGTGTACCTGGTCGCCGGCGGCACCCACGTGTCGTTCAGGGCAAACCAGTAGCCGTCCAGCAGCTTGATCGGGTGTGCCCACACACCGCCCATCTCGCCACGGATGTGCCAGCCCATCGGTGGGAACCGGCCATCCTCGGCACCGATCACATAGGCGCGGTCGCCAGCGGCGACGTAGCGCTTTTGGCTGAGCATGTCGGAGGTGGACAGGGTTGGGCCGCCAGGATTCGGGGGGCTGGCGAGCGCGACGGCGGCCGAGAGAGCAAGCGCGCAGGCGCCCGCAAGGACGGCGATCACACGGCGAGGGACGCCCACGGGCGCCTCCTTCGGTGGAGGGGACCAGCCACAGCAACATACCCGGATCAGCTGTGACAATCCATACCAACCCAGCGGGAATCTCGTAGGCAAGGCAACCCACCGCGAATTGGCTTTGTCCTTGAGAAGCGGCACCAGTTGTGCTGAGTTCGGACACCACTTGGCTGATCAGGACGGAAGAGTGTTCCTGAGTTTCGACACCGCGTCGCTGTCAGTTCGCAGAGTCGTGTTCGGCGGTGCTGATGGCGGTGTCGGTGATCTGGGTCATGCCGATCAGGGTGGCAAGGATGAGCGCGGCGGCGATGGCGAAGACGGCGCGCAGGCCGAGGAGCTCGCCGAGGAGGCCGCCGGCGGCGGCGCCCAGGGGTCTGGTGCCCCAGGCGACGAGCCGGTAGCTGCTGTTGATCCGGCCGAGGATGCGGTCGGGGGTGATGCGTTGTCGCAGCGAGACGGCGACGACGTTCCACAGTGCGTTGGTGAGACCGCCGATGAGGAAGGCCGCGGCGATCACCAGGGGGATGGTGGTCACGGCGAGGATGCCGACGGTGCCCACGCCGCCGAGGATGCCCAGGAACAGTGACCGCGAGCGGCCCAGGCGTCGAATGATGCGGTCGGCCAGGATGGCGCCGATGAGGCTTCCGGCGGCGATGGTGGCGAACAGCAGGCCGTAGGCGACCTCGGTCAGGCGCATGGCGGAGTGGGGGCCGACAGCGTAGAGCACGAAGACGGCGAAGGTGGCGTTGGTCGCGAAGTTGAACAGCCCGGTCATCGCGGCGAGCGTGCGCAGCAGCCGGTGCCGCCACAGGTGACGCAGCCCTTCGGCCACGTCGGCGCGGAGGGTCGTCGGCTCCTCCCGTTGGACGGCGAAGCCTCCGCGCAGGAGCAGGAGCGCCCCGACCGCGGCCGCCCACAGCACGGCCGGGGTCGCGAAGGCCGCCACCACCCCGGCCGCGACGAGCAGGCCCCCCAGGGGTGGGCCGACGAACTCGTTGGCCGTCAGTTCCGCGGCGATGAGGCGACCGTTGGCGCGTGGCAGCCGATCGCGCGGCACGACCTGCGGCAGGATCGACTGGGCGCAGGTGTCGTAGACGGTCTCGGCGGTTCCCAGCAGCAGGGCCACGGCGTACAGGGCCCAGATCGCCGCGGCGGACGACTCCAGTCCGAGGACCAGGGCGACCGCCAGGACCGCCATCGCGGCCGACCTCACGACGTTGGCCGTGATCATCGCGATGCGTCGGTCCACGCGGTCGGCCAGCGCCCCGGCCGGGAGCGCGAACAGCAGCCAGGGCAGCGTCACGGCCAAGGCAACCCCGGCGACCAGCCCAGGGGAGTCGGTCAGGGTGACGGCGACCAGCGGCAGCGCGATCTTGACCAGCCCGTCGGCAAGGTTGGACAGGCCCGACCCCGACCACAGCTGCCAGAACGCTAGACCGAGGCGGTCCGGCTCCTCACCGTTCCGTGGGCGGTCCACAACGTTGGCCACGGTCGAAGGATGACACATCGATTCAAAGATTATCAATCGATATGCGAGAAACAGACTGCGGCATAGCATGGTGGCATGACCCAACAGGACCCCGAGCCACGTCTGTCGGCAGTGGATGGTCGCCGCCGGCGGGCCACGATCCTGCAGGCGAAGGCGGCCTCGCACCCGCTGCGCCTGCGAATCCTCCGGCTGTGCGGGCAGCAACCCATGACGAACAAGCAACTCGCCGACAGGTTGCAGAGCCAACCCGGCACGACCCTCTACCACGTCCGGCTGCTGGTGAAGGCCGGACTGTTGGAGCCCGCACCGATCCGCACTGGGATCAGTGGTGCCCTGGAGAAGCCCTATCGCAACACCGGGCAGTCCTGGTGGCTATCGGCCTACGGTGACACCGACGGCGGCGAGGCCTACGACGACCGCAACGACGAACTCTCCCTCGCCTCGATCGGGGCCTTCCAGGCCGAGCTACGCGAAGCCGGACCAGGCTCGGTCCGTACCTTCGCGCGCTTCATGCTGCACCTGTCGGAGGAGGAGGTGCGCGAGCTCGACCGGCGCCTCCTCGCCGTCCTCGACGAGTACATCCAAACCGACCACCAGCGCCTCGACCGGCCCACCCTCGGCGGCATCATGGTCCTTCACCAACTCGCCGATCCCGACCCCCCACAGCCCGGCCAACCGCACCCACACCCCCTGTCCTGACCCCGCACGAAAGCCCGCTCCCGCCGCCAAGGTCACGTCCCAAGAGAACCTCGCGGAATGTCCTCCAAGGCCGGTGCCGCCGCGTGCAAGACGCTGCTTGTGGTCCTCAGCCCGCGACGTGCCGCTCGGCTCGAGCGCGGGTGCGGGCCAGCCGGTAGGAGTCGGTGCCGGTCTCGATGATGTTGCCGCCGAAGGTCAGCCGGTCCACGATCGCGGCGCACAGACGCGGGTCGGTGAACGTCTTGGTCCAGCCACCAAGCTGTCGTTGGAGGCGATCGCGACGCTCGCCTTCTCCTCCCGCTCGGTCAACACCTGAAACAGCAGCTCGGCGCCGCGCCGGTCCAGCTCCATATACCCAAGCTCATCGATGCAGAGAAGATCGTCGGTCAGGGCCCGTCTCCCGCCAGATCTGGTCGAACATGGCTGCCGCCGTCATCCCCGCAGCAGTCCTGCCGCCAAGGCCTGGCCGGATTCGACGTTGCGGCGCCGGTAGGCGGGGGTGGCACGCTCAGGTCGACGGTAGTAGTCGGCCGCGCTCACCAGTGGTGCGCCTGGTTCCGGGTCGAGGAGGTCGCCGCGCAGCCCGATGCTGCCGGCGGTGTGGACCACGAGCTCCTTCAGGTCCCACGGTGGGCAGTTCGTAGGGCGCTGGAACTCCTCCGCGTCCAACTCAAGCAGGACCGCCGATAACGTTCGGCTCTCCTCGGCCAACGCCGTCAGCTCCGGACCAGGTCGCCACATCGGTCAGATCCACGACCCACAGGTGGTTGGGTCGCTGCCCGGCAACGTCACGGTCGACCAGGTCAGCAGGCCGGGCGGCGGTCGCATCTGGCGTAGTGTCCTGCGGGGCTTGCCACGGCGCACGCCCTCCAGGCCCAGCTCACCCATCAGCCGCTCCACGGTGCAGCGGGCCACCGCGATCCCTTCGCGGTGCAGCTGGCGCCAGACCTTGCGGGCACCATAGACGCCAACGTGCTTGTCGTGGACCGGGCGATCTCGGCCTTCAGCTTGTGTCAGGCAACGCTCGAGCCGACGGGGATCGGCGTGTCGCCTGGTAGTAGGTGGACGGGGCGATCGGCAGCACCCGGGCAGATCGGCTCGACCCAAACCGGTCCTTGTGACGGTCGATGTCGGCGATCATCTCGTTGGTCGGCGGTCGGGCTCCACCCGCAAGAACGCCGCCGCAGACTTCAGGATCTCATTCGCGCGACGCAACTCGCGGTTCTCGCGCTCCAGGTGCTTGAGGCGCTCGCGCTCCTCGCTGGTCAGCCCAGGGCCAAGGCCATCATCGGTCTCGGCGCGACGGACCCACGTGCGCAGCGTCTCGGCCGAGACGCCGAACTGACCACTGACCGGTTTCTGGCACCCCACGCGCCGCCCAGCCGTCCTGGCCGGCGACGCCACCGTCATCCCCAAGCGCTGCAACGGCGCGGTCGGTCGTCGGGGGCGACGGTGGCGTAGGCGGGTGCGAAGGCGAACCCGCAAAACGGACAGCGGAAGCCGTCGCTGGGCTGGACCAGTTGCCCAAGCACCAACTCCCGATTGCAGGACCCGCAGCGAGCGCCAATGCTCATCGGGTTCCCCTCCTTTGCGTATCCCCATCGGTTGTCTGCTGTGAGCGTTGACGGACACGGGTGGTCGCGGTGGTGGGCCGTCTCTTGGGCGCCGGTCGGTGAGGGGCGTCGCGTGCGTGCTCCAGCCCATCAACCAGCACGTCCAGCCCGGCTTCGAACCGTTCGTCGCGGTTGTCCAACCAGACGTGCTCACCCAGGGCGACCAGGGCGGGGAACCGGTCGGGAGGCAGGGAGCGGAAGAACTCGTGCAGTTGGGCTCTGATGGTGTCGTCACCGACGCGTTGCTCGTTGACCGAGGTGGGGCTGCTGACGGCAAAGCCGATGGTGTAATCCAGCAGCAGGAAAAAGGCCAGGCCGGCTTCGCGGTCACCGAACCCGGCCATCTGCAGCGGTCCAAGGAACGCCTCGGCCAGGGCCAGAGAGTGGGGGCCGAGGGGGTCGCGGGTCTTGAGAATCCCGGCGATTCCGGGATGGGCCTCCAGCGCCTGGCGCAGCCGCTGGGCCAGGACCTTCAGCTGCTCGGCCCAAGGCAGGGAGGGGTCCAGGTGGACGTCGACCTCCGCCAGGACGCTATCAAGGACCAGGTCCTGGAGTTGTTGTTTGCTGCGCACATGATGGTATACGGCGCCGGGGACCACGCCGAGGCGGGCGGCCAGGCCGCGCATGGTCAGGGCCTCGACGCCATCGTGGCCGATGACCGCTAACGCTTCTTCAACGACGCGTTCGCGGGTGAGCTGGGGGCGACGGCCCTGGTCCTCGGTGGGCGGGTTGAACCACAGGGAACGTGCCCGCCCGTCGGTCGCGAGCGCGCCCGAGGCGGCCGTTGCTGGCGTGTTGGGGACGGCCCGCTGCCGCTGCTCCACTTTGGTCTCCTTGAACGATGACCTTGACAGTTGAACAACGTTCAGCATACTGTGAACGATGTTCTTCGGCAAGTGAACCTCTCAACCCGACCGGCGACGCTGCCAGTGGGCGGTTCCAGGGGTTGACCCTAGAACGGAAGCAACGACATGCCGCCAGACAGCAGCGACCCCACCATTGATCGGGGTGACCAGAGCGTTCCAGGGCCGCTTGGCGCTGCGGGTGGTACCGCGGCAGGCAACCGCGGCGGCGGCGCGGCCTGGGATGGCAATGGTCGCCGACGCGACCAACAGCGCCCGGCCAGCCGACATCCTGGCGGCGGCCGGGACTGGCCCTCCAAAACTCCACCCTCATGGCCCCGACGGCGCCCGCAGGCGCCGCACCCGGGTAGCACGGCGGCACGGGCCAACCCGACGCGCTGATCGAGCAACGATCGGATCGACGACAGCGACATCGCTGGGAAGGGCAGAGGCCATGTTCATTCAGGTCATCCAGGGCCGGGCGACCAACCCACCCGGGATCCGCAGGGATCTGGGCCGCTGGCAGCGACAACTCGCCGCCGACGCCGACGGCTGGCTGGGGTCCACGGCGGGGATCACCGAAGACGGCTGGAGCATCACCGTGGTCCGCTTTGCCTCTGAGGCGCAGGCTCGCCGCAACAGCGACCGGCCCGAGCAGCGCGAGTGGTGGCAGGACGCCTCCCAACACCTTGCTCGGGTCGCCGTCCACGATGCCTCCAAGGTCCACCTGTACCGGGATGGCAGCTCCGATCAGGCCGGGTTCGTCCAGGTCATCCAGGGCCATACCGACGACCTGGAGCGCATGGCCAGCCTCGGGCGCGACCAGGAGGAGGTCCTGGCCCGAGACGCGCCGCACATCCTGGGAATGACGGTGGCTGAGCACGCTGACCGGCCAGGTGACTTTACCCAGGTCGTGTACTTCACCTCCGAGCAGGACGCGCGGCGCTTCGACCACGAGCCTGAGGCCGAGGCTGACGAGTCGGCCTTGAAGGAGCTGCGCGGCCTGATGACCGATCTGCGCTCCTTCGACTTGCGAGATCCTCAGATGCTCAGCCCGTCCGACGTACCCAGTACTAGCCCTTACTAGCCCTTACTAGAGGTAGGACCCGCTCGGGAGCCAGCGCATCCGCGCAAACGGTAGTGGCAGCTGCTCACCGCCGCCTACCTCCCCAACCACAAAGACTCGACCCCGACGTCAGCATCGGCGCGCTGGCGGTCACCGTCGGACAGGCCGGCCAGGCCAGCGACTAACTAAACGTCGTCGCTGCAACCATGGAGGCCTTGTAGGTGGCAGCTGCCCCAAATGAGGCCGCCCGCCTTTTCGGCTTCCTCACTCGGGGCGGCCGGCAGCCAACTCCGCCGCGACGTTGTCCGCGTAGTGGCTACGGCCCGGTGCCGCTGCACCATTCCCTCCTTGAACACTGACCTTGACAGTTAAACACTGTTCAGGGTACTATGAACGTAGTTCAACTCGGCAAGTGAACGCTGGCCAGCCAGTCTGCGTCCTCCCCGAGCCGCCGGGCCGCACGGCCCAAGAGACGAGGGAGACCAGATGACCACCATGATGCGATGGGACCCATTCCAGGACCTGCGCAGCGCGCAGGACGAGATGACCCAGATGAGCCCGATGCTCGCCCACGCGCTCGGCCTGCACACCCAGCAGGGCAATACTCGGGCCACGACCACGGCCTGGACGCCAGCGCTGGACATCTCCGAGCGCAAGGACGCCTACCTGGTCACCGTCGAGCTGCCCGGCATCAAGCCCGAGGACCTCGACATCACCATGGAGGACGGCCTGCTGACCATCCAGGGCGAGCGCCAGTTCACCCAGGAGTCCTCCGAGCAGCAGTTCCACCGGGTCGAGCGCCGCTACGGCGCCTTCCGCCGGTCGATCACCCTGCCAGCCCACGTGGTGGCGGAAGGGA
>Ga0210378_10002119_pt1 | contig 10156 bp, 5 predicted proteins | sample PLM1_60_b1redo_FD_155465 | JGI IMG/M metagenome (GOLD analysis project Ga0210378, IMG submission 155465) | Groundwater sediment microbial communities from an aquifer in East River, Colorado, USA - PLM1_60_b1 redo | ecosystem: Environmental > Terrestrial > Soil > Riparian zone | place: USA: East... | reverse complement strand
GGCCGACTTCCGGCTGGAGGACGCGGCCGACCGGGCGGCGAAGACGTACTCCGGCGGCATGCGGCGGCGGCTCGACCTGGCGGCGAGCCTGGTCGGCCGGCCGCGGGTGCTGTTCCTGGACGAGCCGACCACCGGGCTGGACCCGCGCAGCCGCAACGAGATGTGGGACGTCATCCGGCGCCTGGTCGCCGACGGCGTCACGGTGCTGCTCACCACGCAGTACCTGGAGGAGGCAGACCAGCTCGCGGAGGAGATCTCGGTGGTGGACCACGGCCGGGTGCTCGCCACCGGCACGCCCGAGCGGCTCAAGGCGCGCACCGGGGCGCAGACGCTGGCCGTGCGCCCGGCCCACCGGGTGGACCTGCAGACCGTGGTCTCCACGGTCGCCCACCTGGCCGGCAGCGTGCCGGAGGTGCGCGACACCCTGGTCACCGCGCCGGTCGCCGACCCGGCGGTGCTGCCCGCGGTGGTGCGCCGGCTGGACGACGCCGGCGTGCTGGTCGCCGAGTTGGCGCTGCGCGGGTCGAGCCTCGACGAGGTGTTCCTGTCGCTGACCGGCCACCGCGCCGAGGAGCCGGCGGCCGCGCCCGGCAGCGGAACGGTCGACGGGTCCGGCCGGGGCGGCGCTGACGACTCGTCCGACGCGGAAGCGGCGGACGTCCGTTACGAGGGGAGCGTGGCATGACCGCCATCGCCATCGATGCCCCGCGCCTGCCGGCGCGGGCGGTCCGGGTGAGCCCACTGGACGGGCTGCGCCATACCGGCACCCTGGCCTGGCGCACGCTGGTGCAGATCCGGCACAACCCGATGGAGCTGATGGACTACAGCGTCCAGCCGCTGATGTTCGTGCTGCTGTTCACGTACGTGTTCGGCGGCGCCCTGGCCGGCTCGACCGGTGCCTACCTGGCGTTCGCGCTGCCCGGGATCATCGTGCAGAACGCCCTGTTCACCACGCTGAACACGGGCGTCGGGCTGAACACCGACCTGACCAAGGGCGTGTTCGACCGGCTGCGGTCGCTGCCGATCGCCCGGTCCGCGCCGCTGGCCGGCCGGATCGTCGCGGACATGGCCAAGCAGGTCTGGTCGATGGCCCTGCTGCTGGTCGCCGGCGCGGCGATCGGCTTCCGGGTCGGCACCAGCCCGTTCGGCGTGCTGGGCGCGTTCGTGCTGCTGGTGCTCGTGGCGCTGGCGGTGTCCTGGATGTCGGTCCTGGTCGGCTTGCTGGTGTCCGAGCCGGAGAAGGTGATGGTCTTCGGCTTCACCGTGATCTTCCCGCTCACCTTCGTCAGCAACGCGTTCGTCCCGGCCGACTCGATGCCCGGCTGGCTGCAGGCCTGGGTGAAGGTGAACCCGGTGACCTCGCTCGCCGACGCCATCCGCGGGCTGCTGGTGTCGGGTCCGGTGGCCGGGCCGGTGGTCAAGTCGCTGCTCTGGGCGACCGCCATCGCCGTGGTCTTCGCGCCCCTCGCGGTGCGGGCGTTCCGGCGTCGGGTGTGACAGGGGCGCGGAGGCGTGGCCGCGCGTGGCCGCTGGCGCGGGTGCGGGCGACACCGCGCGGCCCCGGCGGTGCGGGCGTTCAGGCGTCGGCTGCCGGGACCGCCTCCAGGCCGGCGAGCGCCTGCACGGTGTGCATCGTGGCGTCGTGGCCGCTCCGGTACGCGTCGGTGAACGCGGGTTCGCCGAGTGCGCCCCGGGCGGCCGCGACCACCTCCGGCCGGTCCACCAGGGCCGGCTCCGGCAGGCCGAGGATGGACTCCGTGGCGCCGAGCAGGGCAGCGGCCCTGGCCGGGTCGCCGGTCCGCAGCGCGAGGTCGGCAATGCCCACCAGGACCTGCGCGATGATCGGCGCGTCCACCGAGGCCACCGCGGTCGCCAGCGCCTCGCCGAGCCGCACCCGGGCGGTCGCCAGCTCACCGGCCGCGGCTTCGGCGGAGCCCAGCGAGCCCGCGATCGCGGCCCGCCACTGCCGCGCGACGCCGGGGGCCGCAGCGGCGGCGGCGGCCCGGGTCAGCCGGTCCCGGGCTGTGTCGGTGTCACCGGCCCGCCGGGCCAGCTCGCCCTCGGCGTAGTACACCGCGGCCAGGGTCTCCGGCAGCCCGACCCGCTCGGCGCGGCGCCGGGCGTCGGCGACCACCTGCACGGCCCGTTCCTGCTGGCCGGACAGCCACAGCTCGTTCGCCAGGGCCGTGCCGACCTGTGGGATGTCCTCCTCGGCCCCCAGCTCCGCCGCCAGTGCCAGCGCCTTCTCGAAGTGGGCGGCCGAGGCGGCGTGCTCGCCGCGCAGTCCGGTCAGCTGGCCGAGCACGCTGAGCGTCACCGACATGCCCCAGCGCTCGCCGATCGCCGCGAACCGGTCCATCGCCACCCGGCAGTCGGCCTCCGCCTCGGCGGGCGGGTGGCCCAGGTTGACCGCCACGGCCGCGTGCATGACCCGGGCGACCGCCGCCACCCACGGCTCGGAGTCGTCGAAGCGGGCCCGCAGCTCGACCAGCGCGCCGGCCTGGTCGGCGGCGGAGAACATGGTCTCGAATGGCCCGAGCAGCCGCAGCATCGGGTGCCCGGCGGAATCGGCGCCATCGGGGCCAGCCTCGGCCGGGTCGGCGACCTCGGCCGAGTCGGCGGCTTCGGCCGCCGCCGCCCGGGCCGAGCGGAGCCATTCGGCCGCCGCGGTCGGGTCCTGGCCGTGGCCGATCCCGTTGAGCGCCCCCCACGCGTACGCCAGCGCCCGGTGCGCGGGCGGCACCTCGCCCGGGAGCCCGAGCGCCGCGCGGGTCAGCTCGGTGCCCTCGGCGCGGTGCCCGCGCAGCCACCAGTACCAGCCGAGCGCTCCGGCCAGCCGGACCGCGGTCTGCGCCTCTCCGCCGGCGATGGCCCAGCGCAGCGCGGCGTGCAGGTTGTCGTGCTCGTGGCCGAGCCGAGCGAGCCAGTGCAGCTGCTCGCGGGACACCAGGTGCGGCTCGGCGGTCTCGGCCAGCTCGCGGAAGTACCCCGCGTGCAGGCGGCGCAGCCGATCCCGCTCGCCGGCCTCGGCCAGCCGGTCCAGCCCGTACGCCCGGATCGTCTCCAGCATCCGGTATCGCGGCTCGCCCGCACCGGTCGGCACCAGCAGCGACTTGTCCACCAGCGCGGCCAGCAGGTCGGCCACCTGCTCGGCCTGGACCGGGTCCGCGCTGGCCGGTTCGCCGGCGCAGACCCGCTCGGCCGCCGCCACCGTGGCTCCGCCGGAGAACACCGCCAGCCGCCGCCACATCGCCTGCTCGGCGCCGTCGAGCAGTTCCCAGCTCCAGTCCACCACGGCCTGCAGGGTGCGGTGCCGCGGCAGGGCGGTCCGGCTGCCGCCGGTGAGCAGCCGGAACCGGTCACCCAACCGCGCGGCCACCTGCGCCGGCGTCATGGCCCGCAGCCGGGCCGCGGCCAGCTCGATCGCCAGCGGCATGCCGTCCAGGGCGCGGCAGATCCGGACCACGGCGGCGGCGTTGCCGTCGTCGACCGTGAACCCCGGGCGTACCGCCGCGGCCCGCTCCGCGAGTAGCTGGACCGAGGCGTAGCCCAGCGCGGTGGTCGCGTCCGCGTCGGCGGGCGGCAGTGCGAGCGGCGGCACCGGCCAGAGCGTCTCCCCGGTGATCCCCAGCGGCTCGCGGCTGGTGGCCAGGATGCGCACCCGCGGGCAGTCGCCCAGGATCCGGCCGGCCAGTGCCGCTGCCGCCTCGACCAGGTGTTCGCAGTTGTCCAGCACCAGCAGCAGCTGCTTGCCGGCCAGCCCGGCGGCCAGCCGGCCGGTCGGGTCGGCACTCTCGTCGGCCTGCGACCGCATCCGGGTCCGGCCGATCAGCGCGTGCTCCCGCAGGCCCAGCGCGGCCAGCGCCGCCTGCGGCACCTCGGCCCCGTCGGTGACCGACGCCAGCTCCACCAGCCACACCCCGTCCGGGGTGCGGTCCAGCAGCGGCCGGGCCGCCTCGACGGCCAGCCTCGTCTTGCCGGCGCCGCCCGGACCGGTGAGCGTGACCAGCCGGGACTCCGCCACCAGCCTGCCCACCCGGCTGGCCTCGGGGTCGCGGCCGACGAAGCTGGTCAGCTCGGTGCGCAGGTTCGTCAGTGGCCGGTCCGGCGGCTCGCCGGCGGCGCGGTCGTCCCGGGCAGGCATGACCCAGTCGTTCGTTCGGGCAGGTGGGGCCGGAGCCGGCCGGGCGGCGCCAGGACCGCCGGCCGGCGCCGGCTGCGGGCGGATCGCACCACGGCCGTCTCGCCGGTGCGCCGGCACACCGGCGACCACCGGCTCGCCCCGCAGCACCGCCGTGTGCAGCGCGGTCAGGTCCGGCGACGGGTCCGCCCCGAGCTGCTCGGCGAACCTGCCGCGGGCCTGCTCGAATACGGTCAATGCCGCGCTCGGCCGCCCGCTGGCGCACAGCGCGCGCATCAGCTGACCGATCAGCGGCTCGCGCAGCGGGTGCGCGGCGACCAGTTCCTCCAGCTCTGGCACGAGCGACGGTCCGGCGCCCAGGCCCAGGTCGGCCTCGACCCGGTCCTCGGTCGCGGTCAGCCGGAGCTCGGTCAGCCGGGCGGCCCGAGCCCGGGCGAACTCCGCGCCGGCGACATCGGCCAGCGCCGGGCCCCGCCACAGCCCGAGCGCCTCGCGCAGCGTGGCCGCCGCCCCGGCCGGGTCCTCCCGCAGCCGGCTCCGGCCGGCCGCCGCCAGCCGCTCGAACCGCCGGGCGTCCACCTCGTCCCCCGCGGTCACCAGCCGGTAGCCCGCGGGCCGGGACTCCACCACGATGTCCGGTACGGCGCGCCGCAGCCGGGACACCAGGGCCTGCAGCGCGTTGGCCGCACCCGCCGGGCGCTCGTCGGCCCACACCCCGTCGATGAGCCGGCTGGTCGTGACCACCCGGCCCGGTTCCAGCGCGAGCAGGATCAGCAGGGTGCGCAGCCGGGTGCCGCCGACCTCAACCGGCTCACCGGCGTCGGCGCGGACCTCCAGCGGGCCCAGCACGGCGATCTGCACAGCCTCGATTCTGCCGGGTGGCGCGCAGAACGCCGGCGACCAAGGAGCAATCGTCGCTTGTTGATCTCCACCAGCGACGACAGCTCCTTGGTCGCGCGGCGGGGACGGGACCTTCGGCCTGGTCGCGGAGGGCCGGCCAGCGGATAGCGTGTGTGTCGAGTCTCACGAGGAGGGCGCCATGCCGGCACGTGACACGACCACCCGGAACCGGCCGTCGGTGGAAGAGGTGAAGCGGGCCGTCGCGCTGGCCATCCGCGCGCCGTCGATCCACAACACCCAGCCGTGGCGGTGGGTGTTCCGGCCGGACGGCCTCGCCCTCTACGCGGACCGCGCCCGGCAGCTGGCGGCGATCGACCCGGATGGGCGGGGCCTGCTGGTGTCCTGCGGTGCCGCGCTGTACCTGGCTCAGCTCGGTCTGGCCAGGCAGGGGTGGCAGACCGAGGTGGCGCGCCGCCCGGACCCGGCCGACCCCGACCTGCTGGCCCTGGTCACCCCGACCGACTGGCGCCCGCCGGACGAGCGCACCCGGGTGCTCGCGGCCGCCGCCGAGCGCCGGCACACCGAGCGGCGCCCGTTCCGCCCGGATCCGGTGCCGGCGCCGCTGCTGGACGAGCTGCGGCGGCTGGTCGAGGGCGAAGGCGTCTACGCGCACCTGGTGGAGCGGCCGGAGGAGCGGCTCGACCTGGCCGTGGTGATGTCCTGGGCGGACCGGCTGGAGACCGAGGACGAGGCGTACCGGGAGGAGCTGGCGCGCTGGGTCCGCCCCGACGCCGCAGCCGCCCGGGAGGGCATCCCGCCGAGCGCGGTGCCGCATGTCGGCGCCGGTGAGCAGCGGCACACCAACGTCCCGCTGCGCGACTTCGAGGTCGGCCGGGAAGGCGACCAGCAGATGACCGCCGGAGTGGACGAGCAGGCGGCCTGGATGGTGGTGTTCACGCCGGCGGACGACGCGGTGGCCCGGCTTCAGGCGGGTGAGGCATTCACCCGGTTCTCGGTACAGGCCGAACGGATGGGGCTGGCCAGCTCGGCCGCCACCCAGGCGATCGACCTGCCCGGCGTCCGGGACCGGCTCCGGGTGCTGATGGACTGGCCCGACCACCCGCAGATGATCTTCCGCATCGGCTGGAAGCCGGACGGCGAGCCCGCCCCGCCCACGCCGCGGCGCCCGGTGGAGGCTGTCCTGACGATCCTCGAACCGACCGACCCGCCGGGCTGACCGGCACGGCCTAGCATCGGAGGGTGGTCGACTTTGACACCCACCCGTCGGTTTACCGGCACTGGCGGCTGGACGTCGACGGCCAGCGGGCCACGCTGACGTTGGACGTCGACGAGCAGGGCGGGCTGGTCGACGGCTACGAGCTGAAGCTGAACTCCTACGACCTGGGCGTCGACATCGAGCTGCACGACGCGGTGCAGCGGCTGCGCTTCGAGCATCCGCGGGTGCGCGCGGTCGTCCTGACCAGCGGCAAGGACAAGGTGTTCAGCGCGGGCGCGAACATCCGGATGCTGGCCCAGTCGCCGCACCCGTGGAAGGTCAACTTCTGCAAGTTCACGAACGAGACCCGCAACGCCATCGAGGAGGCCACTGCCCATTCCGGGCAGACCTGGATCGCCGCGCTGAACGGCTCGGCCGCGGGCGGTGGCTACGAGCTGGCGCTCGCCTGCGACGAGATCCTGCTCGTCGACGACGGCTCGTCGACCGTCGCGCTGCCGGAGGTGCCGCTGCTGGGCGTGCTGCCCGGCACCGGCGGCCTGACCCGGCTGGTGGACAAGCGGCACGTCCGCCGTGACCTCGCCGACGTGTTCGCCACCCGGGCCGAGGGCGTGCGCGGGCAGCCGGCGGTCGACTGGGGGCTGGTCGACGCGGTCGCGCCGCCGCGCCGGTTTGCCGAGGCGGTCGAGGCCCGGGTGGCCGCGGCAGTCGCCCGCGGGACCCGGCCCGCCGACGCGGCCGGCGTGCCACTGCCGCCGCTGGACCGGCGGGTCGAGCCGGCCGCCGTCCATTACGAACACGTCCACTGTGCACTGAACCGGGACGACCGGACCGCGGTCGTCACGGTGTCCGGGCCGGACTCCGTGCCGTCCAATGTGGACGCCCTGTACGCGCAGGGCACGGCGGCCTGGCCGCTGGCGGTGGCCCGCGAGCTGGACGACCTGGTGCTGCGGCTGCGGGTGAACGAGCCGGAGATCGGCACCTGGCTGCTAAAGACCGAAGGCGACCCGGCCGCAGTGGTGGGCTACGACAGCGTCCTGGACGAGCACCCGGACGACTGGCTGGTCCGGGAGATCCGGCTGCTGCTGCGGCGGGTGTTCACCCGGCTGGACTACTCCGCCCGGAGCCTGTTCGCGCTGGTCGAGCCGGGCAGCTGCTTCGCCGGCACGCTCGCCGAGCTGGCGCTGCTGGCCGACCGCAGCTACCTGCTCGACGGGCTGCGCGAGCAGGACGAGGAGCGCGGCCTGGCCCCGGCCACCCTCACCCTCACCGCGGCCAACCTGGGCAGGTACCCGATGGGCAACGGCCTGAGCCGGCTGCAGAGCCGGTTCTGGGGCCGGGACGACGCGCTGGACGTGGCGGGCAAGCTCGTCGGCACGCCGCTGGCGGCCGCCGAGGCCGCGGCCGCCGGCCTGGTCACGGTCACCCCGGACGAGCTGGACTGGGACGACGAGGTGCGGCTGGCGGTCGAGGAGCGCGCCGCGTTCAGCCCGGACGCGCTGACCGGGATGGAGGCCAACCTTCGGTTCGCCGGGCCGGAGACCGTCGAGACGAAGATCTTCGGCCGGCTGACGGCGTGGCAGAACTGGATCTTCCAGCGACCCAGTGCCGCCGGTCCCGACGGCGCCCTGCAGCGCTACGGCACCGGCCAGCGGCCGGCCTACGACCGGAAGCGAGTCTGAGCGATGACCGACCCCCCGACCAGCCACATCGACTACGCCGAGAGGATCCCGAACAACGTCGACCTCGGCACCGACCGCCGGCTGCGGCGGGCGCTGGAGTCGTGGCAGCCCAACTTCCTGGACTGGTGGCGCGGCCTGGGCCCGGAGGTCTTCCAGGAGAACGACATCTACCTGCGCACCGCGATCTCGGTAGGCCGGGACGGCTGGGCACACTTCGACTACGTGCGGATGCCCGACTACCGCTGGGGGATCTTCCTCGCCGAACCCGAGCCGGACCGGAGGATCAGCCACGGCCAGCACGCCGGCGAGCCGGTGTGGCAGCAGGTGCCCGGTGAGCACCGCTCGGACCTGCGCCGGCTCATCGTCGTGCAGGGCGACACCGAGCCGGCCTCGGTCGAGCAGCAGCGCCACCTCGGCCGGACCGCGCCGAGCCTCTATGACCTGCGCAACCTGTTCCAGGTCAACGTCGAGGAGGGCCGGCACCTGTGGGCGATGGTCTACCTGCTGCACGGGTACTTCGGCCGGGACGGCCGGGACGAGGCAGCGATGCTGCTGGAGCGCAGCAGCGGCAACGTCGACTCCCCGCGCATCCTGGGCGCGTTCAACGAGCGGACGCCGGACTGGCTGGCGTTCTTCATGTTCACCTACTTCACCGACCGGGACGGCAAGTTCCAGCTCGGCACGCTCAAGGAGAGCGCGTTCGACCCGCTGTCCCGGACCTGCACGTTCATGCTCCGGGAAGAGGCGCACCACATGTTCGTCGGCGTCACCGGCGTGCAGCGCATCCTGGAGCGCACCGCGGCCCTGATGAAGGAGCACGACACCGAGGACGTGTACCCGTACGGCGGCATCCCGCTGGACATCCTCCAGCGGTACCTGAACTTCCATTTCGCGGTCTCGATGGACCTGTTCGGCTCCGAGCTGAGCACGAACGCGGCGAACTACTTCACTGCCGGGCTGAAGGGCCGCTGGCAGGAGACCCGCCGCCGGGACGACCATCGGCTGGTGGGCGCCGTCACCGACCTGCGGCGGGTTCGGGACGGCGGGCTGGTCACCGAGCAGGCGCCCGCCCTGTCCGCGCTCAACCTGGACCTGCGCAACGAGTACGTCGCCGACTGCGAGCACGGCGTCCGGCGCTGGAACCGCGCGCTGCAGCAGGCCGGCCTGCCACACCGGCTGCGGCTGCCGCACGAGGGCTTCAACCGGCAGGTCGGCGGGTACGCCGGCGCGTTCGTCACGCCGGACGGCCGGCTGGTCGACGAGCAGACCTGGAGCAGCGGCCGAGACGGCTGGCTGCCGACCCCGCAGGACCGGCTGAAGGTCGCCGAGCTGATGCGGCCGGTCTACCAGCCCGGCCGGTTCGCCGGGTGGATCGCTCCGCCCCCGACCGGCATCAACGACCGCCCCATCGACTTCGAGTACGTCCGGATCACCTGACCCCCACCCCCCACCTACGCGCCGCCCACCTGACGCGCCGCCCACCTACACGCCATCTTGAGGTTGCACGCCGTCCCCGGCGTGGCGCGGGGCTTAACCTCAAGATCGGCGGAGGGCCAAACTGGGTGGACCGGCACGCGGGGATGTGGTGAGGATGGGGGTCGTGCCTGCTGTCGCTGAAGTCGCCCGGTGACCCGGCGTGGCGCGGTGCTGTTCGCCGCGCTGTGCGTCGTCTGGGGCATTCCCTACCTGCTGATCAAGGTCGCGGTCGACGAACTCTCGCCGGTCGCGCTGGTGTTCCTGCGGACCGCGATCGCCGCGCTCCTGCTGCTCCCGCTCGCATTGGCGCGCGGGACGGTCCGGCCGGTGCTGGCCAAGTGGCGGCCGCTGCTGGTGTTCACCGCGGTCGAGATCGCGGCCCCGTGGCTGCTGCTGTCCGACGCCGAGCGGCACCTGACCAGTTCGCTGTCCGGGCTGCTGATCGCGGCGGTGCCGCTGGTCGGCGCCGGACTGGCGTTGCTGCGCCCCGACGGCGACCGGGTCGGCCGGGCGGGCCTGGTCGGCCTGCTGCTCGGCTTGTTCGGGGTCGCGGCGCTCGTCGGCTTGGACGTGCACGGCGCCCAGGTCTGGGCGGTGGTCGAGATCGCCGGAGTCGTGCTCGGGTACGCGACCGGGCCGGTGATCATGACCCGGTCGCTCGCCGGCCTGCCGTCTCTCGGGGTGGTCGCGGTGTCGCTGGCGGTGTGCGCGGTTGGCTACGCGCCGTTCGCGGTGTCGGCGTTGCCGAGCGGCTGGCCCTCACCGGCGGTGGTCGCCTCGGTC
>Ga0210378_10002118_pt1 | contig 10162 bp, 13 predicted proteins | sample PLM1_60_b1redo_FD_155465 | JGI IMG/M metagenome (GOLD analysis project Ga0210378, IMG submission 155465) | Groundwater sediment microbial communities from an aquifer in East River, Colorado, USA - PLM1_60_b1 redo | ecosystem: Environmental > Terrestrial > Soil > Riparian zone | place: USA: East... | reverse complement strand
TCGGCGGCGCGAAGAACCACATGATCGTCCTGCCGGACGCCGACGTGGACATGGTGGCCGACGCGGCGGTCTCGGCCGGGTACGGCTCGGCCGGCGAGCGCTGCATGGCGATCTCGGTGCTGACGAGCGTCGGCACGATCGCCGACACGGTGATCGACGCGATCGCGGACCGCCTGCCCAAGATCAAGGTCGGCCCGGGCCTGGACCCCGAGTCCGAGATGGGCCCGCTCATCACCCGCGCGCATCGGGACAAGGTGGCCTCCTACCTCGACAGCGGTTCGGCCCAGGGTGCCCGGATCGTGGCCGACGGTCGCGACCACCCCCTTTACAAGGACAGCCCCGGGTTCTTCCTCGCGCCGTCGCTGATGGACGACGTGACGCCGGAGATGGACGCGTACAAGGACGAGATCTTCGGCCCGGTGCTCTCGGTGACGCGCGTCGAGACCTACGACCAGGCCGTCGACCTCGTGAACCGCAACCCGTACGGCAACGGCGTCGCGCTCTTCACCCGCGACGGCGGGGCGGCGCGCCAGTTCACGTTCGAGGTCGAGGCCGGGATGGTGGGCATCAACGTCCCGATCCCGGTGCCGGTCGCCTACTACTCGTTCGGCGGCTGGAAGAGCTCGCTGTTCGGCGACGCCCACATGTACGGGCCCGAGGGGATCCGGTTCTACACGCGGGGCAAGGTCGTCACGCAGCGCTGGCCGGACCCGGCGAAGAGCACGGTCGACCTCGGGTTCCCGCGCACCCGGTGAACGAACGCTGGGACGGAGACCGGACCGGCGCCGGCGTCTCGGACGGTGAGGCGTTCGCGCCGCCGCTCCGAACGCTCCTCGACGAGATGGCTCGGCCCGACTGGAACACCGAGCAGCCCGAGGCGCACCTGTGGCCCCATCTCGAACGCTGGTGCGCTCGCGAAGGCTCTCCGTTCCTGCTCCGTTCGGCCGCCGTGGACGGCACGGTGTTCGTGGTCGACCTCGAACCGGCCGATGGAACGACGAGGGAGGGCGCGCACGAGCAGCTCTATGCCCTCGTCTCGGCGATCGCCGAGCCCACGACGGTCATCGTCGAAACCCGGGAAGACGAAGTGGACATCTTCGACGTGACGCTCGCTCTCACCCCGAGGCAGTCGACGTACCCGAAAGGCCATGGTCACCTGGTCCGACTCCGCGTCCGCACGGCCTGACCGGGGTCAGATCCGGTCGGCGAACGCCACCGTCCCCGCAGGCGGGCGGAGGCAGTGGTCGATGTGCATCGACCGGCCGTACGCGCCCACGAGCAGCAGCGCGAGCACGTCCCCCTCGGCGAGCTCGGGCAGGGGCACGTCCTCTCCCCAGAGATCGTTGCCCTCGTTGATGTTGCCGGCGACCGTGTACGTGCGTGAGGGTTCGGCGTCGGCGGCTCGACACAGGACGATCGAGACGAGCGCGCCGTAGATGAACGGTTCGGGCGCGACGTTGAACCCGACGTCGAGACCCGCGAACCCGACGCCGTCGCGTTCGTCGAGCGTGACGACCTCGGCCAGCAGGATCCCCGACTCCTTGGCGAGGTAGTCGCCGGGCTCGCACGCGATCGTGACGCCGAGCGGCCCGAGGTGCTTCGCGAGCACGCCGACGTACGCGTCGACGTCGAGCGGTTCGTCCTCCGATCGTTGCGGGACACCGAGGCCGCCGCCGGCGTTCACCTCGCGCACCTCGTGGCCGGCGTCGAGCAGGCGAAGCGTCATCTCGGCGACGCGTTCGATCGCGACCTCGAACCGCGGCAGGCCGTCGGTCAGGAACCCGTCGCCGACGTGGGCGTGCACTGTGTCGATCGCCAGCTCGCGCTCGGCGGCGATGGCCAGCGCGTCGTCGAGCTGTTCGGGCAGGATGCCGAACTTCGTCGCCGTGGCCTTCGCATAGAGCGACTCGCCCTCGGCCGCGGTAAGGCCGCTCCACGAGGCGCCGGCACGCGGGTTCACGCGGATCCCGACCGTGGTGCCGGGCGCGCGGCGGCCCCAGCGGTCGAGCTGGGACAACAGATCGAGGTTCGCATGGACGCCGGTCTCGACCAACGCGTCGACATCGGTTGCCGACAGGTTCGTCCCCGTGAAGCTGATCTCGTCCACCGACCACCCATGCTCGAGCGCGTGCCGAACCTCGCCCGGCGAGCACGCGTCGATCCCCACCGAACCGAGGCTTCGGACGAAGGCGAGGACCTCGGGATCCCGCTGGGCCTTGAGCGCGAGCCGCAGCCGGAAGGGCACGCCGGCCCGCTCGAAGGCGCCGATCAAGCCGCGGGCCTGCTCCCCGATCCGAGGCAGGTCGTACGCGAACACGGGTGTCCCGTGCTCCCGTGCGACCGCCTCGGCGTCGCGGCCGGCCACCAGCAGCCGTCCGTCGCGAGCCTCGAGCCCGGGCCTGATCCACCAGGGTGTGTCCATGTCGGGGGCCGATGCTAGCGTCCGGCCGATGCCGAAGCGCTGCGCGTGGGTCCCGGTCGACCAGCCGCTCTATCTCGCCTACCACGACGAGGAGTGGGGCGTGCCGGTCCACGACGACACACGGCTGTTCGAGATGCTGACGCTCGAGGGCGCCCAGGCGGGGCTCTCGTGGTCGACGATCCTCAACAAGCGCGAGGGCTACCGGCGCGCGTTCTCCGGATTCGATCCCGCGAAGGTCGCGCGCTTCGCCCCCGCGAAGGTCGAGCGCCTCCTGCAGGACCCGGGGATCGTTCGGAACCGGATGAAGGTCGAGTCTAGCGTGAACAACGCCGCCCGCGTGCGCGAGGTGCAGCGCGAGCATGGGTCGCTCGATGCGTACATGTGGTCGTTCGTCGGCGGCGAGCCGCTAGTGGGACGGTTCAAAGGCCTGGGCGACATCCCCGCCGAGACCGCGGAGTCGAAGGCCATGAGCAAGGACCTGAAGGCCAAGGGGTTCCGATTCGTGGGACCGACCGTCTGCTACGCGTTCATGCAGGCATGCGGTCTGGTGCAAGACCACGTTACGTCCTGCTTCCGGTTCAAGGAGCTGGTGCCCTAGATCAGCCGGGCGGTCCCCTCATTCTTCGGTCGGGCGCTCATGGCGCGATCAAGCGCAATCTCCAACTGCCCGACGACGAGTAGGGCATCCACCGCCCGGATCGGCTCCCCTGTCTCGATCGCCTCCGGGGAGATGAGGTCAGGCAGCGTGGCCAGGACCGGATCGGCTTCGAGCAGGCTCCCCCGAACCGAAGATAGGACGGCATCTAGGACAGGCAGGGCGATCCCGCGCACTTCCTGCTCCTGGTCCTTGCTGGTGATGTTGATGAGCTGAACGTGCAGCTGCGAAATCGCCTGGTGTGCTTCCCGTGGGGTCATGCGCGGATGCTAACAAGGCTTCCGATCCGCCGAGCTGCTCCACGTCCTGATGCTCCCCGACTTCGAGAGGCCCGACCGGATCGGTGAGTTCTGGGGCTACCCGCAGAGCCGGGCCTTCGCGGAGTTGCTGATCGACTGCGAGGAGAACCGGGTCCTTCGGGCGGTGCTGGTGTGGACTCACAGGGCTCTGCGCTTTCGCTGTGTCCCTCGTCTTCTGCTCCTGCCCCTGAAAGGATCGCGTTCATTCAGGCACGCGGGTCTGGTGCAGGACCACGTAACGTCCTGCTTCCGGTACCCCGAGATCGAGTGCACGTAGGCCGTACGGGGGCGGCTACCAGTGAAGCCGTGAAACTGGTCGGCGTCGGCGTAGGGGATTCGTGAAACGAGCCCATCTGGTGGGACAGCACGTACACCACCCTAGGGAGCGCGGAGCGCGTAGACGTAGGTCCTGTTTCCTCTCCCAACCAGTGTGTAATTCCGGGCGATCGCATCCGCGACTCTCGTTCCGAACTCCATCGTGTACCAGCCCTCAGGAGCGTCGTTCAGGGGATAGACAAGGATCACGCGGTCGAATCCGTGATGCTCCAACCTCTCGACGAGCGCCTCGAGGGCCTCCGGGTCCCGCGCGCCGATGGTGGGCAGCATGAAGGCATCCAAGACCACCGGGACCTGGCCCCGCGCGATCGGGATCGATGCATCCTCCGAGAGGATCCGATCACCGGGGCCGACGAGACGGTCGAGGAAGCCGATATCTCCCCGCAAGCGTCCGGGTGATACCTCCTCGCTCGCCTCTACGAGGATCGGATAGGAGGCGATCATCGCCAGCATGACGGCGATCGGAACGAGCAATGCGCGAGAGAGATGTTCTTGCGTCAACCGCATCCACAGCCGAGCCGTCATGACGGCGCTCAGGATCATCAGATCGAGCGAGTGGTTGAACACGGCCCCTGAACGTGTCAGAGCGATGATCAGCGCAGCGGCGGCGAACGGGACGGCCACATGGTAGATGGTGATGCCCTTGCCCCGACTGGCGAGTACAAGCTCGATCACGGCCAACGGCAGCAGGACGTAGAGGAGGGGGGCGATCGGTGCCATCTCCGCCAGTTGAGACGGGATCCGGTGGATGCCGTCTTCCCCGACTGCGGAAGATGAGAAGGCGTAGACGTTCTGCCAGAACCTTCCCCCGCTTGCGAGTTGAACGAGCAGGAATCCGAGCCCGGAAGCCGCGAGATAGACACCGAGGAACGAGGCGAGCGCCCGACGGTTTCGACTCCACAGCCACAAACCGATCGCGCAGACACCCCAGATCGCGCTGAGCTTGGAGAAGAGAGCGAGGGCGCAGAGCAGGCCGGCGATGACGATCGCGACTCTGCCTCGACCCCGAGCGACGAGCCCGAGGGCAACCAGCTGGAGAGCCACAGGCAGCGGGTCATACGAGATCGTGACTGACGTCCAGATCCCGACCGCCGATACCGTGACCGCGACCAACAGCACCGCCGATCGGGCAGCGGAGCAACCCAAGCTCCGCATCGCTCCAAAGGCGACCCCGAGCAGGGCCAGATATGACAGGAAGGTCAGCAGCTTCCCTGAGACCAGGAACTCGCCCGACACGAACGATAGACCGGCATGCAGGAGGATCGGGATCGGCATCATCCTGGTGCCGCCGTAGAACCCTCCATGGAAGAACGGTGGGTAGAGGATCCCTTCGCGCGCGTACATCGCCAACCCCATGCGCGAACCCGCCTGATAGGTGATGAAGGCACGATCGGACAGGTGTGCGATGGCAACGAAGGCGAACGACGCTGCCGCAACGAAGGCGAACACGACGAGCGCGCGTTCGAACAGCTGCCCTACATCGTGCCAGGCGCGACGAACAGCCACGATGGATCCGCTGGTCGAGTCGACGGTGCATGCAGGCATCGACTCGGCCATCGGCGCCATCCGTTGCCGACCTTAGCGGCCCCTAGGTCGAGGGTCTAAGCCAGGCCGGATCGGAGCCCGCGCCGCACGGCGAGCCTGCGAGCTACGTGGGCGAAACCGTTGTCACGCTCCGAAGCCTCGACATCCTCGATAGGGCGTCGGCGACGATCGGACCCGTCCTCGGAACTCCGCGCGAACTCGTGATGTCTCGCAGCGGAACCCTGACGAGCGCCCCGGAGCGCGTGAGCACCATGTACGTTTGCGCCTCCTCGTCGAAGTAGGCGAGCCGGCCCACGACGGTCCGAGCGTATCCGCCGCGCGACGCGACCTCGAACGAGCGCTCACGGGATCGGGTCTCGGAATCGTTGTCCCACGAGGGGTCCAATGGGGACGCTAGCCTGACCGGCGATCGCTTCGGGGCGTCGATCCGGACCGTATCCATGAGGGTGGTCATCGTGCCTCCTCGGTTCGAGGGGCTGCCCACGGCCTCTTCGTAAACGGTCCCAATGAATGGGTGCTTCGTTCCTATTCTCTCACTTCGAGATAGGGGCACGACGGACACTGGCCGCACCGGGAGCCAGCGCCTCACGGCTACCCTGTCGTCGGCTCGCCGTCCTCGCTTATGCCCAAGTCGGCCTGGTACCCCATCGGGTACAGGATGTTCGCCACCACGAACCAAAGCCATCGCTCGGTGCGAGGCTCGGCGATGTTCTCCTGCCACTCGCCTTCGTCGAACCGACTGAACGACCAGGTCACTTGCCCGGTCTGTTCGAGGACGTCCTCGACCAGGGCTCGCTCATGATCGTCCTGGATATCCAGGTCGAGGACGCCCTTATCCAGGTACACCATGCCAACAAGCTTCTGGCGGCTGGCTCGCCACAGCCTGATCCCTTCCACAGGCTCGCTCCTTACGACGGCATCTCCCGACACCCTACGGCGAGAGAGGGATGGTGGTCGAGGCCCTCGTATGAGCCGAGATCACGAGTGCTCTGCACCTGGGCGGACAGCCGGCGCTCAATGCCTACGCCGGCGCCTTCTGAGCGGCGTTCCGCCTCGTACGGTCCGGCTAGCGAGGTGGATGCCTGCCGATCCCGAGCTCGCGGTAGATCTCGCGGAACAGCCTGCGCGAGCTGAGTTTGCGGTCCACCCACGCGACGAACCACACGGCGACCACGAACGCCAACACGTAGCCAAACAGCAGGACGAAGCCCTCCGCCATGGTCCACGATGTGGCCTTCGACATCTCGGGCGGGATGCCGGCACCGGCCCCGATGATCCCCAGCACGCGCAGGACGCTCCCTCGGTCGATCGTCGAGCTCGCGGCGCTCGCCGCCTCTTGGCCTTCTCGACCCTCTCGTGCAGGATCTGCTTGCGGTTCCCGAGTCTACGCGGCTGGCCGTCGGCCCGGTGATCTCGACGGTGCGGGCACGGGTGGCCTCGCTCCGGGCGGGGGATAATCCCGCTATGAGCTCGCGCGAGGAGCGGATGGCCCTCAACGAGGCCGCGTCCAGGGAGATCAACGAGGAGATCGAGCAGGCGCACCGGGACGAACCGACCGGCCGGCTGATGACCATCACGTGCGAATGCGCGCTGAGGTCGTGCGACCGCCTCATCGAGATCACGATGGCCGAGTACCAGGACGTCCGGAGCGACCCCCGGCAGTTCGCGATCGTCCCCGAGCACTTCATCGGCGACATCGAGCGGATCGTCTTCGAGAACGATCGCTTCGCCGTCGTGGCCAAGCGCGCGGGCACCCCCGCCGACGTGGTGACCGAGAACGAACCGCGGGGCTAGCGCGCCGTGGCATGAATTCCTACGACGTCGCGGTGATCGGAGCCGGCGTGCACGGCGCGAGCGTGGCGTTCCACCTCGCCAACCGCGGCGTCCGAACGGTCGTGGTCGAGCGGACGTCGCCCGCGGGAGGACCAACCGGGCGTTCGAGCGCGATCGTCCGGGCCTACTACACGAACGCGTTCCTGGCCGCCGTGGCGCGTGACTCGATCGCGATGTTCCGCGACTTCGAGCGGCACACCGGGCGGGACGCGGGGTTCCGCGAGACCGGCCTGCTGGTGCTGCATCCGCCCGAGGACGAGGCGACGGTGCGCGAGGTCGTGCCGCGCCTGAACGACCAGGGCATCCCGACCGACCTCCTCGAACCGCAGCAGGTCGTGGCGGAGTGGCCGGCGTTCGACCTCGACGGGATCGCGATCGCGGCGTTCGAGCGCGACGCGGGGTACGCCGATCCGGTGCTCACGACCCAGGGCCTGCTCGAACGCGCTCGCGAGCTCGGCGCCGAGATCCGCCTGGGGCACGGCGTCACCGCGATCGTGCGCGAGGGCTCGGCCTGGACCGTGTCGACGACCGATGCATCGGTCGCGGCCGAACGCGTCCTGATCGGCGCTGGTCCGTGGAGCGCGCCGCTCGCGGCGATGGTGGGCGCCGACCTCCCGCTCACGGTCGAGCGCCACATCGTCGCGACCTTCGCGTGGAGCGACGACACTCGCGTCCCGGCCCACGGCGACCTGCCGAACGGCTACTACTTCCGTCCCGAGGGCGACGAGCTGTTCCTCATGGGCCCGCTCCACGCCGAGCCGAACGTCGACCCCGACGCGTTCGACGAGCGCGTCGCCGGGGACGAGGCCGAGCGACTCGGGGCGGGCGTGATCCGGCGCGCGCCGGCGTTGCGGCACGCGACCGCTCGCGGTGGCTGGGCGAGCCTGTACGACGTGAGCCCGGACTGGCAGCCGGTGATCGGCGAGATCGCGCCCGGGGTGTTCGTCGACGCCGGGACGAGCGGCCACGGCTTCAAGCTCGCGCCCGCTCTCGGCGCGCACATCGCCGACCTGCTCACCGGAGTAGACGCGGACCCGGGTCTCGAGCAGTTCCACCCTCGCCGGTTCGAGCGAGCCGGCGCGCTGGACGCGGGGTTCGGCGAGGCGCGGATCCTCGGCTGAACGTCAGCCGCGGGCGACGAGGTTCCGAAGCGCGAGCATCGTGTTCTCGACGGGCTTCTCGGCGATCCGACGCATGAACCACGGGTACCAGTGCGTCCCGTACGAGATCAGCGAGCGCGCCCGGTAGCCGTCCGCCGCCATGCGCAACAGGTCGGCCTGACGGATCCCGAACAGCATGTGCACCTCGAACCCGTCCCGCCCTCCGACGTCCGTCTCGATCTGGCGGATCAGGCCGACGTCGTGGGTCCCGAGCGCCAGCCGCCCGACCGGACCCTTCCTCGCGAGGATCAGGAGCGCGAGCCGCCGGTAGGCCTCGTCGATCACCTCGCGCGAGCCGAACACGAGCTCGCGCGGCTCGCGGTACGCCCCCTTGACCAGGCGGATCGTCGGGTCGAGAGGCATGAGCGAGTCCACGTCGCCCGCGGTGCGCCTGAGGTAGGCCTGGAGGCAGACGCCGATGTTCGGATGCCCGGCCCTGAGCCTGCGGTACAGGTCGAGCGTCCCGTCGACGTACGACGCCGACTCCATGTCGAGCCACAGCCAGTTGTCGTGCTCGGACGCCGTCGTGGCGAGCTCTTCGAGGTTCGCGAGCGCGGCCTGCGGGTCGAGGTCGAGCCCCAGGTGGCTCGGCTTCACCGAGAACTCGGTGTCCAGGCCGGCCGCCGCTACGCGGCCGTAGGCCTCGCGGTAGTCCTCGACGACCCGCCGCGCGTCCGAGAGCTCGGTCACGTTCTCGCCGAGCGCGGTGAACATCGTCGGGAGCCCCCGTTCCTGCAGGCGCTTCGCGGCGGCGATCGCGTCCTCGAGGGTTTCCCCCGGCATGAAGCGACGCACGCTGCGGCGCACGAAGCGGTACCTCGGAAGGTGCTCGCGGAGCCAGCGGTTCTCGGCCGCCCACAGCACGGCGTCGCGAGCCACGTTCATGAAGGGAGCCTAGCGAACAGGCTCGGTCGTCCGGAACGTCTTCGAGAAAGGGACGATCGACGGTGACCTGCTCGCGCTCTCGCCACAGCCTGACTGCCCGCGCTCAAGGAGAGGTCACCGATGCTCCTGGCACCGAATCTCGATGAGAGCCACGGCGAGCGAACGGTGGCGCCGCGAGAACCCCTAACCAGCAGCCATCAGGGGATGGAGGCGTTGTTATCGATGAGGTTGAGGTTGATTCCAGGTGCCGGAAGTTCGAAGACGCACAGCATCTCGTCGTCGTTCTTGTCGAAGAAATCGAGGGTCGCGATGACGTCCTCGGGTGGAATGTCTGGAGGTGGCGGGAAGTCGATCAGGATCTGTTCGAACGACGATGGTCCCTCGAAAGCCGGAGGGCAATCGCCCACTGGAGGAACCGCTCCGGCCGGGATGACCGCTCCGGCGATGGGAAGACAAGCAAGGATGGACACCAGCACCACCCGTCGCGCCTTCATTCTTGACCCCCTTTGCCGGGCCGCAACCCTGCGAAACGCAGCACAAACCACGCCCACAGACCCGCTGGCCACCTGCGTCTTTGCAGAATATTTGCCCACCTCAGTGACGTGCAAACACGCATTCGCGGACCACCGCAACTTGCGTGGATGCGTCAATCTTCGTCTACGCGACCGCGTTCTTCAGCGACCCGAACGAGCCCGACGACTCCGTCGTCGTCCACGAGCTCGCGCACCAGTGGGTCGGGGACAGCCTCGCGGTGGAGCGCTGGTCCGAGATCTGGCTGAACGAGGGGTTCGCCACCTACACGGAGTGGCTGTGGAGTGAGCACGAGGGACTTGGAACGGCGCAGGAGATCTTCGACGGGACCTACGAAGGGATCCCCGCCGAGGACCCGTTCTGGAGCGTCGTGATCGGCGACCCGGGTCCCGAGTCGATGTTCGACTTCGCCGTCTACGCCCGAGGCGCCATGACCCTCCACCAGCTCCGGCTCGCGGTGGGTGACGCCGACTTCTTCCAGATCCTCGAGCCGTGG
>Ga0210378_10002117_pt1 | contig 10164 bp, 10 predicted proteins | sample PLM1_60_b1redo_FD_155465 | JGI IMG/M metagenome (GOLD analysis project Ga0210378, IMG submission 155465) | Groundwater sediment microbial communities from an aquifer in East River, Colorado, USA - PLM1_60_b1 redo | ecosystem: Environmental > Terrestrial > Soil > Riparian zone | place: USA: East... | reverse complement strand
ACGGCGGTTGCCTGCGCCACCACGGCGTCGGTGTCGGCGACCTCGAAGGTGGTCGTCCAGGCGGACGAGGAGGCGTCCGGGAGGTCCTCGTTGCGGTCGAGCGTGAAGCCGAACACCGCCGCGTAGAACGCCCTCGCGGGCTCGGGGGTGGGGGTGACCAGGTCGTTGCGGACCAGCGACCCGGGCTCGTTCACGACCTGGCAGCCGATGTGCGCACGCCCTTGCCAGAGGCCGAACTGGGCGCCGACGGGGTCGCTGGCGAGCGCCATGCGGCCCTGGTCCATGACGTCCATCGGGGCCTGGAGCAGGGTGCCGCCCGCGTCGGTGATGCGCTTGGCGGTGCCGTCGCAGTCGCCGGTGGCGAGGTACACGTTCCACCAGCAGGCGGTGGCGGCCGGGTCGGGGTTCGGCGTGATCGCCGCAACCGGCCGGCCGCGCAGCAGGCACATCGTGTAGCGGCCCGTCGCCGCCGGCCCCACGTCGTACTGCCAGCCGAACAGCCCGCGGTAGAACTCCATCGCGCGCTCCAGGTCGGGGATGCCCAGATCGATCCAGGTCGGGGTGCCGTCCGGTTGGTTGCCGGTGACGTAGCTCATCGCCTACCCCGGCTCCGGCGGGGCGAGGCGCTGGGCCAGGAACGCGAGCGCCCTGGGGTAGCGGTACTCGATCCCGGCGTGGGTGGCGTCGAACAGCTCGAAGACGTGCTCGACGCCGAGGGCGTCCAGCTCGGCCGAGAAGGCGGTCGCGCCGAGGTCGAGCCAGTACTCGTCCTTCCGCCCGGCGTCCAGGTAGATGCCGCGCAGCGAGCGGAGCTCGCCGGCGTGGCCGGCGGCCATCCGGACCGGGTCCAGCGCCAGCCAGCGTCGCCACACCTCGTCGCGGAGCCGGCCGGTGGCCGGGTCGAACGGCAGCGTCACGGTGCCGTCCGGCTCGGCCGAGTAGCAGGCGGCCATGGCCCAGGAGTTCAGCAGGCCGTCGTCGGTGTCCTTGGAGAACGCGGGTCGGGAGCGGAAGTCGGCCCAGAACCGCTCGTAGGAGCCGTCGTACTCGTCGCGCAGGGCGCGGGCCGCCTTGGCCACGTCCGGCAGGTAGCAGTACTCGAACAGGGCGTCGCCGGCATGGCTGGCCAGGGCGCCGAACACGTCCGGTCGGAGCATCGGCACCACCATGGCGCCGTAGCCGCCGCTCGACTTGCCGGTGATCCCGCGATGGTCGCGGCTGGTCAGGGTGGGGTAGCGCTCGTCCACGAACGCCACCACCTCCTCACACAGGTAGTCGAGGTAGCGGCCGGTCCCCGGCGAGTTCAGGAACTGGCTGCCGCCGAGCGAGGTCCAGCAGTCCACGAACACCACCACCGCCGGGGGGACGGTGCCGCCGGCGAACAGCTCGTCGACCAGCTCGGGGACGGTGGGGCGCAGCGCCGACCGGTTCCACCACATGTCGACCTGGCCGGTGTACCCCTGGATCAGGTAGATGCTCGGGTAGCGGCGGGTCGGGTCGTCGCCGACCCCAGGCGGCAGGTAGACCCAGAGCGGCCGCTCGTGCGGGTCGCCCAGCGGGTTGCCCGCCAGCACCCGGCTGGTGACGGTCAGCCGCTCGAAGCGGCCCTTGGGCTCGATGTGCCAAGGTTTCATGTGGAACCTCGCTAGAGGAGTGGGGCGGCCTCGCGGGCGAAGTAGGTGACGATCAGGTCGGCGCCGGCTCTGCGGATGCCGGTCAGCACCTCGAGCATCACCCGCTCGCCGTCGACCCAGCCGCGCTCGGCGGCCGCCTTCACCATCGCGTACTCGCCGGAGACGTGGAACGCGGCGGTCGGCAGACCGAAGGCCTGCTTGACCCGCCAGATCACGTCCAGGTAGGCGAGGGCGGGCTTGACCATCACCATGTCGGCGCCCTCGGCCACGTCCAGCGCGACCTCGCGCAGCGCCTCGTCGGCGTTGGCGGGGTCCATCTGGTAGCCGGTGCGGTCGCCGAACCTCGGGGCACCCTCGGCCGCCTCCCGGAACGGGCCGTACAGGCCGGAGGCGTACTTGGCCGCATAGGCGAGGATCGCGGTGTCGGCGAAGCCGGCCTCGTCGAGGGCTGCCCGGATCGCGCCGACCTGGCCGTCCATCATCCCGCTTGGGGCGATCACGGCCGACCCGGCCTCGGCCTGCGCGACCGCGATCCGCGCGTACCGCTCGAGGGTGGCGTCGTTCGCCACCGAGCGGTCGTCCTGGAGCAGCCCGCAGTGGCCGTGGTCGGTGTACTCGCACAGGCAGAGGTCACCGACGAGCGCCACGTCGTCGCCGAGGTCGGCGGCCAGGGCCCGCAGCGCCCGCTGCACGATGCCCTCCGGCGCCCATGCCTGTGAGCCCTCCGCGTCCTTGTGGACGGGGATGCCGAACAGCAGCAGGGCGGGGACGCCGAGGCCGGCCAGCTCGGCCGCCTCCTTGCGCAGGCTCTCCAGGGTGTGCTGGTGGTGGCGGGGCATCGAGGAGATCGGCACCGGCTCGGCGATGCCCTCCTTGACGAACAGCGGCGCCACCAGGTCGCGGCGGGAGAGGTGCGTCTCGCGCGCCAGCTCGCGCAACACCCTGGTGCGGCGCAGCCGGCGGGGGCGGCTCAACGGAAACGGCGCAGGTTGCATCGTTGCTCCTCATGGTCTGCCGGTCCCGCACACCCTACTCGTACGAAGCCGGCCAGGGTTGCCACCCGAGCGCTCGGCCGGGTCAGCCGGTGACCGCGTGCTCGATGGCGGCGACCAGGCCGGGGATGGTGTGCTCGGTGGCGGTCGCAGCGACCCGCATGCCGGCCGCGCGGGCGGCGCCGGCGGTGACCGGCCCGATGACGGCCACCCGCACGCCGCTTGGCGGCGGCCCGCCGTAGCCGCGGACGAACCCCTCGACGGTGGAGGAGGCGGTGAACGCCACCCAGTCGACCTCGCCGCCGTCCAACCGCCGTCGGGTGGCGGGGTCGAGCTCCCCGACCGGGACGGTGTGGTAGGCGACGACCTCGCGGGTCCGCCAGCCCTTGGCACGCAGGGCGGCGCCCAGCTCGGGGTTGGCGCGGTCGGCCCTGGCGAGCAGGACGTCGCCGGGGCCGGGGGGGAACTGGAGGCCGAGCGCGGCGGTGGTGGCGACCCCGGGGACCAGGGCGGGGACGACCCCCCAGGCGCGGAGGGCGGCCTCGGTCGCCGGGCCGACCGCCGCCACCCGGGCCCGTCCGAGAGCGGCGGTCAAGTATCCCGGCTCGAGGGAATTGCGTGGCCACCGTGGGCGGCGCGCAAGGTCCAGGGCTGCACTTATGGTTCGGTGCCACATGCGGCGCCGGATACTTGACCGCCGCTCTCGCACACCGCGCCGTGCGGGCCCCTGCAGCGCCTCGACCCGGCCCCGCAGCGCCGCCACGCCGTTGACGCTGGTGAGGACCAGCCAGTCGTAGCGGCCCTCGGCCAGCTCCTGGACCGTCCGGTCCAGCTCGGCGTTGGAGGCGACCTGACGGATCTCGATGGCCGGCACCTCGAGGGCCTCGGCACCCCGCTCCCGCAGCAGCCGCGAGAAGCCTCCCGCCTGACCGCGCGCCCTCGGCACGAGCACGGTCAGCCCGGCCAGCGACCCGGAGTGATCCACCGGCCCGGACCCCTCCCCGTCCACCGGGGCACCCCCTCGGGGTTCCCCGGACCCCTCCAGGCTCACCGCCGGCCGTCCTCCACCAGCGCGCGCACCTCCGGGCCACAGGCGTCGAGCAGGCGGTCGGCCAGGGCCTGTCCGAGGCCCTCCGGGTCGTCCGCCGGACCGCGCAGGCGCTCGCGCACCAGGCCCTTGCCGTCGAGGGCCGACAGGAAGCCCTGGATCTCGAGGACGCCCTCGCCGGGCTGGCGCAGCAGCGCCCCCGCGGGGAGCGTGCACGAGCCGCCCAGCCGGTACAGGAACGCCCGCTCGCCGCGCAGCGCGGCCCGGGACGGCCGGTGGGTCAGCACCCCGAGCAGGCCGAGCGCGCGGGTGTCGTCCTCGCGCGCCTCCACCGCCAGGCAGCCCTGGCCGGGCGCTGGCGTGAACGACTCCGGGTCGAGCGGGACGGCCTCGCCGGCGCGGCCCAGCCGGTGCAGCCCGGCGGCGGCCAGCACCACCGCGTCCAGCTCGCCGGCGTGGACCTTGCGGACCCGGCTGTCGACGTTGCCACGGAGCGGTACGACGTCCAGGCCGGGCCGGAGCCAGTGCAGCAGGGCGACCCGGCGGGGGCTGCCGGTCCCGACCCGCGCCCCGGTCGGCAGCTCGTCGAGCCCGCCGACCCGGCGCCGGGCGACCAGCACGTCACGGGGGTCCTCCCGCTCGGGCACCGCCGCCACGACCAGCCCGGGCGCCTGGGCGGCGGGCAGGTCCTTGGCCGAGTGGACGGCCAGGTCGGCCCGCCCGTCGAGCACCGCCTGCTGGACGGCCGCGGTGAAGATCCCCTTGCCGCCGAGGGCTGCCGCCGGCACGTCACGGTGCCGGTCCCCCTCGGTGACGACGGTGACCAGCTCGACCCGGAGGTCCGGCCAGGCCGCCCGCAGGCCGTCGGCGACCAGCCGGCTCTGCGCGAGCGCGAGGGCGCTCGCCCGGGTGGCCAGCCGCAGCGTTGGCTCAGCCTCCGCCATCGGCCTCCTCCCCATCGGTGGGCTGGTCGAGGCCGTACAGCTCGCGGAGCGCGGCGACGTACAGGTCGCCGTCGGGGCGGGCGGCCAGCGCCTTGCCGCGCACCATCGGGTCGTGCAGCAGCTTGTTGACCAGCCCCCTCGTCACCGCCTCGACCGCGGCCCGCTCGCGCTCGTCCAGGGCGTTCAGCCTCCGCGCCGCCCTGGCCAGCTCCTGCTGGCGGACCTGCTCGGCGCGGGCGCGGAGCGCGCGGATGGTGGGCGCCAGCCTGGCCTCCCGCTGGCCGCCCATGAACGCCCGCGTCTCCTCGGCGATCAGCGCGCGCACGCGCTCGACCTCGTACCGCGGCCCCTCGTCGGTCTCCAGCACCGCCCGCAGACCGTCGAGGTCGGCCAGGACGACGCCGGGGAGCTGTCGCACCTCCGGTTCGACGTCGCGCGGGACGCCGAGGTCCAGCACCACCAGCGACCGTCCCGGCGGGCGGCGGGCCAGCGCCCCGGCGACCGCGTCCGTGGTGACAGTCGGGCGAGCGCCCGCGGTGGCGGCGATGACCAGGTCGGCCTCGGCGAGCTCGGTCCCGACCCGCTCCAGGGGCACCGAGCGGCCGTGGAGCTCGCCGGCCAGGGCGGCGCCGCGCGCGGCGGTGCGGTTGGCCACCACCAACTCGCCGGCCCCGGCCTGGCGCAGGGCCCGGCCGGCCAGGCGTGCCAGGCTGCCGGCGCCGACCAGCAGCACCCGGCGCCCGTCGAGGTCGCCGAGGTGCTCCCTCACCACTTGCAGCCCGACCGTGAGGGTGGAGGTGAGCCCGGCGCCGATGCCGGTCTCCCTGCGGGCGCGCCTGCCGACCTTGATCGCCCGGGCGAACAGCGCCGCCAGCACCGGGCCGACGGCCCGCTCGGCCTGCGCCGCCTGGAAGGCCTCCCGGACCTGGCCGAGGATCTGGGCCTCGCCGACGACCATCGAGTCGATGCCGGAGGCCACCGCGAACAGGTGCCGGACGGCGCGCTCCTCGTAGTACTCGTAGAGATGGTCGGCGAACTCGCCCACGCCGATGCCGTGGAGATCCGCGAGGAACCGGCGCACGTCTCCGGCACCGCCATGGAAGCGGCTGATGGCGGTGTAGACCTCGACCCGGTTGCAGGTCGACACGATCACGCCCTCGTGCACGTGCTCGGCGTCGAGCAGGTGGGTAAGCGCCTTGGGCCGGCGCTCCGGGTCGACCGCCAGCCGCTCGAGCAGCTCGAGCGGGGCGCTGCGGAAGTTGGCGCCGACGACGAAGACCGGCACGGCGCTCAGTCCCGGGCCTCTTGCCCCGGGTCCGCGTCCATGCCCCGATTTCTGGCCGCGACCTGGCGGACGAGGTCGACGGCGGCCCGGCGCTGCTCGTGGAAGGAGAGGATCTGCAGCTCGGTGGAGAGGTCGACCTTTCGGAGGAACACCCCGGCGGGCACGTGGACCTGCGCGGGGGCGAAGTTCAGGATCGAGGTGACGCCCGCGGCGACCAGCCGGTCGCAGACCTCCTGGGCCGCGGTCGCGGGGGTGGCGATGATGCCGATCGCGACCTGCTCCTCTTTGACGACGCGGTCGAGGTCGTCGATGTGGTCCACGGTCAGCTCGCCGATCCGCTCGCCGACCTTGCCGACGTCGGTGTCGAGCAGGGCGGCGACCCGGAAGCCGCGTTCGGCGAAGCCCCGGTAGTTGGCGAGGGCATGGCCGAGGTTGCCGACCCCGACGATCGCGACCGACCAGTCCTGCTCCAGCCCGAGCTCGCGGCGGACCTGGTAGATCAGGTACTCGACGTCGTAGCCGACGCCGCGGGTGCCGTAGGAGCCGAGGTAGGAGAGGTCCTTGCGGACTTTGGCCGAGTTCACTCCCGCCGCCTCGGCGAGCTGGTCGGAGGAGACGCGGTGGGTCCCGCGCTCCGACATGTCGACCAGGCACCGAAGGTAGACGGGTAGGCGCGCGACGGTGGCTTCAGGAATCCGGTCTCGCAAGGTGCCTCCAACCCCCAAGTACATCAATGTTGCCACGTCACCGGCGGTCCCGTGGCTCCGAGTCTAGGCTCCGGTGGTCGTGTTCTCAATCGGCCCGGAGACCGACCAAGCGGGCCCGCAGCAAGTCCGCCGGCACCTCGTACTCGAACAGCTCGACGCCGTCGACCGCCACCACCGGCACCCGCACCCCGTACCGCTGGTGAAGGACCGGGTCGCGGTCGACGTCCACCAGCTCGAGCTGGAACGCCGTGGTCGCCCGCTCGACCCTGAGCACCCGCTCGGCCTCCTCGCAGAGATGGCAGCCGGCGCGGGTGTAGAGGGTGACGGTTGGCGGCGTCATGGCGGCACCGGCGCCGCCGGCTGGACCGGTGCGGAGGCGCGGCGGAACCCGAGGTACATGACACTCGCCCCCAGCGCCAGGCCGACGGCGAGCTTGTCGCTGCGGTCCAGGAACGCGAACACCCCGCCACCGGCCGCGAGCAGCACGCCCAGCGCGATCAGGAGATTCCCCTCGAAGCGGGGGCGGAGCTGGCGCCGGTGGCGCAGCGCCAGGCCGCTGGCGACGGCGCCGCCGACCACGACCAGGGTGCCGACGGTGTTGCCGAGCACGGCCAGGACCCGCACCGGCACCGGCAGGAACGCCTTGCCCTCTGGCACGCGCGCGGTCAGGTCGGGACCGGCGACCTCCGCCAGCGCCAGCAGCACCGTGCCGGCCGCGGTGAACAGCACCAGCCCGGCCTGGTAGGCGCGCCTGGCGAGCGGCCTGGCCAGCAGGCTGACGGTGCCAAGGGCGAGCCACGGCACGTTGAGCATGGCGCCGAACAGGTAGTAGACCTTGAACCCGACGGGAGTCCAGCCGGCGGTCACCCCGATCGTCAGGGCCAGCGAGGCGAGCGCGAACATCGCCAGGCTCACCCCCCAGGCGAGCTGGTGGGTCCGGCGCCGCGCGGCGTACTGGCGCAGGACGGCGATCGCGAACGCGGCCGAGGCGGCGGTGGCGACGGCGGGAAACAGCCAGTGCATGACGCGAGTCTAAAGGTTGGTACCATCCGCCGCGGTACATCCTGCACGCCGTTCAACGCTCGAGGAGCGCTCGTGTCCCAGCTCCCCCCGGTGCTCGCCGCGACCGGCCCGTTCTTCATGTTCTCGCTCGAGGAGACCTTCGAGCTGATCGCCGAGGCCGGTTTCGACGGCGCCGAGCTGATGATCACCCAGGACCGCGTCAGCCAGGACCCCCACCGGCTCGGCGCGCTGGCCGCCCGCTACGGCGTGCCCGTGCCGGCGGTGCACGGGCCGTTCCTGGTGGCCACCTGGCTGGTGTTCGGCACCGACCCCAAGGGCAAGATCGACCGCTGCGTCCGCTTCGCCGAGGCGGCCAAGGTCTCCACCGTCGTCATCCACCCGCCCTACCGCTGGCAGACCGCCTACGCCGCCTGGCTGGACGAGGCGATCCCACGCATCCGCGAGGAGACCGGGATCACCATCGCCGTCGAGAACATGTTTCCGGTCAACGTGAACGGCCGCGCCCTGCGCTTCTTCAGCGGCACCCTTCCGGCGGAGCTGACCCGCTGGCCCGCCCTGACCCTGGACACCAGCCACCTGGCCGCGGCCGGCGGCGACCTCATGGCGGCCTGGGAGGAGCTCGCCGACCGGGTCGTCCACCTGCATGTCTCCAACAACGACGGGCGGGGCCGGGACACCCACGGGCTGCTCGACCGCGGGGTGCTGCCCGTGCCCGAGTTCCTGGAGGAGGTCGGCGCCGCCCGCTTCGGCGGCGCCGTGACGCTGGAGCTGGACGTGCGGTCATGGGCCGACGACCGGCCGGCCCTGCTCGACGTCCTGCGCGAGAACCTCGACATCGCCCGGCTCCACCTGGCCGCCGGCGACCATCGGGCACGTTCACGCGCGACCATCCAAAACCGGTAGAATCCCCGGACGCAATGCGCACCGGGACCGCCATCGTAGTGGCCGCCCTGCTCGCGACGATCGTGCTCGCGGCGGCCGTGCAACTCGTGCTCAACCGCTGAGCGGCATGGGCGTCGAGACGGACCGCCCCCGGGCCGCCGGAGCGGTCGCCTGCCCGTGCCGCCACGGTGACATTGCCGCCGCGGTCGCCGGCCAGCGCCCGCTGCTGGAGCGGGCCGCCCGCGGCGACCGGGAGGCGTTCGCGCGGCTGTACCTCACGCAGGTGGACGGCGTCTACCGCTACCTGCTGGCGTGGACCGGGGACCATGAGGCCGCCAAGGAGCTGACCGAGCAGGTGTTCCGCGCCGCGCTCGCGTGGCTGCCGGTCACCGCCGGGGAGGCTCAGGCTCCGCACGCCGGCAGCGGCGACGTCGGCACCTGGCTGGTCGCGATGGCCCGTGACGCGGTCGCCCAGCGGCGCCAGGCGGGGTGGATGGCCGGGCCGACCCACGGGCAGCCGCCACCAGCGGACGCGCTGGAGGCGGTGGCGCTACTCGGCGACCCGGAACGAGAGGTGGTCGTGCTGCGGCTGCTGCTCGGCCATTCCCTGGCCCATACCGTGCAGCTCTCCGGCTACAGCCAGCGGGCCGTCATGGAGTTGCAGCTCGCCGCGTGCCTGGCCATCCGGAAGCTGACCGTCGGGCCGGGACCGGCCGCGCCGGCACCTCCGGCGGACCTGGCGACCCCGGCGGGCTCGACGGCGCTGGGCGAGCGGGCCGCGGAGCTCGAGCGGCGCCTCGAGCGCTGGGACGTCGACCTGACCGGCGACGACCCGGAGTTGGCCGACGCCCTGGCCGTCGCGTCCTCCCTGCGCCTTGCCGCGCCGAGCCATGTCGTCGCCGCCGAGCGCAGCTTCGTCATGCGCCTGCGTTCGGAGCTCGCCAGCGAACGCCCGGAGGCGGCCGGCGGCGGTGCGCTGCGCGCGGTCAGGTGGGCCTTCGCGTCCTTCCGGGCCGAGGTGGTCAGGCGACCGCGACCCTGGGCGGCCACCTCGGTCGCCGCCACCGCGATCCTTGTGATCCTCGCCCTCCAGGCCTTCGGGAGCCCCAGGCCGCCGCCGTGCGGCGGCCGGCCGTGCCCTCCGACCACGGTCCAGGCCGCGGCGCCCGCCTCCGCGACGGCGGCGCCGCTGACGAGCATCCGCCAGGGGACCACCTCCACGAGCCTGCCCCCCACGACGGCGCTGGCGGCGCCGATCTCGACCGCGCCGCCGCCCACCACCCCGGCCAGCACCGCGCCCAGGACGACCCGGCCGCCGAGGACGACCACCACCACGCGGCCCACCACTACCACCGCCGCCACCACGACCAGCACGACGACGGCCATCACCGCGCCGACCACGACGACCTAGCCCAGGAGCCGTTCGCCGGCGGTCAGCGAGGCCACCGCCATCAGCGATCGGCGAAGAACTGGTGCCTGGTGGCCACGGCGGTGTCGGGGTGGTCGGAGAACAGCCCGTCGACGCCGAGGCGGAAGAACAGCCGCAGCTCGGCCGGGAAGTCGCCGGTGGCGAGCAGGTAGAAGGGGCTGGCCGGGTTGCCCTGGCGGAAGTCGGCCGGCAGGAAGTTGTTCTCCTTGCGGAACGTCCA
>Ga0210378_10002116_pt1 | contig 10164 bp, 9 predicted proteins | sample PLM1_60_b1redo_FD_155465 | JGI IMG/M metagenome (GOLD analysis project Ga0210378, IMG submission 155465) | Groundwater sediment microbial communities from an aquifer in East River, Colorado, USA - PLM1_60_b1 redo | ecosystem: Environmental > Terrestrial > Soil > Riparian zone | place: USA: East... | reverse complement strand
CCGACGCCGGCGCCGACGGTGATGCCTCCCGCGCGGGCAGCGTCACCGTGTACTTCAGCGTGCCCTGGATGGGATGCCCGTCGGCGGACACCACCCGGTACGCCAGCGTGTACCGCCCGCTGTCCACCGGGTTGAGCGACTGGACCACCCGGAAGCCGTCGACCGTCGGCTGGCCCAAGGCGATGTTGCGCCCGTCCGCAGCCGTGACCGCGACCTTGAGGAACCGCGCGTCGGGCTTCTCCGCGAAGACCAGCTCGACGTTGGCTGGCGCGCTGGTGAGGGCATCCCCATCCCTCGGGCTGCTCGACCGCAGCTCGTTGTGCGCCGACGCCGGCACGGCCGCCAGCGGCAGCGCCGCGAGCACGGCCACGGTCGAGAGCAGCATCAGCTGTACGGCACGACGGAGCGGATGCGTCACGAGCACCTCCAGGTAGGGGACGTACCGCAGTAGTCGCTCTACCGGGCACGGAAGTTCCCGCCCTCCCGGCTTACCGGCCACGAGGACGTGGACGCCGAGTTCGACGGCTGGCTCGGCGAGGCGTACCAGGTCGGCGAGCAGCGCCACCTGCGAACTTGACGGCTTGAACCACGGCGCGACCGCTCCCGTACCCCGTATCGAGTGGTCCCTGACAGGGCGCCGCTCTGACGAGCATGCGCCAGCGCGAGCAGCCGGCGCCGAGTCGTGGGCCGGGAGGAGCCGTCGATGAGAAATGCGCGTAGTCGGACCGGTTTCGGGCTCGCCGGAGGTGACCGGCGGCGAGGCGCGCTGCTGGCGGCGGTGCCCGTCGTGGCGCTGCTCGCCTTCGCGATCGGATCAGTGTCAGGCGGCACCGCGCAGGCCGACGGCGTCACCCGGACCAAGTACGGGCCGCTCGCCCCGTCCGACGTCGACTTCCTCCGGAAGGTGCGGCTGGCCGGGCTCTGGGAGGGGCCGTCCGGGCAGCAGGCCCAGATGCGGAGCCAGAACCAGGCGATCCGCGACGCCGGTATCCACATGGTCGCCGGCCACGCCGAACTCGACGCCAAGGTTCTCGCCATCGCCAATGAGCTGGACGTCGAGCTGCCGGTGGAGCCGAACGCCGACCAGAAGGGGTGGATGGCCGAGATGGCCGCGGCCAAGACGCCGCGCCAGTACGACCAGATCTTCGTCGACCGGCTCCGCCCCGCCCACGGCAAGGTGTACGGGCTGGTGTCGCAGATCCGGGCCGGCACCCGCAACAGCCTTATCCGCTCGTTCGCCACCCGGACCATGGAGATCGTCCTCGACCACATCACGATGCTGGAGGCCACCGGGCTGGTGAACTGGTCCCTATTGCCCCTGCCGCCGTCGCCGATCCCGGGCGGCGACCCGGCCGCGAACATGATCCAGACGGAGCACGGCCCGATGACCGAGGCCGACGTCGACTTCCTGACGAAGGTGCGGCTGGCCGGGCTGTGGGAGGGCCCGACCGGGGAGCAGGCCCAGGAGCGGTCGCAGAACGAGGCGGTACGGGAAGCCGGGCTGCACATGATCGAGGGCCACGCCGAACTCGACACCACAGTGCTCGAGGTCAGCGCAGAGCTGGGCGTGCAGTTGCCGGACGAGCCGAACACCGACCAGAAGGCGTGGATGGCCGAGATGACCAACGCCAGCACGCCGCTCCAGTACGACCAGGTTTTCGTCAAGCGACTCCGCGCCGCCCACGGCAAGGTCTACGGCCTGGTGTCGCAGATCCGCGCCGGCACCCGCAACGACCTCGTCCGGACGTTCGCCACCCGGACGATGGAGGTCGTCCTCGACCACATCACGATGCTTGAGCGCACCAACATGGTGAACTTCGCCGCCCTGCCGGCGCCGCCCGCACCGGCGCCGACCGCCCCGGTCAAGAGCAACAGCGTGAACCCGTTCCTGGTGATCGCGATCCTCGCCGTGGCCGGGGCGATGACCTACGCCGCCAAGGGCCGGTTCTACCGGCTTTGAGCTACGGTGACGGCCGGCTCCGCAACAGCACGGAAGGATACCGGCGAGTCCGGAAACACCCCGACCAGCAGGAGCACGTACCGCAGTAGCCCGGCCGCCGCCGACGCGCCGAGCAGGACGATCAGTTCCAGCCACGCGCTGGCGCCCGGGTGCACGCGCTCCAGACCGAGCAGCGCTACCGTGGTGATCGGGTACGTCAGCGCCACGCTGAGCCCGGCACGCAGGTGCATGCCGGCGCCGCGGCGACCGCTGTTGAACGTCCAGCGGGCGTGCGCCTGGTTCGACCCGACCGTGGTGACGACCGTGGCCAGCGTGTTCGCCAGCGTGGCCGGCATCCAGGCGCCGAGCAGCAGGAACAGCAGGCTGGAGAGCGCGGTGGACGCGCTGCCCACGAGCGCGAACCGTCCAAAGGAGAGGGCGCGGGCGACCCAGCCCGGACCCGCCGGCTGGTCCGGCAGGTCAACCGGCGCGTCGGCACGCTCAACCGGTGCGTGCAGCAGCTCGGCCGGGCTGGCGGGCACGGTGACGGCAAGCGTGTCGTGCTCGTCCGGCCAGTAGAGCGGCACGGGGGCGCCACAGGTGCGGGCAAGCGTGGCGCAGGCGCTGACAGCGCTCATCTGGACACCCCGATCAGCTCCGAGTCGGGCTCGGGCTCGCCGCCCGGCCCCGCCGTGAGGTCACGGCCCGCCGGCTCGATCAACTCGTCCCGGACCGGCGCTGGCTCCGGCTGCGGCACCGACCCGCCGGGCAGCAGCCGCCGCACGAGCCAGAGTGTCGCGCCCAGCAGCGCGAGCGCCACCAGCCCGTCCATCCAGTAGTGGTTCGCGGTGACGACCACGACCAGCACGGTGAGGATCGGGTGCGCCAGGGCGAGCCACCGCCAGCGGCTCGTCGTGGTGAGGATCACGGCGATGGCGATGAGCGCGGCCCAGCCGACGTGCAGGGACGGCATAGCCGCGTACTGGTTGGCGATCCCCGTGCCCGGCGGGCTGTAGACGGATTGCCCGAACAGCACCCCGGTGTCGAGCAGCCCGTATGCCGTGAGCATCCGCGGCGGAGCAAGCGGGTAGGCCAGGTGGCCGACCAGCCCGAGAGCGGTGAGGATCACCAGCGCCCACCGGAACCACGAATACGCAGCCGAACGCCGGACGAAGACCCAGACGAGGACGGCGGCGGTAAGCGGGAAGTGCGCCACCGCGTAGTAGGTGTTGGCGGCGCGGATCAGGCCGGGCCAGTCCCACACCCACTGCTGGATGGTGGCCTCGTTCGGCAGCTGGAGCCACCGCTCGGCGTCCCAGACCTGCTCTGCGTTAAGGAATGCCGCGGTGGCGTGCTCACCCGCCACGACCCGACCGAGCTGGTAAGCGAGGTAGAGGACGACGAGTAGAGGCAATTCCCGCAGCACCCGCCCGCCGAGGGACTGGCTCGATGCCGTCCCCACGCCGGTGGCGCTTCCTGTCACGACGTCCTCCCCGTGTCTCCCCCGCACCGGGGCGGGGGCGTTCCACTACCTTCCCAACAACGCCGGGTGGGCGCTTCCATCCCAGGAAGCACTTCGTTCTCCACCGGAGGGCGTAGTAACCGTCCACCGGCTGGTCGAGGACCTCAGGGGGAACCCCGATGCTCCACCTACTCGACCTGGCAGATCTGGGCAGAAAGCTACAACCGCACCGCCACCGGCATGGTTAGGTTGTCACCGGCGTTTCCTGTGTGGCCAGTGGTGTGACGCGATCGCGACATCGCAATGATTCCCTTATCCAGCTAAAACGGGTTCTTCGACCGCGTCAGGGATGCCCGCACGTTGCTGCGCTGCCGCAAACTGTGAACCGAACCCCACGCCGCAGCAGGAGAGTGCTTCGACATGACCGCCGCCCCCGCGTCGCGCGCACAGCCGTTGCGGCCCGGCGATCCGCGCCAGCTCGGGCAGTACACGCTGCTCGGGCGGCTCGGCGAAGGCGGCATGGGCATCGTGTACCTCGCGCAGTCAGCGGACGGCCCGCTGGTCGCGCTCAAGATGATCCGCGCCCACCTCGCGAACGACGCCGACTTCCGCCGCCGGTTCCGGGGCGAGGTCGATCGGGCCAGGCAGGTACCGCCGTTCTGCACCGCGGAGGTCCTCGACGCCGATCCGGACCACGAGCGCCCGTACCTCGTCGTCGAGTACGTCGACGGTCCCGGCCTCGACACCGTGGTCGCCGAGCGCGGCCCGCTCACCCCGGCCAACCTGCACGGGCTGGCGATCGGGGTGGCCACCGCGCTCACCGCCATCCACGGTGCGGGCGTCATCCACCGCGACCTCAAACCCAGCAATGTGCTGCTCGCCCCGGGCCATCCCAAGGTGATCGACTTCGGCATCGCCCGGGCAATGGAGGGCACCGCCGGCAACACCGATGTCGGGCAGATCCTCGGCACCGCCGCGTACATGGCGCCGGAGCGCTTCGGTTCGACCAGCGCGACGCTCACCGCTGCGGCGGACGTGTTCGCCTGGGGCGCGGTGGTCGCCTACGCCGGCACGGGTCGAACCCCGTACGGCGGTGACTCGCTGCCGGCGATCGCCGCACGGATCATGACCCAGGAACCGAACCTGGACGGGCTGGCGAGCCCGCTGCGTGACCTTGTCCAGCAGGCGCTCGCCAAGGATCCGTCCGCACGGCCCACCGCGCGGGAGTTACTCGACCGGCTGCTCGTCCCCGAGTCGCAACGGCCGGTCGGGTTGGCGGCCGCCCTCGCCCGCCAGCCGGAGCTGCTCAGCGCCGCGGAAGGCGCGCAGGCAGCCACCGATCGCCACTCGTTCGACGCCGCAGCGGCGCCGGCCACGAGGCTGTCGAACACGCTGCCCGGAGCGCTGCCAGCCCCGAACCCGGCCCGCAGACCTCGACGGTGGCGCCCGCTCGCCGCGGCGGCCCTCGCCCTCGCCGTACTCATCGGCGCAGGCGTAGCCGGCGGAAAACTCGCCGGCTTCGGGCCGTTCGCTCGTGAGGCGGACGCCGGGCCGGGCCCCTCGGAGCCGGTCGTCGCCGCTCCTACCAGGCCCGTCAACGCCGAGGTCGTCGTGACCGATCCACTGGTCGCCCCCGGTAACTGGCGTACCTTCGACGACACTGCGGCCCACCAGGCCACCTGCGCATTCGACGGCGCGCTGGTCGTCACCAAGCAGACCTCCGGCTCGTACCGCTGCCCCGGTACGCGGCGGCCGCTGACCGACTTCACCGCGTTCGTCGACGTCAAACTCCTCCAACCGGGGAGCTGCGCCGGGGTCTGGTTCCGCTTCGATACGGGCGGCTATGCGCTCCGGATCTGCGCGGCCGGCTACTACCTGGTGACCCACGGCGGCAGCGACTCCACCGCGGTCAGCCCGCTGCGGTCCTACTCGTTCGCCAGCCCGGCGCCGCTGAACACGGCGATCCGGGTCGGCATATCGGCAGCCGGCAACCGGCTCTCCTTCTACCGCGACGGCCGCCGGGTCGGCACTTGGGACGACGGCCGGTTCACCCAGGGTCGGGTGGTGCTCGGCATCTTCCAGGAGCCGACGACGGAACAGCCGCCGTACCGCGTTTCGTTCGCCAACATCGAGGTGTGGACCGGGCCGTAAGCTGGGAAATCGACTCTCCGTTTTGTTGAGATTTACGGCGTAAAATCCTCGGCGATGACGCCCTCCGAAGCCGCCGCCCGCCCCCTGCGCGCCGATGCCCGGCGCAACCGGGAGCGGATCCTCGCTGCCGCCACCGGCGCGTTCGCAGCGGACGGGGTCGCCGTGCAGATGGAGACGGTCGCCCACCTGGCGGGCGTCGGCGTCGGCACGCTCTACCGCCACTTCCCCACCAAGGAAGCGCTCCTCGCCGAGCTGGCCGACCACGAGGTGCGGCGGTGCACGGCGTACACCGAGCGGATGGTCGCCGGATGCGACGCCTGGGCCGCCCTGGAGCAGTTCATGCGGCAGAGCGCGGAGGACATGGCCCGCAACGCCGGGCTACGGCAGGCGATGACGGCGGCGACGTCCGGCTACTGCGCGTTGAGCCGGTCCGAGCTGCGGGCGATGCTGGCCGGCCTGATCGCGCGCGCCCACGCCGACGGCGCGCTGCGCCCCGGCGTCACGACCGACGACTTCCTCGCCCTGATCGGCGGGCTCGCGGCCACGATCGACCTCGGCGGCGACGCGACGCGCACGGCGGACATCCTGGTGGCCGGCCTCCGCACGCCGTGAGCTAGGCCGAGACCGGCGCTTCGTGGCGGGTGCACGCGTCCACGTACTCCAGCGGCGTCATGCCGACCGCCCTGGTGAAGTCGCGGATGAAGTGCGGCTGGTCGAAGTAGCCCAGCTCGACGGCCACCTCGGCCCAGCTGCCGGAGGTGCCCTCGGCCAGCCGCGCCGCCGCCTCGTGCAGCCGGTACCGCTGGAGCACCCACTTCGGACTGACCCCGACGTACCGCTGGAACAGCCGCTGCATCGTACGCGTGGCGATGCCGAACGTGCGGGTGAGGTCGTCGACGCGGGTGATCGTGCGGTCGTAGAGGAGCGCCTGGACGACCCGGCCCACCAGCTCGACGTTCGGATCGGGCTCGGGCCAGCGCCGCCGTAGGAACTCCTCCACCGCGCGCACCCGCTGGCCGACGTCGTCGGTGGCGTTCAGCGCCTCCTCCAGCCGGGTCACCTCGGCGCCCCACAGCGCCTCCAGCGGGAGGATCTGCCCGGTCAGCTCGCTCACCCGCGACCGGAGCAGCGGGTAGAACCCGCCCGGCCGGAACTTGACGCCGTGGGCGCCGCCCCGGCCGGTCAGCTCGCGGGTGAAGCGTTCGCGGCCGATGCCGGAAACCACCAGCCGGCCGGTGTCGAGGACCAGGTTGACGCACGGATGCGGCAGCAACGTGACCGACGACCGCACGCCCGGCGGCAGCGCCCACCGCGTGACCCAGTGCCGCTCGACGAGCGCCGCGAGATCCGGCGACGGCGGATACCGGTAGAGCTGGAAATCCTGCCGCTCGCCCCCGAGCACGCCGTACTCGGTGGTCGTCGGCGCCTGTCGCGTTCGTCCAATCCCAGTCCCCGCCACGCCTCCCATGATGGCGGACATGACTGACAAGACAGCTCCGGTACCTGCGGGCTTCCGCACCATCACGCCGTACATCGCCGTCAAGGGCGGCGCCGCGGCGATCGACTACTACCGCAAGGCCTTCGGCGCCGAGCAGGTCCGGCGCATGGACGGCCCGGACGGATCGGTGATGCACGCCGAACTGCGCATCGGCGACTCACTGCTGCAGATCAGCGACGAGTTCCCGACGATGGGGCTGCGCGCGCCGGCCGGGGACGGCGTCACCGGCTCGATCCTGCTCTACGTGCCGGACGTGGACACGGTGTTCGCACGGGCGGTCGCGGAGGGCGCCACCGAGATCTCGGCCGTCGAGGACAGCTTCTCCGGCGACCGGATCGGCACGCTGCTCTGCCCGTTCGGCCACCGCTGGGCAATCGCCACCCACATCGAGGACGTCTCCGACGAGGAGATCGAGCGCCGGGTGGCAGAGCTGTACGGCTGATGGGTCAGCCCAGCGCCTGCATGAACAGGGCGAACAGCCGGGACCGGTCGCCGGGGAGCGCCTTCCCGCCGTGCACCATGAACGCCACGGTGAAGTACGGCGCCAACCCGCGCTCCACCACCCACGCCGCGAATTCTGGCTGGTGACCGGGCACATCGAGCCGCACCGGCGCCGGCTCGCCACTGGCTACCGCGTCGACCACGGCTCGGGCGCCGTCCAGGTCACCGGCGACGACCGGCCCGAGCATCAGGGTGCTGCCGTTGCGCCACGACGCCGCGTAGCCGGTGCCGTCGGCGGCGACCCGGGCACGCTCGGCGAAGACCGGCAGCCGGTCCAACCCGGCCCGGTCCGCGCCGAAGACGTCCCGGTCCAGGGCGGCGACCGTCGAGCCGTCGCGCAGCGGCCGGACGTCGACGCGCAGGTCCGGATCGGGGCGGTACTGGCCGCGGTGCGCCGTGACGCTGCCGACCGTCGTGAAGCCGACGCGCTCGTAGACCGGGCGGCCGATCTCGGTGGCGCAGAGGAATGTGGTCGCGCCGCCGGCCTGTTCCAGGGCGTGCGTCATCATCCGCTGGCCGAGCCCCCGGCGGCCGTACCGGGCCGCGACGAGCACCATGCTGATCGCGGCCAGGTCCGGGCCGTGCCTGGTCAGCACGAACGCGCCGGCCAGCCGGCCGTCCGGGTCGTCGATCCCGTACCCCTCGCCGACGGTGAGCAGGAACCGCCACTTCTCCTCCTCCGGAGCCCAGCCGCGGTCGGCGGCGAGCGCCGTGCAGCGGTCGAGGTCCGCGACGGTCAGCCGGCGGAAGGTCACGTCGGTACGGAGCATGCCTCCACCCTTCCAGGACGTCTCAACTGATTTCCGCAGCGGCACTGGTCGGCGCGATCCGGTCAGTGACCACGTCCGCTGCGGAAGGCACGAAGCTGCTGGCGCTCGCGGCGCCGAAGGACTCCCCGGAGATCGTGTTCAGCGACCCGGCGTGAGCACGTCCAGGTAGTCGACGTTCGGGCCGCCGCCGGACGTGGTGGCGGTGGCCCGGATCGTGTTAGCGCCCGCCACCAGCGGCGCCGTGAACGCACGGTTCTGCCAGGTCGCCCATGCCCCGGTGCCGGGGAACGCGAGCCCGCTCGCCACGACCGCGCCATTCACCGCGACGTCCATCGGCCGGTTCGTGGTGGTGCCGTTGGCGTACCGGATCGTCAGGCCCGCGTTGCCGGCCGCCGGTACGGTCACGCTCCACTGCACGGCACTCCCGGCGACGTTGTCGTAGTTGACGAATCCGGTGCCGGAGTAGCCAGCGTGGTTGGACTCGACGGCGCCGCGCGTGATGGTGGCGTTCTCCGCTTCGTACCGCGGGGACGGCGGCGGCTCCGCGGCGGCTGGAGTCAGGTGGACCTGCACGTTGTCGACGCTGGGCCCACCGGCGGACGTCGTCGCGGTCGCCCGGATCGTGTTCATGCCCGCCACCAGGTTCGCGCTGATCGTGCGCGTGTCCCACTCGTCCCAGGACAGCGTGTACTTGAACGGGTGCGCGGCCGCGACCATCGCCCCGTTGACCCGGATGTCCATCGGGCGGTCCGTCGTGGTGCTGCCGTTGGCGTACTTGAACGTGAGCGTCGCCCGGCCGGCCGTCGCCGTCTTGACCCGCCACTCCACGTACGAGCCCGCGACGTCGTCGTAGTCGACGAAACCGGTGCCGGTGTAGTCGCGGTGGTCGTTGCCCACGACGCCGCGCGAGATGACCGCGTCCTCGGCCTCGTGCCGGGCCCAGACCGGCGGCGACGGATGCTCGCTCCACTCGTACGCCCGCAGGTTCCGCAGGAGGAGGTAGCAGTCCTGCAGCGAACCGGACGAGTCACCGAGCGAGCGGTAGATGCCCCATTTCGGCCGGACGCGGTCCTCCAGGAACGTGTCGACGCCGGTGCGCGTCGCGTCGACGACCGTGGTCGCACCGTTGCGCAGGATCCAGCGCACCCGCCCGTTCGGCGCGTCGCCGATCGTCATCTCCAGCTCCATGTCGAGCCAGCGATCCTGGAGCGGCGCGAGGTTGGCCGAACCGACCGTCACCCCGCCCTCGGTGAGCTTGAGCTGGATCTTGGGCACGCCGCCCGGCCGCTGGAGCGACATCGTCAGCATCGGCAGCGTGCCCGTGCCGGGCGCCTTCGTCTGCATGATGTGGGTGAAGCTCGTCGTCGCCTTGAGCGAGGCGGGGATGTACATCGACTGGGTGAAGCGCCAGGTCTGCCCCTTGAGCAGGATCAGGTCCCGGCCGCCGGCGCTGGCGCCGCGCACCTCTTGGCGCTGCCGGTCGGTCGACTTGTCGCGGTCGACCGTGTGCATCGTGAAGCGGTAGTTCTCGCCGTCCGTGCGGATGTGCGGCTGGCCGGCGGGGTGTGAGTTCGCGCGGTCGTCCTCGACGAACTCGAACGCGTCGAGGCCGTCCGTGCGCGGGTCCGGCGCCCACCGGAGCTGCCAGCCGGCCTTGGCGTCGGGCGGGGCGGCGGCCAACTGCGGCGCCGCCGCGCCGAGCAGCGTGAACGAACACGTGACGGCCAGCGCCACCCGGAGCCGAGTACCCATGACGCCCCCCATGCCGAGGACGAGAGATCAGATCAATACGCGTCGAGAATGCCCACGTTTACCAGCAAGGTCAACGTTCGGCGCGTGATTG
>Ga0210378_10002115_pt1 | contig 10174 bp, 5 predicted proteins | sample PLM1_60_b1redo_FD_155465 | JGI IMG/M metagenome (GOLD analysis project Ga0210378, IMG submission 155465) | Groundwater sediment microbial communities from an aquifer in East River, Colorado, USA - PLM1_60_b1 redo | ecosystem: Environmental > Terrestrial > Soil > Riparian zone | place: USA: East... | reverse complement strand
GACTGGTCACCGACCGCGAGCAAGAACCTGCTCCACGAGCTCAAGGTCGCCCGGATCCACAGCGACGACCGGCAGATCGGCCTCACCGACCAGCAGCTGGTGGAGATGGTCACCCGCACGCCTGCGCACATCCTCGGCTGGCAGCAGGCGCTCGGTTCCATCGAGCCGACGAAGCTCGCCGATATCACCGTCGTGAAGGGCCGCACCGGGGACCCGTACCGCCATCTGGTCGACGCCGTGGAGAGCGATATCCGGCTGGTCATCGTCGGCGGGGTCGCTCGCTACGGGACACCGGCCCTGCTGGCCCGGCTCAGCCCGGTCGACGAGAACGTCGACGTCGCCGGCAGCACCCGGGCGCTTCACCTCGACACGGCGGACCCCGACCCGGTGCTCGGCCCCATCACGCTCGGCGAGGCAGCAAGCCTGCTTGCCGACGCGCTGGAGCACATGCCCGAGCGAGCGGCCGCCATCGGCTCGGTCGACCTCGGGCTGGTCGCCGGCCGCGCCCTGGCAGGCACCGAGGCGGACGAGCGCTGGTACCTGGACCTCGACCAGCCCCCAGTGGCCGGCATCGGGCCGACGCTGTCCGAGGGGGCCGCACCCGCTCTCCTGGACCTCGTCGTCGGTGCCGAGAGCTTCGCCTCCATCGCCGTCCCGCTGCGGCTGGACCCGCTCGCCACCGAGGGCGACGACGCGTTCTTCCAGATGCTCGCCAACTTGGCGAACCTCCCCGAGGCCGTGCGGTCGGGGCTGCCCGGCCGCTACGGCGAGGCGCCACGCACACCGACCGAAGGCCTCGGCCTACCCGACGACGACGTCTCGATCGCGCCGCTGCCGCTCGAGGAGCTGCTCACCCGGCCGGGAGACCTGACGCTCGACGAGCGCCGGCTGATCGTCGACCAGGCGATCATCGTCCTCGAGCAAGCGTACGTGCACCTCCCGGCCAAGCGTGCGCGGTACGCGGTCGACCCGGTGCAGCGGCTGCGCCTGCTGCAGAACCGGTTGCTGCAGGCGCAGAACGTCGCGGACCTGGGGCCAGAGAGCGCCTTCCACGCCGAGCTGATCGAGATCTTCACGTCGCTGCGGGATCTGCACACGCACTACGTGCCACCCGAGCCGTACCGCTCGCACACGCTCTTCCTGCCGTTTCTCGTCGAGGAGTGCACCCGCGGCGGCCGGCGGCAGTACATCGTGTCCAAGGTCGCCACCGGCGCGGACCTCGACCCCACGTTCGTCCAGGGGGTCGAGGTCACGCACTGGAGCGGGACGCCCATCCGCCGCGCCGTCGAGCGCAACGCCGAACACCAGGGCGGCGGGAACGTCGACGCCCGGATGGCACGCGGGCTCGACGCCCTCACCATCCGTTCGCTCGGGCGGACCCCGCTGCCCGATGAGCAGTGGGTGGACGTCAGCTACCGCACGAGCGACGACCGGGTGCACGAGGTCCGGGTGCGCTGGAACACCTACCAACCGCTCGAGCCCGCACCGTTCGCCGGCACGCGCGAGGCCGTCGCGGCCGGCGTCCTGGCGGGGGACGGCGCGCTCGCCCGGCTCGCCGCCCTGGGAGTGGACGCCCAGACCAGCACGGTCAACCTGGTTCGCCGCGACCTGTTCGGCCGGGCCCGCCCGGGCGGCCCATCCGCCGGATCCGGGGAGATCGCGACCGAGCTGCCCAGCACGCTGCGCGCCCGGATCCGCCCGACCAGCATCGGGGACGTCCTGCACCTTCGAATCTTCACCTTCCTGGTCCCGGACCCGGACCGGTTCGTCGACGAGTTCCTCCGGCTCACCCAGGAGCGCCCGACGGTCGGGCTGGTCGTCGACGTCCGCGGCAACGGCGGCGGTGACATCCGCGCCGCCGAGCAACTGCTCCAGCTGCTCACCCCGCGCCGAATCGAGCCCGAGCCCGCGCAGTTCATCGTCAGCCCGCTCACCCGACGCCTGTGCCTGGCCAACAGCCAGGGCGAGGTGGACCTTGGCGCGTGGACGTCGTCCGTCGTCAGCGCGGTCGAGACCGGGGCGACTTTCTCCACCGGCTTCCCGATCGGGTCCGCGGACGAGGCCAACCGTCGCGGGCAGGGCTACTACGGCCCCGTCGTCCTCGTCACCGATGCCCGCTGCTACAGCGCCACCGATATCTTCGCCGCGGGCTTCCAGGACCACGGGATCGGCCCGGTGCTCGGGGTGTCGCAGCATACCGGCGCGGGCGGCGCGAACGTCTGGACCCATGACCTGCTGCACGGCCTGCTCCGGTCCCGGAACGCCATCCTCAAGCCGCTGCCTCAGCAGGCGTCCTTCCGGGTGGCGATCCGCCGCACCACCCGGGTCGGCGCCCACGCCGGTGAGCTGCTGGAGGACCTCGGCGTCTCGGCGTCCAACACCCACCACACCACCGAGCACGACCTGCTGCACGACAACACCGATCTCGTCGAAGCAGCAGCACGCCTACTGGCTGACCTGCCGGTGCGGCGCCTGGACGCCACCATCGAACACCGTGCAGGCCGCCTGGCCATCGACGTCCAGACCGCGCACCTCGAACGACTCGACGCGTACGTCGGCGGGCGGCCCATCGGTTCCTGGGACATCACCGACAACCGCTGCCTCTTCGAGATCGACGTGGCTACGGCCCGGCACGAGCCGCTGCTGCGGCTGGAAGGTCACGTCCGCAACGAGCTGGCTGCCGTACGGCAGCTGAAGCTCCCCGCCGCATGATGCCTCAACCGGTGCGGCCTCCCGCCGCCAACCCGCGACGTGCCGGCGAGGACGGACCGAACCCGGGACGGCGCGCGCTGCCCGCCCCGACTGCCCGCCGTCGAGATCGCCTCCACCAGGCCGATCGTTCTGCGGCCACGCCGATGGGTCCGCACGGCGACGCCTCGCCGTCGTGTGGGAGGGCCGTCGGTGTGGGAGGGCTCCGCCATCCGGTCAGACGACCGAACCGGGCCGCCCGTCGTCGCGGACGACCGGAAGGCCGGCCGCGTGCCACGCCTCCATGCCGCCGGCCAGGTTCGCGGCGTCCCAGCCCGCGTCGCGCAGCGCCGCCGCGACGGCAGCAGACCGCGCACCCACGTGGCACACGCAGATGACCAGCCGGTCCGACGGCAGCCTCACCGGCTCGCGCGACAGCCGCGACATCGGAAGGTGCACTGCCTGGGGGGCGTGGCCGACGACCCACTCGTCGTCCTCGCGGACATCGACCAGCAGCGCTCCTGAGCTGACCATCTCCACCGCCTCCGCGGCCGAGACGTCACGAGCGAGACCAGGACCCACCCGCCCAGCCTAGAGCGCCCACACCGCGGCCGGACGAACACCACTCGCGGGCCTCCGCTGCGGCAGTTGAGGTCTGCCGACCACAGGGGTGCCGGCCCGGTGAGGGACTACGGAGGATTACGGCTGCCGAATATCGCTGGACATTGTCCCATCGGGCACGTTGCTGGGCACTCGTCAACTATCGCCGGTGGCCGTGCGTCCTGCCTTTGTTGGATCGCCCACGCGCTGGCCGACGCCCAGCACCTCACGCGGACCGCCGCGGTGATCGGCACCGCGCAGTACCTGTCTCCGGAACAGGCCCGGGGCGAGATGGTGGACGCCCGATCGAGTGCGCGGCACCCGTCCTCTCGCAGCCGCCGACCATTCGGCCGACACGGTGTTCCGCGATGGGGCGGTCGGTCACGCCGGACCGCATTATCGTGGTGCGGGCGGCCCGTCGCTGGGAGCGCAGCACCGGGGAGGAGGTCGGGATCGGCTCGCTGTCTGTCGACTACGAAGGGCTGGTGCGGCGGCTCAGCCGGCCGCTGGACGCGGCGCAGGTCGGCGCGGTCCTGCTGGAGGCGCTTGCCGATCGATATATGCGGCAGTATCCAACCTGTGCGTTGCACGAGTTCGGCCAGTCCGGAGCCACCTACCTGTTCGACCTGGCGAGTGCGGCCGGCGGGTCGCAGGAGGACCGCACGGTCGCTGCCTGGACGCTGACCCCCTCGACGGTGGCGAAGCGAGACACGGTCTACCAGCGCGGCTTTCCGCTGCCGGCCGGCCAAGAGGGTGCGCCGGTGGACCGGGGGCATGTCATCCCGCACCCGATACCAGCCGGCATCCCCACGGTGGTGGGGTCTCGACTGTGGCCGGCTTTGCGGTGTTCGTCCTGCTCCGTATCTTGTCGGCCCGGTCGCAGCGAGGAACGAGTGTCACGCACTTGCGCGTTTTCGAGGTTGCGCGAACAAGTCTTCCGATCTACGCTTGCCCGGTTTCGACCGCAGACTGGATCGCAGTATGGGGGACGGGGTTGAACGGGGGGCTCCTAGTAGCCTGCGGCGGTCTTTCGAGCGCCAGCCAGGGCCAAACTGCGGGCATCTCGTGCCTGCCGTTTTGATCTCGGTGTGTGGCATTGGTGCGCGGGCTCCGCATCAGGCACATCTGTTGTGCCGGCTGATGGTCAGTCCGGTATGTGCGGGTTGTGGTCCGCGTCGGCGCCCCCAGTGCCGCGGGTTGGTGCTCCAGATGGGAAATGCTGGCCCCGGACTGGTCCCGCCCAGACGCAGTTCCCCACCTTTCGCGAGACCGGCCGGCAGCGCCGACCCGAGGAAGGGCAACAGCGCGTACCCCGCATTTCGCCCAGCCGTAGTTGGTGACAACAGCCGTAAGTCCGCAACAAGAGCCTGACACGGTGGAGGTCCACGGCACATGGCCGACGAACCCGATCGGATCGGCGCCGCCATCGCGGAGCCCCTGCAACCGGCACAGCACGACAAGCCCGAAGGCCCCGGGCTGAGTTGGGACGCCCGTGACTTCTCCGACGAGGAGCTGGTCGGCAACTCACAGACAGAGGCCGACACCGAGTTGGTCGCGGACGGCGACCAGGAGGCGGACGACAGCCAGGAGGCGGAGGGCTGATGGGCCTCTCGAGAGCGACATTGCAGAAGATCGCAACTCGGACGGGCTACCCCGTTCGCGCGGCGTGGGTTCCCGGGCACGGGATGATGGGGTCGGTCGTCGGTGTGATCCTGCACCACACCGCGACCCCCCGCAGCCCCACCAACCCGGACGACCTGCCCACGTTGCGGGTCCTGCAAAAGGGACGTGCGGACCTGCCGGGTCCGCTGTGCAACTTCGCTCTTGGGCGGTCCGGAACGATCTATCTCATCACCGAGGGGATAGCGTTTCACGCCGGCGTGGGGCAGTACCGAGGCATCACCGACGGCAACGGCCACTTCCTCGGAATCGAAGGCGAGTCCCCTGGCGACGGGACCTGGGATGATCCGCCGCAACTGGACTCCTATCGGCGCTTGGTGGCCAGCATCCTGTTCGAGCTGGGGCGGAACACCGAGTGGGACATTCGCCACGGCCTGTGGGCGAAGCCGGACGGGCGGAAGGTGGACACCGCCGGCATCCAGATGCCCCAGTTCGACGCCAAGGTCAAGGAAATGCTTGCCGACCCGGCAAGCATCAACCGGAACCGGAAGAACCCCGTGGTGCCGGGCAAGCGGAAGCCGGCCGCAGCAAGGGTCGAGGGCCAGGTGCCGATCCTGCTGGCTGGGGATCGGGACCCGGTGCCGTTCGGCGGGGGCAACTACGTCGGCCGGGTGCAACAGCTGCTGGGTCTTCCCAAGACCGGTGTCTACGACGAGGCGACGATCGCCAAGGTCAAGGCGGAGAACAAGCGCCTGCTCGGACGCAACGTCGACGGCAGGACGGTCGACGCCGCGTTCTGGGACCGCATTTACGGCCTGATCTGAAAGCCCCACGCCGGTCCCGGGCCATGCGGTGCCAGAAGGGTAGGTCCACCGGCGCCGGACCAGTTCGCGGTGCCAACGCAGCAGCGTCGGGATCACCAGGAACATCGACCACCGCCCCCGAGGCAGTAGTCGGGACAGTCCTGTCGGTGCAGCCGGCTGGCCGGCTGCCAATCGGCAGCACGGTCGTGGTGACCGCGGCCTACCCGCCAGGCCGGCAGTCACACGGCGGCGGGCATGGCCACGGCGGCCATGCCGGCGGTGACTGACCGCGCGGTGCGGGAATGAGTCCACGTCGCCGCCGACCTGCCCCCTCAGGACACTGTGGACAGTGTCCTGAGCCTGGACCCACGAGCCGGCCTGTCCGGTCCTGGGCTGGTCTGAGTAACGCAAGCCCCCGCTACGCCGCTTTACACCGGGTGACGACGGTGAGGGGTATCTGACATGCATATGCGCAATCCGCTCGGTGCCGCGTCCGACCTCGCCTAGAGCGGCGTCGGGGGTTTGGCGCGCCTGGCTGGAGCGGGGCCGGTCGACCTACCGCGGTCCCCGGAGGCCCGCGGGGTCCTGCACGTCCTAGGTTTCCGGCCCGAGGAGGAGCGCGTCTATCGATGCGTGCTCGCCCGCGCCGTCTGCTCGGTCGACGAGATCGTCACGTCGACCGGCACGCCACGCGACGCTGTGGTGTCCGCCCTCGCAGGGCTCGAGTTGGCTGGGCTGGTGGGCCGGACCGAGGATGCGGCCGAGCTCTATAGTGCTCTCCCGCCGGAGGCAGCTGTGCTGCCGCTGCTGCTGAGACGGCAGGAGGAGCTGGCCGAGGCGCTGCTGGCCGGGCGGAAGCTGGTCGACTCGTACAACGAGGGCCGGCGCAGCTCGCAACTGGTTACTGTGGTCGACGGTCCGGGTGCGGTGGCCCGGATGGCCAGCCTGTTGATGAGGCGGGCTACCCGGGAGTGCTCCGGCTGCGACCGGCCTCCGTACAGCCGGCCGCCGACCGTCGACCCGTACGAGCTGGCGATGCTGGCGCGCGGGATCCGGTTTCGCGTGATCTATGACAGTCGAGCGGTCGAGTTGCAGGTGGACAACCTGCGCCGGCTGGTCGGCGCCGGCGAGCAGGCCCGGGTGCTGTCCTCGACGCCGGTGAAGTTCATGGCGGTCGACGGCCAGGTGGCCCTGGTCCAGCTCGCCGCGCCGGTGACCGGAGGCGATGACGGCGGCCGGCGCGACCCGGTGGGGCTGGTGGTCCGCCGCAGCGATCTGCTCGACGCGCTGCTCGCGATGTTCGAGCAGCAGTGGGCGAACGCGGTCCCGCTGCGGCTCGCCGATGAGCCGGCCGACCCGAAGGAGGCCGACCCGAAGCAGGCCGACGGCGAACTCCTAGCACTGCTGCTCGCCGGGCTCACCGACACCGCGATCGCCGGCCAGTTGGGGCTGTCCCGGCGCACCGTGGTCCGCCGTGTTCGCGCGCTGCTGGACCGGGCGGGCGTGAGCAGCAGGATGCAGCTCGGCTGGCATGTGGCCCGCGCCGGCTGGCTGGACGGCTGACGTCGAGCCTGGGACGGCGGTGGGCCCGCCCTGACGGTCAGGAGCGGGCCCACCCGGCCCCGGCTTCGGCTAGCAGTTCGTCGGGCGGAGGGTGAAGTCGGCCGTGACCGTCTTGTTCGTCTTGATGGACACCTGCCTGGTCTGCGGTATCCACCCGTCCTTGCTGGCGATCAGCGTGAACGGGTTGCTGGCGCTGGGCGCCCAGAACGCGTACATGCCGTTCGGGCCGGTCCTCAGGGTGAACGTGTACGACCTGCCGTTCGCCTGGGTGGTCACGCCGCCCAGCGGGCCCGAGGTGCCGTTGCAGGCCACCGCGGTCACCGTGCCGGCGATCTTCCCCCACCCGGACGGTGGGGTCACCGTCATGGTGACGTTGATCGGGTCGACCCGGTACGGCGTGTTGTTGGCCACACCGAGCTGCGCCGTGTACGTCCCGGGCTGCGTCACGCCTGCGGCTGTGGTGGCCGACAAGGTCACCGTCACCGTGACGCTCTGCCCCGGCTGCAGCGTCGCGCTCGTTGGAGCCTCCGCCAGCCAGGGCACGTCGGTGACGCCGCACTGCTCCAGGCCGGACAGCCGCTCGGCGTCCGGGGTCGGGTTGAACCCGCCCGAGGAGCCGCCGACCTTGTAGAACCCGCAGGAGCCGGCGGACCGGTACCGGGTGAACTGCGCGTTCGGCAGGGCCGCCCAGGTGTCGCTCGACGGGTCGTACGCGAACCCCTGGTTGGTGATGGTGCTGAACCCGTTCGTCACCCCGCCGCTGGCCAGCAGCAGCCCGTTGGCGGCACCGCCCGCGGAGCCCCACAGGTCGATCGGCAGCTGGGCGATCGGGCTCCAGGAGTCCGCGCCGGGGTCGTAGACGTAGCCGTCCTTGTAGGTGGCGCTCCCCGCGCTGCCGCCGGCGCAGTACACCTTCCCGCCGATCCCGCCGCAGGCCTCCCAGGAGTTCTGGTGCGGGTAGCCGGCCCGGCTGTCCCAGCTGCCGGTGGCCGGGTCGAACCGAACCACATCGGCCGACGGCGCGCAGGCCCCGTTCGTGCAGCCGCCGACGAGGTAGATCTTGTCATCGACGACCGCGACGCCGGGTGCCGTCCGCGGCTTCGGGTTCGGTGTCGACACGGTGCCCCAGGTGTTGGGCACCGGGTCGTACACGTCGGTCCGGGCGATCGGGTTGCCGGCGGTGTCCCAGCCGCCCGTCACGTACAGCTTGCCGCCCACCGCGGCGACCGCCGGCTTCTCCCGTGCCATCGGCATGTTCGCGATCGCGGTCCAGCTGTTGTCGGCCGGGTCGTACCTGAACCCCTTGGCCACGATCGCGCGGCTGGGGTCGAGGCCGCCGACCGAGTAGAGCTTGCCGTCGATGAGGTCGGCGGAGTTGTCCATGATGCCGCCGGGGTACGGCGCGATCGTCGACCAGGTCGGGTCGCGCGGCGGACCGGCGTACACGCCCGGCTCGTTGCCGACCTGCTGGTCGCCGAGCCAGGCCGGCGAGAACACCTCGTCGCCCTCGCCTTGCACCAGGCGCAGCGGGGCGCCCTGCAGGGTGAGGATCTGGAACGCGCCGCTGCGCTCGGCCAGGTTCACGGTCGCCGCCGCGGTGCCGGTGTTGCTGATGTTCACGGTGGCGGTCGTGGTGCTGCCGAGCACCTGGGACTTCTGCACCGACTGCGGATCGATCGCCAACCGGCCGGCCGTCAGCGCGAAGTCCGCCCGGGTGGCGTTGTCGGCCGCGACGTTCACGGTCTGGCCGGCGGCCACGTACGGGGCCTTGGTCGCGGTGAACGGGTGCGACCCGGTCAGCGAGGAGAACAGCCAGTAGTAGCCGTCGCCCACGTTCGGGTCATCCGAGGTGGCGGCGGTGGTGCCCTTCTCCGCCGGCCGGTCGGTGCTGGTCACGGTCGCGCCGTTGAGGCCGGTGCCGGTGTTCGCGTCGGTCACGTTGCCGACCACCAGGCCGCCGGGGACCGGGTCGCACGAGCGGTTCTGCACCGCGACGTCGTCGACCTCCCACCACCAGCCGAACGTGCCGACGAAGTGGAACCGCAGTTGCGCGTCGTTCTGCCCACCGGCCGGCCCGATGGCGACCTCCTCCAGCCGCGGCCCGCGGGCGCTGTCGCTGCCGTGGTGCCAGACGTTGCTCCAGGTCGACCCGCCGTCGATGCTCAGGTCGACGTCACCGGTCTGGTTCGGGAAGCCGCGGTAGTCGCTGTGGAACCGGATGACCGGAGTGGACACAGTGGACAGGTCGAGGACCGGGGTGACCAGCGAGCTGTCCTGGTGGTTGCCCGACAGGTAGCGGTCGGAGTCCAGGATGGCGAAGTGGCCCTGGCCGCCGGTCAGGTTCCCCCGGTTGCCGGGATCGTTGAACGTCCACACCTGCCCGTTGCCCTGGTTGTCCACCACCGTCCATCCGGGCGGCGGGCTGGTGGTGTCGAACGGCTCGGTCAGCGCCGGCGTGCCGTAGCCGAACTGGTAGCCGGGCGCCGTGCACGACGGCACGACCGGGACCGACACGTCGTGCGCGACGTCGGCGGTGCCGACCGTCACGCTGTCGTTCACCACCTGGTAGCCGGGCAGCGTCGCGGTGAGCTTGAGGCTGTACGTGTCGTTCTGCGGCAGGTCCATGCCGTACTGACCGGTCACCGGGTCGGTGTAGGTCGGCCCGCCGGGCCGGCCGGTGACCTCGATCCGGGTGTAGAGCGGCCAGCCGTGGCCGGAGCCGTCGCTCACCCGGCCGGTCACGTGGACGGTCGGCTTCGGCGTGAGCGCGACGTTCGCCGTCGTGGTGCCGCCGTCGGTGACCTGCAGGCCGGCGACCGTCCTGGTGGCATACCCGAACGCGGACGCGGTCAGGTCGTACGTGCCGGCGGGCAGCGTCAGCCGGTAGCCGCCGGTGCTGG
>Ga0210378_10002114_pt1 | contig 10190 bp, 6 predicted proteins | sample PLM1_60_b1redo_FD_155465 | JGI IMG/M metagenome (GOLD analysis project Ga0210378, IMG submission 155465) | Groundwater sediment microbial communities from an aquifer in East River, Colorado, USA - PLM1_60_b1 redo | ecosystem: Environmental > Terrestrial > Soil > Riparian zone | place: USA: East... | reverse complement strand
ACGGCGGGCCGGTGGCCCCGGCGATCGCCTGGTACGACGCCCGCGGCCAGGCGGAGGCGGACCGGCTGGCCGCCGACCTGGGCGCCGAGCGGTTCTCGGCCCGCACCGGCCTGCCGGTGCGCCCGCTGTTCTCGATCGCCAAGTATGCGTGGCTGAGGGCCAACCATCCGGAGGCCGCCAGCGCGGTTCGCTGGCTCGGGGTGGCCGAGTGGGTGGCCCACGGTCTCGGTGGCGAGCAGGTCGCCGAGCTGTCGCTCGCCTCCCGGACCGGCCTGCTCGACCTGGAACGGCGGGAGTGGTGGGAGGAGGCCCGCGCGTGGGCCGGGGCGCCGCCCGGGCTGCTCGCCGACCTGGTCCCGGCGGGTAGCTCAACGGGTCGGGCCAATGGCGAGCGCCTGCCCCGTCTGGCCGGCGCCATCCTCACCGTGGCCGGCCACGACCACCTCAGCGCGTCGATCGGCGCCGGCGCGACCCGGCCCGCCGACCTGTTCGACTCCTGCGGCACCGCCGAGGCGATCATCCGGGCGGTGCCGCCCCCGGTGGACCCCGGGGACGTTGCCCGCCTGGTGGCGGCGCACGTCACCGTCGGCTGGCACGTGCTGCCAGGCCAGCACGCCCTGCTCGGGGCATCCCGGGCCGGGCTCGCCCTGCGGCGCTTCCTCGACCTGCTCGGAGTCGACGAGCAGGGGCAGGCCGAGCTCGACCGGGCAGCGGCGGCCGCCCCGCCCGGCAGCGGCGGTCTGGCCGTGCGGGACGTGTTCGGCGAGCGGGCCGTGCTGGAAGGCATCGGCACCGACCCGAGGCCCGCGCTCGTGTGGCGGGCGGCGCTTGAGGCGGTGGCCGAGCGGGCCGCCGAGCTGCGCGCGCACATCGAGTCGGTCGCCGGACCGAGCCGACGGCTGGTGCTGGCCGGCGGCTGGGCGCGCAGCCCGGCCGCCCGCTCGGTGAAGCGAGCGGTGCTCGGCCCGTTCGACTGGCCGCAGGCCACCCAGGCGGGCGCCCGCGGTGCCGCCCTGCTGGCCGGCATCGCCGCCGGCCACTTCGCCGGCATCCGCGACCTGCCCGACCCGCCGGAGCTGTCCGAGGAGCCCGCCGGGGGTGTCCTGGTCGATCGGGACGGGCCCGTTCCCCGGCCGACACCGACCAGCCTTGGACAAGAGAGGAGCCCGCGGTGAGCGAACCGCTGCTGGAGGCACGCGGCATCGTCAAGAGCTTCGCCGGCGTCCGGGCGCTGCGGAGCGTGGACTTCACCGCCCATCCGGGCGAAGTGGCCGCGCTGGTCGGCGACAACGGCGCCGGCAAGAGCACCCTGGTGAAGATCCTGTCCGGAACCCTCGCTCCCGACGGCGGCGAGATCTGGTTCGAGGGCCGTCAGGTCACCATCCCCAACCCGGTCGCGGCCCGGGAGCTGGGCATCGAGACCGTCTACCAGGACCTCGCGCTCGCGCCCGAGCTCGACCCGACGGCCAACCTGTTCCTCGGCCGCGAGCTGGTCCGCCCCGGCCCGCTCGGCAAGCTCGGGTTCCTCGACAAGGCGGCCATGCGCCGCCAGACCAACAAGGCGTTCGCCGACCTCGGGATCGGGCTGCAGGACACCGGGGCGATGGTGGCCAACCTGTCAGGCGGTCAGCGCCAGAGCGTCGCGGTCAGCCGGGCCGCCACCTGGGTCAGCAAGGTCGTGTTCATGGACGAGCCGACCGCCGCGCTCGGGGTGGTGCAGTCGGCCAAGGTGCGCGACCTGATCCGCCGGGTGCGCGACTCCGGCATCGCGGTCGTGCTCATCAGCCACAACATGCCGGAGGTGATGGAGCTGGCCGACCGCATCGAGGTGCTCCGGCTCGGCGTGCGGGTGGCCCGGTTCCGCGCCGCCGAGACCACCATGGAGCAGGTCATCGCGGCCATGACCGGCGCACTGGGTACCGGGGAGGTGGCATGAGCCCGGAGGGGTTTGGGGAACCTCAGGGGTGCCCCGATGAGTGAGATCCGCGAGGTGCCGCCGGCCGGCACACAGGAAGAGCCGGCGGACCGGCCGCTGCAGGCCGGCGTGCAGGGCGCCCTGCGCCGCCGGCTGACCGAGACGACAACCTGGACGTTCCTGATCCTGCTCGGGATCGTGGCCGGGTTCGCCGCGCTGCGCTTCGAGCAGTTCGCCACCGTGTTCAACTTCCGCAACATCGCGGCCGACGCCTCGGGGCTGCTGATCATCGCCGTCGGCATGACGTTCGTGATCATCACCGCCGGCATCGACCTGTCGGTCGGCTCGGTGCTGGTCTTCTCGGGGGTGATCGCGGCCAAGGTCATGCTCGCCCTCGGCGGCGAGGGCTGGGGCGCCATCGGGGCCGGACTGGTGGCCGGGCTGGTCGCCGGACTGGCCTGGGGTGTGGTCAACGGCGTGCTGGTCACCAAGGCAAGGGTCCCGCCGCTGATCGTCACCCTGGGTACGCTCGGGATGGCGCTGGGGTCGGCCCTGCTGATCACCGGCGGGATCGACGTGCGCGGTGTCCCGCTCGAGCTGACCACCACGATCGGTATCGGGCAGCTCTCCGGGGTGCCCTATGTCGTAATCATCGCAGCGGTGGTGACCGCGATCGGGGTGATCACCCTGTCGATGACCCGCTTCGGGCGCTACACCTACGCAATCGGGTCCAACGCCGAGGCGGCCCGGCGCGCCGGCATCAACGTCGACCGGCACCTGATCAAGGTGTACGCGCTCTCCGGGTTGCTGGCCGGCCTGGCCGGCATGGTGTCCCTGGCCCGCTTCGCGACCACCACCATCGGCGGGCACTCGACCGACAACCTGGCCGCGATCGCCGCGGTCGTCCTTGGCGGCACCAGCCTGTTCGGGGGCATCGGGACCGTGCTCGGCACGGTCGTCGGCGTGTTCATCCCGGCCATCCTGCAGAACGGGTTCGTGATCCTCGGGGTGCAGCCGTTCTGGCAGCAGGTCGCGGTCGGGGCGGTCCTGATCATCGCGGTCTACATCGACCAGCTCAAGCGCCGCGCGCAGGAGCGCGGCGAGAGGAGGTAGGGAACATGCGCAGACGTTGGCTGTTGGGACTGGCCGCGCTGGCGCTGGCGCTGGCGGCGTGCGGCGGGGACGACGACGGAGGAGGCGGGGCAGGCAGCGCCGAAAAGCAGTACAAGCTGACGCTCATCCAGGGAGTCAAGGGCGACCAGTTCTACGTCACCATGCAGTGCGGGGCCCAGGAGGCGGCCAGAGCGGCCGGCGCCACCCTTGACGTGGCCGCCCCGGACGAGTTCGACGCTTCGCTGCAGACCCCGGTGGTCAACGCGGTGGTGGCCAAGAAGCCCGACGCGATCCTGGTCGCCCCGACCGACACGCAGGCGATGATCCCGCCGCTCACCCAGGCCAAGCAGGCCGGGATCAAGCTGGTGTTCGTGGACACCACCACCGAGAACGGCGCCGAGCTGGCCGAGTCGGAGATCGCCTCCGACAACGAGGAGGGTGGCCGCGAGGCGGCCCGGACCCTGGCCGAGCTGACCGGCGGCAAGGGCTCGGTTCTGGTCATCAACGTCAAGCCCGGCATCTCGACGACCGACGCCCGGGCCAAGGGCTTCGAGGACGAGATCAAGAAGACGCCCGGCCTCAAGTACATCGGTCAGGAATACTCCAACGACAAGCCGGAGATCGCCGCCTCCAAGGCGACCGCCGCGCTCGCCGCCCATCCCGACCTGGTGGGCATCTTCGGCACCAACCTGTTCTCGGCCGAGGGGGCCGCGACCGGACTGCGCAGCGCCGGCGCGACCAAGAAGGTCAAGATCGTCGGCTTCGACGCCGGCCCCAAGCAGGTCGAGGACCTCGAGCAGGGCATCGTCCAGGCCCTGATCGCGCAGAAGCCCGCCGACATCGGCAGAGCCGGAGTCGAGCAGGCGATCGCCGCCCTCAAGGGTGAACCGGTCCAGAAGAAGATCGGCACCGGGTTCGTCGTGGTCACCAAGGAGAACATGAACAGCCCGGACGTCGAACCGTTCCTGTACAAGTCGAGCTGCTGACAAGCACCCAGCGGCCGCCGGGAGCGTCCGCCCGGCGGCCGCTGACCGAGGGGCACCTGGACCCCTGGGTCGAGCGGTCCACCGATCGGGCCCGCCGCCGCTTTGGCGAGCAGCCGCGGTCGGTGGGCATCGCAGGTCAGGAGGGGTCCGTCGTTATGGAAGGGGTGGAGAACGGCTGAACAGTGACCGCCTCGTGGTCGAGCAGAGCAGGCTCTCGGCGTGAGAGCATCCGGGCAAGGTCCGGTGCTCCAGGACTCGGCCGCCTGCTGTCGCCGGCCAGGAGGTGCCTGGGTGCGCAGCCTGTGACGGCACGACCAGGGTTCGCCAAGGCCGAGGACCGCTCGTGGCTCCGGGACCTAGGATCTCGGGCCAGACTGCTGATCACCAGAGCGGCGGCGGCACGGCATCGCGATCCCACCAGTCCGGCTCCGGCTCGACCTCCGGGTGAGGTGGAGCAGATGCTGACGCAGCTCCTCGGGATTTGGTGCGAGATGCGCGCAATACGGACACTGTTCACCTTCGGGCACCGTGGCCTCCTCTCAACGCGCTCGCTGACCGACCTAGCTGTGTCCTTACCCTCGACAGCTGCTATCTACCGCGATCTCGGCCCGAGGCGTTCATCCGCCAGGCCTGAACGTGGTCGTCAACGTTCCACCACTACGACCGGCTCGGCGACGCTGCCGTCGGCTGTGACGCCGGGCGGGATGCGCCTGTGCCGCGCTGGTCGGGAGACGCACCGGCGGACGGTCGGAGCCACACCGACACCTGGATCGGCTGCATCGTCTGGTCGACCACGCCAAGCAGCTCGGCGGTCAGGGTGTCCAGGTCGACCTGCTGGTGCAGCCGGCCACTGAACGCCGCGATGGTCTTGGCGGCATCGTAGCGGCGCCGGTTGAAACGCCGATCCACCGCCCGCTGGACGCGGCGGCGGGCCGGCTGGAACACCGCGGCCACCGCCAGGGTCGCAGCCGCCACGGCCAGGCTGGAGCCCTGCGGCAGCAGCCGGCCAAGCCCGAGCACCACCCCGGCATAGGCCGACCCCAGCAGCACGGTGAGCAACCCGTAGGCCAGCGTGCGGCTGATGATGCGGTCCAGGTCGTACAGCCGATACCGCAGGATCGCCGCGCCGGTCGCGACCGGCAGGACCGCGATGCAGACACCGGCCGCCCAGCTGAGCAGGGTCGTGCCACCCGGGATCCCGATCACCAGGCCGGCCAGGACGACCAGGCCCGCCAGCACCACCAGCACCGCGGCCAAGGCCACCCACCGCAGCTGCATCCGCTCGGTGCCGCGGGCGCGGCGGAAGCGCCCCACCAGCGACCCGGCAGCGACCACCACGGCCAGGGTGGTGACGGCCAGGGCCGCCTGGTTGGCGACCAGCAGGGCCCCGCCGAGGCCGCGGAGGTCGAACGGGCCGCCGACCGCCTGGTACCACGGATCCAGCGGCCCGCCCGCCAGGGTCACCACCAGCAGCAAGACGGCCGGCAGGGCCACCATGGCCCTGCCCCACCAGCGCCAGCGAGGCGAAGGCAACGACCCGGTGGGCGTCAGCAGCAGGACAAAGCCGATCAGGGTCAGCGCCGTGAACCCGGTGGCTGGGTAGTACAGCGCCACCGAGCGGGCGGCTGGCAGGGCGCCGGGCCGGACCAGCAGCCCCCAGGTCAGATACTGTGCAGCCGCCGCGGTGGCGGTCAGCGACAGGGCGATGGCCAGCAGCAGCCAGCCCACCGGGTGGCCTGGCCGGCGACTGGCCAGCACCGCCCCGACCGTGGCCCCGCTCACCATCGCCAGCACCGCGGGGGCGGTGCCAGGGGTGAGCTGGACAAGGTCCGGCCGGCCGGCCTGGCGCAGCAGCTGATCCAGCCAGGGGACCGCGCCGAGGCCGAGCATGCCCAGCGCCCACAGCGCCCAGGCCAGCCCGGCCGCCCACCGGCGAGGCGGGGCCAGCCGGGCGGCAGGGGTCACGGTCATGGTCCTGGCTGCACGCGGCGCACCACCGGCCCTGCTACCTCCCAGCGTCGCGGATCACGCGCCAGTGTGGCCGGCCTCCGTCTCGGCAACGTTACGGACGACGGGCCTGCCGGCTGCGGGTCAGCGCTGGTAGGTACCGACAAGCTCTGCAACCGCGACAACGTTGGCCGTGACGGCCCGTTCCAGCTCCTGCACCCCGGCGCCGGGTGCGAGCCGGAGGTCGTCGGTAACGGCGTGGAGCCGGAACCGGTAGCGGTGGCGCCCGTGCCCGTGAGGCGGGCATGGCCCGCGGTAGCCGACCGTGCCGAAGTCGTTGCGTCCCTCCGTCGGTGCTGCCTCCCCCTCGGCAAGCCCATCTGTGTCCGGGGTGATGCCCCAGGCCAGCCAGTGGATGAACCGTTCCCCTGGCGCGTCCGGATCGTCCAGGATCAGGGCGAGCGAACGGGTCCCGGCGGGTGGTGCCGACCACGACAGCGGCGGCGAGCGATCCTCGCCGTCGCAGGTGTGGCGGCGCGGGATGGTCCCTCCAACCGCAAAGGCAGTGCTGGTGAGCGTGAACTCGGCCATCGCCAACCTCCCCTTGTGACCACGTTGCCTTCCGGCAGCTCGACAGCCTCCGGCGGTCGCCTCAACAGGTCACGTGGAGCAGGCCGATCACGGCGCCGTCGGCCTGGTTCCAGACCGGGATCACCTCAGGCGTCGGCAGCAGCTCCACCTGGCAGCGGTTGCGCTCGAAGTAGGCGGCCGCCTCCTCGGAGAGCGCGACCGTGCCGTACTGCCCCGCACCGATGAGCAGCCGCTCCACCCCCTTCTGGTGGACGTGCTTGGCCTCGGCCAGCGAGATGGTGTGCGAGGTGCCGTAGACCGCCTTGGACAGCTTCTTCTTGCGCTTCTCCACCTGACCGCCGAGCCGGATGATCACGTCATGGGTGAAGACCTCTCCGTCGATGGTGACCGAGCCGAACTGTGTCTGGTCGATCCTGGGCTCCATGGTCCCCTCACCGCCCCTCGCAATCCCCCGAGCCAGCACCGCTGTCCGCGTTCGGGCCCGTGGAGCCGTCCCCTGCGCCGGGGTGAAGGAGCCCGGACGGCCGAACCCGCCATGGTCATCCAGACAGCGGTCCGTCCTGGAGCCTGCGACCCAGCCGAGTCAACCTACACCTCGAACTTGGGCGGTTGCCGGAGGTCCACGGCCGGGAGGTGGCAGCGATGTCGGTCATGACCGGGATGCTGCGGGAGAGCCGGTGACCCGGCGATCGCACCCCGAGCCACTCCCGCCGCGTTCGCGGTGTTAAGGTGACGATAGGGTCGTTTCGGCAGCCGGCGGCCGGATGGCGGTGGCCGGCATTGAAGAGGTCCAGGTGGCTGCAGCTCGCCGTCCACCCCGCCGGTGGCCGCTGGTGGTCGCAGGGATCCTGGTCGCCCTCATCTGGACGGGCAGCGGCCTGGCCCGGTTCTATCTGGACCTGCTGTGGTTTGGCGAGGTCGCCAAGACGCAGGTGTTCTGGGGGGTACTGGCCGCTGAGGTGGGCCTCGGCCTGCTGACCGGTCTGGGGACCGCGCTGATCGTCGGCGGCAACCTCTGGATGGCCCAGCGCATCGCGGTTCCCTCCCCCCCGCCGGCGGTCGAGGAGCCGGGCGCCGAGCGCCTGCGCGCGCTGGTCCTGCCCCGTTTGCGCGCCGTGCGGTTCGGGGTGGTGGCCGGGCTCGGCCTGCTGGCCGGGCTGCATGGGGCCAGCCAGTGGCAGACGTTCCTGCTGTGGCGCAACCAGGTCCCGTTCGGGGACCGGGACGCCCAGTTCGGCCGGGACATCGGCTTCTACGTGTTCTCGCTGCCCCTCCAGCGGGCCGTCTTCGGATGGCTGCTGTTCACGCTGCTGGTGACCACGCTGCTGGTCATTGCCGAGCATTGGCTGCTCGGTGGCATCCAGCCGGCCGTCCGGGGCAACCGGGTCGCCCCTCAGGTGCACGCCCACCTGTCGATCCTGCTCGGCTGCATCGTGCTGCTGAAGGGGTGGGGCTACCGGCTGGACCAGCTGTCGCTGGTGTTCTCGCCCCGAGGGGTGGTCACCGGCGCCTCCTACACCGACGTGCACGCCCAGCTCCCGGCGCTGCGGCTGCTCATGCTGGTGGCGCCGGTCTGTGCGGTGCTGTTCTTCCTGAACCTTCGCTCTCGCGACTTCACCCTGCCGGTCGCCGGCACCCTGCTGCTGGTGTTGTCCTCGGTGCTGGTCGGCGGGCTCTACCCGACGTTCGTGCAGCGCTTCCAGGTGACCCCCCAGGAGCTACAGCGGGAGGAGCCATACATCCAGCGCAACATCGACGCCACCCGAAAGGCATTCGCCCTCCAGGGGGTGCAGACCAACGAGTTTCCCGCCGCCGAGGATCTGACCCCAGCCGAGCTCCGGGCCAACGCGGCCACGGTGGACAACATCCGCCTGTGGGAGGCGGACGTGCTGAAAACGGCCATCCAGAACCTGCAGGCGATCGGGCAGTACTACGAATTCAGCGACGTGGACGTGGACCGCTACACGATCGGTGGGGCGCTGCGGCAGGTGATGATCTCCGCCCGCGAGGTCGACCCCAGGAACCTTGACGCCTCAGCCCAGACCTGGGTGAACCTGCACCTGGCCTACACCCACGGGTACGGGGTGGTGGCCGCGCAGGTCAACCAGGCCGAGACGTCGGGCCGGCCCGCCTTTGTGGTCAGCGGCTTCAACCAGGAGCAGGCGGCGATCCCCGTCCGGCAGCCACGCATCTACTACGGCGAGTCCCCGCCCGACACGCCCGCCTACGTCGTGGTCGGCTCCCGGCAGCCGGAGGTGGGCAGCCCCTCGGTGAGCGGCCAGGGCCAGGCGTCGTTTCGCTACGACGGCCGCGGCGGCGTGCAACTGTCCAGCCCAGCGCGCCGGCTCGCGGCCGCCTTGCACTTCACGGACCTCAACCTGCTGATCTCCAGCAACCTCAACAGCCGCTCGCGGATCCTGTTCAACCGCGATGTCCGCGACCGGTTGGAGAAGGTGGCCCCGTTCCTGAAGTGGGACGCCGACCCCTACGTCGCCGTCGTCGACGGCCGCATCGTGTTCATCCGGGATGGCTACACCACCACCGACAACTACCCGTACTCGCAGCGGATCCTGCTGGACGTGGCCGCGCGGCGCACCGACCCCGATGACCGGGGCGTCGCTGGGGAGGCCAACTACATCCGCAACTCCGTCAAGGCGGTCGTCGACGCCTCCGACGGCACCACCACCCTGTACGCCTTCGACGAGACCGACCCGCTGCTGCGGGCCTGGGGCAATGCGTTCCCAGGCCTGTTCGCGCCCCGCTCGGCGCTGTCCGCGGACCTACAGGCGCACCTGCGCTACCCGGAGGATCTGTTCTCCATCCAGACCGACCGGTATGCCTCCTACCATATCGGTGCAGCCCGTGACTTCTACTCCAAGCAGGACTTCTGGGCGCTGCCCGAGGACCGCTCTGGCCAGCTCACCCACGGCGAGGGCTCGCTGGTCGTTGCCGGCGGCACCACGCCCCGGATGCGACCCTACTACCTGCTCACCCGGCTCCCTGGTGAACAGGACGAGCAGTTTGTGCTGGTGATGCCGTTCACCCCCAACAACAAACAGAACATGGTGGCCTACATGGCCGCCCGGTCCGACCCCACCGGCTACGGCACCATCACGCTGTTCAGCCTCCCCCGGGCGCGGACGGTATTCGGCCCGACCCAGGTCCACGCCCAGATCCTGGCCGACCCCGACGTCTCCAAGGAACTCACCCTGTTCAACCAGCAGGGCTCCACGGTGATCCTCGGCAACCTGCTCACCGTCCCGATCCAGGACGCGCTGCTGTACGTGCAGCCGATCTTCGTGCAGGCCAGCCAAGGAGCGATCCCCGAGCTGCGTCGGGTGCCGTTCTTCTTCAACAACCAGCTCGGCTACACCGCCGACCTGGCCGACTCGATCGACCAGGTGCTCAGCCGGACCACCAGAGCCCCACCGGCCGGCGGGGCCCAGCCACCCGCCGGACCGCAGGCGACCTCGACCGCGCTGGCGCGGATCCTCCAGCGGCAGGCCGAGCAATACCGGCGCGCCCAGCAGGCGCTGGACCGCCACGACCTCGGCGCCTACCAGCAGGCCGTCGAGCGGCTCGGCCAGCTCATCGAGCAAGCGCAGCGCCTCACCGGCGCCCCGCCGCCTCCCCCGACC
>Ga0210378_10002112_pt1 | contig 10195 bp, 13 predicted proteins | sample PLM1_60_b1redo_FD_155465 | JGI IMG/M metagenome (GOLD analysis project Ga0210378, IMG submission 155465) | Groundwater sediment microbial communities from an aquifer in East River, Colorado, USA - PLM1_60_b1 redo | ecosystem: Environmental > Terrestrial > Soil > Riparian zone | place: USA: East... | reverse complement strand
CGCCTGAGGCTCCTGCCCTGGAGGTTGTCCTGCGCAGCGACGCCGGCGTACTCGTAGAACGTCGGCGTAAGATCGAGCGTGGAGACCGGCTCCGCGACCACCCGTCCGGCCGTTACGCCCGGCCCGCGCGCGACAAGCGTCACGCGCAGCAGGTCTTCGTACGGGATCGGATGCTTGAGGTAGAGGCCGTGGTTGCCGAGCAGCTCGCCGTGGTCGGTCGTATAGACGACGAGCGTGTCCTCACCGAGCCCGAGATCGCTCAACGTCGCCACGATGCGCCCGACGTTGTGATCGATGAACGAGATCATGCCGTAGTAGTTCGCCGTCATCTCGGCGAGCTGGCGGTCGGTCTGGTCGGGGACGCGCGAGCCCTCGGCGCGAAACTTGATCATGGCCGGGTCCTTGAGCTGAGGTGTGCCTTCCAGTACCGCCTTGTGCCACCACGGACGGCGCTCGAGGTCTTTCGTGCGCTGCTTCGGCAGCGGGAGATCCTTCGGGTCGTACATCGAACTCCACGGCTCAGGACAATCGAACGGGTGATGCGGGTCGGGGAACGACACCCATGTGCAAAACGGCCGGTCATGCTTGCGGCTCTCCCTCAACCAGCCGATCGCGCGGTCGGCGATCCAGGTGCTGTTGTGCCACGCGACAGGGAGCGCCGACGACCAGGTCTGCGCCGCGCCCGCGCCGGGGCGCGTCTCCTGCGCCCACAGCGCGAGGCCCTCCTCGTTCACGCCGCGCGAAACGAGCCAGCGCTCGTAGTGTCCCATTGGGGGTCGTTCCAGCGGCCGGGTGCGGTGCATGTGCCCCAGCACGCAGAGCTCGACGTGCTGGAATCCCATGTACGGTCCGAACCAACCGGGACCGTACGCGGCCTGGCTCTTGTTGCACTCGGGCGTGCCGGTAGGCGCAAACGTCGACTTGGTCGCGAAATGCGCTTTGCCCAGAAACGCGGTTTGGTAGCCGGCCCGCGCCAGTGTCCCCGCAAACCCCCGCTCGCCCGTTGCGGGATCGAGATCGACGCCGTTGTCCCACACGCCATGCGTGAGCGGGAGCAGCCCCGTCAGAATCGAGGCGCGCGAGGGCTGGCACACCAGATTGGGCGTGATGTTCGCCGAGAATCGCGTGCCCTCCCGGGCAAGCTGATCGATGTGGGGCGTGCGGATGTGCCGATTCTCGAATCCGTTGCAGTCGGCGCGCTGCTGGTCGGAGGTCATCAGCAGGATGTTCGGCGGGTGTGTCATGTCAGTTGAAGCTTACTGCAAGGCGCGCACCCACTGCCAGTGAAGGGCCGCGACTCTCAGAAAAATCGGAACGAGCGTCCGAGCACTTCAAGGCCGGCAATACCTTCCTCGCGGTCCTCCGGGATCCCAACGTGAGCGACTGTAACCACGCCGGACGAACCGTAGAACTCAAGGACCGTCCAGTGCATGGAGCCTCGCGGCACGTCGGCTGTGAAACGCAGACGCAGCACGTTTTTCACGTGGTAGTCCTCGACAACGTCTAGTGATTCCAATGTGAGATTCGGTTTTTCTGCTGGAGGTGCCGCTTGAATCAGCCTCGCTGCGAGGCGTTGCCAGATGGCTCGCTTCTCTCGGTCGCTAAGTCCAAACCGGAGATCTTGAAACGTATACCAACCGCCTGCGCCAACCTGCGACCGGACCTGAATCCACGCGCCTCTGGAGGAAATGAGCCCGGTATCTCCGCTCTGCATTTCCAGCTCTGCGCGCTGCATGGCCGCGGTCCGACCCGCTTCGTCGAGCGTCTGGAAGAGACGTCGGTTGAAGCCGAGCGATGGATAGTCTGACGTCGTCGCCTGCCGCCAACCATTGGGAACTTGAAACGTGTATCGGGGAGGGTGCAAGTGACGGAAGAACCCGTCCCAGTACTCGACTTTGGGGAAGGGCGCGCAGCCTGGCAGAATCAACGTGGCCAGCACAACGATGAGCGCCCCGTCCCGCCAAAGCTGGAGCATCACCCTCCCCGTCTCCCCAGCCCCTCGAGTTGCCGGCGGAGTGGGTCGATACTCAAGCAGAGGATCATGACGACAGGGTCACTCGATCACCTGGTCCGCCCGGGGAGGTCGGCGGGCTTGGCGCCTTTGAGGATCTTGATGTCATAAGCACGTTGGCCTCCTGCCCAGCCTGAACTAGGCTGGCTCCTCAGAGACGGCGGCAAACCTCTCTGAGACAGGAGGCCAAGAGGATGGTACACGTGGGCGTCGACCTGGACAAACGCAGCTCGCAGATCGCGGTGTTGAGCGAGGATGGAGAAATCGTGCAGCACCGGCTCGCCAATGATGCCGCGCGACTCGAGAAGTTCTTTGCTGACCTCCCGCCGCACACCCCCATCGCGATCGAAGCCTCGGGGACCTGGTGGTGGCTCGTCGATCTCCTCGAAGAACTCGGGCACCAACCCGTGCTCTCGAATCCGAAACAGACGAAGGCGATCGCCGCCGCCCGGCTCAAGAACGACCGCGTCGACGCCGAGCGCCTCGCGCTCTTGCTGCGCGGCGATCTCCTGCCCAGAGTCTGGATCCCGCCGACCACCCTGCGCGAGGCGCGCGAACTCATCCGCCATCGCATCCAACTCGTCTGGCTCCGCGGCGTGATCCGCAATCGTCTGCAGGCGATGCTCGCGCGCCGCAACCTGCAGCCGACCTCGGGCAAGAGCTGGCTCACGCAGCGCGGCCAGCGCGAGTTGCAGCGGCTGCCCTTGGGGGAGACCCCGAGCCGAATCCGCGAGGATTGTGGGGCGCTGTTGCCCACCCTCGATGCCCAGATCCGACGCCTCGATGCCGATCTCGTCACGCGCTGGGGCGCCGATCCTCGCGTGCGGCGCTTGACGACCATCCCCGGCATCGGCCCCTTCATTGCGATTGTGCTCGTCCTCGAGCTCGGGGACATCGAGCGCTTCGCGAGCGCCAAACGGGTCGCCAGCTACGTCGGCTTGACCCCGCGCGTCCGTGGCAGTGCCGGTCGGGTTCGCGCCGGCCACATCACGAAGGAAGGCAATCGGCTGCTGCGGTGGGTCTTGGTCCTCGCCGCGACCCAGGCCATCCGTCGGCCCGGGCCCCTGCGGGCCTGGTTTCATGCGGTGAAGAAGCGGCGGGGGAAGAAAGTCGCGCGGGTCGCGCTGGCGCGCCGCCTCGCGGAGATCGTCTTTCACGTCTGGAAACAGGAGTGCGATTACTTCACCGTCGTCCGTCACGGTGTCGTGCGGGGGTGAGCTCGGACGTTGACATGGTCTTCGGACCGCCATCTTGATTGGGCAGCCCCTTTCACGCGCTTCGCGGTGAAACGGAACTGACATCATGGGCGCTCGCGCCCGGAGAGATGTGTGGCGCACGGCCACCTGCTGATGACGCATCGCGCTTTTGGCCCAGGATCAACGTTCGCCCCTTGGAGGGATAACTCGGTATCCCCTCGTTCGTCACTCCCGGAGGTGCACTGAGAGTCACGCAGCAATCTCGTCGACCAGAATCGATTCGTCGTTGACACGGCCAGCGTGCTTAGAGATGTCGACGTAGGTGGCGGCACGGTGGAACAAGTCTGGGAGATTTGGGCCATACGATATGAGGCCGCCGGCATCCACCCACGTCCGAAATCCGTAGATCGCGGGGAGGCCACTCGTCGACGGCAAACGCAAGAGCGAGCAAGCGCCGTTGTGGATCCCAACGACCGAGCTCCCGGTGTCACGGGCTGAGGGCTCGCGGGCCAGCATGCGCTACTGGATCACTTGATCTGCTCGCACCAGGATCGACTGCGGAATCGTGAGGCCGAGGGCCTTGGCGGTCTTCACATTGATGACGAGCTCGAACTTCGTCGGCTGTTCGACCGGCAGGTCGGCCGGCTTGGCGCCCCTGAGGATCTTGTCCACATATCCGGCCGCCCGATGGGCCGCCTCCTGGACGCTCGGGCCGTAGCTCATCAGGCCTCCGGCGTCCGTATAGAACGAGAACGGGTAGAGGGCCGGCAAACGGCTCTTCATCGAGAGCTCGGTGATGCGGGCTGCGCTGGGGTGAAGCCGACTGCAGTCGAACACGATGATCGCCTCGGCGCGCTGTCGCGCCGCCAGGTCGAACGCGCTCGCGAGATCGCGCGAACTCGGCGCTTCGAGGGACGACAGCTTCAGCTTCAACACGTCGGCCGCGGCCCGCGTTTCCGCCCACTCGCTGTCTGGAACGACGTTGGTGCCACCACACCAGAGAACGCCCACGCGCGAGAGCTTCGGGAGCATCTCGCGGAGCATCTCCAGGCGCTTTTGACTGAGCGCCGGAGACACCAGGGTGAGCCCCGTGACGTTGCCGCCGGGACGGGCCAGGCTCGCGACCAGCCCTTGCCTCACCGCGTCACCGCTGGATGCCATCACGATGGGGATCGTCTTCGAGGCATTTTTTGCGGCGATCGACGCGACCCCACTCTGGGCGACGATGACGTCGACGTTGAGGCGAACCAGCTCCGCGGCGAGACCCGGGAGCTTCTCCTCGCTGCCGGCCGCATAGCGGACCTCGAGGACGACGTTCCGGCCTTCCAGGTAGCCGAGCTCCCGCAACCCCTGCCGGAACGCATCGAGTTGCGGATTGTCGGTGGGCCCTGAGCGCATGGTGAGAAAGCCTAGCCGGTACACGCGTGCCGACTGCTGCGCCTCAGTGGCGAGCGGCGCAATCATGAGGCTGACAGCGAGAACGACCGCGAGCCCGATCAGCCGCATGGGCACCTCGGTGGAGGACGACTGCCGGGAGTCTAGCTGAAGCCCACGACCCGCACCAGCACAGCGCCGCACGTGCACGTCATCCAGACGCGATCGTCCTCGACGTTGCTATCCAGCTCGCCGCAGCGGCCGTGCTCCTGAATGAAGGCCTCGAGGGCGGCGTGGATCGCGGCGATCATGAATACATCCCGGGGAAGTCGACCTGCTCCATCTCGGTGATGGCCGTCTCCAGGTCGTCGCAGACACTGGCCATTCCGCCACGCTCTCGAAGATCCTTGCACACGGCGTCGAGGTCAGCCTGCACCCCGGCGAGGCGCCGCCCCCGCGACCGATGCCGACCCGGGATCGCCTTCATCGCGAGCGGCACGGCAAGAATCTCGGCGGGGAGCAATCTGGCATCCTCAACGGCTGCCTGCAGGATATCCCGCGCGGTTTCGAGTGCTTCATAGCAGCCGGCGACTTCGTCGTATTTCGGCAGATGCTCCATGCTCGCGCCCTCGAGGTTCCCCTTCCAGGACTCGATCTCTCTGAGCAGCTCCTCCACCTCGCTCTCGGCCGAGTCGAGGAGTACTGCGATGGTCTGCTCGGGAATGGCTATCCGCTTCGTCATTTCAAGCGCGCTCCGTTTCCCAGCCCCTCTCGAATCACGACCCCGCGGAGCCGCTGCCGGAGTTCCTCAGGAGGCACGCGCCGACCAAGACCGACCCGGAGGGCGTGCCTTCGTGGGAGCCTGCTCAGCGACTGCGGGGGAAGTGCCCTGAGAAGGCCAGGTCACGCTCAGGTCACGCCTTGGTCGCGTCCTGGTCGTGCACAGGTTCGTTCGATGACCACGCCCACGCCGTAGCCCTCCGAGTATCTTCGCCTAGAGACGGCCACGATCGTGCGCGCCTGGCCCATCTGGCAACGCTCCTGAGCAACGGCGCGAGTTCGGCTGAGGCCCTGGCGCTCTTGGCCCACAAGTCTGTGTCCTTCCAGCCGTAACGCTCGTCTTCGGGACCCCCGCCGTCCCGCGCGACTACCCTCGCCAAGGCTCATGAAGATGCTCCCCGTCCATGTTCCGTGCGGGGACCGAGCGAAGACCGCAGAGAGCACCGCAAGGATTCAAGCCTCGTTATGCTCGAGATCGCGGACTGACAACGGCGGTCAGCTGCGCGCCAGAAAGGACACCCGGCAACCCCTTCGGTGGTGCGACCAAGCGCCTAAGCCCCTGTTGTTTCGTGCCCTTTCTCTGGCACCGGTCCTGCACTTCTGAAGATCGCCCGACACGATTTCCATGACTGAGACGACACTAATGGCACTTTTGCTCGCCGCCGGCCTGCTCTCGGCCGCGCCGGCACAGGCCGACGTGAACATCGGCATCAACGTCGCACCGCCGCCGGCGCTCATCGTCGCCTCACCGCCACATGTGGTGGCCGTGCCCAACAGCCCCGTCCACTACGTGCCGAGCTCGAACTACAATCTGTTCGTCCACGGCGGCCGCTACTACAGCTTCCACAACGGCTCCTGGTTCTTCGCGGCGAGCTCCGGCGGTTCATGGAGCATCATCGCGTCCGAGCGTGTGCCCAAGCCGGTGCTCGCCGTGCCGACCACCTACTACAAGATCCCGCCCGGCCAGGCCAAGAAGATGGGCGCGCAGTCATTCGTGCCGCCCGGTCAGGCCAAGAAGAACTGGAACTGAGACGGCGCCCAACCCCGGCAATGGGAGGACCATTCATATACACGCACCTGAAGTCGACGACGCTCGTGCTCGCGCTGATCGCTTCGCTCGTCGGCCTGGCGGTGTGCGCGAAATACCCCGTGGTCGTCAAGTCCACCGCGCCGGCGCCCAACGCGGCGACGCCAGCTCCGGCTCCCGCTCAATAAGCTTTTGCGTCCTGACACGCCCGCCGACTCTATGCGGCCGTCACCGACGCGGCGCGGGGGGCGGGCCGCCCTGCTGGCGACCCGGTTCTCCGGCGGCCGGCTGGCGAGCCACCGCCAGGAGTGGACCGGTCTGACGGAGCCCCGGGTCTCGTTCAGGGCGCGCTCGAGTGCCTCGAAGAGCTCGGCTGCCGGACGCAAACCGTCGACGCCGGCCCCTGCCGTTGTGGGGCCGAATTCACCCGGCGAGTTCGGACAGCGCTTTATTGAATCGCAGCGCGAGCAGCGGGAGAAGTCGGCCCAGGATGCTGCGCACCGAGCGCAGGAGCGCCGGGACGCGGAGCGTCGCGAGCTCGAAGAGCGCAAGATTCCCGCACTGGAGCGGGGGGCAGACGCAGAGGAACAGAAAGCGCGAGCCCTCAAACAACAAGAGGCGATGACATGACGACAGAGGCGACGATCACGATGACGTTCACCGGGTTGACCGACTCGGATGCGGTCCGGAGACAGACCTGCGCGAACGCGGTGGCGGTCACGGTCAACAGGGTTCAGCGCTGGACCGAGGCGGTCGAAGGTGCCGCCCGAGCCCGAGCAGCGGGACACCCGACTGCCGACCCGTACAACGCCGTCGCCGCGTTCCTGTCCGATGAATCCGGCCCGCGGTCAAGCACGGGGCGGTCACGGTCGAGGTTCTGCCGGAGCGTTCAACGGGAGGGTCGACGACGGTGAGCAAGCGCATCAAGATCGTCAAGGGCGCGACACTGAAGCCGAAGAAGCCGACCGCCGGGCCGTCCTTCTCGGAGATGTTCGCGACGGTGTTCAAGGACTGGTTCGCCGGTGGCACTTGGAACTTCTGGCGCATCGTCGCCAAGGCGATCTTCGCCGAGCCGTTGACCGCTGACGAGCTGGCGGTCTTCACGAAGCACACGGGACGGACGATCGCACAGACGACGCCGGCCCGTGAAGTGTGGCTCGCGGTCGGTCGAAGAGGCGGCAAGGACTGGTTCACGGCCGCGCTCCTGGTCTACTTGGCGTGCTTCCGCGAGTACCGATTCAAGGTGGGCGAGCTTGGGCGTGTGATGCTGCTCGCGGTGGACGCCGACCAGGCCGACGTGCTCTTCGAATACGTGTCCAGTTTGATTGACAGCATCCCCGAGTGCGCAGGCATGGTCGCGAAGCGCTCGGTAAAGTACGGCATGCGACGGCTGACGCTGAACAACCGAATCGAGATCCTGATTAAGCCTGCCGACCGTCGCCGAGTTCGAGGCCGCACGATCCTCGCGGCGGTGTGCGACGAGATCGCGCATTGGTGGTCCGACGAGCGCCACGCCAACCCGGACACGGAAGTCTTGAAGGCGCTCCGGCCGTCCATGCTCGGCGTCCCGGGGGCCATCCTGGTCTGCATCTCGTCCCCGTACCGCCGGCAGGGCACGATGTTCGAGGCCGACAAGAAGTATTGGTGCAAGAACGGTGACCGCATCCTGTTCATCCGAGCCGCCACGTGGGAAGCGCGGCCGGTCGCGAGCGAGGAGCACCGCATCCTGTTCCCGACGTTCGAGGCCGAACTGGCCGAAGAGAAGGCGAACGACCCGAGCGCCTTCGCGTCGGAGTACGGGGCCGAGTACCGCACGGAGCTGGAAGACTACCTCTCCCTGGAGGCGGTCGAGGCGTGCGTGGTCCAGGGCCGCGACGTCCTGCCGTACGACGGAAGGACACACCGGATGTTCGTGGACCTGGCGGGCGGTGGTGGCGGGCAGGACTCGGCGGCGGCCTGCATCACGAAGACGCTGCCCGACAACAAGGGCGCGGCCGTCGCGTGGCTCTTCGAGAAGAAGCCACCGTATGACTCCGAAGCGCTGGTGGACTTCCTCGTCGAGAAGGCCCGCGAGTTCGGCATCGGCCTGATCACGGGCGACAACTTCAGCGGCGGCGTCTACGCGTCGATGTTTCAGAAGCGCGGGATCTCGTACGTGGTCGAGAAGCGGACGGCGACAGTGCTCTATCGCCAGTTCGCTCCCGTCGTCACGGGCAAGAAGGTCGAGCTGCCGGACCCGAAGAAGAGTCTCACGGTCGAGCGTGGCCTGACCCAGCTCGTGAGCCTGACTAAGCGTGAGGGCGGCGAGAAGATCACCCACGCGAGCGGTGAGCACGACGACGTGGCGAACGTCCTGGCGGGCGGTGTCCTGCTCTCGATCAAGCCGCCGAGCGGCTACCACGTCACGTCGGTAACGACGGTCTTCGGGAAGGTCGTAGAGAAGCCGTCCGAGTTCCGCCCGCTACGTCCGGGCGAGGGCCGATTCGCTTACAACTACTGAGGAGGATAGACCATGGAGAGATTCTTCGATCCGCGCGGTGATGATGTTGAGGCCCGAGACCCGAACGTCCTGCGGCACTGCCAGCATTGCATGATCCCAATGAACGCGGACTACCAGCGCTGCCTCTATTACCAGGACAATCATCACCGAACGTGCACCCAGCAGGGATGTACCGAGTGCGCGCTCTACTGCCCGCACCTGAACCACAAGACAGCCGTGGTCTGTACGCTCCCCCACATGAAGACCGGAGAGCCGGTACCACGACGGACGCCGCCCTCGGTGTTCACGACGGAGGATCTATCGCATGAAGACCGACGAGATGATCCTGCGTGAACTGAAGGCGATGATACGCGCCGGGGCCTCGTCTGCCAGGCCAGGACCACGGTCAGCGAGACAACCCGTGGAAGGGAGAGGCCGGTGAAGAAGCGGAAGTACGTGTTCAAGACGCACAAGAACAAGATGGTGAGGCCGGACGATGGTCGGCGCTCACAAGCCTGCCGGAGACGGGCCTGGGTCGAGAACTTCATCGTGCAAGACATGGGCGTGAAAGTCGAGGACGGGCGAGTCACGGTCACGGTCGGCGAGCACGAGCTACTGAACATGGCGGCTGACATTGCGGTGCAGTCGTCGAAGGAGCTGACGGCCGAACAGCGGAGAGAGCTGCGGGAGATCATCGGCACGCTGAGACGCGGGAGAGGTAAGCGGGCATGACCACCGCAATCCTGGGGCTTCGGGGAGATGCGGTAGGCGTTGCGAATCTGCATGCGGTGTCAGCCCTGAACCTGGGCGCGCGTTCGAGATGGGCGTGTTCAGACGGGTGCATGGGAGCCGCTGATGGACGGTAAGTCGTGGCGGGAGAACGGGTTACGGTTGCGGCGCAAGCCGAACCGGGAAGTAGAGGCGTCGAGCAGTACTCTTCTGCGCTCCTGAGCCTGCACGTAGGCCACTGAGCGCCGATAATCGTGCGCGTCTGCACCGGATTTGGCGATCGAGGCCAACGGCGGCGACGTGCGCAAGGCATTACATCGAGGTCGAGTAGCGCCTCGAGGCGCGTGCGGGCGGCGCCGGCCCCCACCAGCTCGAACACCGCGACCGGCTCGCCGAGCCCCGTGATCGGCACCGGGCCGAGCGGGGTGACCTGGACGAAGCCCTCGGCCAGGTGCAGCGTCTCGGCGGTGAGTCGGATGCGGCCGGGCGCCGCGAGCTGCTCCATGCGGGCCGCCAGGTGCGTGGTCTGGCCCACGGCGGTGTAGTCCATGCGCAGATCGCTACCGATCGCGCGCACCACGACGTCGCCGGAGTTGACG
>Ga0210378_10002109_pt1 | contig 10205 bp, 6 predicted proteins | sample PLM1_60_b1redo_FD_155465 | JGI IMG/M metagenome (GOLD analysis project Ga0210378, IMG submission 155465) | Groundwater sediment microbial communities from an aquifer in East River, Colorado, USA - PLM1_60_b1 redo | ecosystem: Environmental > Terrestrial > Soil > Riparian zone | place: USA: East... | reverse complement strand
TCCTGGGTACCCGCCACGATCTCGCCCGAGTCGCCGCCGCGACCAGGGCAGATGCCCTGCTCATCGCGATCCCCAGTGCGGACGCGGCGCTCCTGCGCGAGCTGAGCCACCTCGCCGACGGGGTGGGTCTTCCGGTCAAGGTCCTCCCGTCCGTGGCCACGCTGCTCGACGCGCGGGCCGGCGTCGGCGACATCCGTGACCTGGACGTGGCCGACCTCCTGGGGCGACGGCAGGTCGAGACCGATCTGGACAGTGTCGCCGGCTACCTGACCGGGAAGCGGGTGCTCGTCACGGGGGCCGGCGGATCCATCGGTTCGGAGCTGTGCCGGCAGGTCCACCGGTACGGACCCGCAAGCCTGGTCATGCTTGACCGGGACGAGTCGGCGCTGCACGCGGTCGAGTTCTCACTCCGCAACCGGGCGCTCTTCGACGACGGCAGCGTCGTCCTGGCGGACATCCGCGACCGCGAGCGTCTCACCTCGGTCTTCCACGCCCTGCGTCCACAAGTGGTCTTTCACGCCGCGGCGCTCAAGCACCTCGCGTTGCTCGAGCAGTGCCCCGGCGAAGCCGTGCAGACCAATATCTGGGGCACCCTCGCCGTGCTCGACGCGGCACGCGCCGTGGGGGTGGAACGGTTCGTGAACATCAGCACGGACAAAGCCGCGAACCCCACCAGCGTGCTCGGCTACAGCAAGCGCCTCGCCGAGCGGCTCACCGCTCAGGTCGCCACCGCCGCCGATGGCACCTTCCTGTCGGTGCGGTTCGGCAACGTGCTCGGCAGCCGCGGATCGGTGCTCACCGTCTTTCACGGCCAGATCGCGGCCGGCGGTCCGCTGACGGTGACCGACCCCGAGGTAACCCGGTACTTCATGACCGTTCAGGAAGCGGTGCAGCTGGTCATCCAGGCCGGGGCGATCGGTCGCGACGGCGAGGTCCTCGTTCTGGAGATGGGCGAGCGCGTCCGGATCACCAGCGTCGCCGAGCGCCTCGCCGCGTCCGCCCCCCGGCCCGTGCAGATCGTGTACACGGGGTTGCGTCCCGGGGAGAAGCTCCACGAGGAGCTCTTCGGCACCGGCGAGCGGGACGAACGCCCGGTGCACCCGCTCATCTCACATGTCGCGGTACCGCCGCTCTCGGATCGGGCCGCTGCGGCCCTCGACCCGCGCGCCTCGCGGGATGAGCTCATCGAGACGCTGCGGCGGCTGTGCACGGAAGACGCCAGGCCTCATGTGGTCGAGCTCAGCTGACCGGCTACGGCGCCTCGCCGGTGGGCCGCAGGCGCCCGGCCGGGCCACCGCCCGCGAGCAGCACCGCGGCGATGCGCTCCCCCGCACACCCGTCCCACAAGGCGGGACGGCGCGCTGGCGGTGGGGAGTCGATCACCTCGTGAACGGCTTGCACGACGCGCGCCGGGTCGCGACCGACCACCCGGTTGGTGCCGTGCGTGACGGTCACTGGCCGCTCGGTGTTGTCGCGGAGGGTCAGGCACGGGATCCCCAGGGCGGTCGTCTCCTCCTGCACCCCACCGGAGTCCGTCAGAACCACCGCGGCCGCTTCCTCGAGCGCAACGAAGTCCAGGTACCCCAGTGGATCGGCGAGCAGGACGCCGCGCGGGGTGCGATCCCGCAGTCGCTGCCGAGTCCTGGGATGGACCGGGAAGACGAGTGGCAGGTCCTGGGCGATCTGGGCCAGCGCCCGGAGCAGACCATCCAGGACGGAGTCGTTGTCGACGTTCGCAGGCCGGTGCAGCGTGACCAGGCCGAATCGTCGCCGGCTGACCCCGAGCCGGTCGAGGACAGGGCGTGCTCGCGCCCGGTCGAGGTTCGCCAGCAGGCTGTCAATCATGACGTTGCCCACCAGGTGTACCTGGTCAGACCGGTAGCCCTCGTGGCGAAGGTTGTCGACGGCGTCCGGCGAGGGTGCGAACAGATAGTCGCTCACGCGGTCCGTCGCGGCCCGGTTGACCTCCTCCGGCATCGTCCAGTCCCGGCTGCGCAGGCCGGCTTCGACATGCGCGACGAGAGCACCGCCCTTCGCCGCGACCAGGGCGCACGCGAGAGTGCCGTTCACATCGCCAACGACGACCACCACGTCCGGGCGCAGCTCGCTGATGACCGGTTCGAAGGCGACCATCGTCCGCGCCGTCTGCTCCGCGTGCGTCCCCGATCCCGCTCCGAGGTGACAGTCGGGACGCCGGATGGCGAGCTCTTCGAAGAAGACGTCGTTCATCGCCCGGTCGTAGTGCTGACCAGTGTGGACGAGGACGACCTCGGCTCCCCCGCCTTCGAGGGCGTCCATGACGGGCTTGACCTTCATGGCGTTGGGGCGGGCGCCGGTAACGCAGATGACGCGAAGCACATCCGGAAGTATCGGACACCGTCGTGGTTGAACCGCGCATCACACGATGGCCGGGTGAGTCGCGGATGAGCGGGTCCGTCTTGGTCGCGCTCGCGGCGAGCCTGCTCCTGCAGCCGTTGGTCATACGGCTGCTGCGCAGGCACGAAGTCCTCGACGTGCCGAACGAGCGATCGAGCCACAGTGCACCGACGCCGCGGGGCGGCGGGATCGCCGTCGTCGCCGCCATCGCGGCCGGGACCCTGGTCGGGCCGCGGACGCCCGCCGCAACAGTGGTCTTCGCAGGCGTCCTGGGCTGTGCCCTCCTCGGTCTGGTCGAGGACGTGCACGGCGTGTCGATGCGGCGTCGGCTCGCCGTGCAGGGCCTGGTCGGCGCGCTCGTGGTCGCCGCGCTCGCGACGATCTCCACGACCGCCGGCACCGCCGTCTCGCCCGGCGCCGGAAGCGCGGCCCTGGCGGTGAGCCTGCTGTGCGGTGCCGGGTACGGCGTGGGATATGTGGCCGTGGTCAACGCCGTCAACTTCATGGACGGCATCAACGGCATCTCGGCCGCCACGTCGGTGGCGGGCGGAAGCGCGTACGCCCTGCTCGGGATCGCGGTCGGCGAACCGTGCCTGATTCTGGTCGGCGCGGTGACGGCGGCGGCGATGCTGGCCTTCGCGCCGTTCAATGCCCCACGTGCCCGAGTCTTCCTCGGCGACACCGGCAGCTACGGGCTGGGAGCGGCGCTGGCCGGCCTCGCCCTGGTCGCGCTCCACGCCGGTCTGCCCCTGGAGGCGGCGCTCGGACCGCTCGCGGTCTACCTCGCCGACACCGGCACCGCACTGACGCGCCGGATGCTCGCCGGCGAAGCCTGGTACCTGCCGCACCGCACCCACGTCTACCAGCGCCTTGTCAGGTCCGGCTACGGCCACGGTCGGGTGAGCATCGGCGTCGGAGCCCTGATCGCATCGACCTCCGCGCTCGGCGCAGTGAGCCTGCTCAGCCACCCCTTCGCGCGGGCGACCGCGGACGCGGCGCTCGTCGCACTGGTCGCCGGCTATGTCATCAGCCCCACCCTGCTGGCCAAACGAAAGGCCCCCGCCGTCTGATGCGCGTTCTCCTGGTCACCCACTACTTCCCGCCCGAGGTCGGCGCGCCGCAGGCGCGCCTCTCCGAACTGGCCCGGTACTGGGCCACCGACGGAGTCGAGGTCACCGTCCTGACCGGCATGCCGAACCATCCCACCGGCACCCTGCCGCCCGAGTACCGCCGGGCTGTCCTGCGACGCGAACGCCACGACGGCTACCTGGTGGTCCGTACCTGGCTGTACGCCACGCCCAACCGGGGCCTGGTGAGGAAGGTGCTCGGCCATCTGTCCTTCATGGTCAGCGGTGTGTTGCTGGGTGGCTGGCGCACGGGTGGCTGCGACGTCGTGGTGGTGTCCTCCCCCACGTTCTTCTCGATCGGCTCGGCGTGGCTACTCGCCCGGCTCCGGCGGGCTCGCCTCGTTGTCGAGGTCCGCGACCTGTGGCCCGCGATCTTCGTCGAGCTCGGCATCCTCACCAACCGGCGAGTAATCGAGCTGCTGGAACGGCTCGAACTCGCGGCCTACCGCGCAGCCGACACGGTGGTCGTGGTCTCAGAGGGCTTCAGGGAGAACCTCCTGCGACGCGGCGTGCCGCCGTCGAAGGTCACGACCATCCGGAACGGCGTCGACGTGGGACGCTTCGCCGCCGCGTCCGCGGACACGGCGGTGAACCGCCCGGATGGCACGGCGGTGAACCGCCCGGATGGCACGGCGGGAACCCGCGCACGTCTCGGTGCAGCGGACGGCGAGACCGTGGTGCTCTACCTCGGCGCCCTGGGGATCTCCCAAGGCCTCCCGTCGGTCGCGGAGGCGGCGGCGCTGCTGCGCGAGGAGCCGCTGCGCTTCGCGTTCGTGGGCGAGGGCGCGGACAAACCGCGGCTGGTCGAGACCGTTGCACGGCTCGGCGTGGAGGAAACGGTGACCGTCTCACCAGCGGTGGAACGCGACGAGGTCCCTGGACTGCTGGCCGCTGCCGACATCTGCCTGGTGCCCCTGCGCGACGTTCCGCTGTTCGCCACGTTCATCCCGTCGAAGATGTTCGAGTACCTGGCCGCGGGGAAGGCGGTTGTCGGCGCGGTCCGCGGCGAGCCGAGGCGGATCCTCGAGGAAGCAGGCGCGGTCGTCGTCGATCCGGAGGATGCGGTCGCCCTCGCCGACGCCCTGCGGGCGCTCGCCCATGACCCCGACCGCCGGCGCGCCATGGGCCATCGGGGCCGGCAGTACGTCGCGCGCCATTTCGATCGTCGGGTGCTCGCCGCGGAGTACCGGGATCTGCTGCGGGGGCTGGTGATGACCCCATGAGGGTGCTCGTCACTGGGGGCAGCGGCTTCACCGGCCGTCGCGTGGTGCGGCACGCGGTCCAGGCCGGTCACGAGGTGGCGGCCCTGGCGCGGTCCACGATCGCCGCTGACGCTTTGAAGAGGCTCGGCGCCAAGCCGGTGGCGGGCGACCTCGACGACCCGGCGTCGCTGCGCGCGGCATTCTCCACCGCGCAGGCGGAGTGCCTGCTCAACGTCGCCTCGATGGGCTTTGGACACGCGCCGGCCGTAGTCGCCGCCGCCGAGCGGGCCGGCATCGGGCGCGCGACGTTCGTCTCGACAACCGCAGTGGTGACCCGGGTTCCGGCCGCGAGTCGGCAGACTCGACTCGCCGGGGAAGACGCGGTCAAGCGCAGCTCGCTGCGCTGGACGATCATCCGCCCGACGATGATCTACGGGGCACCGGGCGACCGCAACATCTCCCGGTTGCTCGCCGTGGTGCGGCGCACGCCTGTCCTCCCGGTGCCGGGCGGCGGGCGCCGCCTCCAGCAACCTGTGCACGTCGAGGATCTCGCGAGGGCGATCCTCGCGGCCGGGGAACGGCCGGCGGCGAGCGGCGGGACCTATGACGTCGCGGGCCCAGAGCCACTGGCGTTCCGCCAGCTGCTCGTGCACTCCGCTGACGCGGTCGGCCGCCGGCTGCGGCTGGTGCCGCTGCCGCTGGCAGCGTGCGTGGTCGGGCTCCGGGTCTACGAGACCGTGGCCCGGAATCCGCGCCTGCGGGCCGAGCAGGTGCTACGGCTCACGGAGGACAAGGCGTTCGACGTCACCGCGGCCCGTACCGACCTCGGCTTTGATCCGCGCCCGTTCGCGGTGGGGGTGTGTGAGGAGGCGCGACTACTGTGGCCGTGAGGCATGCCCTGCTGCTCGCCCGCACCGTACGGCACCTGCGTCCGTCGCAGGTGGTGCACCGGGTCCGGCTGCGGGCCCAGCGGGTGGTTGTCGCGCGAACCTCTTCACCGGCGCGGCGGCTGCTCGCGCTGGCCATCCGAAACCACGCAGCCGGTTGGCCGCTGGGCTTTCTACCCGTGGACGCCCGCGCGTCGGCCCAGTGGCCCGGGTTCGACCTGCTCGCGGCTGGGCGCGTCCGCATTCTCGGACGCGAGTCGCCGACGGGCGAGTGGGTGCAGCCGGATGCGCCGCAGCTATGGCGGTACCACCTGCACTACTGGGACTGGGCCTGGCCGCTCGTACTGGCACCCGACGCAGGCGCGGCGCGCACAGTCTTCGCAGGGCTGTTCGAGTCCTGGCGCGGCTCCACCGCCTTCGGTCGAGGAGACGCCTGGTCGCCCTATGTCGTGTCGCTGCGCGCGTGGTCGTGGTGCGGCCAATTCAGCCTGGTGCGGGGCACCTCGCGGGAGCAGGCGTTCGTGGACCTCCTCCGGACGCACGCCGGGTTCCTGCGCACGCACCTCGAGCTCGATGTAGGTGGCAACCACCTCATCAAGAACCTCAAGGCTCTCGTTGGTCTCGGCGTGTTCCTCAGTGACAACACCCTGCTGGACAGCGCGCTGCGCCGACTGCGCCGGGAGGTTGAACGGCAGGTATTGCCGGACGGCGGCCACTTCGAGCGGGCGCCCGCGTACCACTGTCAGGTGCTCGGCGACCTCGTCGACCTCGCGGATCTCCTTTCCGCGGCCGGCGAGGACCCACCCGGGTGGCTGGCCGGGGCGCGGGACCGGATGCGCCGCTTCCTCGGTCTCGTACTGCTCCCCGATGGCACCGTTCCCCTGCTCAACGACGGATACCCGGTCCCCGCGGACGTGGTCTCCGCGCTCGACCCCGGCCCGGCCGCCGGTGAGGGGATCACCGTGCTACCCGACACCGGGCTAGCCGTGCTGCGCAACGGCCCGCTGTTCGTCCTGGCCGACATCGGTGACCCCTGCCCGGACGAGCTGCCCGCACATGCGCACGCCGACACGCTCTCATTCCTGCTGTACGACGACGGGCGACCGGTCGTCGCCGAACTTCACACCTCGACCTACGCACCGGGGCCTCGGCGCGCCCTGGAACGCGGGACGCGAGGACACAGCACCGTCGAGGTGGACGGATCCGACTCCACCGAGGTGTGGGGGGCGTTCCGCGCCGGCCACCGGGCGCGGGTGAAGGCCGTGACGTATGGCGAAGACGGCGACGCGGCGGTGTTGTCGGCCGAGCACGACGGCTACCGGCGGCTTCCCGGCTCACCGGTCCACCGCCGTACGTGGCGGTTGTCGCGGGACCGTCTCGCCGTCCGCGATGAGATCGACGGGGTCGGCCGGCACGAGGTCGTGGTCCGGGTGGTCCTCGCGCCCGGAGTCGGGCCCGGGGACGCCACACGGTTCGGCGGAGGTTGGCGGACCGAACCGGCAGAGGTCGCCGAGGGCTGGGATCGCCGGCGCGAATGCCAGGTCCTGACCCGGGGCGGCCCCGTCAGCCTCCCCTGGGTACATGAGTTCCACTACGAGAGGAGCATTGCCCGATGAAGCAGGTCGTCCAGCCAATCGGCGGAGGCGCGGTCACCGTGCTCGACGTGCCCCGCCCGACCGTCGGCGCCGCCGAGGTGCTCGTCCGGACCATTGCAAGTGTGGTGAGCCCCGGCACGGAGCGGGCGGTCACCGCGCTGGCCCGGTCGTCGCTGCTGGCCAAGGCCAAGACCCGCCCTGACCTAGTCCGGCAGGTCGTGAAGAAGGCGCGGACCGACGGGATCGCGACGACCGCGCGGACGATCCGGACCCGGCTGGCCGGCGACCTTCCGCTGGGATACTCGGCCGCCGGCATCGCGGTCGAGGTGGGCGAGGCGGTGTCGGGCGTGCGCCCGGGGATGCTCGTCGCGACAGGTGGGGCCGGACAGGCAAACCATGCGGAGTGGCAAGCCGTTCCGGGCCTGCTCTGCGTTCCGGTGCCCGCGGGCGTCCCGGCTGAGGACGCCGCGTTCGCGACCATCGCCGCGATCGCGCTGCATGGCGTGCGGCTGGCCAGCGTCGGTCCCGGCAGCAAGGTCGTCATCATCGGCCTCGGGCTCGTCGGTCAGCTCGCGGCCCGCGTCGCCCTCGCCGCCGGTTGCGACGTGGCGGGCATCGACGTGACGGACCACCCGGTGCGGATCGGGCAGGAGTCAGGTGTGCTCGCCCTCCGCGAGGACGGCGAGCCGACTACCACAACCGTGCTGGACTGGTCGCGTGGACGTGGGGCGGACGCGGTGCTGCTGTGTGCCGCCGGCTCCGGCCCCGGGGTCGCGAACCGCGCCCCGGCGCTGTGCCGCGACCGCGCCACCGTCGTCGTCGTCGGCGACACGCGCTTGGACCTGTCCCGCACGCCCTTCTACGAGAAGGAACTGACCCTGCAGTTCGCCCGCTCCTACGGGCCAGGCCGCTACGACCAGACGTACGAAGAGTACGGAGTGGACTATCCCATTGGGCAGGTCCGTTGGACCGAAGGGCGCAACCTCGAGGCTGTGCTCGACCTCCTCGCCGCCGGCCGGCTCAAGGTGGATGACCTGGTGACGCACCGGTTCGACATCGCCAACGCCACCAGCGCGTACCAGCTCATCGCGGACCGCCACGAGCCATACCTGGCCGTGCAACTGCGCTACCCGACGGCGCGGGCGGTCGAGCCACCGGTACTGCTCCGCCGGCCCGCCCCCCACCTCGGCGCGGGCGTCGGCTGGCTCGGCGCGGGTACCTTCTCCACCAGCACGCTCCTCCCCGCCTTCCGGGAAGCGGGGTTCGATCGCTTCGTCGCCGTCGCCTCCGCGCAGGGCCTGACCGCACGTCGCGTGGCCGAGCGCCACGGTTTCGAGAAGGCGGTCTCCGCGGCGGAGGAGGTCATTGACGACCCGGAGGTCGGCGTGGTCGTCATCGCCACGACCCACGAGCGCCACGCCGACCTTGCTGTCCGTGCCCTGGAGGCAGGCAAGCACGTGTGGTGCGAGAAGCCACCGGCGCTTACCGTCGAGGAGCTCGATCGCCTCACCGAGGCCCACCGGATCTCACCAGGCGTTCTCTTCGTCGGGTACAACCGGCGCTGGTCACCGGCGTTGCTGTCCGCGGCGCCCCACGTGGACCGCCGCGGGGAACCGGTCACGGTGGCCTACCGGGTCGCGGCCGGCCCGGTCCCGGACAAGCACTGGTACCACGACCGCCGCCAGGGCGGGCGGCTCCGTGGCGAGGTGTGTCACTTCGTCGATGCCTGCTGCGCCCTGGCCGGGTCCGGCCCTGAGGCAGTTACCGCGGTGCTCGGCGGTGAGAGCGAACTCGGGCTCGCCAGCGACATCGGACTGGCGATACGCCACGTCAACGGCTCCGTCTCCACGGTCACCTACTCCGCTTCCTTGCCGGAAGGCGTGGGCAAGGAACGGGTGGAAGTCCTCGCCGGATCCCGGCACGCCGTCATCGACGATTACCGCAAGGTCCTACTCGACGGGCGTTGTCGATGGGCGGGCCGCCAGGACAAGGGCCATCGGGCGGCGGCCGTGGCCTTCCGTGCCGCGCTGCGGGGCGAGCCGCCCGCCGAGCTCACCGCGGACATGCTCCTCTCCACCCGCGCCACGCTCGGCGCGCTCGCGGCCGGAACCCACTACGCCACAAGCGTCCCGTTCAGGCCCGCTCACAATTGAGCAACAGGATCGATCCCATGAGCGAACACACACTCGGCGAGATCCGCTCGCATGCCGCGGCGCTGCTCGTCCGCACCGCATCACCGCACCACGCACCGCACCGTCCGTCCGCACCGCTACCGCGGGGCGGCCTAGGCCCGATCGTCCACATCAGAATACTCGGGGAAATTCACGCCTGGCTGCGAATCGAGGGGTGGATTTCCCCGAGTAATCCATCATGGACGGACGATCGGTGGCGGCAGCCCAATCCCCGCCGAGCCCGCATCCGCCGGGTCCACATCCCCCGCCGGGTCCACGTTCCTTCGCCCAGAAAGGGCCAATAATGCTCGAGAGGATCTTCGCCCGCGGCCTGGCCACCGGGTTCGACAAACCCACCGCCCTGCCGACGAGCACGGCTCAGGAGCAGCAGTGGCAGCAGGCCAACAAACAATGGTGGGAAGCCCACCCGATGGAATACGACTGGGCAGGGAAGGAACGGCTGCGGGCTGGCAGCCGGGAATCCTACGAGGTCATGGACCGGAAGTTCTTCGCCGCCGCCCAGACCTACCTTCCAGCACGCGAGCTCCCGTTCGACCAGCTCATCCCGTATGGCGATCTGCCGCGGATGGACGTACTGGAGATCGGTGTCGGCAGTGGAGCGCACGCGGCTCTGCTGTCGGGCCACGCCCGCTCGTTCACTGGAATCGACCTCACTGAATGCGCAACCGAGAACACCCGGGGCCGATTCAGGGTCATGGACCTCAGTGGCGACCTGCGACAGATGGATGCCGAGCACTTGGATTTCCCCGACGAGTCGTTTGACTTCGTGTGGAGTTGGGGCGTGATCCACCACAGCGCCAACACCGAACAGATTCTCCGGGAGGTC
>Ga0210378_10002108_pt1 | contig 10207 bp, 3 predicted proteins | sample PLM1_60_b1redo_FD_155465 | JGI IMG/M metagenome (GOLD analysis project Ga0210378, IMG submission 155465) | Groundwater sediment microbial communities from an aquifer in East River, Colorado, USA - PLM1_60_b1 redo | ecosystem: Environmental > Terrestrial > Soil > Riparian zone | place: USA: East... | reverse complement strand
AAGTTCCTGTCAGTGCGGAAGTTCCTGTCAGTGCGGAAGTTCCTGTCAGTGCGGAAGTTCCTGTCAGTGCGGAAGTTCCTGTCAGTGCGGAAGTTCCTGTCAGTGCGGAAGTTCCTACTAGTGTGGAAGCCCCTTCTATTGAGGAACCCCCTGCAAGTTGAGATCTCCCGTGGGAGATCTGAATTTGGCGGAATCAATGACGGGTTCAGGTTTCGATTCTCAGATTTTGAAATAGGAGATTTGAGACTCAGATCTGAAAGTGAGAGTTGAAATTGAAATAAGCACAGGGCCGGACGAGCGGAACGAGCGTGGCGAAAGTCAAATCGCCATTGCGGCTCGGATGTCTCTCGAAGGTGGATGCAACAGCTTCGGAAAACGTCCCGTGGGTTCTCCTGCTGCGAAAAACACGAAACAGCAAACAAGGACCCTTTTGAGGAGGATAGAAAGCAATCATGGCAGCAACACGTGAAGACGTAATTGAGTATCTGAAGAGTATGACGCTTCTCGAAGCTTCCCAGCTTGTGAAGGAGCTGGAAGAGACATTTGGTGTCTCGGCGGCTGCGGCGGCTGTAGCTGCTCCGGCGGCGGCTGCTTCGGGTGGTGAGGCAGCCGCGGCGGCCGAAGAGAAGACCGAGTTTGATGTGATCCTGCAGGCTGTTGGCGGCAACAAGATCAACGTCATCAAGGTTGTACGGGAAGTGACTGCGCTAGGTCTGAAGGAAGCAAAGGATCTCGTCGAGGCGGCGCCAAAAGCTGTGAAGGAAGGCGTTTCCAAAGAAGAAGCCGAGACCGTCCGGCAGAAGTTGGCTGACGCAGGCGCGACCGTAGAAGTTAAATAGGTGTCTGATATTGGTGGCCAGGCGCAGCAGGCAACGACTGCGCCTGGTACCGAATCCTATTCATCGCATTTTCCGTTGGCTTGACACTCACAGTGTTAGTGGGTAAGTTAAGGGAGTATTGAGGGCGCTGGCGTTACTCCCAAAAAATTTGACGAACGAAACAAGCCGCTTTTTGGTGATTAAGCGGTCGGGGCATTGTGCGCCCTGACCGCTCTTTGGCGTCTTTGGGTTATTTTGATTTTAGATTTCAGATTTGCGATTGAATTCAAGCCCGCCTTCAATCACTGATTGAATCTGGAATCGTTCATTCTAAGGAACCTCTCATGTCTGTAAATCTGCTTCAAACAGTCAACACCGGGTTGGGACGGCGCACAAGTCAGGCGCCCGAACGTTTAGACTTCTCCAAAATCAAAACGGCAGTACAGATCCCGAATCTGATCGAGATTCAGCGGGAGTCTTACAACCGCTTTCTGCAGATGGACTTCTTGCCGGAGGAGCGTGAGAACACCGGTCTGCAGGCAGTCTTTGAGTCGGTGTTTCCCATTTCTGATTTCCGTGGCACGGCTACACTCGATTTTGTCGAGTATCAGATTGGGAATTGGCAGTGCAAGTGCGGCCGCCTCGAGGGTCTTAACTACCTGCGCGCGAACTGTAAGAATTGCGGTTCTACCATCAAGGTCAATCCGCTGGCGGCAGGCGAAACCCTCTGCCACAAGTGCGGCACATTCAATTTCGTGCGCCCGCAGCTCTGCGAAAACTGCGGCGAACCCGTGGGCCTCAAACACAAGCACGATCAACAGGAATGCCAGGAGCGGGGTATGAGCTATAGCGTACCGCTCAAGGTGAAAATCCGGCTCACGGTTTATGACAAGGATCCGGAGACCGAAGCGATGTCGATTCGGGACATCAAGGAAGAGGAAGTCTTCTTCGGCGAGATCCCTTTAATGACCGACAACGGGACCTTCATCATCAATGGTACCGAACGGGTCATTGTCTCCCAACTTCATCGAAGCCCGGGCGTTTTCTTCAAACGCGGCGCGCTCTACGTTGCCAAGATCATTCCTTACCGAGGTTCGTGGGTCGAATTTGAGTACGACCAGAAGAACCTGCTTTACGTGCGGGTAGGCAAGCGCAAGTTTCTCGCATCCATCTTCCTGCGGGCGCTTGGCCTCTGGTTTAACCGCGAGGCTGATATCAAGTCGACGCGCAACGACTCGGCGCTGGAAGAAGGAGTGAAGAACGCAGCTTTCACCGATGAAGACATGCTGCGGGCCCTTTACGTCACTGATGAAGTCCGCATTGAAGACGGCCGCTTGATGATGCAGGTGCCCGAACAGGGTCCCAGCAGCCTGGTGCAGATGAAGGTGGACTTCGATATCAAGGGAAGGGGAGAGCCGATTGTACGCAGTGGCAAAAAGATCACTGCCAGCGCGCTCGAGGCTCTGCGCAAGGCAAATATCGGCGAGGTGGAAATTGAGCCTTCGCAGTTCGAGGGCGCCTTCGCTCTTTCCGATATTGTTAACAAGGAGAGTGGAGAAGTTCTCCTCGAAGCAAACAACGAGATTACCCCCGCGAAACTGCAAGAAATCATTGAAGCGGGCATCGACAGTTTCTCCATTTTCTTCCCCGAGCGGGACGATATTGGTTCAATTCTCTCGCTGACCTTAAAGAAAGACGTCATTACCAAGCCGGTCGACGCGCTGTTGGAGATCTACCGCAAGATGCGTCCTGGAGATCCCCCGACTGTCCAGACGGCCTACCGCTTGCTCGAAGCCATGTTCTTCGATCCTCGCAAGTTTGATTTCTCGCGCGTGGGGAGATTGAAATTCAACATCAAAATGGGTAAGCCCGAGCGCGATCGTATCAACGATCCGTTGCTAACGGCCCACGACTTCTACGAAGTTGTCGCCTATGTTTTGAAGATGCGGAAGAACCCGTCTGAGTATCAGTCAGATGATATTGATCACCTGGGCAATCGCCGCGTTCGCGCGGTGGGAGAGTTGTTGGAGAACCAGTTCCGCATTGGTCTTGAGCGGATGGAGCGAGCCATCAAAGAGAAGATGTCGATCCATCAAGAGATGCAGACGACAATGCCTCGGGATCTGATCAACGCCAAGCCGGTGACTGCCGCAGTGCGCGAGTTTTTTGGATCGAGCCAACTCTCGCAGTTCATGGATCAGACCAATCCGCTCTCGGAGATTACCCACAAGCGGCGGCTTTCCGCCCTGGGACCGGGTGGACTCTCTCGTGAGCGCGCAGGGTTCGAAGTTCGCGACGTTCACCCGACCCACTACGGTCGCATTTGTCCTATCGAGACGCCTGAAGGTCCGAACATCGGACTTATCTCGAGTCTCTCCTGCTTTGCGCGCATCAACGAGTTTGGATTCATCGAAGCCCCTTATCGCAAAGTAAGTGACGGGCGCGTGCTTGAATACGTGCGCGTCATCAATGGGGGCGACACGAAGCTGAAGCACGGTGAACATATTCCGCAGGAAGACGTCGAGAAGGCAAACAAGAAAGTAGGCTCAGGCGGAAAGAAAGCCGAGTTCGAGCCCTGGCCGTTTTATTTGACGGCCTGGGAAGAAGACAAGCACGTCGTCGGACAGGCGAACATCCAGCTCGACGAAAATGGCTACATCGTTAACGAGCGCAATGCCGCGCGCAAAGCAGGAGAATTCATCCTCGCCCTGCGTAAGGACATTGAATACGTTGACGTTTCACCGAAGCAGCTCGTTTCCGTCGCCGCCTCGCTGATTCCGTTTTTGGAGAACGACGACGCAAACCGCGCGCTGATGGGTTCAAACATGCAGCGCCAGTCGGTGCCGCTGCTGCGCGCCGAAGCTCCTTATATCGGAACCGGAATGGAGCAGACCACTGCCCGCGATTCCGGCGCGGTGGTCGTGGCCAAACGCGATGGGGTGGTTGACTACGTTGATTCCGAGCGCTGCATCGTCAAAGCTGATCACAACGTGGATGGCACCATTTCGCGCGAAGTGACTGCGGATATCTACACGCTAATCAAATTCAAGCGTTCCAACCAGAACACCTGTATCAATCAACGACCTATCGTGCACGTGGGCGAGCGCGTTTCGAAGGGTCAGGTGATTGCGGATGGTCCCTGCACCGATCGCGGCGAGCTGGCGCTGGGCCGCAACGTGTTGGTCGCGTTCATGCCCTGGCGCGGCTACAACTTCGAGGACGCGATTCTTGTTTCCGAGCGCCTTGTGAAAGAGGACTACTACACCTCGATTCACATTGAAGAGCTGGAAATTGAAGCGCGCGATACCAAGCTGGGGCCGGAAGAGATTACTCGCGATATTCCCAACGTCGGCGAGAACATGCTGCGCGACCTCGACGAGAGCGGGATTATTCGCATTGGCGCACAGGTCAAGCCAGGATCGATACTCGTAGGCAAAGTGACACCCAAGGGTGAAACACAACTAACCGCGGAAGAGAAACTGTTGCGCGCGATTTTCGGTGAGAAGGCCGGCGACGTAAAAGATGCATCGTTGGTTTCCCCTCCGGGTATTGACGGCACGGTGGTTGACGTGCAGGTCTTCACCCGCAAAGGCCAGGAAAAAGACGCGCGTTCGCTGGCGATTGAGCAGGAGGAAGAAGACCGTCTGCGACGCGACCTTGAGGATGAAATCCGCATCCTCCGTGAGCAGCGTGACCAGCGTATCTTCGAGTTGCTTGAAGGCCGCAAGCTTTCAGCCGATCTTACAGTCAATCGCGAGGTGGTGATTCCCAAGGGCGAGTCCATCACACGCGAGATGCTGGTCAATGTCGACGCGAAGGTGCTGCGCAAAGTGCAGTTGGCTTCATCCCGCATTGATGTCGGCGCAGAGATCAAGGAATACGAAGATCGTACTGAGCGTCAGATCAAGATCCTCTCTGACATTTACGAAGAGAAGATCGCGAAACTGCGTCAGGGCGATGAGCTCGCTCCCGGCGTCATCAAGATGGTCAAGGTCTTCATTGCCATGAAGCGCAAGCTTTCCGTGGGCGACAAGATGGCCGGACGCCACGGTAACAAGGGCGTCATCGCCCGAATTCTGCCTGAAGAGGACATGCCTTACTTGCCTGATGGGACGCCGGTTGAGATTGTGCTCAACCCGTTGGGCGTGCCGTCGCGCATGAACGTGGGTCAGATTCTCGAGACTCACCTGGGATGGGCAGCTCGTGTTCTGGGACTTTACTTCGCAACCCCCGTCTTCGATGGAGCAACTGAAGCTGAGATTAAGGACAAGTTGCGACTTGCCGGCGACCGGGCTACCGAACTCGGACTTCCGGAGATCGTTAGTGAATCAGGCAAGGCTATTCTCTATGACGGTCTGTCAGGCGATCCCTTCGAGCAGAAGGTTACGGTTGGGTATATCTACATGCTGAAACTTTCGCACCTCGTCGACGACAAGATTCACGCGCGCTCGATTGGACCGTACAGCTTGATCACGCAACAGCCGCTTGGTGGTAAGGCCCAGTTCGGTGGCCAACGATTTGGCGAGATGGAAGTCTGGGCGCTTGAGGCCTACGGTGCGGCGCACATCCTTCAGGAATTGCTAACAGCAAAGTCTGACGACGTCGCAGGCAGGTCCAAGATTTACGAGGCCATTGTTAAGGGCGAAGCTGATTTCGATCCGGGTCTCCCGGAATCGTTCAACGTACTGGTGCGTGAGCTACAGTCGCTCTGCCTTGACGTTGAGCTAATCAACAAGAAAGTCAGCAGCAATGGCGGGGGTGACGAAGAAGGTATCGCCGAAGCGCTGATCACCACTAGCGTAGAAGGCTGAATTATTTTCGATTGCCAATTGCCAATTGCCGATTGGTCTTTTGGCTTCGATCTTAAGTCTGTGGTTGGTTTCTCCGATTTACGAACGTGAGAGACCAATTGGCAATCGGCAATTGGCAATGGAGACTGACGTGTTTAGATTCCAACAAGAAAAGCAGCAATTAGCTCCTGACTTTGAAGCGATTCGTATCTCTTTGGCTTCACCGGAGAAGATCCGGCAGTGGTCACACGGTGAGGTGACGAAACCGGAAACGATTAATTACCGGACCTTCAAGCCAGAGCGTGACGGACTCTTCTGCGCCCGCATCTTCGGCCCGGTCGCTGACTGGGAGTGTCTGTGCGGCAAGTACAAACGCATGAAGCATCGCGGAGTGATCTGCGATAAATGCGGCGTCGAAGTCACTCAGGCGAAGGTGCGACGTGAACGCCTGGGTCACATCGATCTGGCCAGCCCTTGTTCGCACGTATGGTTTTTCAAAGGACTGCCCAGTCGTATCGGACACCTGCTGGATATTCCGCTGCGCGAGCTGGAGAAGGTGCTCTACTTTGAGTCTTACATCGTGATCGATCCCGGCGATGTGCCGGGCATTAAAGAGCGAGAGCTGCTTACCGATGAGCGTTATCGGGAATTAGTTCGTGATCATCCAGCCCAGTTTGTTGCCAAGATGGGCGCGGAAGCGATCAAAGAGCTGCTGTCGATGGTCAACATCGAAGAGCTGGCCACCGAGCTGCGCAAGCGAATGAAGGAAGAGACGTCTCAGCAGAAGAAACTGAAATACTCCAAGCGCCTGAAAGTTGCCACCTCTTTCTTAAAGAGCGGCAATCATCCCGAGTGGATGATTCTCGACGTCATCCCGGTGATTCCACCCGAGCTGCGGCCCCTGGTGCCCCTGGATGGCGGACGCTTCGCCACCTCGGACCTAAACGACCTATATCGCCGCGTAATCAATCGCAACAACCGTCTCAAGAAGTTGATGGAGCTGCGGGCGCCGGAAGTCATTGTGCGCAACGAAAAACGCATGCTTCAGGAAGCCGTCGACGCGCTGTTTGATAATGGGCGCCGTGGCCGGGTGCTGCGCGGTGTAAACAATCGGCCACTGAAGTCTCTGAGCGGAACACTTAAGGGAAAACAAGGACGCTTCCGGCAGAATCTGTTAGGCAAGCGGGTCGACTACTCAGGTCGTTCAGTGATCGTAGTTGGTCCTGAGCTCAAACTGCACCAGTGTGGCTTGCCCAAGAAGATGGCGCTCGAGCTTTTCAAACCGTTCATTTACAACCAGCTTGAGAAGCAGGGCCATGCGGCAACCATAAAACAGGCACGCGAAATGGTTGAGCGCCAGGAGCCTGTAGTTTGGGACATCCTGGAAGAAGTTATTCGTGAGCATCCGGTTCTTTTGAACCGCGCCCCTACCCTTCACCGTCTCGGTATTCAAGCTTTCGAGCCGGTGCTGGTCGAAGGTAAGGCGATCAAGATTCATCCCCTCGTCTGTACAGCTTTCAACGCTGACTTCGACGGCGACCAAATGGCTGTGCACATTCCGCTCAGTCCGGAAGCGCAGATTGAAGCGGCCGTGTTGATGCTCTCCAGCAACAACATTCTGAGTCCCGCAAGCGGTCAGCCAATCGCGGTTCCCTCGCAGGACATAGTGCTCGGGATCTACTATCTGACTCGCGACAAAGAAGGCGCCAAGGGCGAAGGCCGGGTGTTCGCTTCGTTGGAAGAAGTACTGCTTGCGCTGGACGCCAAAGAAGTGACGACGCAGACCCCAATCAAACTGCGTATCCAGGGCGATCTAATCGATCTGACTCAAGAACACGATCCGCAGGACATTCTCCGCGCGGCCGTGCAGGAGAACGTGCGTCGAGTCGTAAATACCACCGTTGGCCGTGTAATTTTCAACGACTCCATACCCCCCGGGTTGCCATTTTTCAATGGCACACTCAAGAAGAAGGGTCTGCAGTCGCTGGTTAACTATTCTCACATCCGCCTGGGCCATGAGATGACGGTCAAGATGCTTGACGATCTCAAGACGCTGGGCTTCCTCTACGCGACAAAAGCCGGCATCTCAATCGGCATCGACGACCTGGTGACTCCGGATGCAAAGAAGGGCCTGATCGACAAGGCTGAAAAGGAAGTGATTTCCGTCGAACAACAATATCTGGACGGCGTCATCACCAACGGAGAACGCTACAACAAGATCATCGCCATCTGGTCTGAGGTGACTGACAAGGTCGCAAAAGAGATGTTCAAGGCGATGGACGAGCGCGAGAAATCCACTGGTGAACTGAATCCCATCCTTGTGATGAGCGACTCCGGTGCTCGTGGTAGCGCCCAGCAGATTCGGCAATTGGCCGGAATGCGCGGCTTAATGGCCAAGCCTTCGGGCGAGATCATCGAAACGCCCATCCGTGCCAACTTCCGCGAAGGTCTGGACGTGTTGCAGTACTTCATCTCCACCCACGGCGCCCGCAAGGGCCTTGCCGATACGGCACTCAAGACTGCCGACTCGGGTTACCTGACCCGTCGTCTGGTCGACGTTGCGCAAGACGTAATTATTAGCGAGCCAGACTGCGGCACTCTGCGCGGCATCTCAGCGAGCGCCATCATCGAAGGCGGTGAGGAAATCGAGTCGTTGCGAGATAGGATCGTAGGCCGCACGGCCCTTGAAGACGTTATCGACCCGGTCGAGGGCCGCGTGATCGTCGAAACTAATGAGGAGATCGACGAAGACCTGTCATCCGAGATTCAGCGCTCCGGCGTGCAGCGCGTGCGCATCCGTTCCGTGCTGACGTGCGAATCCCGTCGTGGTTGCTGCATCAAGTGTTACGGACGCAACCTGGCCACTGGGCGACCGGTGGAGATTGGCGAGGCCGTGGGTGTAATTGCCGCGCAGTCGATCGGCGAACCCGGCACCCAGTTGACGATGCGGACGTTCCACATCGGTGGTACGGCGCGATTGGAGGAGTCTTCGAAGCACGAAGCTCGCCAGGATGGCACAATCAAATACCTTGAGCTGCAGACGGTCAAAAGCCGCAAGGGCGAGCGTATTGCGATGAACCGCAATGGTTCATTGATCATCGTGGATGACCGTGGTCGCGAGGCGGCGCGTTATCAAATTGTTTACGGCGCTCACATCTTGGTCGAAGACGGCTCTCGTGTGACTCAGGATCAGCTGCTGGCGACGTGGGATCCGTTTACCTTCGCGATCCTGACCGAGGTCGCTGGGCATGTTAAGTTCCAGGATCTAAAAGAAGGCGTGACGTTCGATGAAGAGGTTGACGAAGTAACAGGACAGTCGCGCCTCGTTGTGAAAGACTCGCCCGACGAGAAGAAGCAACCGCGTTTCGAGATTCGCAACGCCAGCAACAAGATCCTGAAAACTTACCAGATGCCAGTGCGGGCGAACCTGATGGTCACCGACGCCGAGACAGTGGAGCCGGGCGACATCATTGCGAAGATTCCGCGCGAGACAACCAAGACGAAAGACATCACGGGCGGTCTGCCGCGCGTCGTCGAGCTTTTCGAAGCGCGCCGACCCGCTGAGACGGCGGTCATGTCGGAAATCGACGGCATCGTTAAGTTCGGTCCCATAGCCAAAGGCAAACGCAAACTGATCATTACGGGCGACGACCTGGAAGAGCGCGAGTACGATATCCCGCGTGGTACGCACATCAACGTGCAGGAGGGCGATCGTGTTCGCGCCGGAGAGGCGCTTATGGATGGCCCGCTTAACCCCCACGACATTTTGCGCGTGCTCGGCATGCAACGCCTGCAGGAGTATCTCGTCAACGAGATTCAGGAGGTCTACCGCCTGCAAGGTGTGAACATCAACGACAAACATATCGAAGTGATCGTACGGCAGATGTTGCGCTGGGTGAAGATCAAGGAAGTGGGCGATACGGACTTCCTGCTCGAGGAGCAGGTGGATCGCTTCCGCTTCACCGACGAAAACGAGCGGGTCAACAAAGAAGACGGCGAAGTGGCACAGGCCGAACCGTTGCTGCTGGGTATTACCAAGGCTTCGCTTTCTACTGACTCCTTCATCTCCGCAGCATCGTTCCAGGAGACCACGCGCGTGCTCACCGAGGCTGCTATCTCCGGGCGTATTGACTACCTGCGCGGATTAAAGGAAAACGTGATTATGGGGCGGTTGATTCCTGCCGGGACCGGTATGGAGTATTACCGCAACGTGGACGTGGAGCGCGACGAGACAATCGATCAGGCGCGCGAGCGCGAGCTTGATGAGTTTCCCGACATCGTCGGGGGCCACGAGATGGCCATTCCTCAACGCGCACCTCTGGTGACCGCAGCGGCCGCCGACGGCGACGGCGACGCCGAAGTATAGGGCAAATTGTAAGACTGGTTCTCAGTCTCTAGGGAAAAGACCGGCCTGGTTCCCACCGCCGGTCTTTCCTTTTGTGGCGCTCAAGGCTTTTGACCCGACAAACCTTAGAAGGCTGAACCGAAATTCTGTGACGGATTACCAGGCCCGCGACGCAGTCGTTTTCGGCGGTTGCCAATCCGGCAGGTTTTGTATATAGTCGGCTCAATCAGACGGCGGCTGAATGCTTCCGTCTC
>Ga0210378_10002107_pt1 | contig 10208 bp, 9 predicted proteins | sample PLM1_60_b1redo_FD_155465 | JGI IMG/M metagenome (GOLD analysis project Ga0210378, IMG submission 155465) | Groundwater sediment microbial communities from an aquifer in East River, Colorado, USA - PLM1_60_b1 redo | ecosystem: Environmental > Terrestrial > Soil > Riparian zone | place: USA: East... | reverse complement strand
CGACGAGCGTCTCGCGCAGGGTCGTCTCGTCGTCGACGACGAGGATCGTTCGTGCCATTCCCAGCTCAGGATAGCGAGTCGTGTTAACGGGTCGTTTACGCCGGCCCGGTGCACACCCCGGACCCCGACGCCCGATCGTCGCTCCGCGCGGGTTCCTCAAGCGCGCCGGGTAGCGATCGCGGCTCAAGAGGCCGTATCGGGACCCTTGAGGAAGTACTCCGTGAACGCGACGCAGCGGCCTTCGTCGTCGAAGCGGAGCAGGAACACGTTGTAGTAGATGCGATCGAGCGTAGATCGGGTCGCGTCCGTCCAGTAGCTGCTCGTGCCGACCGCTACAGCGCGATCGCCGTCGACGACATACGGCTCGTAGTGGGCGTCGTACGTGCCCGGCGCGTCCCGGGTGCTGGCATTGCCATCAGGCTCGACCCAGTCGCGGACGATTCCCTCACGGCCTCTCGTGACCTCATCGTCAGGGTCGTAGGGGTGATAGCGGTACGTCGCATTCGCGCCGAACAGCGACCCGATTTGCTCAGGGTCATAGCTCAGCCAGGCTTCGACATAGCGGTCGAGCCAGGCCTGAACGGCGGATCGGTCCATCTCGGGCCTCCGTGGGTGAATTCGACGTCGCCGAGGATGACCGGCGATCCTGCCAGCCGTTGTCAGGTTTGGGGCACCTGCCAGGCGGCAACGATTTCGTCGGGCAGCGCTTCGATGGCCCGGTCGAGCCGGGCGAGGGTCCGATCATGGCCGAGCGCGACCAGGGTGTCGAAGAGCGGCGGCGTCGCCGTTCGGCCGGTGACCGCCACCCTGATCGCCATGAACAGGTCGCCGGCCTTCCAGCCGCGCTCCTCGGCAAGGGCTCGCAGCGGCGGCTCCAGCTCGTCAGCCTCGTAGCTCACGCGACCAACCTCCGCGATCGTGTCCCGGGCGGCGCGGAGCCCCTCGACGGTCCTCGCCGCGTCCCAGCGCTTCGGGATGAGGAGCGCCGGGTCGAGATCGAGCTCTTCGACCCAGAGGAAGCCGACCAGGTCACCGATCGCGCCGAGCCGTGGCAGCCGCTCCTGCACGACGGGCAGCAACGCTTTGAGCTCCCCGTCGGCCGGCATCTGATCGATCCGCCCGGCGGCGAGCTCGGCCTCGAGGAACGGCCGCAGCCGCTCGACGAGATCGTCGGGATCGAGCCGGCGGATCCATTGGCCGTTCAGCCACTCGAGCCGCTCCCGATCGAAGACGGCGCCGGCCTTGTTGACCTCGGTCAGGTCGAATCGCTCGACGAGCTCGTCGAGCGACAGCACCTCGTCCTCCGACCCGGTCGACCAGCCGAGCAGCGCGAGGTAGTTGACGAGCGCCTCGGGAATGAAGCCCTCGGCCCGGTAGTCGTCGATCGCGGTCTGGCTCTTGCGCTTGCTCATCTTCGTCCGGTCCGCGTTGAGGATGAGCGGCAGGTGGGCGAAGGCCGGCGGCGTGTGGCCAAGGGCGCGGAAGAGCAACACGTGCTTCGGTGTGTTCGAGAGGTGGTCCTCGCCGCGGATGACGTGGGTGATCTCCATCTCGGCGTCGTCGACGACGACCGTGAAGTGATAGAGCGGCGTCCCGTCGGCGCGGACGATGACGAAGTCGCCGCCAAGGTTCGAGACGTCGATCTCCACGCGGCCCCGGACGATGTCGTCGATGACGACGGTCCCCTCTCCGACCCGGAACCGGAGCGCCGGCTGCCGCCCCTCGGCCTCGAACGCGGCGCGCTGCTCCGGGGTCAGGTTGGCGCAGCGGCCGCTGTAGCGGGGCGGCAGCTTCAATGCCTCGAGGCGCTTCCGCTCGGCGTCGAGCTCCTCGGGCGTGCAGTAGCAGGGATAGGCCATGTCGTCGGCGATGAGGCGCTCGGCGGCGGCCGCGTAGCGCGGCAGTCGCTCCATCTGGCGATAGGGCGCGTGGGGCCCGCGGGCCGCCTCGCCCGCGACTTCCGGGCCCTCATCCCAGCGGAGCCCGAGCCAGTGGAGGCCGTCGAGGATGTCCTTCTCGTAGGCGATCGACGAGCGGGCGACGTCGGTGTCCTCGAGGCGGAGGATGAACGTGCCGCCCGTGTGCCGAGCGTGGAGGAAGTTGAAGAGCGCCGTGCGGGCGGTCCCGATGTGGAGCGGGCCGGTCGGGCTGGGCGCGATCCGGACGCGGTCTGTGGTCATCGGCTGATTGTACGTTCGTAGTTCGTGAAAGCCCGCGGCCCCGACTAGCGGGCGGCCGGCACGTGGTGGAACAGGCCCGGATCGGCCTCGCCGAGCAGGACGTGGACGAGCGAAGCGGGTCGGAGGCCGAGCGTCGCCCGGCCACGTGGACCCTCGAGCGTCAGGGAGTCGAGAGACTCGGAGCGAGCGAGGACGGTGACGTGGGCGCCTGGCGTCAGGGCCCGGGCCTCCAGGTACGAGAGCAGCCCGGCGTCCTCCTCGGCCTCTTCGGTGATCCGGTAAATCGTCGCCTGCTGGCCGCCCTCGACCCGGCTCAGGGGTGTGCCCGCCGGGCGCCGGCGAGCCGTTTCGGCGTCGATCGGGTTGCCGTGGGGGCAGGTCTCAGGATGGCCGAGCATCTCGTCCAGCCGAGCTTCAACGCGTGGTGAGATCGCGCCTTGGAGTCGGCCGGCCTCCTCGTCCGACTCGGCCCAGCCGAGCCCGACAACCGCCGTGAGCAGCCACTCGAGGAGGGCGTGCCTCCGGAAGATTGCGTCCGCGGCGGCGCGACCGGCGGCCGTGAGCACCAGCTCCCGACCGTCCGATTGGTTGACCAGGCCATCGGCGCCGAGGCGCCGGAACATCTCGCTCGCCGCCTGGGTGGTGACGCCCATCCGACGGGCGACCTGGGCCGCCTTGACGTGCGAGCCGTCGCCGGCCATCACGCGCAGGGTCAGCAGGTACTCCTGCGCCGCCGCCGACAGGTCGTGGCTTTCGTGTCGGCGGTGCATCGTGGTCATGGTACGCGGCCCTTCTGGCGCCGCCGGGCCAGCGCGAACGCGAATCCGAGCAGGTAAGCCACCGCCAGCACTCCTCCCAGGATCGAGGCGCTCGCCGCGGGCTCCCGTGACCCGCCGCTGGCGCTCAGGATGACCGCCGTCGGGATCGACGCGGCGAGGGCGGCGAGGGTGCCGACCGCCGACAGGGCGGCGAGCGACGGCAGCGCCAGCAGGATGAGGAACACGGCGACCTGTGCGAGCCAGGTGCCGATGCCGAACACCTCGACGCACGTGGCGGCGAAGCGCCCGCAGCCGGTGACCTCGCCGGCGATCGTGGCGATTGCCACGCCGATGGGCGGCCATCCCACGAGGGCGAGGCCGATTCGTGGCGGGAACCTGCCGCGCAACCCGAGGAGCGCGCCGCTCGGCTCGAGGCCGGCCGCTGCCAGCGGATCGAACGCCGCGTCACGGTCGGGTTCGGCATCCGGGGCGGATCCCGCGGTCGCCCACCCGGTTGCCGTGCTCGATGGCGCCGCACCGCCCGGTTGCTCTGTCGCGCCTTCGTCCGGGCCGACGGCCGCGCTGCCGTCGAGCGGCCTGCGCGCGCGGCGCTGGTACTCCGGCCCGTGCTTTCGCGGATCGGCGTATTCCTTCGGGTTGAGCGTCCAGTACGTGCCGCTCGAGGCGCCGTACCAGGTGCCGCCGGACCAGTCCGGCTCGAAGGGTTCGTCTTCTGCCACGTCGTACGTCGTCGAGCCGGGTGTCGCCGTGTTCGACGGCCGTTTTCGGCCGCTGCCCGGGCGCCGTGGCTCCTCGCTCGTCGATCGTCGCCGTCGGCCGGTCGGCCCATCGCCGGCCGCGGATCGGCCCTCCCGAGTTGTTCGAGCCCGATCCGGATCCGGCCGCCACGGCTCTCTCGGCGTGGCGCGGGTACCGGCTGGGCGGGCCCCCGGCCGGCGCGACCCGGCGACGCCTTCGAGCGACTCGTAGGCCGCCTGGATGGCGAGAAATCGGGGAAGGGCCTTCTCCCCGGCCGAGTCGGGGTGGTTCGCCTTGGCGAGTCGGCGGTAGGCGCGCCGAATGTCCTCGGCCGAGGCGCCCGGCGACAGGCCGAGCGTCCGATATGGGTCTGCGTCGTTTGCCACGATCGAAGTGTGGCGCAGGTCGTCGGGCTGCGCAGGCCTGACCGAAGCCGAGCCCGGCAGAGTCGGTCAGCCGGAGCTCAGCAGCTCCCCGAGCGGCGCAAGGTCGAAGCTCGGGATCGCCTCGGCGCCGACACGACCGTGCGGGTCGTGGATAACGGGCCGGTGGTAGCGAGCAAGCACCCGGAGGGCCTGGCCGTCCAGGACGCCGGCCTGGACGAGTGCCTCGACCGATGCCGCCCACGTGCCGCGGTCGTAGCCGTCGCCGTCCTCGATCTTGATCGCCATCCCGGTCGCAGGTGCCGGGGCTCCCGACGCGCGAGCGCCGGGCAGGATCGCCACGCCTCGCAACGCCTCCATGCCGCTCTTGCTCACGATTCGGTCGGGCAGTGCCTTCATCAGCGAGGTGTCGAGCCGGTCGCGGGTCCCGCCGATCATCTCCGGGTTGGCCATCATCGCGTCGCGAACGATCGTGAGCGCCGGCGCGAGCGAGGCGCGGGAGTCCTTCGCGGACACGGCCGACGGGTCGGCGAGCAGGGCGTAGGCGCGGGCGACCTCGCGGAGCGGGAAGGCATACGTGAGGACACCGCAGCCGTCGATGGCAGTCTTGAGCCGCTCCGGCGTGGTCCCGAACGCGCGGGCAACGACCCCGCGGTACTCGACCTGCGACGGATGGTCCTCGCGCCAGTAGTCGCTCGGGTCCCAGCCCTTCATCTTCGAGAGGAGGATCGATACCGAGTGCTGGCCCGAACACATGTGCCGGATCGCGCCGGGCTGCTCGCCATCGCGGGCCAGTCGCATCGCGGTCAACTGGTCGAGGGGCATCCCCTCCGTGCCGGTGGCGATGAGGGCCTGCGTGGCGCCGGCCCGTCGGAACATCCCCTGGATCGTCCGGACGTGGAGGTCTTCGCCCGAATGGGAGCTCGCCATGATCGCGATCTCCGGCGACTCGAGATCGAAGGCGTCGATGCCGCCGGCCTCGATCAACGCGACGACGCCGAACGGCTTGACGCAGCTCCGAAGCGTCACGAGGCGGTCGGGATCGCCCAGCCCGCGGAGGATCCGACCGTTGACGTCGACCTCCACGATGTCGCCGCGATGAACGCTCTCCTCGATCCCATTGCGAACCTGGCGAACGAGGATCGGCGGCACGATTCGCGAACGGGTCGCGGGGCGGCGAGCGACCGAGCGCGCTCCGCCGGCGCGGCTGGTGGGCGAGGGCCGCGGGGCGGGCAGATCGGTGGCGGTCACGATCACGGCAGGATACCGCGGCGACGGGCATCCCCGCGACGGAAGCGCCGGGACGACCAGCCGAGCGACCATTCCGTGGGCACCCGGACGAGCGATCCGGCCTGGGCAAACCCGGCCGCCACGCGACGCTACCGACCGGCGATCACCGCGTCAATGTTGATTTCGAATAGCCTGATGTTCGGCGATCGTGCCCCGGAGCTGACCCCGCCTTGCTACGATGCCCGTGACGCTTTGCGGCCTTCGCCGCCAGCCCGAAACGGAGACTCAGCCGTTGTCTGCGCCCTCGACGCTGCACGTGTCACAGCATCCGGCGGTCCTCCACAAGCTCGCCATCCTGCGCGACGAGGCCACCGAGCCGAAGAAGTTCCGCGAGGTCGTCCGCGAGCTGTCATGGCTCCTGGGCTACGAGGCATTGGCCGACGCCCGGGTGCGGCCGCTGACGATCAGGACCCCGATCGAGGAGATGGAGGCGGCCGAGCTCGGCGACCGGATCGGGCTGGTCCCGATCCTGCGGGCAGGTCGCGGGATGGTGGACGCGATGCTCGAGCTCATGCCGACCGCCCAGGTGTGGCACCTCGGCCTGTTCCGCGACGAGCGAACCCTCCGGCCGGTCGAGTACTACAACAAGCTGCCCGACTCCGCGTCGGTAGATCTCTGCCTTATCCTGGATCCGATGCTGGCGACCGGAGGTTCGGCGAGCGCCGCGATCGAGGTCCTCAAGCGCTGGGGCGCGACGGAACCGGTTCGGATCAAGCTCGTCAACCTGATCGCCGCGCCGGAAGGCGTCAAGACGGTCACCGAGGCGCATCCGGACGTCCACATCTACTGCGCCGCGCTCGATCGCCAGCTCAACGAGAAGGGCTACATCATGCCCGGCCTCGGTGACGCCGGCGACCGCCAGTTCGGGACGGGCAAGTCAGGCTGACCCGCTAGACGTGGTAGCGCGGAGGTGTCGCCGATCAGGGGCGTAGCCCGCCGACGCCGCCCCCCGGTGTCGGCCCGGGCCCTCGGCGGCGGGCTACGGTCGGGACCTCGAGCCACCCCTCCGCGACCGCTCTCGCCGACAGCGCTGCCCGCGACTCGATGCCGAGGCGCTCGAACAAGCGCCGCAGGTGGCCTTCGACGGTCTTGGTCGCGATTGCCAGCGCCGCGCCGATCTCGTCGTTCGAGCGGCCGTCGACTACGAGCCGGACGATCTCCTGCTCTCGGGTCGTGAGCGTCGGGTCGGTCACCCGGGGGCCGGGCGCGGCCGCTGCGGGCTCGCCGAGCGCCGCCGCCCGGATGGCGGCCACGAGCTCCGGCATCGGCGCGGTCTTGAGCACGAGCGCGGCGGCGCCGAGCCGGTAGGCCGCTGCCGCGTACTCGGCGTGCCCGAACGCGGTGAGCACTACGACCGCCGGCCGTCGGGCGGCGTCGCGATGGCGCTCCAGGAGCTGGAACCCGGTCTCCTCCCCGAGGCGGATGTCCAGGAGCAGCACGTCCACGAGAGCGAGGTCGAGGAGCGGCTGGGCCAGGCCGATCGACGCCGCCGTGCCCGCGATCTCGATCCCCTGGTACTCGCGGAGAAGCGCCGCCATGCCGTCCCGGACGACCGGGTGGTCGTCGACGATCGCCACGCGGATCGGGCGAGGCTTGGCGGTCACCTGACCGCGGCCCGAGCGCCCTCGGCCGCTGGGCTGGCGGCACCGCCGGACCAGACGACGCGGACCCGCGTCCCGCCCTCCGGCCGGTCAGCGACCGCCAGCTCGGCCCCGAGCTTGGCCGCGCGCTGCGCCATTGTCAGGAACCCGAGGTGGCCGGGGCTGGCCGGCCTCGCGAGGGCCCCATCCCCCACGCCAAGGCCGCAGTCGTCGACCTCGAGCTCGGCGCGGCCCATCTCGGCGTCAAGGCGCACGGAGATCGGCGGTCGCCCGTGCTTCAGGGCATTCGCGACGGCTTCCTGCGCGATGCGATAGAGCCCGAGCTCGACGTCGTACGGCGGCCGCTCCTCTCCGTCGTAGCGGAGGTCGATGTCGATCCCCGATGCGGCCCGCACCTCGCCGACGAGCGCCTCGAGCGCGGCCGCGAGCCCGAGGTCGTGGATGACCGGCAGGCGGAGGTCGGCACAGATCGCCCGCAGCCGATCGATCGCGCCGCGCAGCGTGGCGGCGGCGTCGTCCTCGCCCGCGTGGTCGAGCCGGTGGACCAGCATCGAGAGGTCCTGGATCACGTCGTCGTGGATGTCCGCGGCGATCCGCGCTCGCTCCGACTCGCCCTCATCCACCACCAGACTGCGGTCGCGCGCCTCCCGGGCGGCCTCGCGGGCGACGGGCAGGACCGCGACCGCCCGGGTGATCCCGACGACGCCGACCCAGACGACGAGCGGTTGGAGGAGCGGCGTGCTCGTCAGCGCCGCGAGCGGCGCAATCGCGACCGCCGGCAGCGTCGCGATGACGGCCGTGTCCCCGGCTCGGAGCACGGAGGCCAGCCGGCTCGAGGCTGTCAGGCGACCAGCGTCGCGCCGGAGCTGTGCCGCCAGGACGAGCGCCGGTACGAGCGGCACCGCCGAGGCCAGGGCCCAGCGCAGGATCGACACGACGCCGCGCTCCATGCCCGCGACGGCCGCCACCGCGCCGACGAGGGCGGCTGCCAAGGCGAGGACCGTCGAGCCCGCCAGCGCCCGGCGACGCGCCCGCGGCGTGGCGATGAGCTGGGCGAAGGCCGCGGCGGCGACGAGGGCGGCAGCGGCCACGAGCACGCTCGTCAGCACGACGAGGAGCGGGGTCAGCGTGAGGTAGGCCGGCAGCAGGAACGGCGGCGAAGCCGCGGCGGCGAGGAGCGGCGCCTCAACGCCCAGGGCCGGCTTGCGGGCGAGCCTGTGGTAGCCGAGCCAGAGGAGGCCTGCGAGGCAGAGCAGACCGGCCGTGATGAGCGCCAACGCGCTCGCCCAGAGGCGGACGGCGGCCCAAAGGGGCGTGAAGACCTGCGACCCGAGGTACTCCGGCGTGAGCGGCGACGGCAGCTCGCCCGGCTTGGCCATGTCGATCTGCCCCGGCAACGCCGCGGCGGCGGCCTGCTGGGCCTCCACTGCTCCGGGCGGGGTGAAGACCTGCTCGTCGATCCCGGCCCCGATTACGGCCCGTTCCACGCTCAGGACGATGAACCCGGGCTCCACGCCCTCGTGCCAGGCGAGACCGCCGGGACGCACCGAGGCGATCACCAGCGTCTGCCTGCCGGCGTCGTCGTGCGAGAACCCGTAGGTGAACCCGGGGTCCACGACGCCGGCCGAGTACGCTGCGATGCCCGCGACTGCCGAGGCGGCGAGGATCGCCAGCGCGAGGATCGTGAGCCGGATCGACGTCATGCCATGGACGCTAGCACCGCAACGCGCACCCGAAACGACGGGATAACCCTCACGCAGCCGGCTCGCCGACGAGGGCTCCACAGCGCCGATGGTCGCGGCCGTAAAGGTGGCACGCACCGAGTTGTCGAGCACGCGTCTGCCCAGCTCGGGCCCGGCGGCGCCTGCCGCGTTCCGGCGACGTCACTGAGAAGTCGGCCCGGGTGCGGCTCAAGATCGCGGCCACCGCCCACCCGGTGACGGTTCGCCACGGGAGCGACCATGCGGGTTCGCCAAGTCACTTCGTGCTCAGCGGGTAGCGCGGCGAAGCAACGAGTCGCAATCCCGGCCGGATTCACTACGCGATCAGCCGGGGCTCGAGCGTCAGGCCGCGAAAGGACCTACCTTCACTACTACTAAGGAACGGCCAGTCCGCTGTCCGAGTGTCGCGGCGCGGCGGCGTCTCTCGCCGCCGTCGCGCTCGCGCCCTCTCGCCTCTGGGTTAATTCCTTGGAACGATGATCACGTACTTGCCGTACCACGCGGCGTCGTAGGCGGGTGTCGCATCGAGCTCGCGATAGCTGTTGAGCGGCGAATCCGCGGCAGAGACATACGAATGTCGCGTTCCGAGCGGGTCGCTGTAGAAGATCGCGGTCACCTTGAACGAGCCCTTCAACGGATTCCGCGTCGAGGTGAACCCTGTCATCACCACTGCGTGGCGACCATGCTGGACGAGCAGACCGACCGCTTTGCCATACAGGGCGATCTGGTGCGCGGCACGCTTGAGCGCCGTTGCCTCGCTCGCGTACGCCTCCCACTTGTACGTCGTCGGTCGGCTTGTGTACCTCGAGAAGTAGGTCGCCGCCCTCGACCAGCCGAGCGGGTCAGTTCCGCGCTGGACGGAATCATCGAGCGCGTCGCGCGGCTGCGAGTACTTCAGGATCGCGTACTGGTTGAGGCCGAGGTCCCGCCCGTTGAGGATGTTCATCATCATCGCCGTGGACGCCGCGGTACAGGTCCGACTGTCGACCTGGCGCTCGTACGAGCTCCGGAAGTACGTGTCGAAGGTGTACGACGACGCAGCGGAGACGCGACCTGGCGCGCCGCCCGTGAACAGGGCGAGGGCAAGCAGCACGGGGAGGCCGAGGGCCAGGCGGCGGAAGCGGGCGGGCATCGAGACTCCCTTTCGGCTACCGACTGCGGCGCGAACAAGCAGCGCCCGACGGCCACGCAGGCAGTGGGCCCGGAAGCTCACATGGCTGCGAGCGTCGGCGGACGCTGGGGCATCCGGCCGCCGGTGTCAGCCTCCTCGTAGGGCGGAGGCGATGATCCCAGTCTACGTTGGCCTCGCAACCCCGGACCTTCGGCGACCTCGCACGAAGGCGCGGCGCAGGCTAGAGTCGCGACGAAACGGGGAGGATTTCATGTCTCATGCGACGAGCCGCCACGCCGCTCTTGTCCGCTGGCTCATCTCCGCTGGGCTGCTGATCGGCCTGGTCGGGGCCTGCGGTGGAACGGCGCCAGCCGGCGCCACCCCCGTCCCCACACCGTCAGCGCC
>Ga0210378_10002106_pt1 | contig 10209 bp, 11 predicted proteins | sample PLM1_60_b1redo_FD_155465 | JGI IMG/M metagenome (GOLD analysis project Ga0210378, IMG submission 155465) | Groundwater sediment microbial communities from an aquifer in East River, Colorado, USA - PLM1_60_b1 redo | ecosystem: Environmental > Terrestrial > Soil > Riparian zone | place: USA: East... | reverse complement strand
CCGCCCGCTCGCCGTACTCGTCGACGTCCAGCCGGCCGACGCTCATGTGCTCCCCGAGCGCCTTCAGCGCCTCCTCGCGCTCGGCATCACCGATCCGCAGGTCCGGGGACTGAGACTCACCCACGATCGTGAATCGTACCGGCTGGTGAGGCCGCGATCTCCCGGCGGTAGCCCGGATGGCCTCTCCCGTCGCCCGGATGGCGCTTTCCCGAATTGGGTGCGGCTCTCCTGGAGTGATCAGGCGGCGTGTGGGATGACTCCGTTGAGGTAGCGGGATTCGTGGAGGCGTCGGCGTTCTTGTTTGAGGTGGTAGCGCCAGTAGGCGTCGAGGTCGCCGTTGCTGCGGAGTGCTCGGAGTTTGAGGATGGCCTCGGCGCCGGACAGTCCCCAGCGGGCTCCGGTGATGTCCATGCGGTCTTTGACGAGGTGGCGGCAGGCGCCTTCGATGACGCCGGTGGCGATCGGCCAGCCGTTGTGCAGCGCGGTCGGATAGTCCAGGTAGCGCGCCTTGTTGATCAGGTAGGTGGCGCAGCTGTCGGCGCCTGTGCGCTTGGGTGGGTCCAGGCCACGGCGGGTGGCCGCGCGCTGGATGCCGGCGGCGATTCGGGTGGCCTTACCCTGCAGGACGGCGATCGCTTTGTCGTGCACCCACTGTTCGGCGGCCGGGTCGCCCTCGTCGTGGAAGGACCAGGCCGCTTTCCACAGGTATTCCAGGACGTGAATGAAGTCGCAGAGGATGGTCACGTCGATGACGCGTTGGGCGGCTTCGGCCTGGATCCGGTCGATCTGGTGGTTGTTGCCGTCGACCAGCGCGATCCAGGTACGTGCATGGGTGGGGTCGCGGCGGTCGGCTTCGTCAAAGATGCGGCCGACGACGGTGGCGGCGTCGGCGGTGACGCTGGCGGTCAACCACTTGTTCGATGCGACCGGGGCCGCGGCCGGTTCGGTGGGGTGGGTGTCCTCGCCGCGGACGAGGATGTCGGCGGGGGTGCGCACAACCGGGGCGGCGTCGTAGACGGCGCCGACCTCGGCCAGGCGTTTCCGGTTGCGTTTCTCGCCTTTGGACAGCCGCGTGGTGAGTTTCGTGGTGGAGGTCGCGGCCGCCTTGGCGGTGGCCGGGCGCAGCGCCTCGGGGCGCATGACGATGCCCTTGCCGTCGGCGGACAGGACGAGCACATCCCGACCGGCGCCCGGTTGCGGACGGCGCTGGCCGTAGAAGTCGTCGAAGTCGACCGCGGCCCGGCCGGCGAGTTCTTCGACCTGGCGTTTGCCCAGCCAGACCCCGGTGGCCCGCTCGATCGCCCCAGCCGTGTCGTCGAAGGAGCCCCGCGACGCTTCGACCGCGCCCAGCTTCCGCAGGCCGTGTGAATGCTTCTCCACCGGGAGGTTCAGCTGCGCGTCGGCGGGATACAGGTTGGCGTGTCCGCGGCGGCGGTACGCCAGCCGGGACACCGTCACCTCACCGAACACCGTGGTCAGCGCGCGGGTGTGCCCGGTCTCGACGCTGCCGCGGGTCACCTGCTCGGCGTCGACCACCTCCTGCAGGCGCTGCTCGCGCTGCGCCCGCAGGTCCAGGTGATCCTGCATGAGCTGGCGCACCAGTTCGCGACCCTTGGCCTGCAGTTCGGTCTCCAACTCGGCATGCTCAAGGCCAGCGGCCTGGGCGCCATCCAGGAACCCCAGCGTCGACTCAAACAGCACGCGGCTGGCGGCGAAGTCGACGCCGGCCGCCGCCGACCCGTTCACCGCCGCCCTCGCCGGGCAGCCAGCCGCCGGATGAGCGCCGCGCGGCCGGCCTCGCCGGCCGCGGCCAGTTCCGCCTCGGCTGCTCGGTAGCGGTCCACCGCGGCCGCTACCGCGGCCACCTCGACGTGCGGCAGCATCACGAACCGGGTCCGGCCACGCTCGGAGTAGGACAGCACGGTCGCCTCGTGCAGATCCCCAGCCGCGCAGCGACAGTTCCGCTTGCCGCAGCGGCGCCGATGCGCCACCACCGATCCGCGGATCATCTCCGGCACCCCGGACGAGTCTTTCCCGGACATGGTCGCGTCATCCTCCCACACAAGAACTGCCAGTTACCCACTGGCAGATTTCTTTCGTGGCAAAGCGCCACTGGCCTGCACATACCAGGCGTGTCGGGGATGAAGATGATCCGACCACACAGCCGGCCGACAGCACCGCCAAGCGGTCGACGAGCCAGCGGGGGCTCGTCACTCCAGCAGAGCCGCACCCTCCCGAATTGATGAGACTCCTGAAAACTGCGGTGCGCAGTCATGGGACAAGTTTGGTGCTTATTGGGATAAGCACTACCGAACCTCGTTCACGACATCACGACTCGGCATCGTTTCTTCAGGGGGATTCAATGTACGTCGCAGCGCTATCAGATCCGGCGGGTGCGCCATCAGTCGAACCGTCGGGCGAGTCTGGCGGCGGTCGACCGAATACCGGCGTCGACGTCCTGTTATCGATGCGGAACCCGGTCATCAAGGCGGGCATCCAGGCGTTGCTAGCCGGTCGACCTGGGGTGAACATAGTGGGGCAGACTCCGGTAGGTCCCAGCCAGCCGCGCAGCCGAGTCGTGGTCAGAGCCGCCGACCAACGCGAATTGCCCGGCCGGGACGCGGCCAGCCTGTCACGCACGGTGCTGCTCCAGGGCCACGTCATGTTCACATAGTGTGACAGTCTGTGACTTTTGGTGATCGTTTCGAGGGTCGTTCGGTGTGCCGGATCGCGTGCGGTGTGTTGCGGATGAGGATGGCCTTCCGTCTGTGAATATAGCGATTGCGAGATCAAAATATTCGAGGACGGAAGGCCATCGGGTGTCAGTGTGTCAAGGGTTCTCGTGGTTGTCCACGGCGGCTGATGAGGATGCGCGGGAGTGTGATATCTCGGGCCTGCTGGAGATGTTGGGGAAGGTGCCGGACCCGCGCAGCGCCCGGGGCCGGATATACGAGTTGTCGTTCATTTTGGCTGTGTCGTTGGTGGCGGTGTTGGCGGGCGCGTCGAGTTTTCGTTAGATTCGTGACCAGGTGGCCGACATGCCGCAGTCGCTGGTGCGGAAGCTGGGCGGGAAATGGTGCTATTTTCGGTGCGTTTTCGGGTGGCCGAGTGAGCGCACGATCCGTCGGGTGCTGGAGACCATCGACGCCGCCGAGTTGGATCGGGTAGCAGGGGCATGGCTGCGGGCCAACGCCTGTGGCGTCGCCCAGGGCGTGTTGGTGCTGGCGCTGGATGGCAAGGTGCTGCGGGGCGCCTGGACCGATACCAACGATCAGTTCACGTTGTTGTCGGCGATGGTCCACGGGGCGGGCGTGACCGTCGCGCAGGTCCAGGTCCCGGCAGACACCAACGAGATCACCCAGGTGAAGACGCTGCTGGACGGGGTGCCGGCCGCCGACGGGCAGCGTGTGGTGATCACGGCCGACGCTGCGCACACCCAGCGGGACACCGCGGAATACATCAAGGGCCAACGAGGCTTTGACTACATCCTGACCGTGAAGGCGAACCAGCCGCAACTGTTGGATTCGGTCTTCACCAAGTGCCGGCCGCTGCTGACGAATGATGCGGATCATGTGGTGGACGAACGTGGGCACGGCAGGGTCAGCCGCTGGGAGACCTGGGTCACCGATGCTGCCGGTATCGACTTTCCACACATCGAGCAGATTGTGTGTATCCGCCGGAATATGTTCACCACCGGCGGGAGCTGGATCAGCAAGGAACACGCGTGGATCGTCACCAGCGGCGATGCCACCACGACCAGCGCGGCTGATGTGCATTCCCACGTTCGCCAGCACTGGGGGATTGAGAATAAGAGCCACTATACGCGGGACACCACCTGGCGCGAAGACGCTCAGCAAGTGTATACCGGAAGCGGACCGCAGGTCATGGCGACACTACGAAATATTGCTCTGGGGCTCATCCGAGCGAAGGGTGTCAACAAGATCAAGGAGACCACAGAATGGGTAGCTCGTGACCGCAACCGCGCTCTCCTACTGCTCGCTACCTAGAGTAGCGATATGTACCTACAGTGAACATGACGTGGCCCTGGTGCTGCTCGCCGTGCCGAGTCAGGAAGACCAGGTGGCCCGCGCGGTTCGGTCCGGTATTCGATGTCTGGTGCTCGAGGACGGGCCGATCGACGAGTTGGTCCGAGCAATCCATGCGGCATACGCCAGGCTGGCCTTTGTTTCGCAAATCCGCAAATCTTGGTCGGACCACTGCTCGACCGCCTGGTATCGGTTCCGGAGTCAATCGGGCTGGCGTCTGTGGCAGACACCTTGACACGCCGTGAGCGAGAGGTCCTTCTCGCCGTCGGTCAGGGCCTGTCGAACTGTGAGATCGCGCAGCTGTTGACCGTGAGCACACACGGACGGTGAAGTTTCACGTGTCGAACATCCTGGCCAAGCTGCAAGTGGAAAGCCGCGGGCAACTGATTGCAATGGCAGCCCGCACCGGGCACATGTGCGGTACTGCACAGTGGGCCAGTACGGAATCTCGCCCTCGGTACAGTGTCGAACCGCCCTGGTGTGGGTAACATCGGTCGGGCTCGGACCAAGTCGGTCCCTGTTCGCACTCGTTCTCGAACGTAGGCTCACGGGACTGGAATTGACAAATGATTCGTAAGTCATGGCCGGCGCGTATCCTGGTGGCAATGCTGGGGCTGCTGGCTGGGATGGCAATATCTGCGCCGGGCGCATCAGCTGGGACTGGCGAGGTCCAACTGGAACCGGTCGTGTACCGGGTCATCGACTCGCCAAATCCCAAGGCTTCCTACGAGGCCCTTTCGGTCAACGAGCGGGCCACCTTCGACCGATCCGGCCGCGCGGATAGTTGGCCGGACCGTTCGTCCGATCGATGGTATGACTGCCGGTGCGCCGTCAGGTATCAGCTGGTGTTGGCGGGGCTGGGCGAATGCCAGTGACCGGGCGCTGGCCGGAAACACCTTGTACACCTTCCACATCATTTGGGACTGGTGCGCTTCCGGCACGACAGTGACATGGGTCGGTCGGGTCGATGTCTGGGCGGAGACGTCAACACCCGGGTTGCACTGTGGGCGCGCCGCCGGTTCACCCACAGCAGGACGTTGTTCATGGCGCTGGCCGTCATCTGCCTCGTGATCGCCCTGACATCGGTGGCTCTTGATCTGATGCTTCTCGCCGCCCGCGATGGGGCACCGTCGACCGGGGTAAGTCCGATCTAGACTCCAAGCCCCGTCCGAATAGTCGATCGAGGGCAGGTTGCGGGCCCCGCACGCCGTGAACTGCCTGACGCCGTCTTCGACGTGGGCCTGGGCGGCTAGTCCTGGAGCTCGCAGAGCACCGTGCCCTGGGTGACGGTGGCACCCGGTTCGGCGGCCAGGGCGGTGACCGTGCCGGCCTTGTGGGCGGTGACCGGGTTCTCCATCTTCATGGCCTCGAGCACCACGATCAGGTCGCCGGCCTGCACCGGGTCGCCCTCGGCGACCGCGACCTTGACGATGGTGCCCTGCATGGGGGCGACGACCGCGTCACCGGACGCCGCCGCGCCACCGGGCCCGGATGAGCGCCTACGCGGCTTGGGCCGGCCGGCGCCGGCGCCGAACCCGCTGGCGCCGAACCCACCCGCGCCGCGGGCGCCCGAGCCGCCGAGTGCGAGGTCGCCGGGCAGGGACACCTCCAGCCGCCGGCCGCCGACCTCGACCACGACGGTCTGCCTCGGCACCGCACCGTCGTCAAGGCCGGACGCCTCACCGCCGGCGTACGGCGTGAGGTCGTTGTCGAACTCGGTCTCTATCCACCGGGTGTGTACGGCGAAGTCCTCGGCCGTGCCACCGCAGAACGCGGGGTCGCGGACGACCTTGCGGTGGAACGGCAGCACGGTGGCCATGCCGTCCACGGTGATCTCGGCAAGGGCGCGCCGTGACCGTTCCAGCGCCTCCTCGCGGGACGATCCGGTGACGATGAGCTTGGCCAGCAGGGAGTCGAACTGGCCGCCGATCACCGTGCCGGACTCGACACCGGCGTCCACCCGCACGCCAGGCCCGGCCGGTGCCACGAACCGGGTCACGGTGCCCGGCGCCGGCAGGAAGTTCCGGCCGGGGTCCTCACCGTTGATCCGGAACTCGATCGAGTGCCCGCGCGGCACCGGGTCGGCGTCGAAGCGCAGCTTCTCGCCGGCCGCGATCCGGAACTGCTCGCGCACCAGGTCGATGCCGGTGGTCTCCTCCGACACCGGATGCTCGACCTGCAACCGCGTGTTGACCTCGAGGAAGGAGATGGTGCCGTCCTGGCCGACCAGGAACTCCACGGTGCCGGCACCGGAGTAGCCGGCCTCCTGGCAGATCGCCCGTGCGGCCCCGTGGATGGTGCGGCGCTGCTCGTCGGACAGGAACGGCGCCGGGGCCTCCTCCACCAGCTTCTGGTGCCGCCGCTGCAGGGAGCAGTCGCGGGTGCCGACCACCACCACGTTGCCGTGCTGGTCGGCGAGCACCTGGGCCTCGACGTGCCGCGGCCGGTCGAGGTACCGCTCGACGAAGCACTCGCCGCGCCCGAACGCGGTGACCGCCTCGCGCACGGCGCTGTCGAACAGCTCGGGTATCTCCTCGAGGGTGCGGGCCACCTTCAGCCCGCGCCCACCACCACCGAACGCGGCCTTGATGGCCACCGGTAGGCCGTTCTCGCTGGCGAAGGCCACCACCTCGTCGGCCCCGGCCACCGGGTCCCTGGTGCCCGGCACCAGCGGTGCGCCGGCGCGGGTCGCGATGTGCCGCGCGGTGACCTTGTCGCCGAGGTCGCGGATGGCCTGCGGCGACGGCCCGACCCAGGTCAGCCCGGCGTCGATGACGGCCTGCGCGAAGCCGGCGTTCTCGGAGAGGAAGCCGTACCCGGGATGCACGGCGTCCGCCCCGGCCCGGCGCGCCACCTCGAGCAGCTTCGCGGCGTCGAGGTAGGACTCACCCGGCGTCGAGCCGCCGAGCGCGAACGCCTCGTCGGCCATCCGCACGAACGGCGCGTCCCGGTCCGGGTCGGCGTACACGGCGACGCTGGCCAGCCCGGCGTCGCGGCAGGCCCGCACCACCCGAACCGCGATCTCGCCCCGGTTGGCGATGAGGACCCTCCGCAGTGGCACGCCGGCACCTCCTCCTGCGCATGATGACCCGCCAGGCAGTGTAGGGCCGCCGGTGGCGACGCCACGGTGCGCGCGAGCGAGGTCACGGCATGATTGCCGCCCATGCGGCCACGCCGCGGATGGAACCGCCGGACCCCGGGTCGTGAGTGGTAATTGGTGCTATAGCACCAATTACCACTCACGACCTGTCCACAGGCTGGTGACGCTCACGCCGACGTCGGCCAGCAGCCGGCGGGTCAGCGGCAGGCTGATGCCGATCACGCTGGACGGGTCGCCGTCCACGCCGTCGACGAACCACCCGCCGAGGCCGTCCAGGGTGAACGCACCGGCCACCGACAGCGGCTCGCCGGTGCCGATGTAGGCGTCCAACTCGGCGGCGTCTGGTGTGCCGAAGCGGATGGTGGTGCTGGCCACCCCCTCGGCATTGCGCTGGTTCGCGCCATCCACCAGCCGCACGACGGCGTGCCCGGTGAGCAGCTCACCCATGCCACCGGACATCCGCTGCCACCTGCGGCGCGCCGTCTCGGCCGTGCCAGGCTTGCCGACCAGCTCGCCGCCGATCAGCAGCATGGAGTCGCAGCCGACCACCACGGCGTCCCCGTGGGTGGCCGCGATCCGGGCCGCGACGTCGGAGGCCTTGGCGGCGGCCAGTGCCACCACGACCTGGTCGGGGTTCGGGTTCGCCAGGCCGGCGATCACCGCGTCCTCGTCGACCCCCGACACCACGACGTGCGGCTCGACCCCGGCGGCGCGCAGCACCGCCCGCCTGGCCGATGACGCCGAGGCGAGCACGAACACCGTGGACACGGTCGGCACCCTATGCGGCGCTCACCCCTGCTCGCCCGTGCGGGTCGCCGCCCACAGCGCGGCCGCCAGGCAGCCAACCACGTTCGCCACCAGGTCCAACCCAGTGTTCTCGTACCCGCCGACCTTGCTCTCCGCCACCACCCGGCTGATCAGGAACTCGACCAGCTCGTTCACCGCGCCGAGCCCCGTGCCACCCAGCACCACCACCAGCACCGCGCCCCGCCCGGTGAACGCCACCCGCGCCCCACACCGCCAGCCCCACAGCACCCCGCGGCTGAACCGCACCCGCAGGTCGGCGAGGATCCCCAGCACGAACAGGACCGCCACGAACACCGCGTAGATCGGCGTCGACAGGTTGCCCGTCGCCACCCCGACCCCGAGAAGCACCAGGTAGTACCCCACCCCGAACGCCACCAGCGCCCGGTGCGCCCGCACCCACCCGATCACGCGAACGGGTTGCGCACGGTCAGCGACCCGAACTTCCGCCCGTCCTGCAGATCCTCGGACACCAGAAAGGTGGCACTGGCCCGCAGGGCCGCCTGCACGATCAGGGCATTCCAGAACGAGACCGAATGCTCCTCCTCCAGCCGACTAGCGGACATGATCATCTGTGCATCGGTCGGAATGACCCGCCACTGGACGTAGGACGCCAGCGCCCGGCGCGCCTCGGACCTGGGCATGGCCAGCTTGTAGATCTTGGTCGCATTGAAGTAGAACTCCTGCAGGACCTGCGTGCTCACGACTCCTGTTCGCGAGCTCCACAGCTGCCCGACGAGCTCCTTCGCGATCTTGCATCGCGGATCCGGCTTATCGTCGTGGGCGTAGAGCAGGACATTGGTGTCGACGAAGGTCATGGCCGGCGGAATGATCATCGGCCGTACCGGTTCAGGCGTTCGGCGTAGATGTCCTCCCGCCGCCACTTCCAGTCACCGCGGTCGATCGCCTGGTCGAGCAGTTCCAGCGCGGCCTTGCGTGCCCGCTCGTACGCCTCGTCCTCGGCGGCGAGCTGGGACAGGTATGCCGACACCAGACCGCTCACCGACGTGCCACGGCGTGCGGCGACAGCCTTGACGTCGTCGATGACGTCCTCGTCGAGCTGGATGGTGAGGTTGCGCTTCATGGACACAGTATTTCACGTGCAACCTATTACATCGAGCAATTAACGCGGCGCGGCGGCGGCGCGCCAGGCGCCGGGGCCGGGGTGTGGCGGGTGGCGCATCAGCGCGGACCGGTCGGCCCACGCCGAGCGCCGCGCCGCCGGCGGCGAGCCGGCGGCACCGCGTGCCGCGGCGGCCAGCAGCACCGTGGTGAGCGCCGCCAGCTCCGCGTCGCTCGGCGCACCCCGTACCACCCGAAGCAGCGGCCGCTCCCCGCTCACAGCGGGATGTTCCCGTGCTTCTTCGGCGGCAACGTCTGCCGCTTCTCGCGCAGCATCCACAGCGCTCGTGCCACGTACGAGCGGGTGTAGGACGGCGGGATCACCGAGTCCACGTAGCCACGCTCGGCGGCGACGTACGGGTTGGCCAGCGTGTCCTCGTACTCGGTCACCAGTTCCGCGCGGCGAGCGTCCGGGCTGTCGGCCGCGGCCAGCTCGCGCCGGTACAGGATGTTCACCGCGCCCTGCGCGCCGGTCACCGCGATCTGTGCCGTCGGCCATGCCAGGTTGACGTCCGCGCCGAGGTGCTTGGAGCCCATCACGACGTAGGCCCCGCCGAACGCCTTGCGGGTGATCACCGTGACCTTGGGCACGGTCGCCTCGGCGTAGGCGTAGATCAGCTTGGCGCCGCGGCGGATGATGCCGTTCCACTCCTGGTCGGTGCCGGGCAGGAACCCCGGCACGTCGACGAAGGTCAGCACCGGCACGTTGAACGCGTCGCAGGTCCGCACGAACCGCGCCGCCTTCTCCGCCGCGTCGATGTCGAGGCAGCCGGCGAGCTGTGTCGGCTGGTTGGCCACCACGCCGACGGACTGGCCGTTGATCCGCCCGAACCCGACGACGACGTTCGGCCCGAACAGCTCGTGCACCTCGAGGAACTCGCCGTCGTCCAGCACTCTCGTGATCACCTGGTGCATGTCGTACGGCTGGTTCGCCGAGTCCGGCACCACGCCGTCCAGCTCGAGGTCGGACTCGGTCAGCTCGTCGGCGACCGGCCCAACCGGCGCGGCGAGGGTTGTGCCGGCAGGGCCGAACGACGGCGGCTCCGACAGGTTGTTCGACGGCAGGTAGGACAGCAGCGCCCGCACGTAGCCGATCGCGTCCTCCTCGTCGGCCGCGAGGTAGTGCGCGTTGCCCGA
>Ga0210378_10002105_pt1 | contig 10210 bp, 10 predicted proteins | sample PLM1_60_b1redo_FD_155465 | JGI IMG/M metagenome (GOLD analysis project Ga0210378, IMG submission 155465) | Groundwater sediment microbial communities from an aquifer in East River, Colorado, USA - PLM1_60_b1 redo | ecosystem: Environmental > Terrestrial > Soil > Riparian zone | place: USA: East... | reverse complement strand
TCGGTTGCGGGGACGTGAATCAACCCGGCCGAAAGTTCCGAGAGGAGCGCTTCGAACCGCAGGCGCTCCTCCAGAACGAGCTTCGGCCACCTGGGTGTCACGCGCTGAAGCAGGCCTCTCAGTCGCATCTCAGTCGTCCCGGCGTCCCCGGCCGAGGATTCGGGTCAGATCCTCATAGCTGGCGGGCTTCGCGAGATGGGCGTCGAAGCCTGCCTCGGTCGATCGCCGACGGTCCTCCTCCAGGTCGTGGGCCGTCAGGGCGACGAGGAGGACCCGGCTCCCGAGCCCGGCGCGGATGCGCCGGCCGACCTCGTAGCCGTCGATGCCGGGAAGTCCGATGTCGATGAACGCGACCTCCGGGGCGGTCGCCAGCGCGAGCTCCACGCCCTCCGGCCCGTCGCGAGCCACCTCGACGCGGTGGCCGTCGAGCGTCAGGATCCTGCGCAGAGCCTCTCGTACGTTGTCGTTGTCCTCGACGAGGAGGATCTGCCGGGCCTCGATCGCGACTGGTCGACGATCGTCGGGCCCCGTGGGCCCGACCGGCGCGCCGACCGGCAGGCGGACGACGAACTCGCTCCCCCGGCCCGGCCCCTCGCTCTGGGCGATGATCGTTCCCCCGTGCAGCTCGATCACGGTGCGGGCCAGCGTGAGACCCACGCCGAGGCCCCCTTCGGAGCCGGCCCGGGACTGATCGGCCCGGACGAACAGGTCGAAGACCGGCCCCAACATCTCGGGCGCGATACCGATGCCGGTATCGCGCACGCGGAGCACGACCTCGGCGCCCTCGCGATATCCCGTCACCGAGATCTCACCGCCCCGCGGCGTGTACTTCGCCGCGTTGTCGAGCAAGGTGCCCACGACCTGCGTGATCCGCGTGGCGTCGGCCTCGAACCAGAGCGGCACCGCCGGCAGCGACATGGACTCGCCATGCCGCCGAGCGTCGATGAAGCCCCGCGTGGTCTCGAGCGCCGCGGCGACGATCATCTGCAGCGTGACCGTCTCCTTGTGCAGCTCGATCTTGCCGCGCATCAGGCGGGAGACGTCCAGCAGGTCGTCGAGCAGGCGCGCCAGATGCCTGACCTGCCGCTCCACGATCTGCCTCGCCCGCTCCACGATGGGATCGCGCTCGGCTTGGCCCCGGATCGTCTGCATGGTGGTCCGGATCGCCATGAGCGGGTTGCGCAGCTCGTGGGCCAGCATCGCCAGGAACTCGTTCTTGGCGCGGCTCTCCGCCTCGGCCGCTGCCCGGGCCGCCTCGTGCTCGCTCACGATCTGCGCGTCCTGCGCGTGAAGGCGGCAGGCGGTGAGATACGCGGCGGTCTGGCTGGCGACGACCGACATGAGCCGCAGATGATCGTCCGTGTAGGCGTCGGTCTCGTGATGGCTGACGAACAGCACGCCCAGCACCCGGTCGAGGCCGAGGAGGGGAACCGTGAGGTGCGAGGCGCAGGTCACGAGGTGGGCGACATCCGGTGGCAGCGAGTCGGCAGCCCGCCGCGGCTCGTCGGTGATGACGGTCAAGGAACGCGTCAGCACCCGGCGCAGGGCTTCCCGCTCCTCGGGAATATCGGGCTCGACCACGAGCCGCGCCGCGCCGGCCGCCGGCGCCTCAAAGAGCGCGCAGCCGTCGCTGGGCACGATGCGGCGGAGCAGCGCGAGCGCGCGCCGAAGCCGGGACTCGGTGTCGAGGGGCGAGTCGAAACCCTGTGCGATGTCATAGAGCGTGCGGGCAACCGATTGGAAGGGGTTCGTCAACCGCGGCTCTCCTTCCCCGACGAGCGACGCGCGACGGGACGTCCCGCTACGCGCGCTGGCTGAGGGATCCCTGTCAGCACGCCGCGGAGATCCTGGAACCGCGGTCCGACGTGCGCCCCGTTGCCGTCGATCCGGAAGCGGCGGAGCTCCGTGACGTGGCCGGTCCCGCGCGCCTTGAGCACTGACACGGCGCGCTCCAGACGCCCGTTCACCTCGACGTAGCGCAGCAAAATCAGGTTGTCGGCGGTGGAAGAGACGCCGTGGCCGGTCAGCTGGGCAGTGCCGAGCAGCTCCGCGACCTCCATGGTCATCAGCGGCGTGACACCGGCGGCCCGGAAATGCTTGGTCAGGGCGTAGACCAGCTCGCGGAACCGGCGCTGTGAGGGCACGCCGAGCGACATGCTGGTGAGGCTGTCGAGCACCGCGTGGCGCGCGCCGACCCTCCCGATCTGCCGCTGCGCTTCGTTGAGGAAGCGGTCGGTGGAGAGCTCGACCGGCGAGGTATAGCTGATGACGAGCCGGCCCTGAGCCTCCAGCGGGGCAAGGTTCCAGCCGAAGTTCTTCGCCACCGCCCGGATCTGCGCCGGCGTCTCCTCCAGTGTGAAAAGGATCCCCGGTTCCCCCCGGCGCGCACCCTCGAGGAGGAAGTGAAGGCCCACGAGCGTCTTGCCCGTCCCGGTGCCGCCCTCGACCATCGTCGCGCTCGTTCGCGGAAGACCACCACGCAGGAGCGCATCGAGTCCGGCGACGCCGGTGGCGACCCGATCCGCGAGATCGACCGGCGGCTCGCTGGTCATCTCCGGTGCCCGCACGCGCGGGTAGAACGTGAGCCCGTCGGCGCCCAACTCGAAGAAGTGACGCCCGGTGACGTAGTTCGCGCCCCGCAACTTCAAGATTTCGAGCTGCCGGGCCGTCGTCAGCTCCTGGCGCTCCATGGTGAGACGCATGATGCCGTCGGCAATGGCGAACTCCGGGGCGACGCTGATGTCCTCGGGCGTGTACTCGCCGACCAGCAGCGTCGTTGCCCCCCACGCCGCCATGGCGACGGAGAGGTCGTAGACGAACGCCCGGCCGCTCGCGGCGCTGGGCAGGAGGTCGTGGATGGCCTTGAAGCTGTCGATGGCCACGAGGACGGGTTCCTCGCTCTCGACGCGCTGGATCAGCTGCGCCAGCGCTCGCTCGACGCCGCCGCTGCGGAGGGTCGAGCCGAGATCGGCGAAGACGACGCGCTCCTCGATCAGGCGGGCGTCGAAGAACGAGAAGAGCTGCATGTAGCGGATGACCTTCAGCGCGGGCTCGGAGAGCGTGGTGAAGTAGAGGCACTTCTTCCCCAGCCGGGCGTGGTGGAAAAGCGCCTGGAGCGTGAAGACGGTCTTTCCCGACCCCGGCTCGCCGGCGACGATCGTCACCGACCCGGCGGGAATCCCACCGCCCAGAATCGCGTCCAGCGTGCCGGATCCTGTGCTCAGTCGCTCGAGGGTCGAAGCGCGATCCGTCATTTCGTGGCCTCGTCGCTGAAGTCGATCCCCTGCTCGCGAAAGGGAGCCAGACGCCCGAGCCGCCGGACCACAACCGGTCCGGTCAGCTCGACGAGGAGCACCCGCAGCTCGGCCGCCACGACGCGGAGCGCGCCGAGGGCCTTCTCGTTGCCGGGCTGCTTCCACGTCTCGGGGAGACGGTATTCGTAGTCCAGGCCGTTTCGGATCACGACGACCGGCTCGGACCACGAGGTTTGGGACGCGGCCTGCTTGATCGCGCGACGCAGGAGGGTGGCCGTGGCCGCGGTCCCCAACATGTCGGCGAGGGACCCCCAGAGGAGGTCGAATAACTCGGCCGCGGACGTCGCGTCCTGATCGCTACGGCTCACGCGACCGCCACAACCCCGACCAACGCATCCATCACCCCTGAATCTTCTCTGGAGCTCCGACAGTGCCGAAGTTTACCATCTCCAACCCCTCCCACTCTTCTCGGTCAACAGGGTCGGTCAAAAGGGCGGCAGGAGGGCGCCGGTCGGAATCAGGTGCGCCGGCAGGGCCCCCGTCCGATATGGCGACGATCACGCTAGCGCCTCGCGGGAGGGTTGCCTATCGGACCTTCGTCCAATACCGCGGCCGGCCCCCGTCCCGTAGAGTTTTCCTGAGCCTGATGCGTTGATGGCCTCGAGCGCGCCGTTGATCTCGATCGTGGACGACGATCTCTCGGTCCGTCGGGCACTCGGTCGCCTGGTCCAGTCGGCGGGCTACACTGTCGCGACGTTCGCGTCGGCCCGCGAGTTCCTCGACTCACCTGCGCTCTCCCGGGCCGCGTGCCTGGTCCTCGACATCTCCCTACAAGGCGACATCTCCCTGCAAGGAATGTCGGGCTTCGACCTCCAGGAGCGGCTGGCGGCGGACCACCCGTCGCTCCCGATCATCTTCATCACGGCCCTCGACCAGGCCGCGACGCGCGAGCGCTTCAGGCGTTCCGGAGTCGCGGCGCAGCTGCGCAAGCCGTTCGACGAGCACACGTTGCTCCTTGCGATCAGACGTGCCTTGGACCAAGATCCAATAGACGGGCTGGATGACGTGCACTAGTTCAACCGTAGTTGGATGGCAGCGGCGGCGAGCCACTTCACCTCGTGATCCACGCTCAAAGGAGTCGGCAATGAGGGTCGCGACCTGCATCATGGTTGCCTGCCTGGTGTTGACCGCCGGCTCCGTGTCGGCCGAGTGGTTCGCCGACGTCTACATCGGCCAGAGCTTCACCGAGAAAAATGACGTGACCGTGCACAGCTCGGCCGGGCGCGGCATCTTCCGGGACGTCGAGTTCGATCGGTCGCTGGCCTACGGCGGACGCTTCGGCCGCTACTTCGACCGCGCGCCGTTTCTCGGCCTCGGTGTGGACGTCTTCAACTTCTCGCCGCGTATCGGGCCGCAACGTGTCCACGTCGACGGCTGTGTTCCCTCCGGTGGTTGCAATGGCGGCCAGGGCGGCACCAACAAGCTCGACGTGGACGCGTTGGCGATCTCGCTCGACCTCATCCTACGATTGCCGCTCCTGAAGACGGAGACGGCGCCGTGGGGATCGGTCCAGCCGTATATCACGGCCGGCCTGCCGCTGTTCAAGACCACCGTCACGCCGCGGACCACGGCACAGTTCCGCAACCACGACGAGGACACCGACTACTCGTTCGGCTACAAGCTCGGCGGCGGAATCGCGCTCCATGTCGCCCAGAATCTCATGCTCTTCGCCGAGTATCGCCTCACGCACGTTCACGCCTCGGTGGAGTTGCGAGACGCCGCCACCCTCCACCACGCCCCGCTCCGCATGGACCTCGATACCCACTCCGTGCTCGTGGGCCTGTCCGCGCGCTGGTAGGCGGCGACGGGGCTCCGTAGCGACACACCACGGCTTCATCGCGAAGAATGGTTGGATCGCGCGCGTTACGGCGCTTCGGCGTTCCGGCGCCATTTGATGGCGGACCATTGCAGGCGCGGCGGGGCGATGAGGGCGTCGTCGAAGGCCGGGAACTGCGGCTTGTCGTGCTCCGCCTTGAGCGCGGCCTGCACCACCAGGTACTGATCAATCCTTTCCTCGATCGCGCGAGGGAACTGCGGCACTGGTCCCACGAGCTGCTGCCGGTAGACGCGGAGCATGATCTCGCGGAAGATCGGCAGCGCCGTGCGCCCGCCGGTCTCCCCGTCCCCTAGGGTGCGGTTGTCGTCGAATCCGATCCGGACCGCCACCGTGACCCCCGGCGGCCCATACGTGGACCCCACGAACAGCGCATCACGAAAGTCGCTCGTCGTTCCGGTCTTGCCCATCACCGGGATGGGAAAGTCGCGGCCGTCGAGGGCGTGGGCGGTGCCTTCGGGGAGGCGGACCACGCCGCGCAGCCCCTCCTGGATCAGGCTCAGATGAGTGGAGCCCACCTCCAGCGCGGACGGGAACGCCTCGTAGAGCACCCCGCCGGAGGCGTCGGTCACGCGATCGATGATGTAGGGCTCCGCCAGGATCCCGGAGGCCATGGCTCGATAGGCACCCGCCAGCTCCAGCAGCCGCACCTCCGAGGCTCCCAGCGCGGTGGTCATGTAGGGTTGCAGCGGGGTGCGAATCCCCAATTCCTGGGAGGTCGTGATCACCCCGTCCACGCCGATCTCGCGGGTGATCCACACAGCCACCGCGTTGCGGGATTCGGCCAGCGCTTGACGCATCGGGATCGGTCCCTTGAACTGGTTGTCGTAGTTGGTGATCCACTTCACCGGGCGATTAGCCCCCATGGGCACACTGATGGGCTCGTCGGGCACCGTGGTGTCGAGGTCCAGGTCCTGGCGGAACGCGGCCAAGTACACCAGCGGCTTCCACGCCGAGCCCGACTGCCGCAGCGAGCCCGTGGCGCGGTTCAGGTCGGAGTAGCGCGTGTGGCGGTCCTTGTAGATCTGCCGCCCCCCCGCCTCGGCCAGGATCGCCGCGTCCGCGTTGCGCAGTACCACCACCGAGCCCTGGATCAACCCTTTCGCCTCGGGGTGACGCGCCTCGTAGAGGGCAAGGCCATTCTCCAGGGCTTCGTTCACGATGGTCTGCACACGCTCGTCCACGGTGGAGCGGACCGAGATCCGCCCCTTGAAGAGGTCCTCGACTCCGAAGCGGCCCGTGCCGCGCTGCTTGAGCTCGTCGAATACGGTGTCGATCGCGGCGGGGGCGTGGGTTTTGACCGGGCTGCCAGTGGCCACGCGGAGCGGATCTGCCCGGAGGCGCTTCGCGAGGTCCTCGGCGATGTAGCCGTTGCGCGCCATCAAGGCCAGGATCTCGTTGCGGCGGCGCAGGGGTCGCGGGTCCCCAGGCGCTGGGGCGTAGGCCCGGGGCGACTTGGTAATCCCTGCCAGCAACGCTGCTTTTCCGGCGTCCTCCGCCGTGTAGCTCGACAGAGGCATACCGAAGTAGTACTCGGAGCCGGCGGCGAAGCCGTAGCGGCCGTTGCCCAGGTAGTTAAAGCTGGCGGAGCGGGCGAAAATCTCGCGCTTGGCCTGCTCCTGAGATCCGTAGCGCCGGCGCATCTCCTCCTCGAGCCAGAGCGCCAGGCGCACCTCCTCCAGTTTCCGGAGGAGCTTGTTCGTGGTCGGAACCCCGAGAACCGCGGAGAGCATCCGCGAGGTCAGGTTATCTCGGAAGAGGGCGGAGCCGTTCTCTCGGCTCGACCGGTCCCGGAGAAAATAACCGCGGACGAGCTGCTGCGTGAGCGTCGAACCACCCTGGGGGAAATGCAGCCGGAACTTGACGCCACCCTTCCACCACGCGGCCACGGAGTGCACCGCCGTCTTGTAGACGACCCGCGGGAGCGCCCGGTACTCCACGCCGGAGTGCGAGAAGAAGTTTTTGTCCTCGGCCGCCAGGATGGCGTGGCGGAGAACGGGAGGCACATCGTCGTAGGAGACGACCCGGCGGTACTCCCGTGCCAGCTCGATCAGCACCTTGCCCTGGGCGTCGTAGACTTGGCCGGTCGTGGGGAGCTCGAACCGGAGGAAGGGCTCGACGTCGGGGAGACGGCCCCGGTCGAAGTAGATGTGGTGGACGAGCCACACCGCCGGGAACAGAAGCAGCAGCGTCAGGAGCGGCGCGGCGAGGCACACGCCCCTTCTCCGCCTCATTGCCTGGACTATCGTGAGCACTTTGAACGTTTGACCCTGGCGTGAATCTAGTCGTTGGCATGCGCCCCTGCCTATTGGACCTTGGTCTACGGCGCTCCTGGGGCCGCGGCGCACGTCCGCTATTTCACGGCCCCCGCGTGGATGCCTAGTAGACCAAGGTCCAATAGCCGGGCCAGTCGACGTCGATTAAAGTTCAGGAGGTGACGAAACAAGTGAAACGTCTCGGGCTGGTCATCGTATTCGTATTCTTCCTTTCGCTGCTCGCATCCGGATTCGCCGTCGCCGCCGACGACTCGAAGGTAAAGAACGCGACGAATCAGGTCGAAAGCGGCGCGAAGAAGATCCCCGACGGCAAGGTCGGGGAAGGCGTCGAAGAGACGGCCAAAGGCATCGGCAAGACCGTTTCCGAAGGCGCGAAGTACAGCGGCGAAAAACTGAAGGAGGCGGGTAAGGCCGCGGAGCCGACGGCGAAGACCGCGTGGGGCAACGCGCGCGACAGTGCCGTCGGGTTCGGACACACCGTCAAGGGATTCTTTACGAATCTCTTCTCGAACTGACGGCCGTCCGGCTAAGCGAGAGCGACTACCTTGCCTTATGCGAGGACGGGAAGCGCTACCGCGTGTTCACGAACGCCAAGGGCCGAGTCGTCGTAGAGAAGCAGTAACCCCAGTCTCTTGCAGTTATGTCTCTTGCGCGCGTTTGCTGCGGTCCATACCCTGCGCGTCGCGCGCTTCGGCCGTCAACGGCACCGCCAGCTTGTCGGGGACGACGACCGCGCCGAAGCGCCTCGAGTAGACCTTGGTGAACTCCGCGCCGAAGAACACGACCTGCGCCGAGTAGTAGATCCAGAGCAGAATGACGACAAGGGAACCGGCGGCGCCGTACACCGACGCCACCGTGCTGCGACCCAGATAGAGCCCGATCAACGACTTGCCGATCGTGAACAGGAGCGCCGTCACGGCGGCGCCGACCCACACGTTCCGCCACGTGATCCTCACGTCCGGCAGGAGCTTGTAGATCACGGCGAACATGAGGGTGATGGTGACGAGCGACAGGAGCGCGTTGGCCGTTTCCATCACCACCACCGGTAGCGGCGATAGTTGGGCGAAGAACTTTCCGACCGCCGCCAGCCAGGCACTGGCGGCGAGGGAGACGAGCAGCAGGAACCCGATGCCGATGACCATCGTGAACGACCAGAAACGCTCCTTGATGGCGCCGATCACGCCTCGCCCAGGCCTGGTCGTCACGCCCCAGATGGTGTTCAGCGCGTCCTGCAGCTCCCCGAAGACGCCCCAGAGCCCAAACAGGAGCGTGAGGGCGCCAAGGCCGGTGGCGACGAGGCTGCCGCCGGCGCTGCGGGCACTCTCGATCGCTGCCTGAATCGCTTGGGCCCCGGCGAAGCCGATGAGGTCCTGTACCTCGTTGATGATCTGGCCCTGCGCCGCCTCCTTCCCGAGCAGGAGCGCGGCGAGGGCGATGATGACGATCAGCCCCGGCGCCAGCGCGAAGACGGTGTAGAACGCAAGCGCCGCCCCCAGCCTCGGCGCCCGGTCCTCGTACCACTCGAAGACCGTCTCGCCGAGCAGCGACCAGACGACGCGCGGCGTGAGACGGGGCGGCGGAGATCGGTCGATGCCCGACCAGAGTCGGTGCGCCATCAGAAGGGCACGGACACGCCGTTCCGCAGGGCGGCGCCGAAGGCGAACAGGACGCCGGCGATCAACTGATAGAAGCCGACGGGGTCGTCGGTGGCGTAACGCGGGGCGAGCGTGGCGAAGATCGCCGGTCCCGACCTCACGGCCGGGCGGTCGCGAAGGTATTGCACTGGCGCACGTCGCCGGAGTCGAGCCCGGCGCGGAACCAGCGCACGCGCTGGGCCGAGGAGCCGTGGGTGAAGGACTCAGGCGAAACGTGGCCGCGCGACTGCCGCTGGATGCGGTCGTCGCCGATGGCGGCCGCGGCCGCGAGCCCGGACTCGACGTCGCCCGGCTCGAGCAGGTTCCGCCGCCGGGCGAAGTGGCCCCAGACGCCAGCGAAGCAGTCGGCCTGGAGCTCGAGCTGCACGGAGACCGGGTTGCTCGGCGCCGCGCCCGCGCCGGCGCGCTGCTGCGCCACCTTCTTCGTGATCCCCATCTGGTTCTGAACGTGGTGGCCAATCTCGTGCGCGATCACGTAGGCGCGCGCGAACTCGCCCGGCGCCCCGAACCGTTTCGCGAGGTCCTCGAAGAAGGAGCGGTCGAGATAGACGCGGCTGTCCGCCGAACAGTAGAAGGGTCCGACGGCCGAGTTGGCGAGCCCACAGGCAGATTCCACCGCGCCCCGGAACAGCACGAGCCGTGGTGGGCGGTACTCGCCACCCATCTGCCCGAAGAGCGTGCTCCAGGTGTCCTCGGTGTCACCCAGGATGCGGACGACGAACTGCTTGGTCTCGTCGCGGGCGTCCTGTCCAGACGGAGCTGGAGGCGGCAGGTTCTGGGTGGGCGCCGAGGGCGCGCCGCCGCCCTGGATCGACTCCAGCACATCCAGGGGATTGAGCCCGAGGAGAAAGCTGATGGCCACGACGGCGATGAGGCCTACGCCGCCGAGCTTGACTCCCCCGCCGAGCCCGCGGCCCGGCGGCCCAGCACCCTCGCGGTCCTCGAGGTTGTCGCTTCCCCGCATGTCACGCCAGCGCAATGTGATCCTCCTGTTCGAGGGAGCCTACGGCACGTAGAGCCGGCGGGCGGGACCAGGACCCGCCGGAGTCAACCCCGATGGCCTTTAGAACTCGGGCTGGAGGAACCAGTTCGGGGAAGGGTGGGCGCTGGGCATCGAGGGGCGGGCGGCGA
>Ga0210378_10002103_pt1 | contig 10211 bp, 7 predicted proteins | sample PLM1_60_b1redo_FD_155465 | JGI IMG/M metagenome (GOLD analysis project Ga0210378, IMG submission 155465) | Groundwater sediment microbial communities from an aquifer in East River, Colorado, USA - PLM1_60_b1 redo | ecosystem: Environmental > Terrestrial > Soil > Riparian zone | place: USA: East... | reverse complement strand
CGCCGCCCGGGCCGCCGGCCTGGCCGTCCGCGGGGTGATGGGGTACGAGGGGCACCTGATGCTGCTCGCGGACGAGGCCGAGCGGGCCCGGCTGACCGCCGAGTGCATGGACCGGTTGCGGCGGGCCCACGCCGACGTCGGCGGCGAGATCGTCTCGGCCGGGGGCACCGGCACGTACGCGGTGAACCAGGCGGCGACCGAGATCCAGGCGGGCTCGTACGCGCTGATGGACACCGCGTACGGCGCGCTCGGCCTGCCCTTCCGGCCGGCGCTGACCGCGCTGGCGACGGTCATCTCGGCCGCGCCGCCGTCGGCCGAGATCCGGCCGCCCTGGGTGGTCGCCGACGTGGGCCTGAAGTCGCTCGGCATGGACCACGGCAACCCGGTGATCCCGAGCGCGACCGTGTGGTACTGCTCCGACGAGCACACGACGTTCGCCCCGGACGTGCCGCGCTCGGTCCGCGTCGGCGACCGCGTCCGGGTGCTGCCGGCGCACGTGGACCCGACCGTCGCCCTGCACGAGCGGCTGCACCTCGTCGACGGGGAGGAGGTGGTCGAGACCTGGCCGGTGGATCTGCGCGGCTGGTGAGCGGCAGCCCCTTCCGCCGCGGCGCGCCCCGGTTAGGCTGGCGCGCCTGAGCAGTGCCGCTCGCGAGGAGGAGTCCCATGACGCTCGACCGCCCGGCCCCCCCGTTCCCGTACGACCTGCTCCCGACGGTCCCGTCCTTCACCGTGACCAGCGACGACGTGACCGACGGCCAGCCCGCGCAGGCCCGGCACGCGCACGGCTCCGTCGCCGGGGAGAACGTCTCGCCGCACCTGCGCTGGGCCGGCGCCCCGCCGGACACCCGCAGCTACGTGGTCAACTGCTTCGACCCGGACGCGCCGACCCCGTCCGGCTTCTGGCACTGGACGGTGGTCGACATCCCCGCCTCGGTGACCGAGTTGCCGACCGGCGCCGGCGCGGACGACAGCCGGCTGCCCGAGGGTGCCTTCCACGTGCGCAGCGACTTCGGCGCCCGCCGCTACGACGGCTCGGCGCCGCCGCCGGGCGACCGGCCGCACCGGTACGTCTTCGCGGTGCACGCGGTGGACCAGGACAAGCTCGGCGTGGACCGGGACGCGAGCCCGGCCGTGGTCGCGTTCAACCTCGCCTTCCACACGCTGGCCCGCGCGGTGGTCACGCCGACCTACCGGCACGAGGGGTGACCGCGTCGAGCACGTCCTCGGTCACCTGCCGGCGCAGCGCCCGGTCGGTCACCGGTCGGCCGTCCGGCCCGACGACGTAGAAGGCGTCCACCACCGCGCCGCCCAGGGTGCTGACCCGGGCGCCGCGGACGTCCAGCCCACAGCGCTCCAGCGCGGCCGTCACCCGGTGCAGCAGGCCGGCGGAGTCGGCGGCGCGCAGCTCCAGCACGGTGGCGTCGGTGGCGGCGCCGTCGAACCAGAGCACCCGGGCCGGCGGCACGTCCCCGATGCCGTGCCCGTACGCCCGCTCGGTCGCGGCCAGCCTGTCCCCGAGCGGCAGCGAGCCGGCCAGCGCGCGGGCGACGTCCGCGCGCAGCAGCGCCGGCTCGGGGCCGCGGCCGAAGCGGGGCGAGACGGTGAAGACGTCCACCGCCGTACGGCCCACCGTGGTCACGGTGGCGGCGCGCACGTCGAGCTGGTGCAGCGCCAGCACGCCGGTGGTGCGGCTGAGCAGGCCGGGCGAGTCGGGGGCGGCCACGGTCAGGGTCTCGCCGTCCACCCGCACCGCGACCCCGCCGCCGTTCGCTCCCGCCTCGGCGAGGTCGCGCTGGGCGGCGGTCAGCAGCGGCGGCGCCGGCGGCGGCGCGCCGGACATCGCGTCCCCGGCGCGGGCGACCAGCTCGGCGACCAGGCCTGCCTTCCACTCGGTCCACGCCGCCGGCCCGGTGGCCAGACCGTCCGCAATGGACAGTGCGTGCAGCAGCTCGAGCAGGTCGACGGAGCCGGCGACGGCGTCCACCACGGTCCGTACGGTCATCGGGTCGTCGAGGTCGCGGCGGGTCGCGGTGTCCGGCAGCAGCAGGTGGTGGCGGACCATCGCGACGACGGTGGCAGCGTCCCCGTAGGACAGTCCCAGCCGCGGGCCGAGCTCGCGGACGACGGCCACCCCGGCGTCGGTGTGGTCGCCCGGCCAGCCCTTGCCGATGTCGTGCAGCAGGGCGCCGAGCAGCAGCAGGTCCGGCCGGGAGACCGTCCGGGTCAGCGCCGCGGCCTCCGCGGCCGCCTCGGACAGGTGCCGGTCGACGGTGAAGCGGTGCACCGGGTTGCGCTGCGGCTTCGACCGGACCCGAGCCCACTCCGGCAGCAGCCGGACCAGCAGGCCGGCCTGGTCGAACGCCTCCAGCACCGGCACCGCGGCGTGCCCGGTGCCGAGCAGGTCGACGAAGGCGTCCCGGGCGGCCGGCGGCCACGGCGCCGGCAGCGGCGCCGACTCGGTCGCCAGCCGGTCCAGCGCGTGCGGCGCCAGCGGCAGGCCGGCGCGCGCCGCGGCGGTGGCGGCACGCAGCACCAGCGCGGGGTCGGCCCACGGGTCGGCGTCCCGGGCGAGCACCACCTCGCCGCCCTGCTCGACCACCCCGTCGGCGAGCGGGCGCCGCTGGCCGCCGGGCGTCCGCCGGGACAGCGACCAGCTCCGCTTGCGTGCGGCCAGCTCGGCCTCCACCCGCCGCCAGGCCGAGTCGGCCGCGAAGGCCACCGACCGGCCGGCCTCGCTGACGGCACGCAGCAGGTCGTCGGCGTCGCCGTACCCGAGCGCGGACCTCACCCCGTCCTGCTCCTGCTGCACCAGCCGGTCCAGCGGCCGGCCGGCCCGCCGCTGCAGCTCGCCGCGGACGTCGAGCAGCACGTCCCGGGCCGCGGTCACCGCCGGGCCGGGTGGGTCGACCAGCTGGGCCGCCGCCAGCGCCCGCAGCGCGTGCACGTCCCGCAGCCCCCCGCGGCTCTCCTTGAGGTCCGGCTCCAGCAGGAACGCCAGCTCCCCGCCGGACTCCCAGCGGGCCAGCGTCGTCTCCCGCAGCTCCGGCAGCCGCTTGCCCGCGTCCGCCCGCCAGGCCGCGTACGCCGACTCGCGCAGCAGTCCGGACAGCGCCGGATCGCCGGCCAGGTGGCGCAGGTCGAGCAGGCCGAGCGCGGCTTTGAGGTCGCCGCGGCCCACGGAGACCGCCTCGGCGACCGTGCGGACCGAGTGGTCCAGGCCGACCCGGGTGTCCCAGACCGGGTACCAGACCGTGTCCGCGATCTCGGCGACGTCGCGCCTGGCTGCCCCCTGGGACTTGTGCAGCAGGACCAGGTCGAGGTCGGAGTACGGCGCCGGCTCGCGGCGGCCGAGGCCGCCGACCGCGACGAGCGCGACCCCGTCCACCCCGGCCAGCAGTCCGGCCAGCCAGGAGTCGTACAGCTCCACCAACGCCGCGCGCAGGTCCGCTCCGGTCAGCTCGGTCCGGCCCAGCAGCGCCGCCCGCGCCTCCCGCAGTCCAGCGGCCGACGGCCCGCGGGCCGGTGGGGAGGGGAACCCACCGGACCGCGGGCCGCGATGTCCACCCTGCCGGGCCGACCGCACCGGGTCAGGCCTCAGAGGGCGTCCGCGCCGCGCTCCCCGGTGCGGACCCGGACCACCGCGTCGACCGGGGTGACCCAGACCTTGCCGTCGCCGATCTTCCCGGTGCGGGCGGCCTCGACGATGGTGTCCACGACCTTGTCCGCGTCGAGGTCGTCGACGAGCACCTCGATCCGGACCTTGGGCACCAGGTCCACCGTGTACTCCGCGCCCCGGTAGACCTCGGTGTGGCCCTTCTGCCGGCCGTAGCCGCGCACCTCGCTGACGGTCAGGCCGAGCACGCCGAGCGTCTCCAGTGCCGCCTTGACGTCGTCGAGCTTGAAGGGCTTGACGATGCCGGTCACCAGCTTCACGCCGACACCTCCTGCTTCGCGGTGCTTGCGCTGGTCGGAGCCGGAGCGTACGACCCGCCGCCGCCGGCCGAGCTGAGCTCGTACGCGCTCTCCCCGTGCACGGCCAGGTCGAGGCCCTCGTCCTCCACCTCGGGCCTGACCCGGTTCTTGATCACCAGGTTGACCAGGAAGCCGATCAGGAAGGTGACCGCGAAGGAGTACCCCATGACCGCCAGCACCACCAGCGCCTGCTTGCCCAGCAGCGACCCGCCGCCGCCGTAGAAGAGGCCGTCGGCGCCGAGCGTGTTGACGTCCGTGGTCGCGAACAGGCCGACGCACAGCGAGCCGATGATGCCACCGACCAGGTGCACGGCGACGACGTCGAGCGAGTCGTCGAAGCCGAGCCGGGTCTTCAGCGACACCGCAAGCGCGCACACGCCGCCGGCGACCAGGCCGACCGCGATCGAGCCGAGCGGGCTGACGAAGCCCGCGCACGGGGTGATCGCGACCAGGCCGGCCACCGCCCCGGACGCCGCGCCCACCGCGGTCGCCTTGCCGTAGCGCAGCCGCTCCACGCCGATCCACGCCAGCAGGGCTGCGCAGGTGGCGGTGTTGGTGTTGAGGAAGGCGAAGCCGGCGAGCTGGTTGGCGCCGAGCGCGGAGCCGGCGTTGAAGCCGAACCAGCCGAACCACAGCAGCCCCGCGCCGAGCATCACGAACGGCACGTTGTGCGGGCGCATGTGCTCCTTCGGCCAGCCGCGCCGGCGACCGAGCAGGATCGCCACCGCCAGCGCCGCGGCGCCGGCGTTGATGTGCACGACCGTGCCGCCGGCGAAGTCCAGCGCCCCGCGCTGGAACGCCCAGCCCTCCGGCGAGAACACCCAGTGCGCGACCGGCGAGTAGACGAGGATCGACCACAGCACCGCGAACGGCACGAAGGCGCCGAACTTCCAGCGGTCCGCCGCCGCCCCGGTGATCAACGCGACCGTGATGACCGCGAACATCAGCTGGAAGGCGACGAACACCGTCGGCGGGATGATCTGGGCGAAGTCGTCGACGTAGCCGGGGATCGCCTGTCCCATGTTCTGCAGGCCGGCGAAGTCGAGGTTGCCGACCAGCCTGTTGCCGCCCCCGAACGCGAGGGTGAAGCCGACGGCCACCCACACGATGCCGACGACGGCGATCGCCACGAAGTTCTGCATGAGCATGCCGAGGACGTTCTTGGAGCGGACCAGTCCGCCGTAGAAGAACGCCAGGCCGGGTGTCATGAGCAGCACCAGCGCTGCGCTGGCCAGGACCCAGGCGGTCGCGCCGGTGTCCACCGTCTCGAAATCGAACGGCACTCTGCTCCTCCTCTCCACTCACGGGGGTTGAAGGTCACCGTGGCAGCGTGCTGTTTCCCGCGCAGGTCTCTTCTGTTTCGAGGCGGTGAACTCGCGGGCAGCCCGGAGACGGCCGTGTTTCGCGGCAGCATCTGCCCGCCGCATGGCAGCGCCCGCCCTCGTCCGTACGGCGCAGGCGCCGCCGCGGTCAGCGCGGCAACGCTCCCGCCCCACCTCCGGTCGTCCAGGCCGCGGGTGGCTGCCGGGCGACCCCGCTGGGTCTCGCCGTCGGGTCGCGGTCGGCTAGACGGTCTCGCCGAGCATCGCGTCGACGAAGGCCTCCGGCTGGAACGGGGCGAGGTCGTCCCGGCCCTCGCCGATCCCGACCAGCTTCACCGGCACGCCGAGCTCACGCTGCACCGAGACGACGATGCCACCCTTGGCGGTGCCGTCCAGCTTGGTCAGCACGATGCCCGTCACGTCCACGGCCTCGGTGAAGACCCGCGCCTGGACCACGCCGTTCTGCCCCGTCGTCGCGTCCAGGACCAGCAGCGTCTCGTCCACCGGGCCCTGCTTCTCCACCACCCGCTTGACCTTGCCGAGCTCGTCCATCAGCCCGGTCTTGGTGTGCAGCCGGCCGGCGGTGTCGATGATCACCGTGTCCACGCCGAGCTCGTCGTCCCGCTCGGTGCCCTGCTTGACCGCCTCGAATGCGACCGACGCCGGATCCGCGCCCTCGGGCCCGCGGACCACCCGGGCGCCGACCCGGGACGCCCAGGTCTCCAGCTGGTCGGCGGCGGCGGCGCGGAAGGTGTCGGCGGCGCCGAGCAGCACGGTGCGGCCGTCGGCGACCAGCAGCCGGGCGAGCTTGCCGGCGGTGGTGGTCTTGCCGGTGCCGTTGACCCCGACCAGCAGCAGCACGGCCGGGCGGCCGTCGGCGTGCGGGATGGTGTGCAGGGTGCGGTCCATGTCCGGCTGCAGCGCGGCGACCAGCTCGTCGGCGAGCAGCGCACGCAGCTCCCCCTCGGAACCGGTGCCGAGCACCCTGGTCCGGGTCCGCAGCCGGTCGACGATCTCCTGGGTGGCGGCGACGCCGACGTCCGCGCCGAGCAGCAGGTCCTCGACCTCCTCCCAGGCATCCTCGTCCAGACGCTCGCGGGAGAGCAGGCCGAGCAGGCCCCGGCCGAGCGGGGACTGCGAGCGGGCGAGCCGCTCCCGCAGCCGGGCCAGCCGGCCGGCCCTCGAGTCGGGCAGCTCGAGCGCGGGGACCTCGACCTCCGGCGCCGGCAGCGTCGCCGTCCCGGTCGGCCGGGCCGGCGCGGTCTCCTCCGCCGCGATGGGCGGCAGCGTGTCCGCCGGCGGCAGGGTGCGGGTGCCGCCGCGCCGCCGCGGCACCACGAAGGCGACGAGCGCGACCAGCAGGACGACGAGGATCGCGGCCCCGACGATCAGGAACTCGAGCATCCGCCGATTGTCCCAGCCTCGTCAGGCGTGGATGACGGCGGCGGGCAGCCGGGGCGACGGGATCCGGTCGTCGGTGGTCACCAGCGGGCAGTCCAGCTCGACCGCGAGCGCGACGTAGAGCGCGTCGTACGCGTTGAGGTGGTCCCGCAGGGACCAGGCGCGCTCGAGCAGCGGCAGCAGCGCGAAGCGCTGGATCGGGGCGGAGCGCAGGTCGTCGACGGCCTGCGCGGCGCGGGCGGCGGTGATCGTGCGGTTGCGCTCGAGCCCGCGCAGCGCGGACAGGATCTCGGCGTCGATCACGACCGGGGCGACGAGCCGGCGGTCGTCGACGGCGGCCTGCACGGATCCGGCGCGCAGTGTGCGCAGCAGCAGCTCGACGAGGGCGCCGGCGTCAATGACGCAGTACACGCCGGGCCCGGGAGTCGCGGACGCCCCGCGACTCGTCCAGCGCCCCCGTGACGTCCGCCCCGCGGACCGGCTCCCGGTCCGCCAGCCCGCTCAGCCACTCCCGCGTCGACTGGCGGCCGGCGTCGCGCTCGAGCAGGCGCAGCACGTACGTCGACAGGGTCACCCGTTCCTCCGCTGCTCGCCGCCGCAACCGTTCGTGCAGGTCCGGCGGAACATCGCGCACCTGGATGGCCGGCACAGGAGCCGACGCTAGCATGCCCGCGACATGCCGTGGTTTCGGTCGCGTGACATCCCGGCGAGCCTCGCGCTCAGGCCGTCTCGCGCATGCGCTGGCTGATCACGGTGGTGATCCCGTCGCCGCGCATGCTCGTGCCATAGAGCGAGTCGGCGATCTCCATGGTGCGCTTCTGGTGGGTGATGACGATCAGCTGACTGGTCGAGCGCAGCTCCTCGACCAGCGCCAGCAGCCGACCGAGGTTGACGTCGTCGAGCGCTGCCTCGACCTCGTCGAGCACGTAGAACGGCGACGGCCGGGCCCGGAAGATCGCCACCAGCAGCGCGACGGCGGTCAGCGACCGCTCCCCGCCGGACAGCAGCGACAGCCGCTTGATCTTCTTGCCCGGCGGCCGCGCCTCGACCTCGACGCCGGTCGCCAGCAGGTCGTCCGGCTCGGTGAGGACCAGCTTCCCCTCCCCGCCCGGGAAGAGCGCCCGGAAGACGATCTCGAACTCCCGCGCGGTGTCCTGGAACGCCGAGGCGAAGACGTCGTGGATCCGCTCGTCCACCTCGCGGATCACGGTCAGCAGGTCGCGCCGGGTCGCCTTCAGGTCCTCCAGCTGGGTGGACAGGAAGGCGTGCCGCTCCTCCAGCGCCGCGAACTCCTCCAGCGCCAGCGGGTTGACCCTGCCCAGCAGGGCCAGGTCGCGCTCGGCGCGGGCGGCCCGCTTCTCCTGCGCCGCCCGCTCGTACGGCGCCGGCTCCGGCACCGGGGTGCCCTCGGCTTCCGCCCTGGCCACCTCGGCCGCCGCCGGCGGCACCGGCAGCCCCGGGCCGTACTCCGCGACCAGCGCGTCGACGTCGACGCCGTACTGCTCGACGGCCACGCCCTCCAGCTGCTCGATCCGCAGCCGCTGCTCGGCCCGGGCCACCTCGTCGCGGTGCACCACGTCGGTGAGCCGGTCCAGCTCGCCGGACAGCTCCCGGCTGGACGACCGCAGCGCGAGCAGCTCGCCCTCGCGCACCACCCGGGCCTGCTGGGCGGAGTCCCGCTCGGTCGCCGCCACCTGGAGCGAGGCGGCGATCCGGACCAGGGCGACCTCGGCCGCCCCGGCGACCGCGCCGGCCACCACCGCGCCCCGCGCCCGGGCCCGCCGCCGCTCCTCCTGCCGCGCCCGCGCCGCCCGCTCGGTCGAGGCCGCCCGCAGCAGCGAGTCGGCCCGGCCGGCCAGGGCCCGGACCCGCTCCTCGCCGGTCCGGACCGCGAGCCGCGCCTCCATCTCGGCCTGCCGCGCCGCCGCCCCCTCGACCTGCAGCGCGTCCCGCTCCCGGGTGGACGGCTCATCGTCGACCGGCATCGCCTCCGCCCCGGCGAGCCGCTCCTCCAGGGCGGCGAGGCCGGCCTGGTCGCGCTCCCGGGCCTCGGCCGCCGCCGCGCGGGCGGTGTCCAGCCGGTCGGCCTCCGCGCCGGCCGAGCGGGTGCCGGCGCCGAGCCGGCCGAGCTGCTCGGCGACCGCGTTGAGCTTGGCGTCGGACTCGTTCAGCGCGGACAGCGCCCGCTCGACGCCGGCCTTGCCCCGCTCGGCGGCGGCCCGCGCCGCGGCGAGCTCGCCGGCCGCCCGGTCGCGGCGCGCCTCCGCCTCGGCGAGCCGCTGGTCGGCCTCGTCCACCGCCGCCTGCACCTCGATCACGCTGGGCGCGCTGGCCGAGCCGCCGACCGCCCAGTCCGCGCCGAGCAGGTCGCCCTCGCCGGTCACCGCGCGTACCGCCGGCTCCGCGGCCACCAGCCGGCGGGCGGCGTCCAGGTCGGCCACCACGGCCACCCGCTCCAGCGCCCGCGCCAGCGCCGGCCGTAACGCCTCCGGCGCCTCGACGAGATCCAGCGCCCACCGCGCGCCCGGCGGCAGCGCCGGCCACCCCGCCCGGTCGGCCAGGCCCGCACCGACCGGGCCGGCCCTGCCGCCGGCGCCGTCCGAGCCGGCAGCCCCGCCGGGACCGTCCGGAGTGGACGGTCGGGCCGGGGGGCCGAAGGGACTGTCCGGTGTGGACGGTCCAGCCACCGGCCCGCCCGGGGTGCGGGGGCGGGCGGCGACGCCGCCGACGAGAAGGCCGGCCCGGCCGCCGTCGTCGTCCTTGAGCAGCCGGAGCGCCGCGGCCGCGTCGTCCGGCGAGGTAACCGCGACGGCGTCCGCGACGCCGCCCAGCGCGGCCGCCAGCGCCGCCTCGTGTCCGGGTCGGACGGTCAGCAGCGCAGCCACCGAGCCGAGCAGCCCGGGCAGCCGGGTGCCGGCGGCGAGCAGCGCGCCCGCGCCGTCCTTGCGGGTCAGTCCGAGCGTGAGCGCCTCCCGGCGGGCCGACCAGGTGGCGCGGTCCCGCTCGGCCTCCCGCTCCGCCTCGGTCAGCGCCCGGACCGTCGCCCGCGCCGACTCGTACGCGGCCGCCGCCGCCTCGTGCCTCGCGTCCAGGCTCAGCTCGCCCTCATCCAGCGCGCCGACCTCGGACTGCAGCGCGTCGAACTCCGCCTGCGCCGCCGCCGCCCGCTCCCGGGCCTCCGCGGCGGCCGCGGCGAGCCGCTCGATCTCCTCGGCCCTGGCGGCCAGCCGGGTCCGGACCGCCTCCACCCGGCCGCCGAGCCTGGCCAGCCCCTCCCGCCGGTCGGCGACCGCGCGCACCGCGGCCACCAGGGCCCGCTCCGCCGCGGCGAGCCGCTGCTCCAGCGCCTGCCGCTCGGCCACCGCCGCGGCCAGCCGAGCCCGGTCTGCCGCCAGCGCCGAGCGCAGCGCCTCCTCCTGGCCGCGCACCTCCGCCGCCTCCGCCTCCAGGGCCTCCGGGTCCCGCCCGGAGCGGGCCTCGTCACGGTCGGCGGACAGGTGCCGGGTGCGTTCG
>Ga0210378_10002102_pt1 | contig 10215 bp, 9 predicted proteins | sample PLM1_60_b1redo_FD_155465 | JGI IMG/M metagenome (GOLD analysis project Ga0210378, IMG submission 155465) | Groundwater sediment microbial communities from an aquifer in East River, Colorado, USA - PLM1_60_b1 redo | ecosystem: Environmental > Terrestrial > Soil > Riparian zone | place: USA: East... | reverse complement strand
GTGAGGTAGGCGAGGTTCGGCAGCACCAAGTGGCCTCTGTCGTGGGGTAGGTGCATCACAGCACCGAGTCGCGCGTTGATGCGAACTCGCAGCTCACAGGTGGCGTCTGGATTTCCGCACCCAACGCCTGCAACGAGGTCCAGCACCTGTTTGCGGCACTGGTCGCCGTGCCCGTCGCCGAGGCCGCCCACCGGCTGCGCTGGTCGCTCTGGCGACGCCGGCAGCAAGCACGCGCCCGCACCTGCCACTACCGACGCCAAGCCACCCGGCAACCATGAAGCTCACGATCCACCGCTGGAGCACGGGCGATCGTTGTCGCTAGGCTGAGCGCTGCTGCAAGGGGAGGACGCGGTGGCAGACGAGCCCGAGCGGGACGGCGGGTTGTGGGCGCTGGCGGACCTGGCGACGCCGATGGCGGTGCGCGTGGCGGCAACCCTTCGGATCGCCGACCACATCACGCAAGGGCTGCGAACCGCGGCGGAGCTGGCCGACCGGAGCCAGGTCGTGGCTGGCAGCTTCTTCGATCCGCTGCCGCCGGGCGCCGGCGGCTACCTGCTCTGTGCGGTCCTCCACAACTGGAACGACGAGGCGGCACGCGCGATCCTGCGGCGCTGCGCACAAGCGGCAGGCACCGACGGCGCCGTCTTCGTCGTGGAGAAGATCGGCGCCGACGGCGAGTCGGTGGGCACCGAGATGGACCTGCGCGCGCTCGCCTACTTCGGCGGCCGGGAACGCGGCGTTGCCGAACTCACCACACTCGCCGCAGATGCCGGGCTCGACCTGGCCGCGGTGCATCCCGCGGGCACCCTGGCGATCGTCGAACTCACCGCCCCCTGACGCGCATGCCCGGCGCGCCGTGGCCTGGTGGTCGGTGCGCCGCCAGGCGCGGGAAGGGTTTGCTCCGAATGCGTCCTCGGCCTGCGGACGACCTCAACATCGCGCCACAACCTGCCATAACCAGCGACGAGCCCGTAGGTGCGAATATTCAGACAGGGCCTGTGAACTGCGGAGTCGCTTCGATGCTCGAGTTGCTACCGTGGCGCTCCACTGCCCCGCTGCGGAGGCGCCCAGGGATGTCGTGCGGGAGCTGGAGCCCAGGTTCAAGGCATTCGGTGAGGCGGTCCGACTCATCCCGGCGGACCCGCCCTCCAACGAGCGCGCCCAGGTGCTGGCGAGCTACGCCGAAACCCTCTTCGACGCCGGCCGCAGCGAGGAAGCACGCGTGGCCGGCGAGGGAGCCCTTGCAACTGCCCGTCGGCTTGGCGCCGAGCGCGAGCTGGGGCGTGCGCTGATGGTGGCGGGGTTGACGCAGGCAGCCCGTGGAACGTTCAACGCCGGGATTGCGTTCCTGCAAGCGGCCTGCCGGGTGGCCGGGGGAGTTGCACCCTGAAGGTGCGCAAACGCGTTCATGCAGCTCGCCGGTACTCGTGCAGCAGAACGCCGAGCAGGTCTCGCCGACGCACGGTGCCCTTCGCGTCATGGTCGCGGACAAGGGAAGCACAGCTGTCGTCCCTGCTCACCCAGCGCCAGCAGCAAGTTGCGGGCCTGCTGGATGACCCAGCCGCCGTCGGGGTTGGCGGTCTGCCCGGCGAGATGGACCCGTCTGGTGTCCAGTTTGATGCAGGAACAGCACGTACAGCCGCTTGCGCCACGGTGTCGGCGGTGAAGCAGTCACACGCCACGATCCCTGCGGCCTGCCGGCGCAGGAACGCCCGCCAGGTGCCATCGGCTCGCCGCGGTGCCGGGTCGAGCCCGTGGCGGCGCAGCGTCGTCCGGATCGCGGTCGCCGAGACGTGCACGCCAAGCCGGAGCAGCGCTCCTTTGATGCGCTGGTAGCCCAAGCGGGGGTTCTCCCTGGCCAGGCGGACGATCAGCTGCTCCTCCTGGTCGATCGGCGGCCCGGCCGGTCTGGCGGTGTGGGGAGGTCCAGGCGCCGACGACCAGCCGCCGGTGCCAGCGCAGCAGCGTCTCGGGCGTGACCAGGAAGCAGGACCAGCGGGCGCTGGGCAGGACACGGCTAATGCCGGCGAGCAGCGCCCGATCGGCGGGCTTGAACCTCGGCCGTGGGGTCACACCTCCACCCCACGGCCCCGACCAGCCCAGCAGGCGCCGCGCACCCGTCTACGAGTGCAGCTGTGCAAGGAGCCTCGCAAGCTCAAGATGAGCAAGCGGGCCTTTGAGGCTGGCCCAATGAGCATCACGGCCACCCTCACTGACATCGGGATTGACAGCAGCCCGAGCGGGCGTCAGCAGACGATCTGTCTGGTGCCGGGCACTCAGGCAGCCTCAAGCCGCCCCGTCGTCATCTTCGCGGGAGGATGATATCGAAGCGGGCGTGGAGGAGCGGCGGATCGGAGCCCGCCACCCTGCTGAGTTGGGCGACCTGGCCGGGAGCGCTGCCCAGGCCCAGGGACGGGTCGCCCGCGAAGAGCAACTCGGTCATGAGGCCACGCGCGTCGGGGTGGCCGACTTCGAAGTGGATGTGGGCAGGCGGCGGCGGGTTCTCGCCCTTGTAGTGGCCAGGCATGACCGTCTGGAACTCATACCGGCCGCCTGCGTCGGTCCGGAGCGCTCCCTGCAGGTAGCAGCAGCGAAGGTCCTCGGACCCGTGGCCGGGACCGTACTCACCGTCGGCGTTGGTTTGCCAGACCCGAAGCGACGCCCCCGCGAGGGGCGTTGTGCAGTCCGCGGCGTAGACGGTGCCCGAGATGAGCAGGCGCTGGCCGCGTCGGCCGGCCGCGATGGCCTTGGCCGACGGCCGCAGTTCCACCCCTGGGCCGAGCCTCGTGCGGGACGGTGCGTCGGCCGCGACAGTCGCCGTGCCCTGCGCGGGTTCCCCGCGCGTCACCATGCAGACCCGGTTCGCGGCGGTCCCGCCGGGACGAGCGGATGGTGCCGCGGGCTGGCCATGATCGCGTGCCGCAAGGACGGCGTAGCCGCCACCCAGCACCACGGCGGCGGCGGCAGCGGCCGCCGCAACCTTGAGGGTGCGCCCCATGCCGCCTCCCTTCCCGACCAGAACTCACTATGTATCTACACCGCCGCTGCCACCTGGTTCCCGGCGTGCCGGCGTGGCCGTCAGCGCACCACCGGCTGCCACCTCGCGCCGCTGGTCAGCAGCATCCCGACCCGCACGCAGGCGGCGCCGGACCCGTCGGAGCGGGCCAAGTACAGGTTGCCGTCACGCACCCAGCTCATCCGGCGGCCATCCCGGGACCACGCCGGGGCGGTGTCCTTGCGGCCCCTGGTGATCGCCTGGTCCCCCGACCCGTCGGCGCGCATGACCGAGATCTTGGCGGTGCCATCCCCACCGGCCTCCGACATGAACGCGATCCGGCGGCCGTCGGGCGACCAGTCGGGCGTGGCGCCCGGGCTGAGGTCGGTGCGGCCTGACCTGTCGGCCCTGATGATGCTGACCGACGGCGGCGGGGCGTTCTGGTCGGGCTCGGCCCTGGTGAACGCGATCCGCCTGCCATCCGGCGACCAGCTGGGCTCCATGTGGAACGCGCTGTCGGCGTTCCCGCCGACCCGCCGCAGCCCGCGGCCGTCGGCGCCGATGGTGTACAGCCGCTCCTCGTCGTCGTTCGGCGCGGCGGCGAACAGCAGCCGGTCGCCACCCGCACCCGGCGGCTTCCCGCCTCGGCACGGCGGGCCCTGGGGGCGGCCCGGCTCGCCCTGGCCCGGCTCGGGGACGGCGGCATGGCGGCGCAGCGTGCTCACCGGTACCGCCAGGGCGGCGTCCTTCCGGGTCAGGGTCAGCTCCAGCTCCACTACGCCCTGCTCCTGGATCCTGAACCCGACGAGGCTGGGGACCTCCAGACCGAAGTCGGGACGCCGGATCGCCATGCTCCCCGCAACCTGGATGGTGGCGCCGTCCCAGCGGGCCTGCAGCGGGAAGGCCACCGGCCGAGGGTGCGCAAACTCGGACGTGAGCTGTGACCCCTGCCGGTTCGTGTCGGACGGCAGCTCGGTACGCTGAGGCCGTTGTCGACCCCGCGGAGGCTGCCCTGGGTACGACCCAAGCTCGCGTGGTGCCGCTCCTTCCAGCTGCTCGTGCTGCTCGCCCGCGGCGACGCCGCCAAGGACCTGGAGATCCTGGTCCTGCGCCAGCAGCCCGCCGTGCTGCACCGCCAGCCCCACGACCCAAGCCGGAGCCCGCCGACCGGGCGCTGTCGGCCGCGATCAGCCGTGTGCCGCCCAGGTTCCGCTGGTCGTGCTTTGTGGCAACGGCTCACCTACATGAGCCGAGGTTCGGCCAATGCCTGGTGGAACTCGGAACTCCCGTGATGGTGACGACGTATCTTGGGAGTCTGAGAGATGGACGATCACGTGCATCTGTGGCATCGGATCCCTTCCTTGCGGGTTGCGGTCGGCTGCCGCATCCGGCAGCAGGCTCCCTGTTGCTGTCGGCGGATGAACCGGCCGAGCCCTGTCTGGCACTCCCCCTGGAAGCCCCCCGATCCTTCGCCAGTGGGCTCGACCGGCGATCTGCATGGTCACGCCGGCCGGGCCGCCCGTCGCAGCGGAGAACTGCCCAATCCGCCCGGGGTCGAACTACCCCTGTTGTGAACTGGGTCATGAACGTTCATGGTGACTGGAGACCGTGTCCAACAGCTCGGCGAGCAGCGCCCACGCCGCTCTCCAGGTCTCGGGCTCCGGGATGGCGGTGAGCGCGATGGTCACCTGGTTGGCGCCGACGCTGAGGTCCATGCCGGTACCGATCGGGGCCGTGTCGGGAGTGTGGAGCTCGATCGCCGCAACTGCCTTCTCGCTGGTTAGCTGCAGACCCGCCGCGAGGACCGCGCGTTCCAGCCCGACGCGAAGCAGTGGTGCGCTGGCCACCACCAACGCATGGATTGGTGCTCCTGGCGCACGGTCCATCCACTGAGTCTGGCGCCGCCTGGCATGGGCACCAAGGGTAGAACTACCCCGGACGACGCCTGCTGGTCGCTTGCGGCGTGGGCTCAGCCGGGGCGGATGCCGTCGGACCGACCTGCAGCGCGCTGTCGGTCCAAAGTGGGCAGGCTTGGCTGATTTCCGCCATCCGGTTAGGCTCTGGCGGCGATGGCGTGCGCGGGGGGGAGGGAGATGCCGGCCGACCGGATCGCTCATCCGAGCGGGCTGTCCCGCTGGATCGCCGCCAGCCCGCTCCTTGGCGGCCGTCGTAGCGACGCCGAGGCGTCGCTACCTGTTCCCGTCGACCCGGCCGCCGTGACGGCGGTCGAGGGCGTTCCGGAGCGGGCGCTTGGCTGGTGGGCGCTGGGCGGTCTCGGCTACCGGGTCGCGTTGACCCCGTTCCTCATCGCCGGCGCCGTCGCTGCCTGGGGGTCGGCAGCGTCGCGCTATGTGTGGGCATTGGCGGTGGTGCTGGCCGTGGATGTGGGGCTGCTGGCTGGCCTGGCAGCCGGCAGGTTGCGGTGGCTGCTGCGGTCCAACCTCTTCCTGGCCGCCGACCTTCTCATCGCGGTGGCCCTGAACCTGTGGATGAGCGCGTCGGTGCCGCATGGCAGCTTCGCGCTGGGCGGCCGGGACACCTTCTGGTGGTATGGGATCGGGACGGTCGGGCTGTGGACCGGACTCCGAGGCGCCCGGACCGGCGTGGCGATGGTGGCTGGTGCGGGGCTGCTAGAGCTCGCGATGGTTCGGGTGAATGGTGCCACGCTCGAGCTCGCGGGCTGGATGCAGTTCCTCTGGCGATATCTGTGGATGTGGACCGGCCTCGGCGTGGCGGTGCTGGTGATGCGACTGGCGCGGTGGGGCGCTGGTCTGGCGGTGACGGCGGGGCGGCGGGCGGGGCAGGCCGCGCAGCGCGTGGACATGCTGCGCGAGATGCACGACACGGTCCTGCAGACCCTCGAGGGGCTCGCGTTGCGCACCGGCAGCGGCCCGCAGCCGCCCGAGGAGCGGCTGCGCGAGGCCCAGGCGATCGCGGTGGCACAGGCGCAGGAGCTCCGCAAGGTGCTTTGCGAGGATCGAGCGACCGCGGCGGCCGCTCTCGACGTCCGGCTCCACGCGCTCGCCGGGCAGTTCCAGCGGCACGGTCTCCGCGTCGACTTGGTGGCCACCATGGGATCCGGTCCCGACCCGCCTTGGGAGGTGCTGGACGCCGTTGAGGGCGCGGTTCGGGAGGCGCTGACCAACGTTGCCAAGCACGCCGGTGTGACCCGCGTTGCCGTCCGAGCTGCGACCACCGGCGACGGGATCGAGGTGACGGTCCGCGACCACGGTCGGGGGTTCGACCCAGCCACCGTGACCGGTGGGTATGGCATGGCAGGCTCGATCCGGGCGCGTATGGCCCAGGTGGGCGGGACCGCCGAGGTGTGGTCGGCACCCGGTAAGGGAACCCGCGTGCGGCTGCGGGTGGCCACCGCTTCCCGACCGGCGTGGGCGCGGCTGGTGGCGCGGTGGGCCGCGGTCCTGACGGTCGGGTTCGCCCGCCAGCGGGGAACGGCGGCGGCGGGCGCGTCGTCGACGGCGAACGTCGGCACGCTCGCCGCGCAGACGTTCGGCTGGTTCGCGCTGACGGTGCTTGCCTACCGGATCGCGGTCATCCCGATCACCGCGGTGAATACCTTGGCCAACCTGCCGGGGGAGGTCCCTTTGGGCGCCCTTGCGGTCGTGTTAGGAGGGCTGCTGGCCGCCAACCTCGCCCTGCTGGCCGGTGGGGTGAGCGGCCGGCCGAGCGGGCTGCTTGAATCCAACGCGCTGCTGGGCATGGATGTCCTGGTCGCTGTGGCCGTCAGCCTGTGGGTCAGCACGGCCATGCGGCCGGGCAGCTTCTACCTGATGGGACACGATGCCTTCATGCCGTACGTGCTGGCGGTGGTGGTGCTGTGGACCACGCTGCGCGGGGCGCGCACCGGCCTTGTCCTGCTGGCCGGGGTCGCTCTGCTGGAACTGGCGATGGGTCTGGTCAACGGCATTGGGCTCGCCGCGGTGGGCTGGCCCGAATTCGTCAACCGCTTCGCCACGTCGTGTCTTGCGGTCACCCTGCCGTTGGTGGTGATGGCGTCCGCCCGGCGGGGAGGTCGCCTGCAGGCCGCCGAGGGGCTACGAGCCGGCCGGGAAACCGAGCGTGCCCGGCTGCTGGCTGACACCCATGTGCGGGCGCTGCACACCCTGGAGACGATCGCGACGCGGGCCGGCGCCGACGACCCACCCGCGGCACGGGTCCGAGAGGTGCACGCGCTCGCACGCGGCCAAGCCGCCGAGCTGCGCGCCATCCTGCAGGCCGACGGCGAGCATCCCCGCAACGGGCTGGCGGCCGGATTGCGGGCGCTGGCCGCGCAGTCCCGCCGTGACGGGCTGGCTATCGAGCTGGTCACCAGTCAGCTCGGCAAGGGACTCGGCACCCCCGCCAGCGCGGCGCTGCTTGACGCGACCCGGGAAGCGCTTGTCTGCGCCGCGTCCGCGGAGGCTCGCCGGGTGGTCATTCGGGCGATCACCCGACCCGACGGTGTCGAGGTGACGGTCCGCGGCCATGGCGACGGCAGTCACCCTGACCGTCCGGGCAAGCTCAGCGACCACATCGGCGAGGATCTGCGACGGGCCAGCGGCCGGGTGGAGGTCTGGTGGGCGCCCGGGCGTGGCACCAGGGTGACCCTGTGGGCGCCGACGTGATCGAGGTCGCGATCGTGGAGGACCACCCGGTCTTCCGCAAGGGGCTCATGCAGGTGGTCGACGCCGCCCAGGGACTGGAGCTTGCCGGGGTGGCTCGCTCGGTCGACGAGTTCGACACCTTGCGCCTGGGTGGCGCCGTGATCGTCCTGCTCGACCTGCAACTGCCCGGCAGCCTGCAGGGCCCCCATGCGGTGGCCCACCTGGTCGCCGGCGGTCACCAGGTCCTGGTCGTGTCCGCCTCCGAAACACCGGCCGACGTCGTCCAGGCGATCGGGGCGGGCGCGCGCGGCTACCTCAGCAAGCAAGCCGACGAGACCGAGATCCTCGGCGCCATCCAGGCCATGGTCCAAGGGCGCACCTACGTGTCGGCCACCCTCGCTGCCTACCTCCTGGAGGCCCCGATCCAGATCACCGCGCGGGAGCGGGAGATCCTGGAGCTGGTTGCTGGCGGGGAGACCGACCAGGACATCGCTGAGCAGCTCACCATCAGCGTGCGGACGGTCCATTCCCACCTGGACCGCATCCGCGACAAGACCGGCTCTCGCCGCCGCGCCGACCTCACCCGCTTCGCGATCGAGCGCGGCATCATCCCCCGCTCCCCCAAACAGGGGTAGTTCTCTCCCGCTGTCGCTGGGCACTGCTGCCCTGTGTGGCGTTCCCGGTCACGGCGATCATCCTCCCGAACGCAGCGGCTCAACCAACCGTTTCGCCGGTGGTCTATCCCCACCGGATCGGCTCAGGAGGAGGTGACCGCCGGAGGGACGAATAAATTCGAGTCTTGGCGTGGAGGCTTCAGGAAGCGCTCGCACGCAACAGCACGTCGCCATCGCGGTGTAAACGGTGCTGTTGCGTTGCGCCGACGCCGGACACGCTGAAGCCCGACCTCGACCCGGGATCAGATCGCCATGGCTAGCTCGTCGAACGCGACAGCCACCCGCCGGCGCACTGGCTCTCCGACCGCCAGCTCGTAGTACCCTCGACGGATGTTCTGGACGAACGCATGCCCCGCGACGACTACCCTGGCGCTGCGGTCCTGCTTGAGCCCGCGCATCGGACGCAGCCTCGCCTTGAGACGGCCGTGGTCAGCCTCAATGTGGTTGTTGGCGTACTGCTCGGTGCGATGCCAGGCCGCCGGGAGCAGCTCGTCCAGCACCGCCGGGTACGTCGCCGCTTGGTCGGTTGTGACCTCGACCGGGATGATCGCCGTTGTGCCGATGGCCCGCTCGAAGAAGCGGTGGGCGGCCTTGGCGTCGCGACGCGCGGACACGAACACGTCGATGACCTGCCCGAACTGGTCGACCGCGCGGTAGACGTAGCGCCACTGGCCAGCAACCTTGACGTAGGTCTCGTCGACCTGCCAGCGGTCGCCGACGACATGCCGGCAGGGCCGGGCGGCCTCGGCAAGCAGCGGCGTGAACCGCTGCACCCACCGGTAGACGGTGACGTGGTCGACCTCCACGCCGCGCTCGGCGAGCAGCTCCTCGACATCGCGGTAGGACAAGCCGAACCGCAGGTACCAGCGGACCGCGACGACAATCACGTCAGGTGGGAAGCGGAACCCGGCGAAGCCAGACCGCGGGACGGGAGCAGGACGAGGGCGGCGGGTTCTCATGCTAGCAGTCTCGCCGCATTGACGCGGTCACGGCGAACGCAACAGTCCCTCTGGGGATGGCAGCGCAGCTCGGCCGCGATCTGGGTGGTCCGCGCGCCGTCCCAGCTGCCGGTGATCATCCGGGCGCGAGCGATCCAGTCTGCTGGGGCGTGCCGGCTGGTGGCGAGCCTGCGGACCGTGCATTCCTCGACTCCGTCTTTGGGTGGGCGTGCCTTGAGTAGCTTGGGCATTTTGTACCTCTTCCCCCAGCTAGAGCCTTGAGTTACAATTCGGAGAAATACACCATTGAGGGGGGGGGCTTGCCATGGACCGTGGAGTATTCTTAATGGCGATTGGTGTACTACTTATTGCGATAGGAGTGTTCTTGCTTTTCCGCTCGTTGACCTCAGAGCGAGCGGAAGTCAAGGGCGCGGGCTTTGAACTCAATGTTCCACTATCCATCATGCTGGTGCTCATAGGAGCCGGTCTGACCGTGTCTCCGTTTGTTTTCGCCAGAAGTGATGGATCAGCTGGAGGTACTGAGCGTACAGACCCGACCGTTACCACAGCAGCTCCTCCGGCAGCGACCACAACCAGGCCTCCGATCGTTGCAACTACGATTTCACCCGATCCCCTACCGAACATCCTTGCTCAAGTCGGGGACGGCAAAGCCTTCGTGTTCAAGAACAATCGAGGCGTCCTCGAGGAGGACTATGTTGATGACTCCAGCTGCCGCCGCGAGACTCGCCCCTTCGGCCTGCGCTTGACGTGGAACATGACGGCGGCGGGGGACCCGACCGGTGGATGGGGTGTCCAATGGGAAGATCCTTCAGTAAATGGGTTTGACGCCTCATCGTTTACGTCTCTTGTCATGCATCTCGGGTTTCGCACATCACGCGGCGGTGGCAGCCCAGGCTGCCTGGGCTTGAAGGACTTCTTCTGGGGTGGGCGTGAGCAGGTGACCTGGCCGATATTGGGCGGCGATGATGGCGCGTCGCAGCGCG
>Ga0210378_10002101_pt1 | contig 10216 bp, 8 predicted proteins | sample PLM1_60_b1redo_FD_155465 | JGI IMG/M metagenome (GOLD analysis project Ga0210378, IMG submission 155465) | Groundwater sediment microbial communities from an aquifer in East River, Colorado, USA - PLM1_60_b1 redo | ecosystem: Environmental > Terrestrial > Soil > Riparian zone | place: USA: East... | reverse complement strand
AGTTGTACACCTGCCTGTTCGCCGCCCAGGGGCACGACTTCAGATCGCTACTCCGCGGTGGAGCGAGCGACGAGGAGATCGCGCAGCGTTTGAGGATGGTCTGGAGGGCCCGAACCGACCGGTACTCGGAGCTCCGCACGGCGGAGACGCCGACCCGGCCAACGGCCAAGGTCGAGATGTCGCGGATCGGCGGCTAGCCTGGCTTCAAGAAACGCGCGCACGGCCGCCGATGGGAGATTCGGGCGGGTGAGTCGGAGTTCGGGTCTTGACGCTTCGAGCCGCGGCACGGCATCCAGAATCCCCCTGAGAGTATCTGCCGCTGTGGTCCTCCCCACCGTGCGGGAAGATCTCCGACACGGTGCTCGGGGAGAGGTCGCTCCACGGCCTCGCCCAGAAGCTGAGGCCCGGCCGGTGCCCCGGTTACCTGGGACACTGATGAGACCCAATGAGGAGCCCCGCGGGCTTCGCCCCCACCGAGCCCGCCTCCGATGCCCCGCCCGACCCGCTCCAAGCCGGCGGCCTCGACGAAGCCAAGAGCGAAGCGACGGAGTCCATCGCGGCCATGGGCCGCGAGCGAGGGTTCGTCACCTCGGAGGACGTGCTCGACGGCCTGCCCGAGATGGAGCTTTCCCCCGAGCAGATCGAGGAGTTCCTCGCACACGTGGAGCAGATCCTCCGGGACGAGGGCATAGAGGTCATCGACGTCCCGGGGGAGGACGCGGAGGATGGGGTCGGGACCGAGGGTTCTGGTCGCCGCCGGGATGAGCTTCTCAAGAGTCCCAACTACGACCCCGTCCGGATGTACCTCAAGGAGATCGGCCGGGTCCCGCTCCTGACCGCAGCGCAAGAGGTCGACCTGGCCATGCGCATCGAGGCGGGAGAGCTCGCCGGCGATCTGCTGGCCTCCATCGCCGTCTCGGGGAGGGCAGACCGCAAGCGGTTCCGCGGGGTCGTGGACTCGGTGGTCCACATCCGGGACCACCAGCTCGACCCAGAGAAGCGGCTCCACAACGAGGGGATCGGGCGAGAGACGTTCCGGAGGACCTATCGGCCGAGGGAGCGGGCGGAGGTGGTCGACTTGCTCCGCCGCGTGGAGCGCGACGCCGACGTGGCCAAGCGCAAGCTGATCGAGGCGAACCTCCGTCTGGTGGTCTCCATCGCCAAGCGCTACGTCGCCCGGGGCATGGGCTTCCTCGACCTGACCCAGGAGGGGAACCTGGGCTTGATCCAGGCGGTGGAGAAGTTCGACTACACCCGCGGGTACAAGTTCTCCACCTACGCCACGTGGTGGATCCGCCAAGCCATCAGCCGGGCCATCGCCGACCAGTCCCGGGTCATCCGGATCCCGGTGCACATGACCGAGTACATCAACAAGGTGAACCGGGCCCAGCGCGACCTCGTGCAGACCCTCGGCAGGGAGCCCATGGCTGAAGAGGTCGGACGGCGCCTCGGCCTGTCCGCGAGGAAGGTCGAAGAGGTCCTCTCGGTGTCCCGGGAAACTCTGTCCTTGGAGACCCCCGTCGGCGATGATGAGGAGGCTCGGCTCGGAGAGTTCATCGAGGACAGCGAGGCCGTCGCCCCGCTTGAAGCCGCGTCCTTCGGCATGATGCAGGATGAGATCGTCTCGGTCCTCCAGACGTTGTCGGCCCGGGAGAGGAGGATCCTCGAGCTCCGGTTCGGCCTTACGGACGGGCAGCCTCGGACGCTCGAGGAGGCCGGGCAGGAGTTCGGCATCACCCGTGAGCGGATCCGGCAGATCGAGTCCAAGACGCTCTCCAAGCTCCGCCACCCCTCCAGGGCTCAGAGGCTCCGGGACTATCTGGTAGAAACAAACCGCGCGGGTCGGTAGCAGAGCAACAGCGGCTCCTCGGCAGGGCCGTTCGCCTCCCGTGAGGCAACAAGAACTGGGTCACGCCGCCAGCGAGTACTCGGAAATCAGTCCGCCCAGCAGACCGCGACGGCTCACCTGCCCGCGCGATTGGGTTGATCGCGTGAACGCTTCGGGAGGCCGCTCGGGAGGTCGAAGGTCTAGCCCCCGATGCGGGCGATGGGGGTTGTCGTGCTCGACGTGGCGCCGCAGGTCCTGTTCGAGTGCGAATTGGGCCGGGACTACAGTCTCCCTGTGGAATGGATACGGGAGGGAGAGATCCTGCCGCCCTCGGGGTCCGGTGACCCGGACAGTCTGAGAGCTATCCGTCCCTGGGTCCTCGAGCAGGCCGATGGCACCCTTCGCATGTGGTACTCAGGGCATGATGGGACCACGTGGCGGATCCTCGAAGCCGTGCAGCGGGAGGGCAGAGGCTGGGGCCGCCTCGGTTTGGCCATCGATGCGGGGTTCGCTGGGGATAGCGACGGGTACGGGGTCCAGTCGCCCTGCGCGGTAAGGACCCCGGGCGGCTACTTGATGTGCTATGCAGGCTTCGACGGGGAGGTGACGCGGCTCCACATGGCCACGTCGCCAGACGGTCATGTTTGGGTGCCTCAGGGGACTTTCATGCAGCGGGGCAGCGAGGACGCCCTCGGAGCCAGCCATCCTTGTCTCCTTGTGACGGGTGAGCGATGGTGGCTGTTTTTCTGTGGGTACGACGGCTCGAGGAACGGGCGACGGGCCGTGGTCCTCGCTGCAGTCTCTTCTTCCGGTGCCTCTTGGGACCGCGTCGGGACCGTCCTCGAGCCAGCAGGAGGCGAGCTGGCAACCTCTCATCCATGCGTGCTGGAGATCTCCGGGACCTTCTACATGTTCTACGGGAGCGAGGACGAGCAGCGGGTCAGCATCGCCCTGGCGACCTCGACCGACGGCGTCTCGTGGGAGCGTCGAGGGACGACCCTTGCGCCGTCTGGAGAGGGTCCCGATGCGCTGAGCGTGGATGCCCCCTGCGTGCTCAGGCTCGCCGACGGATCGCTTCGCATGTGGTACTCGGGGCTGTCGGTCGGTGACACCGGCCTCGCCTACAGAGTCTGCTCGGCGACGTTCCCTGGCCCACAGCCGATTTGAGGTCGCAGTTCTGCGATTTCAACGGAAGGGAAAGGCATGCTACGAAAGTCCTGCTCAGGGCGCCGATCGATGGTTTGTGTGCTCCTTGAGGTCTTCGGAGTAGCGTCGGACCCCGGGTATAATCACCTGCGGAGGCGCTCTGGGCGCGGCAAGCGCCGCCAGGGCGCTTCTTTCGCCCCGAGGGGAGGACGTGGTCCGGTGAGCCCCGGGGCATTGCCGACGTGACACGGGCCGGCCGGCCCGGAGGATGCGACATGTTTGAACGATTCTCCGACCGCGCGCGCAGGGTCGTGGTCCTTGCCCAGGAAGAGGCGAGGACGACCAACCACAACTACATCGGCACCGAGCACATCTTGCTCGGTCTGATCCACGAAGGGGAGGGGGTGGCCGCCAAGGCCCTCGAGTCCCTTGGGATCTCCCTGGAGGCCGTTCGCTCCCAGGTGGAGGACATCATTGGGCAGGGCCAATCCGCCCCGACGGGGCACATCCCCTTCACCCCCCGGGCCAAGAAGGTCCTGGAGCTCTCGCTCCGGGAGGCCTTGCAGCTCGGGCACAACTACATCGGTACTGAGCACATCCTCCTGGGCCTGATCCGGGAGGGCGAGGGCGTGGCCGCCCAGGTCCTACAGAAGCTCGGCGCCGACCTCAACCGCGTTCGGCAGGAGGTCATCCAGCTCCTGTCCGGCTACACGGGTGGAAAGGGCGAGGTCCAACCCGGAGAGCAAGCGCCTCAGGGCTCGATGGTCCTGGACCAGTTCGGGCGCAACCTCACCCAGCTCGCCCGGGAGGGCAAGCTCGACCCGGTGATCGGCCGGGAGAAGGAGATCGAGCGGGTCATGCAGGTCCTGTCCCGCCGAACCAAGAACAACCCGGCCCTCATCGGGGATCCGGGCGTGGGCAAGACCGCCGTCGTCGAGGGTCTGGCGACGAAGATCGTGAAAGGCGACGTGCCTGAGACCCTCAACGGCAAGCAGATCTACACACTCGACCTCGGCGCTCTGGTGGCCGGGTCGCGGTACCGGGGGGACTTCGAGGAGCGCCTCAAGAAGGTCCTCAAGGAGATCAAGTCCCGCGGCGACATCGTGCTGTTCATCGACGAGCTGCACACGCTGGTCGGCGCGGGAGCTGCCGAGGGGGCCATCGACGCTGCCTCCATCCTCAAGCCCATGCTGGCGAGGGGCGAGCTTCAAACGATCGGCGCCACCACCCGGGACGAATACCGCAAGCACCTGGAGAAGGACGCCGCGCTGGAGCGCCGGTTCCAGCCGATCTACGTGGACCAGCCGACCGTAGCCCACACCATCGACATCCTGAAGGGCTTGCGGGACCGGTACGAGGCCCACCACGGGGTGTCGTTCACCGATGAGGCCCTGGTGGCGGCGGCCAACCTGTCCGACCGATACATCAGCGACCGGTTCCTGCCGGACAAGGCGATCGATCTCATCGACGAAGCCGGGTCCCGCATGCGCATCCGCCGGATGACCGCCCCGCCCTCGGTCCGAGAGATGGACGAGAAGATTGCCGAGGTCCGGATGAAGAAGGAGTCGACCATCGACGCCCAAGACTTCGAGCGGGCTGCGCGCCTCCGGGACGACGAGCGGCATCTGCTGGAGGAGAAAGCCTCCCGTGAGCGGGAATGGAAGTCCGGCGAGATGGACATCCTGTCCGAGGTCGACGAGGAGGAGATCGCCGAGGTCCTCTCGGCCTGGACCGGCATCCCGGTGTTCAAGCTTACCGAGGAGGAGACGGAGAAGCTCCTGCGGATGGAGGACGAGCTGCACAAGCGGATCGTCGACCAGGCGGAGGCGGTCACGGCCGTCTCCAAGTCCATCCGCCGGACCCGGGCCGGCCTGAAGGACCCCAAGCGCCCATCCGGCTCGTTCATCTTCCTTGGGCCCTCCGGCGTCGGCAAGACCGAGCTCTCGAAGGCCCTGGCCGAGTTCCTGTTCGGCGACGAGGACTCGCTGGTCCAGCTCGACATGTCCGAGTACATGGAGAAGCACACTGTGTCCCGACTGATCGGCTCACCCCCCGGATACGTCGGCTACGAGGAGGGCGGGCAGCTCACGGAGGCCGTTCGCCGCAAGCCCTTCTCTGTCGTGCTGTTCGACGAGATCGAGAAGGCGCACCCCGATGTGTTCAACACGCTGCTCCAGATCATGGAGGATGGGCATCTCACGGACGCCCAGGGCCACACTGTCGATTTCAAAAACACCGTGAACATCATGACCTCGAACCTGGGCACCAGGGACATCCAGAAGGGGCCGGGCATAGGCTTCGCCGCGCACCCCGACGAGAAGATGACCTACGAGAAAATGAAGGAGAAAGTGCTGGAGGAGCTGAAGCGCTCCTTCCGGCCGGAGTTCCTGAACCGCATCGACGAGGTCATCGTGTTCCACTCCCTGTCACGGGAGGACGTGAAGGCCATCGTGGACCTGATGATGAGGCGGGTTCGCGAGCAGCTGAAGGCGAAGGATGTCGACATCGAGTTGACCGACGGGGCCAAGAACCTACTCGCAGAGAAAGGGTACGACCCCGCCCTAGGGGCCCGACCGATTCGGCGGACCATCCAGCGAATGCTAGAGGACCCGCTGTCCGAGAAGCTCCTGTTGAAGGAGTTCAAGGCCGGGCAGACGATCATCGTCGACGTCCGGGATGACGAGATCTTCTTCGAGGGCGCGCCCATTCTGCCCGACACCCCCCCTGTGGAGCTCGCTGGACAGGAGTCATAGAGCGCATCCATCGGACGGGCTGATCTGCCGAGTCAGCTCGCCTCGAGGCGCGGGCTGTTCACTGATCCGAAGGCCTGTGGGGCGCCGAAACTCCGATTCGCGCCTTGAGCAGGCGATCCCTACGCTCCGGTGATGGGCCTCCTGCGCTTCCTTCTATACATGGTCGTCCGCCTATACATGGTCGTCCGCGCGATTCTTCGGCTGCTCGGAGGATCGCGCGACGACGAATCGAAAGACCTTGAGCTCTTCGTCCTACGCCACCAGCTCAGGGTGCTCCGGCGCAAAGCCGGCCGCCCGAGGCTGACTCCCGTCGACCGTGTCTTGCTCGCGGCCGCGAGCAAGGTCCTTCCGAGGGACCGGTGGGCGGCGTTCCTCGTGACGCCTCAGACGCTGCGCCGCGGGCGCCGAGAGCTCGTGCGCAGGAAGTGGACGTTCCGGCGAAGGGGCAAGTCCGGGCGCCCACCGGATCGACGCAGAGGTCCGCGACCTGATCTTGCGGCTCGCCAGGGAGAACCCCCGGTGGGGCTGCATCAGGATCTCGGGCGAGCTCCGCAGGCTTGGGATCCGAGCCGGCGCCACGACGGTCAGGAGGCTGCTCCGAGCGCACGGCCTCGGCCCGGCACCTCGGCGTTCCGGTCCGACCTGGTCGGAGTTCCTGCGAGCTTAGGCGCACGGGATCCTGGCCTGCGACTTCCTTACGGTGGAGACGATCAGGCTCAAGACTCTCTACGTTCTGTTCTTCATCGAGCTCGGGACGAGACGGGTCCACGTCGTTGGGGCCACCGCCCACCCCGACTCGGCCTGGGGACCCAGCAAGCGAGGAACCTCGCCATGGAACTGAACGGCCGTCGGATTCGCTTCCTGATCCGGGACCACGACGCGAAGTTCACCGCCTCCTTCGACGAGGTGTTCCGCACAGAGTGGGCGGAGGTGATCCGAACACCGATCCGAGCTCCGAAGGCCAACGCCTACGCTGAGCGCTGGGTCTCAACCGTGCGGGCCGAGTGCCTCGACTGGGTCATGGTGCTGGGAAGCCGGCACCTTGAACGGGTGCTTCGAACCTATGCCCGCCACTACAACCAGCACAGGCCGCACCGGGGCCTCGCGCTCGACGTCCCCGAGCCTCAGGAACCATCGACTCCCACGCGTGCACGGGATGTCCGGCGCCGAGACGTCCTCGGTGGACTGATCCACGAGTATCAGGGGGCGGCAGCGTGAGGGATCACGATTTTGGCGCCCCACATGCTATCGGTCGAGCACTCTTAATCCGCCACGCCGAGCGAGGGCTACTGATCCGATCCGGCCAGGAGCCGAGCTAGAGGCCGCACCCCTTTGAGGCGCGAGGCGCGAGGCGCGAGGCGCGGTAGCAAGCTACCAGCGCGCCATGCCTGCAGAACTGTTGAGAGCGGGCTCCCGACATCTGATTCACGGCCTGCCGCTCGGCCCTCGCGACGCGGCCTTCTTGGCTGCGACCTTTCTCACCGTCGACTTGCTGGCGGCCGACTTCTTGGCCGTGGTCGACTTCTCAGTCGTGGTTGTCTTCGCCGACGCCTTCTTGGCCGTCGACGCCTTGGCGGGTGATTTCTTAGGCTCGGTCCCCTCGGACCTGGTCTTTTTCCTGACTCGGGCGGGCTCGATCCTTGCCGCACCCGCACCGGGGGCAAACAAGCTCTCGTGACCGTCGTTCCACCGGACCCGGTACTGGACCCGAAGATCCCCTTCGAGCACCTCGATGATCTCCCCTTCCCGGAGCGGCCCGCCCACTCGCGCCGGATTGACGACGATGAGATCACCCTTCCTGGCCACGCGACCTCCTTCCTGCCACGGCGCTTCGGCGGCCTCGGGAACGGGTCCGCGGGGCTACTTGGCTCCAGGACTCCGTTCCGTAAGACACACACTGATAGGCCGCGGGCTCAGACGTGGGGCTGACCTCCCTTGCTACTTGCCGATGCTCTCCGATGGCTGAGCTTACCTCGCAGGAGGGCGCTCCGTCGGGGCCGATCCGCACCAACGTCAGGGCCGTCCTACTCCCGCGAGGCTACACACTTCTATACGCCTCCTACATCCGGCCTAGACCTCTAGGCAACTCGTGTCCCATTTGAGCGTGTGTCCTGTCCCAACTGACCGATGGGACCGCGTGGCCGCTTATGAACCAACGAGGCGTGTTCCGCGCGTGGAACCTGCTGCTTTTCGGCGAGAGCGACAGCAATGGGGTGTTCCGGAGGTCCGGCTGATGCCGGCTGGGACGGTACTGCTCGCGCATTATCGGGAGCTATCGGGGGTCGGGGCCGCGACGTTCCTCACCCGGACCCGGAGGCGACCTCCTCGAGCGTCCGAGGCTGCCCGTCGGTAAGGCCGAACCCCTGGCGGACGCACTCCCTCGAGGCCGAGGCGTCCTCACCCGAGGAGCTCGAACCACCCCTCGGCGGAAAGAGGGAGGTCAGGCCGGATCAGGGCCTTCGTACGCCAGCCGTCCACGATCACATCCACCCGCTCCGCGGTGGCGCCGGGAGTGGGGATCGCCTGCGATCCTCGGCGATTCAGCCGGACGGTGACGGCCTCCGGTTCGTCGGACGGCTTGATCCTCACGGCGGCCAGCTCGTCCCGTCCGGAAGCGCGGAGCCGGCGGTCCACGACCAGGAGCGAGCACGGAGAGAGCGACCAAACGGCGGAGACGCCGGCGATCTCCTCCGTGCGTTCCTCGCCGGGCTGCCCGATCGAGACCTCCAAGCCGAAGGGCACGGGGACGACCACAACCTCAAGGCCGTCCCCGTAGATGGCGCGAAACCGGACCAGGTCCCACCCCGCGTCGACGATGTAATCGACCTTGAACAGCTCTTCGCCGGTGTCAGCGTCCCGGGCCCGGCCGAAATAGCGCCACCCGGCTGGCCCTGGGGCCGCCACGAAGGACTCCACAAGGTCATGGGGTGCACCCGAGATCCGGTACGCCCCTTGCATCGGACGAGGAGCGTACTCGTCAAGACGGCCCAAGCGGGGCAGGCTGCAAAGATTCATGAGGCTAAGAACCAAACGGGGAGGTCGCAGCCATGATATCGACGAAGAAGGGAGCCCACGACCGTGGACTCCCTTCGATCGACTGCTGGCTGGCTGCAACCCGCTGCGGTCGATGTATCGGTCGGTTCGGTTAGACGGTGGTGGGCACGCCTTCGAAGAAGGCGAGGTCGCCTACCTGGTTCGAGCGAAGCTCTATCTTGTCGCCGAGGTGCTCGCGCACCCACGTCGCGGCCACGGGCGCCGCAGCTTCGGCCTGGGCGTGGGTCTCCCACAGGGTTATCGAGAGGCAAGTGCCGTTGCCGGTGTCGGCGAGTCCGTAACGGACGAACCCGGGCTGGGCCTTGAAGGTCCCGAGCATGCCCACCTTCGCGGTGTCGACGATCTCGGGGAAGGTGCCCTTGTTGATCTTGTAGTTTGCTACACGTAGATACTGCATGTGGTGCTCCTTTTCGCTAGTTGCCCCTGAGCGCCCTTGCGGCGAGCCCTGAGTCGGGTCAAGAGGCGAGAAGCGCTCCGGATTGTCGGCTCGTGAGCCTGAGAAGGACGGTGGACGGGTTCGGCGGAGGCGAACCCGTGGAATATCTTCTCCCGTCACTGGCGGGGTTCGCGTCCTTCATCGAGTATGCGCAGGCCGAAGCGGATCTGTCGCGATTCCCACGGAAGTAGCCAACAACGTGAGCGTTGCGAGCTACGGCGCGGCCTGTTGGAGGAGGCGGCTCCTCGTCGCAGCCGGGGGAAGTCGGCGAGGAGTCCCTCCGCCCCGACCTGGAAGAGCAGGCACCCTTACGCGACCGGCCGGACGTTGGCGGCCTGAGGGCCCTTGGGCCCCTCCGTCACGTCGAACTCCACCTTTTGGTTCTCTTCCAGGCTCTTGTACCCCTCGCCCTGGATGGCGCTATGGTGCACGAAAACATCGGGGCCGTTCTCCCGGGAGATGAAACCGTATCCCTTCTGAGGGTTGAACCACTTCACCGTGCCAGTGGTCACTTGCAATCCCCTCCCTTCCTCGCCGTTCGCGAACTTGGCTGCTGTTCAGCTCAGCATCCTCGCCACCGCGACCACGGTCAAACGCCGTGCCGATCCCCGCGTTCAGGTAGCAGACAAAACTTCCGGAAGGCTGCTCAAGCTCTGCCGTCGGCGCCCGGGACACGAGAGCCTGCTGCTCTTCGAAGCTCCTATGTCAAGCCGCGACCACCTCCTTTGGTGACGGCATGCCGACGGAGGCCGTTTCGTCGGCCCGCAGGCGACGGAACGCCTCGTCGGAGAGTCGTCGTCGGAGCAGCCGAAGGGCCTCGGTCTTGCTGTCACCGCTCTCGATCCGGTGCAGGACGTAGGCGCGGCCAAGTCCGACCCCCCGCCACTGGGTGAGGGCGATGCGATGCAGCGCGGCGTTGACCTGGCGGTTGCCGCCGCGGTGCAGTCGGTGTCGGGTGTCATTGCCCGACCACACCGGGATGGGGGCCGTGCCGTTCCA
>Ga0210378_10002100_pt1 | contig 10216 bp, 9 predicted proteins | sample PLM1_60_b1redo_FD_155465 | JGI IMG/M metagenome (GOLD analysis project Ga0210378, IMG submission 155465) | Groundwater sediment microbial communities from an aquifer in East River, Colorado, USA - PLM1_60_b1 redo | ecosystem: Environmental > Terrestrial > Soil > Riparian zone | place: USA: East... | reverse complement strand
CAGCCGCGCTCAAGCGCAAGGCAGGCGGCTCCGGCGCCGCTGTTGGTAGAGCGCCGGAACCTCACGGTCATGGCCGCCGCGGCAACCTGACCGTGTATGTACCCTGTGCCCACCTCTGGCCGGTTCAATCACTGGTTCCTACGCGGATCCGCGGACCACAGACCAGGTAGGCGGTGCTGGTGGAGTTGTCGGTGCGGGTCTGGTCAGGAGACGTAGAGGGTCAGGGCCGGGCTGGTGCCGGTGTAGTTGAGCGTCGTGGCGGGGGCGACTACGCGGAAGGTGAAGGTGCCCGGCGTCGACCAGACGAACGGGAAGACGTACGTTCCGGTCGAGGCCACCGTCGTCGAGGAGACCAGCGTCCAGACGCCGTTGACCAGCCGCTGCCGCTGCACCACCGTGCCGGTGCGGACCGGCCCGACGCTGCCGCGCAGGTAGGCGGTGGTGCCGCGGGCGATGGTGTTGTCGGCGAAGGCGCCGGAGACCCGCCAGCGGACCAGCGTCTTCGCCTCCATGCTGATCCCGTTGACCCACTCCCAGGACGAGTACGACGCCAACCGGAACGAGCCGTTGGACGGCGGCGCGTACGACAGCGCGACGGTGCCGGTGGACGAGGTGCTGCCGGTGGCCACGGTCTTCCACGTGGTCGACCCAGCGGCCAGCCATTGCAGCACGACGGGACGGCCGCTGATTGGCGTGCCCGTGCCGGTCGCAGTGAGCTTGCCGGTGACGGTCACCCCGGTGCCGTACGTGGTGACGGTCGGCGCGCTAGCCGTCAGCGTGACGCTCTTCTGGATCGCGTACGTGCGGAGGATCGGCCACTGGCGGGTGTCCTCCTCGGCGACCGCCCAGAAGACCAGGCCGCGCAGGCCGTACTTCTGGATCAGCGTCATCTTGGCCTTGGTGGAGTCGGCGTCGTTGTACCAGACCACGTGATTGACGCCGTTCGTCGCGGTGTAGCTGAAGTACGGCGCCGCGTCGGTGGCCGACCACTGGCGCGCGGCGTTGTACTGCAGGCGCAGCGCCTCGGCGTCGACGAAGCTAGTGGAAACGGCGTTGCCGTAGCCGTCGGGCTGGGTCGGGTCGGCCGGCCAGTCGTAGCCGTACAGCGGCACGCCGGCCTCGATCTTGGCGCCTGGAATGGCCGTGACGGCGTACTTGAGGACGATCTCGACCCAGTTCAGCGGGGCGATTGCGCCGGGCGACCCGCCGCGCCAGTGGTAGTCGTAGGTCATGATCCGGACCCGGTCGGCCGCGGGCGCGATGCCGGCGTAGTCGAAGACCAGCCAGTTGGCATCGGTGCCGGACGTTCGCGGTCCGACCGTGACGGAGAGCAGCTTGCCATGGGCATTCAGCGCCGTGTTGAGCTCGGCGACCAGGGCGACGAAGCCGGCGCGGACCGCCTGCCGTTCGGTGAGCGTGCCGCCGAAGTTCATCGCCTCGTAGTCGAGATCGATGCCGTCGTAGCCCTTGCTGGTAACCAAGTTCACCAGCGTCTGGACGTGCGCGGTCCGCTGGCTCGCGTTGCTGAGCAGGACGGCCATCGCCGACCCGTTGAGGCTCTCGGTCACGGTAGGGATCACCGTGATTCCCCGGCTGCGCAACGCGTCGATGACCGTCTGGTCGCCGGCGCCGGGGTGGCCCGTGATGGTGGTCGCCCCGGTGGCCTGGTACCAGAACGGTGAGGCGCTGCTCCAGAGGTCGGCGTTCTGCGTCACCGAGTTCAGTGACTGCGACATCGTCCAGTACGGCAGCCAGCCGTTGACGATCCGGCGAGGAGCGGTATCGGCGGACGCTGACCGGATGACGATGAGGCCGGTGACGAGCAGGACCATCGCGAGGGCGGCACCGACCAGGGCGCGGATACGAGCGCGCGGCATGCCGTGGAAACGAGCACGGGGCATGGCGCAACCGTACGGACCACCTCACCGCGTGGGGATCAGCCAAACCGGCGATTAGTGCGGTGCCAGCGTGGTGACTATCGAGCGGCGCGGCCACCTCTGAGTCCCACGGCGACCATCACCGCACCGACAAGCGCAATCACCGGGCCGACCACGGCCCACACGGTGGCGCCGGTCATCACACTGCCACCTATATAGCCGAGCCCTTGGAGCGTCCAGAGGACTCCCACGATGACAAGGAGCGCACCCACTCCGATGAGCAGAGGTTTCTTCATGGTCGTTGCTCCTGATCTGGAACAGGCGGTGCGGCCGAGGCTAACCTCGATCCGCACCGTGGGGTATAGAGCGCCGGCGGCGGTGTAGCGAGGGGATGATGGCGGTGGCAACGCTTGCGTTGGCCGGTGACACCATGCTGGGGCGCGGCGTAGCACAGCGCCTGGCCACCGCGCCGTTTCGCACCGTGTTCGCCCCGGCGCTCCGCGAACTCACCGCCGAAGCCGACGCGTTCGTGCTCAACCTGGAGTGCTGCGTCTCGGACCGCGGGGCGCCGTGGGCCGCACCTGGGAAGCGATTTTTCTTCCGCGCTCCGCCGCGCGCGGCTGATGCCCTGGCGTGGCTGGGTGTCGACTGCGTGACGCTGGCCAACAACCACGCCCTGGATTACGGCCCGGTGGCGCTGCAGGACACGCGCAGGCACCTGGCGAACGCGGGGATCGACGTCGTCGGCGCGGGCGCGGAAGTCGATCAGGCCCGCGAGTGGAGGATGCTGACCGTCGGCGACCTGCGTCTGGGTGTCCTCGGCGTGACCGATCATCCGCCGGACTACGCTGCCGGGCCCGCCCGACCCGGCGTCGCCTACGCCGATCTAGCCAGCGGGGTTCCGGGCTGGCTGCGGCAGCACATCACCGCCATGGTCCAGGGGACAGAGGTCTGCCTCGTTACCCCGCACTGGGGCCCGAACATGGCCGGCCGTCCGGTACGGCACGTGCGCGCCGCGGCGGCGGCGCTCGTCGACGCGGGAGCGAGTCTGGTGGCGGGGCACTCCGCGCATATCTGCCAGGGTGTGGCCGGTCGCGTCCTGTACGACCTCGGCGACTTCATCGACGACTACGCCACTCACCCAGGACTCCGCAACGACCTCGGGCTGCTGTTCTTGGTCACACTGGACGCACAGGGCCCGATCAAGCTGGAAGCGGTACCGCTCGCGCTCGACTTCTGCCGTACGAGGCTCGCCGACACCGCCGAGTCCGCGTGGCTCAAGGACCGGTTCACCGCGGCCTGCGCCGAGTGGGGCACCGAGGTGTCGGCCGCCGACGACGGCCGTCTCGTCGTGCGCCTCCGCTGACGAGGTCCTGGTCCGCCGCAGTTCTTGATGCGCCGGCTCGCCGGCTCATCCACCCAATAAATCGGTTGCCCTCCGGGTGGCCATCTGCTGGACTGCCGGCAAGACAGCCGATTGCCCGAGCCCAGGGAGAAAGACAATGCGAGAGGCGTTCGTGTCCACCCAGGAAGCAATTGCCACCTGCCTAGAGGACATGACGCTGGATGAGCACGTTGAACTTGGGGATTTTGGCGCACGTCGACGCCGGTAAGACGAGCCTGACCGAGCGGCTGCTCTTCGCCGCCGGTGTCATCGACGAGATCGGCAGCGTCGATGACGGCAGCACCCAGACCGATTCCATGGCGCTGGAACGGCAACGCGGCATTACCATCAGGTCCGCCGTCGTGTCCTTCGTCATCGATGACGTCACGGTCAACTTGATCGACACGCCTGGCCACCCGGATTTCATCGCCGAGGTGGAACGGGTGTTGAGCGTGCTCGACGGCGCCGTGCTGGTGATCTCCGCCGTGGAGGGCGTGCAGGCGCAGACCCGCGTGTTGATGCGGGCGCTGCAGCGACTGCACATTCCCACCCTCATTTTCGTGAACAAGATCGACCGCGGTGGCGCGCAATATGCACGCTTGCTGCAGAGCATCTCCGAGAAACTGACCACGGCAATTATCCCGATGGGATCCGTCAGCGGGCTGGGCACCCGCAACGCTCTTTATGCGCCATACGGCGCGGTCGACGCTGATTTTACCGCTAGGCTGGTTGATCTACTTGCTGACCACGACGATGCATTTCTTGCCTCGTACGTGGACGACCACACCGCAGTCTCGTACCGCCAACTCCGCGGCAAGCTTGCGGCGCAGACCAGGCAGGCACTCGTGCATCCGGTGTTCTTCGGCTCGGCCATCACGGGCGCGGGCGTGGATTCGCTGATCGCCGGCGTCAGAGAGTTGCTGCCTGCGGCTGAAGGCGCTGTCGATGACCCCGTTTCGGGCACGGTTTTCAAGGTCGAACGAGGTCCGGCCGGGGAGAAGATCGCGTATGTCCGGATGTTCTCGGGCACGGTACGAACGCGGGATCGCCTGCAATTCCGCCGGAAGGAGGAGGGGAAGGTCACCGCGATCAGCGTCTTCGACCGCGGCTCGGCCGTTCGGCGTGCGTCGGTTGCCGCGGGGCAGATCGGAAAGCTCTGGGGCCTCGGCGACATCCAGATCGGCGACGCGATCGGCATGCCGCGAACGACGCTGCCGGAGGGCCACTATTTCGCCCCGCCGACGCTGGAAACGGTCGTCGTTCCCGGCCGCCCCGCCGATAGAGGCGCCCTGCACGTTGCGCTCGCCCAGCTCGCCGAGCAGGACCCGCTGATCAACCTGCGGCAGGACGAAATTCGGCAGGAAATCTCCGTCTCGCTCTATGGCGAGGTGCAGAAAGAGGTAATCCAGGCAACGCTGGCGAATGAATTCGGCGTTGACGTCTCATTCCGCGAGACAACGACAATCTGCATTGAACGGCCGGTCGGCACCGGTGCGGCCGTCGAGACGATCGGCAAGGAGCCCAATCCGTTCCTCGCAACTGTCGGGCTGCACATCGAGCCGGCTCCGACCAACTCCGGGGTGGAATTCCGGCTGGGGGTCGAACTCGGGTCGATGCCACTCGCGTTCCTCAAGGCAGTCGAGGAAACCGTGAAAGATACGCTGCACCAAGGGATCTACGGCTGGCAGGTCACCGACTGTACGGTCACCATGACGCACTCCGGCTATTGGGCGCGGCAAAGCCACTCCGGTGGTGTCTTTGACAAGAGCATGTCGAGCACTGCTGGAGACTTCCGCAACCTGACACCGCTGGTCTTGATGAGTGCGTTGAAGCAAGCCGGCACCAGGGTGTACGAGCCGATGCACCGTTTCCGCCTCGACATGCCGGCAGACGCGTTCGGATCGGTACAGCCCGCAGTGGTACGGCTGCGCGCCGTTCCGCAGATAGCGGCAATGCGGGGTTCGTCGTACCTGCTCGAGGGTGAGATTCCAGCGGCCCGGGTGCACGAGCTGGAGCGACAGCTGCCGGTGCTGACCCGCGGCGAAGGCATGCTGGAATGCGCCTTCGACCACTACCAACAGGTCCGCGGCGCGGTCCCGACCCGGCCGCGGTCGGACCACAATCCACTCGACCGCGAGGAGTACCTGCTGCATGTCGTACGGCGGGTCTAGCGTCGCCGCTCGCGCTGGCTGCGGTGGTCGGCCACGGCGCGGCGGACGTCCTCGGCGATGAGGTCGGCGTTGATGGCTGCGGCGGTGTTCAGTCCTGCGGCGGCGGCGCTGATCACCTGGGCACGCAGGTCAGCGACGTTGCCGGCCACCCACACCCCGGGGACCGCGGTGGCTCCGGTGGGGTCGGCGGGCACGTAGCCTAACCCAAGCACGATGAGGTGCCGGAGCCGGTCGCGCGGCATGACGCGCGGCCGCCAGCAAGGCGCTTGGCCCTCCCGGTCGCTGGTCTCCAGATGACGAACACGAGCGACATCATCGGCGGACGCGGTAGCGCAGGTGAGTCACGCCGGTGCCCTCGACCACCGTCGGCCCCTCCAACTCGACCGGAACATCCTTCAGCTGGTCGAAGAACGGGGTGCCACCACCCAGCAGAACCGGGACCAGGTCGACCCAGATCTCGTCGAGGAGGCCCGCGTCGAGACACTGCCGCGCGATGGTGCCGCCGTTGACGCCCACCACCTTGTCGCCGGCGAGCGCCTTGGCCGTCTCGAGCGCATGCCCGATGCCGTCGGTGACGAACGTGAAGGGCGTGTCCTCGCGCGGCCAGCCATCCGGCACGCTGTGGGTGACGACGACCACGGGTCGGCCCAGAGGATGGTTGCCGCCCCAGCCGCGGGTGAGATCGAACAGCTTCCGACCGACGACGAGCGCTCCGGTGTTGTCGACGATGTCGCGGAAGTGTCGCGTGCTCGCCTCGGACATGTGGAACGTCATGTCCGGTTTGGTGGTGGGCACGGTCACTTCGCCATTGCCGTACCACGTGAAGAGGTGCTCGAACCCCGTTTCAGAGGGGCGGAAATGTAGCCGTCCAGCGACATGCTCGCCCCGGTGTGACCATGGTCATCGGTCTCTCCTGTGATCCGTGGTGTACGTCGTCACCGCCGCCGTCCACGGCGACGTCGCCGTTCACGCCGCGGTACTTGTGTCGACGGCCGTTGCGCCAGCAACAAGGCGGCTTCGCCCCCGGCAGACGGGTCTAGGCTGTGGCGAAAATAGCTTCGCACGCTCGGTACCACGGGAACCGATGCGAAGGAGGCGCCCGCCATGGCGCAGACAACCAGCCCGGAATTGCGCGGACACCCGAGGCGGACCGCGCTGACCAGCCAACTCGGCGACTGTCCGGACCTGCGGACCAGCTGGGTCTATGACGGCATCGACCGGATCACCGTGAGGGTCGATGGCGAAATCGATGTTGCCACCGTCGACGAGCTCCGCGACGCCCTCGATATTGCCATCGCCAAGGGTGTCCGCCAGGTGATCGTCGACCTCCGTGGTGTCAGCTCCCTTGGCACTGACGGCGTGAACTGCCTGGCCGAGGCGTCCCAAAGCGCCAAGACCACGGGTTGTCGGCTCTACACGATCGCGACCGAGCGGGCCGTGGTCAGGACCGTCGACATCACCGGATTCGCACGTGCGCTACGGGTACTCGACGATCCCGCCACGGTGCCCTCGCCGTATCTCGACTGCTAGCCTCCGTCAGATCTCGCGGAGGATCCGCGCCTTCTGATCGGCGTACTCCGCGTCGCCGATCAGACCGGATGCCCTGAGTTCGGTGAGTTTCTGGATCCGCGCGTACGGGTCGCGTTCCCCGTCGGTCGCGGTAGCTGAGGATGCCGGCACCTCGACGCCGCTGTTTCGGAGCGCGTCTGCGACGGCCTTGCGCACCTCCGGCCGCTGCCGCAGGTCAACGGTGCCCGCAGGGTTGATGCCGTGCTGCAGCAGCACCTGGGCGACCGCTTCGCGGGCCGCCGGGTTGTTCGTGAATTCGACCTGCGGACCGTCCGCCGATGCGATCGTGGCCGGACCGGGAGCCGGCCCCGCCGCGCCGGGCGCGCTGCTCCAGTCCAGCGCGAACCGGGAGTGGTCGGCGCGGTCCACGTAGACAGTGACCGGGGAGCCGCTGGTAAGCCTGCCGAGGGCGATCAGCGGCACGATCTCCCGCTTCTCTGCCTCGAACGGGGTGACGCCGGGCGCGGCGATCCGCAGCTTGAGCTTGACCACGGGCTGGCGGTTGATCTGCGTGCCGGTCTGCGTCGCCTCGACGATCGACGCCTGGCCGAGGATTCCTTCCATGCGGAGCTTCTCGGCCTTCGCGCCGGGGCGGCCGAGTAACCAGAGGCCGGCGATCATCACGAACGAGACGGCGATCCAGATCTGACCGATCCAGATCTCCGGCATGGCCACCGTGAACCACACCCCGCCGCCGAGGAAGAAGACAAAGAGCAACCAGCCCACCGGGTTGATGCGCATCGTTCGGCCCACCGCTCCTCGGCTCGACGGCCGAACGGTTGTCGGCGGTTGGGTTCGAGCGCTCTCGCCACGGTAGGCCCGCATCGACGCGGCGAGGAACTGCCGGTTCGGTCAGAGCAGCGGTGGGGGCATGCCTCGCCGGCAGGCTGGGCGAGAGGTCGGAGTCGTCGATGATCGTGATGTCGAGGTCGGCGTTCGCGCGGCCCACTTCGTCATTGGGTGAGCTCGGCGCTGCGGTTGGCGGTGACAATTGAGGTCAGCCGCCGGATGATCGGACGTGGCTCGGGCTGCGCCGTCATCCAGCTGCCACGCTGCCGATGACTGACGCGAACGGGGTTCCCATGACTGGCCAGGAAATCGTCTCGGATGTGCTGGTCGTCGGCGCGGGGCCGACCGGGCTGATGCTGGCGAACTGGCTGACCAAGCTCGGCGTACGCACCACGGTGATCGACGCCAAGCGGGGTCCGACGAGGGAGTCGCGCGCGCTCGTCGTACAGGCCCGCTCGATGGAGATCTACGACCAACTCGGCATCGTCGACGAGGTGCTCGCGCAGTGCGCACAGGCGCGGTGGCTGGCGCCGGGATTCGAGAGCAGAACCTTCGGGCGGATCCCGATCGGTGAACTGGGCAAGGGACTCACGCCGTACCCGCGCATCTATGTGCTCGAGCAGAGCCGGAATGAACAGATCCTCCTTGACAGCCTGCGCCACCTCGGCGGTGACGTGCGGTGGGAGCACCGGCTCACCTCGCTGGGCACCTCGGGCACCTCGGTGGAGGCGGCCGTGAGCGGTCCCGACGGCGATGTCACGCTCCGCGCCCGGTACTGCGTGGGCACCGACGGCAGTTCCTCCGCGGTGCGGACCATGCGGGGCGTCCCGTTCGAGGGGATCACCAATGAGCAGACGTTCCACGTGACCGACGCCACCGAGGTGCGCGGGCTGGTTCCGGAGGCGGTGAACGCGCGCCCGGCCGAGCGCGACTTCCTGTTGGCCTTCCCGATGGGTCCGCACGGGCACTACCGGCTGATCGGCATCGTCCGCGACGCCGACCAGGACGGTCAGCTGACCGAGGATGACACCAGGGAGCGGCTGCGGCAGGTCTTCGCCGTCGCCTACGGGCCATCCCGCTGGTTCGCGACCTACCGGATCCACCACCGGGTGGCCGCCGCGTTCCGGGACGGACCGTTCTTCCTGGCCGGAGACGCCGCGCACGTGCACTCGCCGGTCGGCGCCCAGGGCATGAACACCGGACTGCAGGACGCGCACAACCTCGCGTTCAAGCTTGCCGACGTGCTTCGCGGCCGCGCCTCGGACGCCTCGCTCGACCGGTACGAGGCCGAGCGGCGGCCGGTCGCGCGGCGCCTGGTGCGCACCACCGACCGGCTCTTCGGCGCCGTCACGTCCGAGCGCCGCCTGTTCCGGGCCGCGCGGCGGTGGGTGCCGCCGCTGATCGCCCCCGTCGTGGTGCTCTTCGTCCCGCGGGTCTCCGGGGCGTCCCGCCTGTTCGGGTATGTGTCTCAGATCCGGGTGCACTACTGGATGAGCGAGCAGGCCGCGGCTCGCGGCCGCCGCGGCCGCGTCGTCGGCCGCCGGCTGCCCTGGACGGGCAGCAACTTCGACGTCCTGAAGGGCCTCACGTGGCAGATCCACGCCTACGGCTCGGTGGACTCGGACACCGTGGAGCGGCTGAAGCGCGAGCTTCGTGCGGATGTCCACGTGTTTCCCCCGGCGAACCCCGACACCGGCCTTCGCGACGGGCTGCTGTACCTGGTCCGCCCGGACGGCTTCGTCGCGGCAGCGGCGACTCCGCAGGCTGCCACGGTCGCGTTCGGCCGCGCGCTGCCGGACCGGTTCCTCACCGTGCCCCCCGCGCAGAGCGCCGAGCCGGCCTCACCCCGGCCCGACTGAGCCTGGCTCACCGACGCTCGAAAAGCCGGCCACCGGACGGGCACGGCAGGAGGCTGCTCTTCACGCTCACGTCCGGCGGATCGGAACTCTCGATCGTCTACGCCAGCCTCACCATGGCTCGACGGATCTGCGAATGCCACGATCGATGGATGCGTGCACTGTCGAACAGGACTCTCCTCGCGGTCACGACGCTCGTCACCATGGGGATCGCCGCCGGGTGTGGCGGTGGAGTGAAGGAGCCGGCGCCGCGCGCGCCGACCGAGCTACGGGTGTCTAGTCCCGCCTTCGCGGAGGGTGCCGAGATCCCGACGCGGTTCACCTGCAGCGGCATGGGGGCATCGCCGCCGTTGGTCTGGTCGGGACCGGTGCGCGCCGCCGCGACGCTGGCGCTCGTGGTCGACGACCCGGACGCACCGAGGGGAACGTACGTGCACTGGGTGGTGCTGGACATGCCGGCGAGCACGGCGCGGCTGGCCGAAGGTCCCCGTGATGCGGTACCGGCCGGTGCCTCCGAGGCGAAGAACTCCGCCCGCCGGACGGGCTGGACGCCACCGTGCCCGCCATCGG
>Ga0210378_10002099_pt1 | contig 10217 bp, 7 predicted proteins | sample PLM1_60_b1redo_FD_155465 | JGI IMG/M metagenome (GOLD analysis project Ga0210378, IMG submission 155465) | Groundwater sediment microbial communities from an aquifer in East River, Colorado, USA - PLM1_60_b1 redo | ecosystem: Environmental > Terrestrial > Soil > Riparian zone | place: USA: East... | reverse complement strand
CGTGCCCACCAAGAGAGCTTCCCCAGCGTAGATAGGACCGGCTGCCGGCGCGGCCTCGAGCCCATAATCGCCCGTGAGGTGGCCGACCATCTCCGTCAGGCCCAACTCCTGGTCGAGGTCGGCGAACGACTCGTCCTTCGCCAGTTCGTCGAGGGCCGACTGCATCGTCTGACGCAAGCCCGTTAGGGCGAAGACGCCATAGGCATCCTTCGGGGTGAACGACAAGACCGAGTTCTCGTGAGGGGCTTCGGTCAGGAGTTCCTTCTGCTCTCCTGTGAGCTTCGTCGCGTCCACGCCCACGTTGAGGTCGAGGGCGATCCCCGTGGGCTCGGCCGAAAGCGTCGCCCCAAGCCCCGTCAGGGCGTCCAGCTGGCCGAATGAACTGGAGACCTGCGAGAGGTCGAATTCCCCGCCCTCTGTGAGCGACTGCTTGAACTTTTCGACCAAGGGTCGGATGTTCACGTAGGCGAGCGCCACACGCTCCTTTGGGAGCGGTCCCTGCGTGGCGGCGAAGTCCGCCGACTCGCGAAGGCTGGAGATCTTCCCGGCGGCGGTATCGATGACTTCCTCCACGATCGCAGCGTCGGTCGCCAGCACGACCACGTGGTCGACCAGGGCGTAGACCATGTCCGGCCCGTCAGCAACGGAGCCAACCGATATCGTCACTCCTTCGTGCTCCTGCTCCTTCCACGCGGCGGCGCTTCCTTCAGGTCCGGTTCGGATCTTGGCGAGCGCGACCGTCGCCGCGGCCTCGTCCTTGGATGCGATCAGAAACGCCTCCATGGACTGATCGCCATCGACGCTGACCAATGCGGCCATCTGAGTGCCCAGCCAGGGCCTCACGTCTGCTGAATTGAGTCCGAGGTCGCGCAGCCCGTCGTTCAGCGCATCGTCGATCCGCCGGTTCAGCTCCTGGGACGAGGCGAACTTGGGGAAGCGCTTGGACAGGCTACGAAGGTTCAGCTTCTGCTGCAGTGCGGGGTCGAGGTACGCCGTGACGTAGACCGTCGTGTTCCCGGGGACCATTCGGTCGATGACGTCTTCGGTGCCCCGCAGGGCCAGGAAGATGATTGCCCCGGCCGCGATACCGCCCGTGACGACGAGCGCCACGATGATCACGAGCAGCCGCTTCACCCATTTCGTTCGCCCTGGGGTCGGTTCGGGCTGCGCCGAACCAGCGGTCCATCCCGACTCGAGCGATCCGGACCCATCGGATCCCGGCTCGGAGATGGGCGGTAGCGAATCCGGTTCGTCCTCCATCTCAAGTCCTAGGCTATCTGGCGCGGGCCCATAAGGCGAGGTAGAGATGCTGCAAGTTCGCGATCTGGCGGTGGAAGTCGGCGGGGTCCCCATAGTCCAGGGGCTCTCCTTCTCCTTGCGGCCCGGCGACAAGGTCGGGCTGGTCGGCAGGAATGGGGCTGGGAAGACAAGCCTGCTCAGGGCCCTGGCCGGCGAAGAGCCACCGGTCCGAGGCGCGATCCTGCGGCAGGGACGGCTCGCCCACCTTCCACAGGACCCCCGGGTCCGACGCGACGAGCCCGGGGTCACGGCAATCCGGCACGTACTCGACGCCAGGGGCCTCGGTGAAGCTCCGCAGCGACTGGAGAGGCTCCGGCTCACGCTCGAGGCCAACCCCACAGCACGGAATGTCGGGCGCTACTCGCGGGCGGAGGAAGAGTTCCGGGATGCGGGGGGCTATGCGTCGGAGGCCGAAGCCCGCCGTATCACCGCCGGCCTCGGCCTGGCGCCGGACCGGGTCGACCTCAGGGTCGGCGTGCTCTCCGGAGGCGAGCGCCGCCGGATCGAGCTCGCCCGCATCCTGTTCGGCGGCAGCGAGCTGCTCCTCCTGGACGAGCCCACGAACCACCTCGACAACGATGCGAAGTCGTGGCTCATGAAGTTCCTGGTGACCTACCGGGGAGCCTTGCTCGTCGTGAGCCACGACCTGGTGCTCCTCGATAAGTCGATCACGCGGGTAATGCACCTCGACGAAGAAGCCCTGGTCGAGTACAGGGGGACTTACACGCAGTATCGGGAGGCCAGGAGGCGTGACGAGGTGCGCCTCGCGAAGGTGGCCGCCCGCCAGGAAGCCGAGATCAGGCGGCTCTCTGTCCTGGCCGACTCGATGAGACACCAGACCGAGAAGCGGGCTCGCATGGCCAAGACCCTGGACACCAGGGTCGAGCGCCTCCGAGGCGATCAGATCACCGCCCCCACCCGCGAGCGGCGGGTGACCGTGCGGTTCCCCGAGCCTCCCCATTGCGGCAAGGTCGTTCTCACCGTGGAAGGTTTGGCCAAGAGCTACGGGGGCCCGCCCATCTTCACGGATGTTGCCTTCGATGTCGGGCGGGGAGAGCGGCTGATGGTGATCGGCCTGAACGGAGCGGGCAAGACCTCCATGCTCCGAATCCTGGCCCGGGAATCGGAGCCTGACGGGGGGGAGGTTCGTTTCGGCTCGGGGGTCTCCGTCGGGTACTACGCGCAGGAGCACGAAGGGATCGCACCCGGCGTCGACGTCATTTCCCACATGCGCGAACAGTCGAAGGCGCCGGATCAGCAGCTGCGTGGGCTGCTGGGGATGTTCGGGCTGCGGGGCGAGATGGCCTTTCAGGACGCCGGGACGCTGTCCGGTGGGGAGAAGACGAAGCTGGCTCTGGCTCAGTTGGTGGCCGGGCGACACAACCTTCTCTTGCTCGACGAGCCGACGAACAACCTGGATCCACCATCGCGGGAGGGAGTGGCCCGGGCGCTGGCGTCTTGGCCGGGGTCCATGATCATTGTGAGTCACGACTCCGAGTTCGTCGAGGAGCTCGCGCCGGACAGGGTCCTGTTCATGCCCGAGGGCACGCTCGACTACTGGAGCGAGGAGCTGCTGAGCGTCGTCTCGCTGGCCTGAGTAGGGCTACTATGTGGTGTGCCTGAGGAAGGACACCATCACCACGGCGAGGGCCGGACCCTCAAGCATTACGTCCAGGACTTCTTCTCCAACTGGGAGGGCTACGAAGCGCCCATCGGGAGGAAGCTGTGGCTCGTGGTGAAGAATCGAACAAAGGCCTACTCGCCGCCATTCAAGGGATGTTGCGGCCGCCTGGGTGAGCCCGGGTGTTGAATGGCGAAGGCTGAGCCTCCCGGTCGGGAGGCGAGCGGCAAAGCCGGGTCCCCGGATCAGTGATGGACGTACACGAACCTGATCACACCAGTCAGGACATAGACGGCCCCGATCGTGACCAGCGCGAACTTGGCCTGAGCGCATCTCCGAGCAAGCAATGGCAGCGACTCGTTGGGGTTCGACCGACTAAGCAACCGTAATAGGGCCCAGTCCTCGACCCCGTCGAGCACGCCGGCCAGCAGTTGACCCCAGGCGACGAAGAAACCGATCCACGCGGCGACGTTCCAGCCTCCTCGCCAGGCGGCGACCGCCCAAGCGCAGGCCAGCGCCAGCAGGAGCGAGTAGACGACAAGGAACGGGTAGTCGAGCCGCAGATTGACTCTCGCGATTCGCTGCCCTGGCTCTTCCCACGCCTCCAGGATCTTCTTGGCCCGCGACCTGGAGCCCGCAAGCTCTAGGTCGACGATCCCCAGCGGCGTCGACGGCTTCCTCATCAGGGACCGTCCCTGCCAGAGAACGACTCCCCACACCGCGGCTGCGAGCAGAGCCAGAGGGATCAGCCGGAGCGGATGGTCTGCCACGTAGGTCTCGAAGGGAAAAAGACCAGGCAGATCCCAGCTCTTGCCGTCGAACGGGGTTAGGTCCTGCCCCAGGTGGGGGATCTCGAAGACGACCATCCCGACGAGGGCGAGCGCGACAAATACCAGGAGCAGCGGGCCGACCACTCCCAGTACGGGCCGGCCCCGGACGATACTCGAGAGCGCGACCATCACCAGGCTGAAGAGCACGGTCACGGCGAGGGCCGTCCACCCGAAGCTCAGGAAGGTTCCTACGTGGAAGAATGAGCCCAGCAAGATCAGCAGGACCTCGAAGAAATACGCAAGGGTCAGCCAGTGCCGGTACAGCATGTGAGGCAACCGCCCGGGCACAGCGGCCTCCACCATCCCGGCGAGGAGACGGCCAGCCCGGGCGACCCAGGCCATGGGCTTGACCACGGGCTTGATCCCGTGTGCGCTGGCCACATCGCCGAAGACCTGGCCGGCGACATGAGTGATGCGGCCCGCGGACTGCAAGAGGGGACCCAGCGGGAGGTCGGCGTCCAGAGAGTACCTCTCATCGTAGAACCTCAAGAGCTCCTTCTCCGTTAGGCACTGGCGGAGGACCTCCTGGAGCCTCGGGTTGATCGGCGAGCCCGCCGGCGCCTGGACGAGTTTCTCCAGCTCCTCAGTGTTCCGGTCACCCGGCGCGATCCTCGCCAGGGCATCCGCCAGCAGGCCGACGAGCTCTTCGCGGTCCGAGGGCCGAAGTTCCTCCGAGATGATCGCGAGATGAGCCTCTTCGACCAACTCGTGCACGACCTCGTCCCGATCATCATCCGACGCCGGGACCAGAGCCTCGATGAGGCGTTCAGCCCCATCGAGGCGGCCCCAGAGTATGTCGTTCTCCCTCCACAGCCGATCGAGGAACGCGCCGAAGTGCCCGAGCTCCGCCCCCCCCACCTTCTTCCGGTTCGGCTCTTTGGTCACGTCGATGAGGCTCCTGGCGTCCAGTGGGCTGACCCTGATCACGTCGACGAAGTCCGCCTCGCCGATGTCCGTCCCGTAGGTCATCGGGAAGGCGACGATGTCGTACTGGACGAAGTAGTCGAAGTAGTGGGCCAGGAACTGGTCGACTGCATCCGCCGCTGACTCAGGGGGGCGCTCCTCGGCCAAGTCCTTCCGGGCCGGCTGCCGCCATGCGAGCGGACCCACTTCGACATCCTTGTGAGCTCCACGCAGCCCCTCGGCCAGGCGCTCGGCGATCGTTTGAAAGTGGCCGTCGAGCCGCTCCTCCAGCGCGTTGGCCTCATCTTGGCGTTTCTTCTCCGTTTGGATGGCCAGGAGGTCCTTCAGGTCGTCGGGCTTGATCCTCTCGCGGATGGCACTCCACGCGTCTCGCAACTTCTCGTCGTTCTTGTCGAGCAGGGGATTCACCTCATCCTTCGGAGAACGGAGCTGGCGGCCGGCCTTCCTCAGCCGAGTGAAGGCCTCCGCCAGCGACGAGCGTGCCCGGGCCACCTCCCCGCGGAATATGTCGCGCCCGCTGCCGTCCAGCGAGAACGGGACGCGGCCCTCGGTGAAGCGCTTATTCACCTCCTCCACCTCGTCGAAGAGGTCGTTGGCCCGCTGCTGGAGGTAGCTCAAGCGACGGAGGGCGAAAGTGAGATCGAAGTCGACGAGGAAACCGGAGAAGGGCTCCTTCCCCTTGATGAGTTGTCCCTGAGGGTCCCTGGCGAAATGGGAATAGTGACGGTCTCGCCAGGCCCTGACCACGTACCGGACCCCCAGGACCTCGTCGGAGTCCTCCTTCAGTCCGGCCACCCTGGATATGAGCTCTGCCAGATCCTCCGAGGTCACAGAGACGCGGAGCCGCTGATATCCGCCGTACCCGGCCCCGTACTCCTCCACCAGGCCGGGTGCGTCCCCGCGGTCCAGGAATCGGCTCGCGAACCGGCCCTTGGTGAGCGGACGCACCACCGGCTCTCCACTGGCTGCTAGGTCGCGCTGCAGGGGCGTGAGAACACCGTTGATCCGCTGGATCTGCCTGTTCCGGTCGAGGATCCTCTGGACGTCCTCGCGGATGGTCTCGGTTCGTGGGAGCGAGTGGACCTGCTTCCAGAGGTTCACCACGGCGTCCGGTGGAGGGAACAGCTCGCCCCCGGGTCTGTTGTCTGTTGGGTCGGGCTCGACATAGAGCAGCTTTCGGTCTACGGGCATGTCCGCCCTCCGACGCAGGAGGGTCTCGGTAGGGTAAGAGAAGGGCTTGTTGTCCAACGCCCCGCCGTCGCCGAACGCCCGCTCCTCGAAGCCTGAGCTTCCTTCGTAGTCTTTGTAGAACCTCTTCCATCTGGTGGAATCCGGCCCTGCCTCGCCATCACCGCGGAATAGGTCGAAGCTCTGTACGGACCTGTCCGTGCTGGCCAGAGTCATCGGCTCGAACACAAGCGGCAGGGAGGAAGTGCACCTTGCGGCGAACGCCAGGAACGGGTTGAAGGCCGCCTGGAAGTCGTTTCGATCCTCGCCAGTCGCGTCCTCGGTCGCATAGACGAAATGGAATACGTTGCGGTGTCTTGGCTCGTAGATGACCGCGTCGGCGAGCTTGATCGGCAGCATGACGCCACCGAGATCCGTTGTCGTGACGTATAGGTCGAGCTGTTCCACAAAGACCGACTCGCAGCAGGGCGGGTCTGGACTGGGATGCTGGGCGATTTCCCCGTCCATCCCAACGAACGCGGAGAGCAGCTGCCAGTACATCCTCTGTCCGTTCAGGAGCGATCTGGGCGGGCTCCGGAACGGAAGCTCTGGAAGGCCCTGCATGGACTGCTTGTCGTTGATGAGGACCGAGATGTCGCCCTCCTCGACCCACAGCCGCTTCAGCGTGTCAATTTCCTGCATGTTCGCCAGGGCCTTCGACAGGAAGATTGCGTTGATGCCGCCGGCCGACGATCCAGAGAGGATGTCGATCACGAACCGAGTGCGTATGGTGTCCGTCGTCGCGATCTGGTCGATCCGCTGACCGTGTTGGCCCAGGTACTGTCCGAGCTTGCGGTAAACACGGGCGGACCCGGCGAGCTCGTCGTGCGCAAGGAGTGCGACCCTGGAGCCATCACCAGTTCGCCGTTTCGGGGCCGTCGCTTTGACCAGCCACAGGAGCTCTTGGGCGATGCCGTTGATGTAGACAGAGAGGGAGGATCCCCCGTACATCACGATTGCGAGCCGGATCTCCTTAATGGTGTCGATCCTTGGCTGCGTGCCCCCAGGTAGCTGCCCGGCGGCATCGGCGCCGTCAGCCGTCGTCGACCTCTGGTCCTGCATGGTCCCCCCTTGGGGCAGGCCCCTTTGCCTGCGGGGAAGCTAATCCGACCATCTCCGAAGTTCAAACCGAGCGGATCAGCCTTGGAGGGCTGCGGCGATGGCGACGGCCACCTGGCCTGTTGAGGCGGTCCCGCCCAGGTCCCGGGTAAGGACCTCACGGGCTGCCAGCACAGCCCGCACAGCTCGCCTGACGTTACCCGCCGCCACCGGTTCTCCTATGTGGTCGAGCATCATCGCGCTGGACAGGATCATGGCCATGGGATTGGCCAACCCCTTGCCGGCGATATCGGGGGCGCTTCCATGGACCGGCTCGAATACCGCATACTCCCACCCTAGGTTCGCGCCCGAGGCAAGACCGAGCCCTCCGACCAGCCCGGCGCACAGGTCGCTGAGGATATCTCCGTAGAGGTTGGGCAGGAGCAATACGTCGAGTGCCTCCGGCTCGGTGACAAGACGCAGGGCTAGCTCGTCCACCTGACACTCCTCGAACCACACGTCGCGGTAGAACTCAGCTTCCACGCCGGCGGTGTAGAGGAAGACGCCATCGGAGAATCGCATTATGTTTGCCTTGTGCCCGAGCGTGATCGAGCGCCGCTGATTCCTGCGTGCGAAGTCGAAGGCGAACCTCACGATCCGCTTGGTCCCAGACACGCTGATCGGCTTGACCGTGACTCCCGCGTCCTGAGCGAGCTCGAAACCAGAGAGCTCCAGCAGCTTCAGCCGGAGTCGGCCGGCCTGCTCGCTTCCTTGTTCGAATTCGATCCCTGCATAGAGGTCCTCTGTGTTCTCGCGAATCACGACGATGTCCACGTGCGGATGGCGCGTGGGGATGCCAGGTAGGCTCAGAGCCGGCCGGATCGAGGCGAACAGGTCCAGCTCCCGCCGCAGCGTGACGTTCACGCTGCGGAAGCCGGTCCCGACAGGCGTCGTGATGGGCCCCTTCAGCGCGGTACGGCTGGCCTCGATCGCTCTCAGCACCCGGTCGGGGAGCGGCGTCCCCTCGCGCTCCATCACCGCCTGACCTGCCTCCTGCAAGTCCCACTCGACCTTCACGCCCGAGGCCTCCACGACGAGCCTGGCGGCCTCGGCGACCTCCGGCCCTATCCCGTCGCCCGGGATCAACGTGATGAGGTGTGTCATGAACCGAGAGTATCCACGCTCCAACGGTCCGCAATCCTGCCGGGAGTCTCACGCGTACTGCATCTGATGAGCGAGACGTAGCCTCAGCGTTCTTGTCGAGGCAAAGGAGGGAATCGAGCCATGGCCGCGAGGGACAAATGTCGTGTTCGGCCGAACAGGGCTTGCGATGCTTTCAGGAGGCCCGGCGAAATCGGCGAGGAAGGGAGTGCCCTATGTTCCGCGTAGCACGAAGAGCCGCGCCTCTGGCCATCATGCTGGCCTTGCTCGTCCAGACCGACGCGTTGGCGGCAACATCGAACGTGACTATTGCTAACTTCTCCTTCACCCCGAGTCTTTCGAAGCTGAAGATGGGCGACACAGTCCACTGGACCAACAACGGCCCGTCATCCCACACGGCCACCAGCGACTCGCCGCTGATCCTCTGGGACTCAGGGGTCCTTGGCGTGGGCGGCACATTTGACTTTACCTTCACTGCGGCAGGGATCTACACCTACCACTGCTCGATACATTCGAGCATGAAGGCTAAGGTGGGCTCGAAGGACACGGTGACTCCTCCCTCGGGACCTGTCGGAACGGTATTTACCATCAAGGTCGCGACCGTCACGGCTCCGGCCGGTTTCGTCTACGACGTGCAGAAGAAGAATCCAGGAGGGAACTTCCAGGACTTCGCCGTCGGGATCACCACCATGTCCACGGCATGGAACTCCACCGGCCAACCAACCGGCGTCTACCAGTTCCGATCACGCCTCCGCCGCCTATCTGATGGAGCTGCCTCAGCCTACTCGCCCGGACAGAACGCGTCGGTAACCTAACCGCTGGTATTCGCATTGGCATGTCCCCCGAGGCCCGGGCGAAGAGCCCGGGCCTCGGCATCGTGTGTATCCGTCTTCTTCAGAGTCGGAAGAAGATGATCCAGACCGCGAGCCCGGTCCCCACCAGGGCGGACCCGTAGCACCCCACCGCCACCATGCGCTTCAGGCCGATGCCGAACTGGTGATGGATCGCGAACCGGAACCTGTGGGCCCAGTGATACAAGGGCAGCGAGATCAGGGCTGTGAGGTAGAGCCTAGCCAGCGGGTTGGAGACCAGGTGGTGAATCCTTGCGTAAGAGAGCGCGTCATCGGGAAGCCACCCGGCCGCGTAGGCGATCCCCAGGATCGCCACGTGGATGGGGAGCAGTATCGCGGCCGCGAACCCCCCGGCCGAGAACAGCGCCCAGGCCATCGCCTCGACCAGGGCTCTGGGCCCCCGGGCGCGGGGAAGCCTCACTCGCGGCGGCACCTCCGCAGAGTCTGACCAATCCAGGACCTGTCCCAATGAGGGCGCGTCCGACCGATCGCCCATACCCATCAGAACCAGCCGTGGAAGTATGCGACTGCCGCGCTGGCGCCGAGCCATGCCACCGACAAAGCGACTATCAGAAGGCCCGGCGGCAGGGTCCGTCCTCCGACGCGGATGACCACGATATGGGTGGTGAGCCGGAACCACGTGGCTGTGTGGTAGAGGACGGCCACAAGGGTGACGGCCGACGCGGCGACCATCCAGGGGGAGTCCAACAGGCGGAGGAACGCATCGTAGGCCTGCGGGCCTCTCGACAGCGCGAATAGGAAAGCGAGGAGGGTGACCGAGGCGGCTGCCGAGAACATCGACGTGATCTCTCTGGCCGCGAAACGCCGGTACGGGCCCTTGCGGAGCCACCACGAACGCGGGTACTTGGGGAAATAGAGCGGATACGATCGCCCCTCCGCATCGTCTGGGGTCATGGCTGTCCGCCGAAAGGCAACATCATCGAAAGCATGGCGTCGGTGGTCCTGGCCACCTTCTCCCTCTGGATGGCCGCCGCCGGATCGACGTCCTTTGGGCACACCACGGAGCACTCTCCTATGAAGGTGCAGTCCCACAGGCCCCAGTCGACGGCGATCGCCTGGTGTCGCTCGGGCCACCCCTCGTCACGCGAGTCGAGGTTGTAGCGGTGGGCTAAGGCGAGGACTGCCGGTCCGAGGAAATCGGGGTCGCGCCCGAATACCGGGCAGGCCGCGTAACACAGCATGCAATTGATGCACATGCTGAACTGCTTGTACCGCTCGACCTCCTCCGGAGTCTGCAGGTACTCC
>Ga0210378_10002098_pt1 | contig 10224 bp, 9 predicted proteins | sample PLM1_60_b1redo_FD_155465 | JGI IMG/M metagenome (GOLD analysis project Ga0210378, IMG submission 155465) | Groundwater sediment microbial communities from an aquifer in East River, Colorado, USA - PLM1_60_b1 redo | ecosystem: Environmental > Terrestrial > Soil > Riparian zone | place: USA: East... | reverse complement strand
GTGCCGAGCGGGTGGCTCCACGACGGGGTCTTGAGCTTGGCCTTGAAGTCGATCTCGTTGATCGGATAGCGCCAGGCGAGAGGACCGGCCAGCACCGCGACCAGCATCGCCAGGAGGATCACCGTGCCCACCATCGCGAGGCGATGACGGCGGAAGCGGCGGCTCGTCTCCCGCCACAGAGAGGACCGGGGCTCCGCCGGCGCGCCCGCGAGCCTGTCGGCGACCGTGGGGGAAGCCACTCCGGCCGTCATTACCGGTAGGAGATCCGCGGGTCGAGCCACCCGTACAGAAGGTCGGCCGCGAGATTGGATACCACGACCAGGCACGAGAAAATGAACGTCACCGCCATGACCACCGGCGTGTCGTTGGCGAGGATCGAGGCGATCAAGAGGGAGCCGATCCCCGGCACGCGGAAGATCTGCTCCGTGACGATGGCGCCGCCGAAGATGTTCGGGATCTGGAGCGCGACGAGTGTCACGACCGGGATCAGCGCGTTCCTGACGACGTGCTTGACGAGCGTCGTCCCCTCGGACAACCCCTTCGCGCGCGCGGTGTTGACGTAGTCGAGCCGGATGACGTCGAGCACGGCGGCCCGCATGAAGCGTGTCATCGCGGCCGCCTGGAAGAGGCCCAGCACCGCGACCGGCATCATCGCCTGCCGGACGTGCTCCCAGTACCACCGCCACCCCGTCGCGCTGATGTCCGCCCGGTAGATGAACGGGAGCCAATCGAGATGGATGCTGAACAGCAGGATGAAGAGGAGGCCCGTGAAGAACGTCGGCAACGAGAATCCGATGAACGCGAGCGTCGTCGCGGCCTGGTCGAAAATCGAGTAGGGACGGAGGGCCGAATAGGTGCCGATGGGAAGGGCGATGAGGATCGCCAAGAGCGAGGCCGAGCCGAGGACGGCGAGCGTCGCGGGCAACCGTTGCAGGATGAGCGTGTCGACGTCGACGCGGCTCACGAACGAGAAGCCCCAGTCACCGCGCGCCATCGCCACCACCCAGCGCGCGTAGCGGAGGGGAAGGGGGTCGTCGAGGCCGAACTTCGCGCGGAGGTTCATGCGCACCTCGGCCGGGACGTTGGGGTTCGTCGCCAGCTCCTCGAAGGGATCGCCGGGGGCCAAGGCGAGGATCGTGAACAGGACGGCGCTGATCCCGGCGAGCACCGGGATCGAGATCAGCGTGCGACGGAGCAGATATTTCGACATGATGCTTGTGCTAAGGCGGGCCACCCGCCCGGTCGCAGCTACGCCTGTTTGGACCAATAGGCGAGGGCCCAGAAGTCACCGTCCCAGCCGCTCTGAGCCACGTCGCGCATCCGGTTGGAGATCGCGGCCACGCGTGGGCGGAACACCACGGGAATGACCACGACGTTCTGGATCACGAGATCGTTCATCTTGATGAAGAGCGCCGCCCGCTTGACCGGATCCATCTCGGCCTCGGCCGCCCTCCACGTGCGGTCGTACTCCTCGTTGCGCCAGCGGGTCGGATTCCGTCCTGCCCACTTGTTCTCCTTGGCGGAGACCTCCCAGGACGTGAACTGATCCATGAACCGCTGCGGGTCGGGCTGGGTCATGGTGGTCGTGTACATTTGCAGGTCGGTGTAGAAGTGGAGATAGGTGTCGGGATTGGCCGCGTCCGACGAGAAGTAGACGCTCGCCGTGACGGCCTTCAGATCGAGGTCGATCCCCGCCTTCGTGCACGCCTGCTTGACGATCTGCTGGGTCTTCTGGCGCGGGGCGTTGACCGACGTCTGATAGACGAACTGCAGCTTCTTTCCGTCCTTGGCGCGGATACCGTCGGCACCGCGCTTCCAGCCCGCCGCGTCGAGGAGCTGGTTGGCCTTGTCGACGTTGAACTCCCACTTCGTGCTCTTCGACACGAACCGGGAGGGCGCGTTGATGAAGTTCGCGGTGGCGACGCCCGTGCGCCCGTAGATTTCCTCCTGGACCGAGCCGCGGTCGACCAGGAGGTTCAGCGCCTGGCGGACGGCCGGGTCGGTCAGCACGGGGTGCTTGGTCTTGACCGACGACTTCTCGCCGTCCACAGGCGTCCACGGGTCGGTGTTGTTGAGCTGGATGTGCTCGATGTTACCGCCGGAGACGATGTCGGCACGGCCCTTGCCGCCCTGCTCCCAGCGCTTGAGATGCTCGTCTTCGACCTGCATGTTCCAGGCGTAGTCGAACTCTCCGGTCTGGAGCACCGCGCGCGCCGCCGACGGCGCGTCGCCGCCGCCCTTCATCTCGATCTGGTCGAAGAACGGCCGGTTGGGCACGTGGTAGTTCGGATTGATCTCGCCGCGGACGATGTCGCCGGGCTTGAAGTCCACGAACCGGAACGGCCCGGTGCCGACGGGCTTCAGGTTGGTCGGCGCCTCGCGCGACTTGTCGCCCTTGTAGGCCTGGAAGAGGTGCTTGGGAACGATCATCCCCGTCGGCCCGCAGAAGGACGTCGACCAGAAAGGTGTCGGCGACTTGAAGGCGATCTTGACGGTGTGGCTGTCGAGCTTGTCGATCTTGGCGATGTCGCGGTACTGGCCGATCGTGACGGCGGCCGTCGCCGAATCGGCCGCGTACTCCCAGTTGAAGACGACATCGTCGGCCGTGAAGGGCTTGCCGTCGTGCCACACGACGTTCTTCTTCAGTCGCCAGGTCACAGACAGGCCGTCTTTTGCTACCTGCCCGTTCTGGAGGCTCGGCACCTCCGCCGCGAGCACGGGAACGATGTTGCCGTCGGGATCGTAGGCACCGAGCGGCTCATAGAAGATCCGTGAGGCGTCCTGGTCCTTAGTACCCGTGGCGAAGTGCGGGTTCAGCAGCGTCGGCGCCTGCCACCAGAGCGCCTTGACGAGTCCGCCGCCGCCACGCTTGGTGGGGTTGAACGTCCACTTGGTCTGCGCCCGCGCCACCCCCGCCGAGGCCAGCATCTGGGCGGCCATGGGCGCCGTCAGGCCCAGCCCGACCATCATCTGAACGAAGCGACGGCGACTCAAGCTTCCGGCCTTGACCTGGCCGATCAGCGTTTCCAGCTCGCGCTCTTCCATTGACTGCTCCTCTCCTCGTCGGTCCGTACGACCGCATGGTTGGCTTTCTTATCGTTTCGCGTGTCGTCGTGTCAAGACTGCCGGTACCAGTAGGCGAGACGCCAGAGGTACGAGTCCCACCCCGAGAGGTCGGTCGACTTGAGCCGGTTCGACACTCCCGCGACGAAGTTACGCCAGAGGATCGGGATGGCGACGACGTTCTGGATCACGAGATCGTTCAGCCGGACGAACAGGGCGGCACGCTTGACCGGATCCATCTCGCTCTCCGCCGCCTTCCAGATGCGGTCGTACTCCTCGTTGCGCCAGCGGGTGTAGTTGCGCCCCTGCCACTTGTTGTCCTTCGAGGCGACCTCCCAGGACGTGAACTGGGCCATGAAGGTCTGGGGGTCGGGCGCGCCGGGGCCGTTCGTGTACATCTCGATGTCCGCGTAGAACTTCGAGATGGTATCCGGGTTGGCGACGTCGGACGAAAAGAAGACGGACGAGACGACCGACTTCAGCTCGACGTCGATGCCCGCTTTCGCGCACGCCTGCTTCACGATCGCCTGGGTCTTCTGACGCTCGGGGTTGGTCGACGTCTGGTAGACGAGCTTGAGCCGCTTGCCGTCCTTGCCTCTGACGCCATCGGGACCGCGCTTCCACCCCGCCGATTCTAGAATTTGGTTCGCCTTGTCGACGTTGAACTCCCAGCGCGTGTTTCGCGATCGGAAACGCGCGGGCCCGTTGATGTAGTTCGCTGTCGCCTGGCCGAGGCGGCCGTAGATCTCCTCGTGGACCGCGCCGCGGTCCACGAGCAGGTTCAGCGCCGCCCGGACTGCTGGATCGGTCAGGAAGGGATGCGTCGTCTTGATCGACGACCGCTCGCCGTCGACTTCTTTCCAGGGGTCCGTGTTGTTGAGCTTGATGCTCTCGACGGAGCCGCCCGTCGCCATGTCCACGTGGCCTTTGCCACCTGGCTCGAGGCGCTTCAAGATCTCGTCCGCCACCTGCAGGTTCCAGGCGAAATCGAACTCGCCCGTCTGGAGCACGGCGCGGGCCGCCGAGGCGGCATCGCCGCCCCCCTTCATCTCGATCTGGTCGAAGAATGGCCGATTGGGGACGTGGTAACTCGGGTTGATCTCCCCTCTGACGGTGTCGCCCGGCTTGAAGTCCACGAACCGGTAGGGGCCGGTCCCGACCGGCTTCAGGTTCGTGGGCGCCTCGCGCGACTTGGCCCCCCGATACGCGTCGAAGAGATGCTTGGGGACGATCATCCCGCGCGCGCCGCAGAAGGCGTCGAACCAGAACGGCATGGGGTTCTTGAAGACGACCTTCGCGGTGTGGCTGTCGAGCTTCTCGACCCGCTCGATGTCGCGGTAGGCAGCCATCGTCACGGCGGCGGTCGCCGGATCGGCCGAGTATTCCCAGTTGAAGACGAGATCGTCGACGGTGAAAGGCTTTCCGTCGTGCCAGGTGACACCGCGCTTGAGCTTCCAAGTGACCGATCTGCCGTCCCGGGCGAGCCCCCCATTTTCCACCGACGGAATCTCCTGCGCGAGGACGGGGAACAGATTGCCTTCCGGGTCGAAGGCGGCGAGCGGCTCGTAGAAGATGCGGGAGCCATCCTGGTCCTTCGTGCCGTTGGCGAAGTGGGGGTTGAGCAGCGTCGGGGCCTGCCACCAGAGCACCTTCAGCTGCCCGCCGCCGCCTCGCCTCGTCGGGGCGAAACCCTCCGGCCGCGGCTGGGCGGCGACACCCGCGGCGCCCAGCAACTGGGCGGCGATGGGCCCGGTGAGCCCGAACCCGACCATGAGCCGCGTGAACGCGCGGCGCGACAGACGGCCCGCCTTGACCTTCGCGATGAGCGCGTGGATTTCTCGCTCGTCCATGGTGTCGTCCCCCTTCCGGTCGCCGTGAGGCGGCGCGCCGGCGGAATGTGTCTCCGCGGCGGGGTCAGCTCGGCGGTGAGGACTCGCGCGGGCCATCCAGGTCCGCCTACTATAGCAAGTGTGCCGGAATCGGTGAGTGATTGTAGGGGTATACTTTGGCGTGGTTTTCGAGGTGACGATGGCGACAACCGGGGCGAGAGTGTGCGGCGCAAGCACGCGCTGACGGTGGTGGTCGCGGCGGCCGCGGTTGCCGGCGTCGGGCTCTTCGCCACGCTGAGGCCGGCGCCGCACACCCCCGCCGTGGCGTCCACCGAGGGAGACGCGCCATCGCGTCCCGTGGGTGCTAGCGGCCCCGCCGCCGGCGACACGACCGCCAGTCTGCGCGCGGGGCAGGGGCCCGGCCTCGACGAAGCGGTACGCGAGCTCGATCTCATCCGGCCGTCGCGGCCGAAGCGGGCCGAGGACTTCACGGTCGCGCTCGTGCGCGGAGAAACGCTCAAGCTCAGGGAGCAGCGCGGAAAGGCGGTCATGGTCAACTTCTGGGCCACGTGGTGTCCGCCCTGTCGGGAAGAGATGCCAGCGATGGAGCGCCTCTATCGCCGGCACCAGAAGCGCGGCTTCGTGCTGCTCGCCGTCTCCGTCGACACGGACGCGTCGCTCGTCACGCCGTTCCTCGAGCAGCACAAGCTGACCTTCCCGGTCGCCCTCGACGCGAAGATGGACCTCGCCAACACCTATGGTGTCCGCGCCCTGCCGGCGAGCTTCCTGATCGACCGCGACGGGTACCTCGCGGCGCTGGCGCTCGGCCCGCGCGCGTGGGACAACCGCGCCGCTCACGCGCTCATCGAAGGACTGCTCGCGCAGTGACGGGCGAGTCGCTCGGCGTGGCGGTCGCGTTCAGCGCGGGGCTCTTCTCGTTCCTCTCGCCCTGCGTTCTACCGCTCTTTCCCTCGTACGTCTCGTTCATCACCGGCATGTCCGTCGCCGACCTCACCACGGACCTCTCGCCGGCCGCGCGCCGGCGGGTGCTGATCCACGCCGTGGCGTTCGTGCTGGGCTTCTCGCTGGTCTTCGTCGCGCTCGGCGCCTCGTTCAGCGCCGCGGGACAGTTCCTGCTCGACTACCGCGACTGGATCCGCCGCATCGGCGGGGTGCTTATCGTGATCTTCGGGCTCTACATCATCGGGCTCCTGAAGATCGGATTCTTTGGACGTACGCAGCAGTGGCAGCTCAGAGCGAAGCCCGCGGGCTATCTGGGCTCGCTCGCGGTGGGCGTCACCTTCGCCATCGGCTGGACCCCGTGCGTCGGCCCGATCCTGGGAGGCATCCTCACCCTCGCCGGCACCGCGGAGACGCTGCAGCGCGGCATCGGCCTCCTGGTCGCCTACTCGGCCGGGCTCGGGCTGCCGTTCCTGATCTCGGCAGCGGCGCTCGGCCCCTTTCTCGCTTTCTTCAAGCGTTATCGTCCCTTCATCCCCGTGGTCGAGCGCGCGGCGGGTGTGCTCCTCATCATCGTCGGAGTGCTCGTCCTGACGAACTACTACGTCGTCCTGAACTCCTGGGCGATCTCGCTCACCCCGGACTGGCTCCTCAAGCGGCTGTAGCCGCGTGCGCGTTCACGTCCGCGTTCCCGCCACCTCCGCGAACCTCGGCCCGGGCTTCGATGCCCTCGGCCTGGCGCTCGCCCTCCACAACGAGGTCGTCGCCGAGGAGGGGCGGGGCGTGAGCGTGAGGATCGAGGGTGAGGGCGCGGATCGCCTCGCCAGAGACGGGGACAACATCGTCGCCAGGGGCGTCCGGCTCGCCTACGAGGCCGCGGGGCGAGCGTTCCAAGGTTGCGCGCTGGCGTGCGTGAACCGCATCCCCGCCGCGCGCGGTCTCGGCTCGAGCGCGGCGGCGTGGGTCGCCGGCCTGGTCGCGGGCAACGCGCTCCTCGGCGCGCCTCTGTCGAGGGACGCACTGCTCGATCTCGCGGCGCGCGCCGAGGGCCATCCGGACAACGTCGCGGCGGCGATCTTCGGGGGCTTGACGGTTTCCTGCACCACGCCGGAGGGGGTCACGGCCGTCGCCCTGCCCGTGCCGGAGAGCCTCGCGTGGGTCGTGCTCGTCCCTGAGGTCACCAGTGCCACCGCCGAGGCGCGGGCGCTTCTGCCACGGTCGGTGCCACGCGAGGACGCTGTGTTCAACGTCCAGCGCGTCGCGCTGCTGCTGGCGAGCCTCCAGGCGGCGCGACCGGCGGCGCTCACGACGGCCCTCGAAGACCGGCTGCACCAGCCCTACCGTCTGAAGCTCTTCCCGTGGATGTCCGAGGTCGCCGCCGCCGCCCGGGCGGCCGGGGCACTCGGCTGCGTGCTCAGCGGCGCTGGTCCGTCGTTGCTCGCGGTCGTTGCCGGCGACGGCGCCGCCGTCGCCCGGGCGCTCGAGGTCGCCCTGCGAAAAGCAGGTGTCCAGGGCACGGCGCGAGCGTTCGACGTCGACTCCGCGGGCGCGACGAGCCAGCTCCTCTAGGTCGCCGGAACATTCCTGTCTCACCGCGCGCCACGATCGTCCTCGTCGTGTGGGTGGCGCTTGCCGTGGCCAACGGTCTCTACTTTTCCTTCTCGGTATTCCTCGTCCCGCTCGTCGAGGAATTCCGCTGGTCGCGTGGGCTGACCGCCGGAGCTCTGTCGCTGTCGACGATCGTGCAAGGCCTGCTGGCACCGGTCGCGGGAATCCTGGTCGACCGGTTCGGGCCGCGGCGCGTCATCCTCACCGGAGCCGTGCTCCTGTCCGGCGCGTCGCTCCTGGGCGCGACGGTCCGCACTCCGTGGGAGCTCTACCTGTACACGGGCGTGCTCGCCGCGGGAGGGCTCGTCGGCCTCGGCCCGGTGCCCATGGGCGTGCTCATCTCGCGCTGGTTCTCGGAGCGGCGCGGGAGAGCGGTCGGCGTAGCGTTTTCGGGCATGGGCTTCGGGGTGTTCGTGACCGGCCCGCTGGCTCAATGGCTGATCGCGTCCCGGGGCTGGCGCATCGCGAGCGCCGTTCTGGGTGTGAGCGCCCTGTGCATCCTCGTCCCGATCGTGTGGGTCGGCGCTCGAGATCCACAACCGCGCCACGATGAACGAGCGGGGCCGGAGGCGCGCGAGAACCGGGGCCAGCGGGCCCGCTGGGCTGTTGATTCGACGCTGAGGCACGCGCTCGGAACGCGGGCGTTCTGGGCCCTCTGGCTCGCATACCTCTTCACGCCGCTGGCCGTCTTCCCCGTGACCACCCACCAGGTCGCGTTCGCAATCGACCGGGGCTTTCAGCCGCTGCTGGCGGCGGGCGTCTTCGGGGTGATGGGTCTCATGTCGATCGTCGGCCGCGTCAGCTTCGGCCTGGCGGCGGACCGGTTCGGCGGCGCTCTGGCGGCGACGACCTCGTTCGGGTGCACCGCCGGGGGCGCGCTGGCGCTGCTGGCGCTCGAGACCGATCCTCGCGCCGGCTGGCTGGTCGCCTACGCGCTCCTCTTCGGGCTCGGCTTCGGCGCCCGCGGGCCGATCATCACCGCGATGGCGTCCGACCTCTTCGGCGGCCGCCGCTTCGGCGTCATCTACGGCGCGCTCAATCTCGGCAACGGCCTGGGTGGCGCGATCGGCCCGTGGTTCGGAGGTGTCGTCCACGATGTCATGGGCTCGTACCGGGTCGTGTTCCTCGCGTCGGTGATCTTCTGCGCCCTGGGGTCCACATGTTTCTGTCTGGCCCGACGGCGCGCGCCTTGACGGGGCCGAGCACGCGGTGCTAACTGGATCGAGCATGAGTGAGGGCGTTCTCTCGGACCGCGAGCTGCGCGCAGCGGCCCGCGACGGCTGGATCGCCGCGCCGGGAGGCATCGAAGATCGGCAGTTCCAGCCCGCCAGCCTGGACCTCCGCCTGGGACCGGACGCGTATCAGCTCCGGGCGAGTTTCCTGCCGTTCCGCGAGACCGTGCAGAGCCGCCTCGGCGAGCGCGGCCTCGCCGACAGCGACCTCGTCATCGACCAGCTGACCCTGACCGGTTCCGGCGCGACATTGCAACGGGGCTCCGTGTACCTCGTCCCCCTTCTCGAGTCGCTGGATCTGCCGACGCACCTACGCGGCCGCTCCAACCCGAAGTCGACCACGGGGCGGCTCGACATCTTCACACGGGTGATCACCGACGCCACGCCCCGATTCGACGAGATTCGCTCCGGGTACCGGGGTGCGCTTTATCTGGAGGTGTCGCCGCAATCGTTTCCCGTGCGCGTGCAAGTCGGTGCCTCGCTCAACCAGCTCCGCCTGCTTTGCGGGCAGAGCTCCATGTCGGATCCGTCGCTTGAGGCGCTGTACCGCGAGACACCGCTGCTCTACGACGACGACGAGCGACCGATTCCGGTCGAGCGCGCTGCCTTCAACGACGGGCTCTGCATGGGCGTGGACCTCTCCGGGAGGCTGACCGACGGGATCATCGGCTACCGCGCGCATCCCAATCCACCGGCCGTCGACCTGAGCCGCACCGGGTTCTACGACCCGACAGAGTTCTGGGAGCCGATCAAGCGCCCCTCGCGCGACGCCTACATCCTGGAAGCTAACCGGTTCTACATCCTCCTGTCCAAGGAGCGCATCCGGGTTCCGCCCGAGTTTGCAGCGGAGATGGTGGTGTACGACGCCGGCGCCGGCGAGATCCGGACGCATTACGCGGGTTTCTTCGATCCTGGATTCGGCTGGGGGGACGGGACCATTCTGGGGACCAAGGTGGTTATGGAGGTGAGGGCGCGCGAGGTGCCGTTCATGGTCTATGATGGCCAGACGTCGTTCAAGGTGTGGTTCGAGCGCCTCCGCTCGCGCCCCGAGCGCGTCTATGGCGCGGGCCTGGGCTCGTCCTACCAGCGCCAGATGCTGACCCTCAGTAAGCACTTCAAACGCTTGTGAGAGGCGGCGTGCTAAAATGCAGGCAGTAGCAGTTCGTGAGGTTTCGCCACAGGGTTCGTTGCCCCATGGAGGGCGAGATGGCTGAGCAGAAGAAGAAGGAAGTCCGGCCGACCAAGCCCGCTGAAGGCGGCGACGGAGCTGCCGCGAGCCCCGAGCTGGCCAAGAAGGGCAAGAAGATCAAGGAAGACATCGACAAGCTCCTCGACGAGATCGACGACATCCTGGAGGAGAACGCCGAGGAGTTCGTCAAGAGCTACGTGCAGCGGGGCGGCGAGTAACGAATGCCGATCTACGAGTACCGCTGCAAGCAGTGCGAGCAGGAGTTCGAGAAGTACGTCCCCGGCGCCTCGACCGTCGTCGCGTGCCCCGGCTGCGCCAGCGAGCAGGTCATGCGCAAGCTATC
>Ga0210378_10002097_pt1 | contig 10230 bp, 10 predicted proteins | sample PLM1_60_b1redo_FD_155465 | JGI IMG/M metagenome (GOLD analysis project Ga0210378, IMG submission 155465) | Groundwater sediment microbial communities from an aquifer in East River, Colorado, USA - PLM1_60_b1 redo | ecosystem: Environmental > Terrestrial > Soil > Riparian zone | place: USA: East... | reverse complement strand
GGTCACCACCGCGATCGCGGTGCTCGGGGTCACCAGCCTCAGTTCCCGGGAGGCCGCGCCGGTGCACCTGGCCGGCTATGTCCGCGGGCAGTGGTCGATCGAGAACAAGATCCACTGGGTTCGTGATGTGACGTTCCGTGAGGATGCTTCCCAAGTCCGGACCGGATCCCGTCCCCGCGTGATGGCGACACTCCGTAACTTCGCGATTGGTCTGATCCGCCAAGCCGGCTACACGAAGATCGCCGCGACCATCAGACGGATCCGCAACGACCCACACCTCCTCCTCACCATCCTGGGCCTACACCCAGCCCTCGAAGACGCCCCGTGACCTGCACAAACGACTTTGCGCGTAGCCCTGATGTGGCACTGGACCGACCAGAAGATTCGCGTCCACGTCTCCTACTGCGTCACCGCGCTGGCCGTCGCGCACCTGATGCGCCGCCAAGCCGCCCACGCCGGCCTCACGCTCAGCGTCCGCGAGCTACTCGGCCACCTCGCCGGCATCGAGGAAACCCTGCTGCTCTACCCGTCCACCGGCGGCCGGCCCCGCGCCCGGCGGATGCTCACCGAAATGACACCCACCCAGCAGCAACTGTTCGACCTGTTCGGCCTCGACCGCTACGCCCCACCCCGACGGCCCGCTTAGGTAATACGCCCGGCATCCCCGGACACCACCCCTGAGCAGGCCAAACACCGTCAAGATCACGATAGGGGGGAAGGTTCCGCTAGGCCGCTCCGAGCACGCGAACTGCAAACCGCCGCCGAGGAGGGCCGCAACCAGAGCGAAGCTGAAGAGGACAGGTGGATCGCCACCCGGCGGACAGGTCGAATGTCGCTCCTGGTCTTCTTTGATCCGTCCCGGCCTCGGTCAGCCGTGCACAAGCCGATAGATGCCGAGCTACCGCCGCCGGTTGTGTCTCTGCCGGGTCGTGCCCAATGGGGGAAGAAAGTGCACCTTAGGGCCGACCTGGCGCGATGACCTCGACGCCAGATGCTTCGCATCGCGGAAGATCCCGCCTGTCGGCAACTCAGTTGTCCTGACTGGCATCTCCCCAGTGCAGGCGCGACCGTGCCTGGCGGTGCCGGAAGGACGAGGGAAACCAGATGAATGGAACTGTACGGAGGCTCCCGGTGTGGTTGACCGGGGTGGGCGTCGCGGCTGCGGGGCTGGTGATCGCGACACCGGCAACGCCGGCGTTCGCGTGCGGGGGGCAGGCCGGGTTCTCCTCGGGCGGAACGGGACTGCAGGCCACTGGAGTGGCGCGTCTCTCCCCGGTGCAGGTGAGCGGTCCAGGGCGGGTCAACGTGCCGGCCGGCGGCGCGGCGTCATTTGGCGTCACCGTCGACAACGCCGGCGGCCGGTTCGGGGGGAGCATCGACCTCGAAGTCAGGACGAGCGGTCCATCGATCCTTCCTGCGATGACGGTGGAGCTGCAGGGGAGCAGCGGCAACGTCACGACGTGGAAGCGGCTGGCGGAGGAGGGCACGCCGGGGGCGCGGTGGTTCACCGCGGACGGCCTGAGCTTCCACCCCGGACAGAGGAGCGAGGGGTTCCGGCTCGGCGTCCAGCCGGAGGCGCTGGGGAAGCGGCTGCGGATCACCGCGCACGTCCGTGACACTGCCGGAAGGCAGCTGGGCGCGACGACCTTCGACGTCACTGTGACGGACGCGGCGCTGCGGGTCCGCAGCACCTTCCCGGCCGAGCTTCGGCGCGGCGCCCCGTACCGCGAGTTCTACGTCGAGATCCGCAACCCCTCGACCAGGATCTACCACGACGTGCGCGCGTCCTTGTCGTTGACGGGGCTCACCGGAAAGCCGACTCCCCGGGAGGCGGGATTCCTGTCGTCCGCCGACATCCGGCTGGAGCTGCGCTCCGGCGGCACCTGGCACCGCCTCGTCGTCCGTCCTGGCTGCGACCCGGTCTTCTCCGCCGCGCTCGGCGAGCCGTTCGACCTCGAGGCCAACGCCAGCCGGACCCTCCACCTGCGCATCCGACTCGATGAATCACCGGCGACGAAGCCGCACCCGGCCCTGTACTACCTGTACGCCGGCCCGGCCGGAAAGCTCGACGCGCAAGGCAGCATCAATGGGAACCTCCTGATCCGACCACGACAGATCTCCGCCACCGAGTCGGCTGGCCCGACGCCGACCCACAGCGCCGGACCGACACCTCGGCCGACCGCGCCGGCAACGCATCCAGCGGCAACCACCGGGCCGACGGTGGCCGCACCAGACGGCCTGCCCGACACCGGTACGGCGATCTGGCCGCTGGCCGGTGGCATTGCGCTCCTTCTCGGTGGCATCGGCGCGCTGGTCGCCGTGCGCCGACGGCAGCCGGCCCGCCGCTGATTCCCACCACGCCCGCCCGGAAACCCGGGCGGGCGGGGTGGGAGGGCGCAAGGCCCTCCCACCACGACGTCAGGTCCGGCCGCGCGGTCGGCGCTTCGGTCTCAGCGACCTCGCCTCGATTGATGAGCCGGCGGCTCGGTTCGTCTAGAACTGCGCCGTGCAGCCGGTCCCCGCCGGCGCCGGTCGGTCCCGCAGTCGCCGCACGCCGTCCAACCTGACCCGAATCCGAGCTGGGCCGGTAGCTCGGCCGAGCCGATGCCGGTGGCCAGGGCGAAGATTGACGGCCCAACCGATGCGCCGGTTCTGCGACGACCTCTTAGTCGGCGCCGCCAGCCAGGGACGCGCGGACGTAGCGTCGAGCGTGGTGGATGCGCGCCTTCACGGTGCCCACCGGGACGTCGAGGTACCGAGCGATGTCCGCGTATTCCAGGTCGGACAGGTCCCGCAGTACGAACGCCGAGATCAGCTCGGGGTGCTCGGCCTCCAGCCGTTCCAGCGCGTCCAGCAGGTCTAGCCGGGAGCCGGCGATGACGCTGGTGGTCCGTGGGTCCGGCCGCTCGATCGGCAGGTCAGTACTGCGCTCGGCGAATCGGCGACGCAGCGTGCGGTAGGTCTGCCGGGCCTGGTTCGCGGTTACCGCGTAGAGCCAGGCTGAGAACGTGGATCGGCCCTCGAACGTGTTGATCCTCGTCGCCACCTTCAGCAGCACGTCCTGACACGCCTCTTCGGCGTCCTGCCGGTACGGCAGGAAGCGGGCGCAATGCCGCAGCACGCCTGGCTCGATCTTGCGCAGCAGCTCGTCCAGGGCCGGCCCGTCGCCGGCCGAGGCGCGCCGGGCCAGTTCCTCCGTGTCCGGACCCGGATCGGTCACGGACAGATCCTCCCACCGGGTCGATCTTTCGACAGAATGGCCAGGTGAGCGCGCCCGTTCGCATCGGTCGCTACCGGGTCGACCGCCGGATCGGCAGCGGCTCGTTTGCCACCGTGTGGCTCGCGCACGACCAGGTCCTGGACGCGCCGGTGGCGGTGAAGGTACTGGCCGACAACTGGGCGCACCACCTCGACATCCGAGAGCGCTTCCTGGAGGAGGCGCGCATCCTGCGCCGGGCCGACTCGGACCGGGTGGTTCGGGTGCACGACCTCGGCGACCTCGAGGACGGCCGGCCCTATTTCGTGATGACCTACGCCGACCGCGGCACGCTGGCCGAACGGCTAGCCGCCGGACCGCTGCCCATCCCGCTGGCCGTACAGTACGGCGCGGACGTGGCGCGCGGATTGGCTGTCCTGCACGCCGTCGGCGTGATCCACCGGGACCTCAACCCGGCGAACGTGCTGCTCTGCACCGGCCGGGACGGGATCGGCGAGCGGGTGCTGGTCGCCGACCTCGGGTTGGCGAAGGCCGCCGCGCACGGCTCCGGGTTCACCCTCACCGTCGGCACGCCCGGGTACGTCGCGCCCGAGCAACTGGCCGGCTCCGGGCTGGACCGCCGGGCGGACGTCTACTCGGTCGGCATGCTGCTGCACCACCTGCTCACCGGCGTCGCGCCGGCCGCCGACGGGACCCGGCCGCCGCCCCCAGCCGAGCTGCGCCCAGAGGTGCCGGCCGCGGTCGACGCGGTGGTGCGGCAGGCGACGGCGGTCCGGCCGGAGGATCGGTTTCCGTCCGCGGGCGCCCTCGCGGACGCGCTCGACGCCGCCTCGGTTGAGGTCGCGGCGTCCCGGCGCCCCGCCGCTCCGGCGACCACTCGACCCCGGGCGGCCGAGCGTCGGCTTCCTCCATCCGACCGGCGGCCGGAGCCGCCCACCGTCGTTGGCGCGCCGCCTGGCCGGAGGAGGTTGGCGTCCGCCCAGGCCCGGCTGGACGACACCGTCGAACTGCGCCAACCGCGGCGCCGCCGGGGCCGGACCGCGGCGCTGGTCGCGCTGGTCCTGGTCCTGCTCGCCGGCGGCTCCGCCGCCGCGGTGGTGGCCCGGGCCCGGGCGACCGCGACCGTCGCCGTCACTGGCGCCGCCGGCCGGGTCAGCGTCACCGTCCCCACCGCCTGGGGCCGGCAGGTGCAGGACGCCGGCTGGAACCTGACCCCCTACGGGCTGGCAGGCCGGTCCGGCAGCGGACTCGCGGTGGCGGGCGACCTCGCCGGCTGGCGGGACCCGACCACATCCTCGCCCGGCGTCTTCGTCGGGCTGGCGACCGGCCTGCGCATCCCGGCGGTGCAGGCCGCCGGCTCGCGCTGCCCCTACGTGCAGGAGGATGACCGCACGATCGCCGACCTGGCGGCGACGGTGCGGCGGCACCAGCCCTGCGCCGGCTCGGCGGCCACCCTGGTGGAGGCCGTGCTCGCCCCGCCGGACGGCCGCTACGTCATCTTCGTGCAGGTCAAGGAGCCGGTCGGCAGCGACCGGGCGGACCGGGTGCTGGACAGCTTGACGGTGCGGCCACCAACCTGACGGCTCCGCATCGTCAGCCGGATTCGATGACGAGCCGCGCGACCGCCTGTTGCCAGATTGGCACCAGCCGCTCGAAGTCCCGCTGCACCGTGCGGTAGTAGACGGCGACCCCCGCCGTCCCCTGCACGACCATCCGGTCGACCACCCGCTGGAGACCGCCGGCCCCTGCAAAGGTGAAGCTCCAATCCACCGCGCTCTCCCCGACGCCCGGCACGTCGACGAGGTCGAGCCGGCGATAGTCGGGCAGTCCCACGGTGGGTTCGTACGCCTCGAAGCCCTGCCGGGCGGTCCGGTCGCCTACCCGCCCGGTGATCTCCACCCGGAACAGCTGCATGCCGCTCGGGTCGACGAAGTCCGTCCCGACGGCGCCGGGCCGCGCCGAGATCGGCTTGCGCAACCAGCCCGACGGCACCGTCAGCCGCGCAGTCACGCCGTGGCCAGTCAGCTCGAACCCCTGGTAGCCGGTCGGGAGTTGCGGCACGTCGGTCGGGGTCGGGCTGCCGGCCTGCCGGGTCGGCGCGGGTGCCGTGCCGCCGCTCTGTGCCACTGTCACCGGCGCGGGGTCGCCCGGGAAGCGCTCCGGCGGCGGGGGAGTGCACCCTGCGAGAGACGCCGCCAGCACCGCGGCGACCGGTCCGACCCGCCTCACCCCACCCGCCTCCCTCTCCCTCGTGCCGGCGCCCACCGCGTCAACCGTGCAGCGCTGCCCCACATGCGCGAGCGACGGCCGGGCACCTTGCTCTGCGTTGGCAGCACCATCATCGTCACAACGCCGCCGTTCCTCGGCCCCTACGTTGCGTCGAAGGCCGCGTTCGACGCCCTCGCCGTCGTGACCTCCTACGAGGCGGCGCAGTTCGGCATCGAGACCACCGTCGCGATGCCTGGCGCCATCACCGAAGGCATGTTGCTGATGGAAAATCATCGACCGTGCGGGTGGCCCGCCGCTGGCGTAGCGGTGACTCAGCAACGTTGTCGCCCCGCTCCGCCTTCCCGAAGAACCGGCTCGCGCAATGGCCTGTAGTTGGAGTGGAAGATGCGCCGCCCGAGCCGTTTGAGTACCAGGTTGCGGAGGGCCGGGGAGAGCGTGCGGGTGCGGTCGCGCCGGTGCGTCTGTCGCAGGACCCAGTCGGTGCGGGGGCGGCGGCGGCGTTCGTGTGCCGCAAGAGCTTCGGCGATGCTGCCGGCCGCGTTGAGGGATTCGGCCAGGACGAGGGCGTCCTCCAGCGCCATGGCGGCGCCTTGGGCCATGTTGGGTGAGGTGGCGTGGGCGGCGTCGCCGATGAGCAGCACGGGGCCGTGGGACCAGGAGTCCAGCACGACCTCCTCGATCGCGCCGGCGTGCCCGGCGCCGTTGCCATTATGGGCTTCGTCGAGTGCGTCGAGCAGGGTGGGCACCGGCTCGGCGTACCCGGCCAGTAGGTCGCGCAGCTGCGGCGGCTGACCGAGGGGTCCGTCGCAGTAGCAGTACATCCGTCCGTCGCCGATCGGGATGGTTAGAAAGGACGAGTTCTGACCGAGCAGCACCGACCACACCGGCGCCGCGTTCGGCTGGGTGACGACGAAGCGGCGGGCGTACTGGCCGACCGGGCGGGGGGCGGGCGCGTCGAAGACCAGCCGCCGCACCGTCGAGTGCAGCCCGTCCGCGCCCAGGACGAGGTCGTACCGGTCGGTGGCGCCGTCGCTGAACTCGACGGTGACACCGTCGTCGTCGACGGTCATCGCCTGCGGGGTCTGTCCCCACCGGATCGGGACATCGCCGGCCCCGGCGACGAGCAGCTGGTGCAGCGTTGCCCGGTGCAGGGCCTGGCAGGGGCCGACACCGTTCCACAGGTCGGCCGTCTCGAGGTCGAAGAGCAGGCGTCCGCGGTGGTCGGCGACCCGTTGTCGCTCTATTCGCACCGCCCGCTCGGCCACCTGTGCGCCGAGCCCGAGGCTGTCGAGGGCTCGTGCGGCGTTGCCGGGCAGGTAGATTCCGGCGCCTTCGGTCGTCGGGGCGGGGGCGCGTTCGACGATCTCGACTGGTGCGCCCCATCCGCGGAGGGTACGAGCAGCGGCCAGGCCTGCGATGCCCGCGCCGACGACGAGGACTCGAACACCGTCACCCCGCATGTGCCCTCCATCGTCTCGGGCGTTGGTTGACGACCGCACGCAGTGCCGGGCGCGATGCGCGGGAGCACATGATCGGGGTCCTGGAACTTGTCGGGCACCTCCGAGGTGCCCGGCCTCGGGCATATCTGGCGCGATCCTGTGATGGGTCGTCGCCCGACGCGGGACGACTGGCATTCCACATTTCCGCGAGGCCTCCTGGCCTTGCAGCACCGACGACCGGCGTGTCCACCGATCGCCGGAAGACGTCGCCCGCGTCCAGGCCCGGTCGGTCAGACTGCGGCGGGCTTGATGTTGGCGTTGTGGTGGAACACGTTGCCGGGGTCGTACTTCGCCTTGATCCGGGCCAACCGCTCGTACTTCGCCGGACCGTACGACGCGCGCACCCGATCGGGTTCGAACTCCGACATCAGGTTGACGTACGAGCCGATCCCGCTGGCAAGCGGCTGGAGCGCCTCCCAGAACGACCGGACCCAGGCCCGCTCGGCCGCCAGCACCTCCGGGTCGAGGGCAGTCCCGACCATGACAAGGGAATAGTGCGGCGTACGGGCACCCCCGAACGCCGTGTCATCCTCGCCGACCGCTGAGAACGCGCCGCCCAGTGGGTAGAACAACGCGACCGACATCGGCGAGCTCCGGCGTTGCATGTGCTCGGTCACCACCGCGATCACGTCGTCGGGCAGGTCCGCGAGGTCGGTCCCCTTGTCGTAGTAGAACTGGCCCGCGGCGTTGGCCTCGTCGAGCAGCTGCTGCAGATCCGCGTACGGCATCGGCGTCACGAACTCGAACAACGGAGCCAGCCGGGCGCGAAGTGCGCCGGCGACCGCGGCATGCTCCTCGGCGGAGCCGAAGCCGGTCACCAGAGCCGCATACCCGGGCGTGAAATGGTGTTCTTCGGGGACGAACGGTGCGCGCGGGGCGTTCATGCAGGCGACCACCACGTTCACGTCGCGGGGCAGGTCGCAGATGACATTTCGCATCGCCCGCAGCGCTTCGGTGCCCTGGTCGGCGCCCCAGAAGAACAGCCCGAACTGCACGATCGGCCCGACCTTGTGCGCCTGGAACTCGAAGTCGGTGACGACCCCGAAGTTGCCGCCGCCGCCCCGTATCGCCCAGAACAGGCCCGGGTTCTCCTCCGCCGTCGCCCGGCGGATCTGGCCGTCGGCGGTGACGATCTCCGCCGCGAGCAGGTTGTCGACGGTGAGGCCGCACTTGCGGCTCAGCCATCCCATGCCACCGCCCAGGGCGAGCCCGCCGACACCGGTGTGACCCACCAAGCCGGACGGCACGGCCAGCCCGTGAGCCTGCGTGGCGGCATCCATGTCGCGCAGCAGGGCTCCGCCGCCGACCCTCACCCGCTCGACCACCGGATCGACCGTGACGTCGTTCAGCCGGCTCAGATCGATCATGAGACCGTCGTCCGCGACGCCCGCGCCCGCGGTGCTGTGCGCACCACCGCGTACGGCGATCTCCAGCCCCTGCTCGGTGCCGAACCTGACCGCCGCGGCGACATCAGCGGCGCTCGCACATTGCGCGATCACGGCCGGCCGGCGGTCGATGTCGGCGTTCCAGACCGTGCGCGCCGTGTCGTACCCGTCGTCGGTGGGGTCGAGCACTCGACCGGTCGTCGCCGCACGCAGGCCACCCAGCCCACCGCTCATCGTCGGCGTGACGGTGCCCCTCGCCGGCCCCGTCGTCTCGTCGTGATGGCCGGTGACTGTCCGCTCGTTCATGACCTTTCCCTCCCACCCACTGCGTGAAGTGCAACATGTTACGTAACGCGTACCGTAACAGGTTGCGATAGGGTGTCAAGAGTGGGCAGACGGCGCGAGCACGATGACGGCACCCGCGCCGCCCTCCGGGCGGCCGCGGAACGACTCGTCGCCGAGGGGGGACCGGCCGCGTTGGCGGTGCGGGCGGTGGCCGCGGAGGCCGGGACCACGACCCGCGCCGTGTACAGCCTGTTCGGATCCAAGGAAGGACTCGTCGTCGACGCGCTCGCCCAGAGTGCGTTCGAGTTCCTCGCCGACGGCGTCGACAAGCTGGTGGAGACCGACGACCCGGTCGCCGATCTGGTGGCGGTCGGCGTCCCCGTGTTCCGGACCCTGGTGCTCGAGCACCCCGCGCTCTACCGCATCGCCTTCCAGCGGATCGTGCCTGGCCTTCACGCCGGCCCCGAGGTCACTGCGGCGCGGGCCCTAGCCCACGCCCGACTCCATGCGAAGATTCAACGAGTCGAGGATGCGGGCTTGCTCGGTCGGAAGACGGTGCGAGAAGCAGCGGTCGAGTTCAACGCCATGCTCGAGGGCCTGGCCAACGCCGAACTCCGCGGAAGCACCCTGCCCATACTCCCCCCGGGTACCGAGGAACGCACCTGGCGCGACGCCCTCACCACCGTGCTGCGAGGCTTCGCCGCCAGCGCACCAGGTCGGAGATAGGCACCGGCCCCGGCCCTTCACGATCTTGCAGCTCGCATGCGAGCGCGGGGCCGCCTATCGGCCGTCCGGCTGACTGGCGGCACGGCCCTCGCGGTGATGGTGCTGTGGACAGCGACGCCGGGATTGGCTGCCAGCCGTTCATCTCCGACACGCGGGCACTCTACGGTGGGGCGAAGGTCGGAGGTGCGGGTGACAAGCACGGCACGGAGGGTGAGCGCGGTCGTCGCGATCCTGTCGACCGTCGCCGTCGTCGCGATTACCGTCCTCGCGCTCCTCGGCCGCCCGCTGCCGATGCTGACGGCGGCCGTGTGCCTGGGTGTGGCGATCGGCGCCGCCGCATACGCGCTGACCCGGACGGGAGCGCGCAGGACGATCGCGGCGATCGTGGCCGTGCTGGCACTTGTCGCGCCGATCCTTCTGGTGGTCGCTCTCGGTCAGGTGCTGCAGCTGCTGGCCGTGATCGCGTTGGTGGTGATCGCGGTCGTCGCCACCGGCCATGCGCTCGGGGGGGACGCCGCGTCGGTCAGGAGCGGCCCAAGCCCCGTGGTCGAGGTGGGGCCGGCGGCGCGACCGGTCCTCATCCTGAATCCCAGGTCCGGGGGCGGGAAGGTCGAGCGGTAGCTGCTCTCGACGCCTTCGGGGAGGCCGTGGAACGGCGTATCGATCTCGGCCTGATCGGCGAGCAGGTGTTCGTCAACCACGCGACCATGGGGCTCTACGCCAAGATTGTGCAGTCCCCGCAGTACCGGGACCGGAAGGCCGGCACCGCCGTGGACATGCTGCCGGACATGCTCGGCCCGAACGCGGCCCCGTTCGACCTTCGATTCACCCGGCCGAATGGCCTGCAGCAGCCGTCCGCGCACCTCATCCTGGTCTCCAACGACCCGTA
>Ga0210378_10002096_pt1 | contig 10232 bp, 6 predicted proteins | sample PLM1_60_b1redo_FD_155465 | JGI IMG/M metagenome (GOLD analysis project Ga0210378, IMG submission 155465) | Groundwater sediment microbial communities from an aquifer in East River, Colorado, USA - PLM1_60_b1 redo | ecosystem: Environmental > Terrestrial > Soil > Riparian zone | place: USA: East... | reverse complement strand
TCGGCGAACCGTCGAACAGGTCGCTCGGCCGGCGCAGGCTGGAGACGAGCATCCAGTAGAACGGCGCCAGGCAGTAGATGATGATCACACCCATCCCGGCGAAGGCCAGCGCCTTCTTGGCGCGTTCGGAGCCGCGGCGTGCGACGCGGACGCCATTTCGACCGGTCACCACCCCCGCTCGCTCGCGCTGCTGCGAGGCACCGACGGTCACGTTGCTCACGGCGTGTCTCCCCTCGCCACTGTCCGGCCGATTCGGCGCTGTCCCTTGGGTTTCTTCGATTTCGCACGGGCCTCACCGAGCAGGTCCGCGCCCACCAGCTTCACGAACGCGTAGGCCACTATCGAGAGGTATACGAACAGCAGCACGGCATATGCGGCAGCCGGGCCGAAGCGTGCGTTGTCCGTTTGCAGGAACGCCAGGATGGACAGCGTCTCCACGCTTGGCTTACCGCGTCCGATCAGGACGTATGGCAGGTCGAACATCCGCAACACGTCGAGCATCCGGAAGAGCACTGCGATCGCCAGGGCCGGCCTCACCAGCGGCAACGTGATGTGCAGGAACTGCTTCCACGCGTTGGCCCCGTCGATTCGGGCCGCCTCGTAGACCTCGGCGGGGATCACTTGCAGACCGGCGAGTACGAGAAGGCCGATGAATGGCGCGGTCTTCCAGGTATCGGCGATGATAACCGCGGCCTTTGCCTGCCAGCCGTCGGTGGACCATAGGATCTGGGTGCCAAGGACGTTGTTGGCCACCCCGTTCGCGTCGAATATCCAGCGCCACAGCAGCGCCGAAACGACGGTCGGGATCGCCCAGGGCACCAGGATGCTGGCGCGGACGACCCCTCGCCCGGCGAAAGCCTTGTTCATGATCAGAGCCATCGCCACGCCGAGTACCACTTCGAGCGCAGTGGTGACCACCGTGAAGAAGGTCGTGTTGTAGAAGGCGTTCCAGAACGCCTTCGCCGTGTCGCCACTGAAGACCGCAGTGTAGTTGTCAACCCCGACGAACTTGTCACCTTCTACGATGAAGCCGTTCTCGTCGACCTGCTGGGATTGGAAGAACAGGGACTGCCGGATACCCGCCAGGATCGGGTAGCCGATCACGATCAGCAGCACCAGCATGGTCGGCGCGACCAGCATGGCCGCCAAACGACCCTGGCCCTCTGTCGGAGATTTCCAGACCTTCTGTGGTCGTTGTGACGCCTTGGTGGGCGCCGTGGACACTGCCATGGAACCTCCTGAGGGAGGGGCGGCGAACCGGAGCCCGCCGCCCTGTCGCCTTCCGACTACTTCGTGATGTCTGTCAACTTGGCCTGAAGTTCCGAGAGCGCCACGTCCGTGGTCTTCTGGCCTCTGATCGCCGCGTAGGCGGCGTCCTGGATGGCCTGGGTCGCGTCGCCGTAGCGGACGACCTTGGGTCGAGGCTTGGCCGTTTCGATGGACGCCTTGAGCGTTGTCAGGTAGGGGAACTTTGCCTGCAGCGCCTTGTCGTCGTACAGCGATGTGTAGACCGGTGCCAAGGAGGACAGCTCGAGCTGGAGTTTGTTGTTGTCCACGTTGGTGATGAACTTGATGAACTCCAGCGCCGTCTTCTTCTTCTTCGAGTAGGCCGATATGCCGAAGTTGTGACCGCCGAGGCTGGACACCCCGGTGCCGTCCTTGCCGGGCAGTGGTGCGACGGCGAACTTTCCGGCGACCTGCGACGAGCCGTCGCTCGCGTTGGCCTTGTTGTACTGGTAGGGCCACTGCCGGTGGAAGATCAGCTTGCCGGCCTGGAAGGCGCGCCTGCCCTCTTCCTCCTTGTAGGTGATCGCCTCGCTGGGGATGGTCCCGTCCTTGAACGCGGTCACCAGGAAGTCCAGGCCGGCCTTCGCCTGTGCCGTGTTGACGTTGGGCTTGCCCTCGTCGTCGGTGATGACCCCGCCGGCACCGTTGATGGCCTCGGCGGCGTTCACCGTGAGCCCCTCGTACTTCTCGAACTGCCCCGCGAAGCACGGCACGCCGTTGCCCTGGGGGGTGGCCTGGACCTTCTTGCACTGCGCCACCATCTCCGCCCACGTCTTGGGCGGCGCCGTTATCCCGGCGGCCTGCAGCAGGTCGGTGCGGTAGTAGAGCATCCCTCCGTCAGAGGTCGATGGCACGGTGTAGAGCTTGCCGCGATACCTGGAGGTGTCCAGGACCGGCTTCAGCATGTCGGACAGCGGCAGCCCTGCCTCGGGGATCTCCGTGATGTAGCGGTTCGCCGCGAACTCCGCGACCCAGACGACGTCGACGCTGAGCACGTCGTACTGGTCCGACTTGGTCTGCGCGTTCTGGATCATCTGCTGACGCTGCGCGTCCGCGGACTCCGGCAGCTCGATCAGGGTCACCTTCTGGTTGGGATGGTCCTTGTTCCACCCGTCCAGGATCTTCTGCGCAAAGCCGGTGGTGTCCTTGCCTTGCACCACCGTGATGGGGCCCTCGCCCTCCAGGGCCGTGCCGGTGGTCTGGCCGCCGCCTCCGCTGGTGCTATCGCCACCGCATGCCGGTACGGTCAACGCCGCAGCCGACACGATCGCGACGAGCACTAGGTGTTTGCGCCGCATCAACGGCTCCCTTCGTCGTGTGATGAGTCGCTAGGGCTCCTGCCGACGCAACTCAGACCCAGCCGAGGCCACGCCATCCGTAGCCATCGGTCGCCATCCGTCGCATCGTCGCTCCTCTGGCGGTTCACACCGGGTCTGCGGTCGTCCGAGTCCGCAGGTCGGGATCTTGCCACTCGTCCGCGCCTGTCACCGGGTCGTGCCGGCATCGTGTCCTGATCGTGAACCTGATGAGGAAACTTGCGCAAGGGGAACCTGCCGGACGTAGCACTGGGTGAAAATGCACAGGCAGCCGAAACGCCTTGGTCCTGGGCGCAGCCGACGCCGGGTTCCAGCTCCTCGACCATCAAGAAACGGCCTTCGACCCCAGCCGGCCTGGCGTAAAGCATGCCGGGCTGGTTAAGTCCGTCATGGTCAGCACCGTACGGCCTGACCGGAATACTCCTTCGCTCGGATCGTCCGGCACGTTCCTGCCGGTGAAGGGAGACCGTGATGGCTGAGGTCATCTTCGAAAAGGCGAGCCGTGTGTACCCGGGGGCGCCCCGGCCGGCGGTCGACGCGCTGGACCTGCACATCGAGGACGGTGAGTTCCTGGTGCTGGTCGGCCCGTCGGGGTGCGGCAAGTCCACGTCGCTTCGGATGCTGGCCGGCCTGGAGGAGGTCAGCTCGGGGACGATCCGGATCGGCGACCGGGACGTGACGAACATGCCGCCGAAGGACCGCGACATCGCCATGGTGTTCCAGAACTATGCGCTGTATCCGCACATGACCGTCGCCGACAACATGGGGTTCGCCCTGAAGATCGCCGGCAGGGCGAAGGACGAGATCCGCAAGCGCGTCGTCGACGCGGCGAAGCTGCTGGACCTGGAGCCATACCTGGAACGCAAGCCCAAGGCCCTCTCGGGTGGCCAGCGGCAGCGGGTGGCGATGGGCCGCGCGATCGTGCGCTCCCCGCAGGTCTTCCTGATGGACGAGCCGCTGTCCAATCTCGACGCCAAGCTGCGGGTGCAGACCCGCACCCAGATCGCCGCGCTGCAGCGCCGCCTGGACGTGACCACGGTCTACGTCACCCACGACCAGGTCGAGGCGATGACCATGGGCGACCGGGTGGCGGTGCTCAAGGACGGGCTGCTGATGCAGTGCGACACGCCGCTGCGGCTCTACGAGGAGCCGGAGAACGTGTTCGTCGCCGGGTTCATCGGGTCCCCGGCCATGAACCTTCAAACGTTCAAGGTTGCCGACGGCCACGCCAGGGTCGGCGAGATCGACGTGCCGCTGCCCAGGGCCACCCTCGACGCCATCGCGAAGGAGGGCTCGGACTCCGTCACGCTGGGCTTCCGGCCGGAATCGCTGGAGGTCGTCGGTGAGGGCCAGGGAGGGTTCCCGGTTCACGTCGACATGGTCGAGGAACTCGGCTCCGACGCCTACGCGTATGGCGTGCTGGAAGGAACCGCCGAGGACGCCCTCGCCGGAGGCACTCCGATCGTGGCCAGAGTGGACGCCCGCCGCCCACCGGCAAAGGGCGAGAGCGTGTACTTCCACGTCCGCGAGGGCGAGCAGCACGTCTTCTCCACGAAGACCGGCGAGCGGCTGCCCGGCTGATCTTTCCAGGGCCGCCGGTCGTCGTCTGGGCGCCGGCAGGCGGGTTCTGCCAACAGGCGGGTTTTGCCAACAGGCTCTAGGGTGGCCCGATGAGTAACGGGGCACGCCGCGTCGTCCTTTGGGCGGCGGCGGTTACTTTGAGCTGCACAATGACCACGCCGTGTGCGGCAATCGCCGCGCCGGCCGCGGACACCGGCGAAGGGTGGAATACCGCCCGCGAGGTGTCCGAGACCACCAGGCTCGCCGACCGCCGGTCGCTGGTCAGCGGCGACCGGATGTACGCCATGGGCGACACCCAAGGGTTGTACCCGGCGTCCGGCTGGCACATCCGTGGCGAGATGGCCGGCTTCTGGACCCCGCCGGTGAAGCTGCTGGACGGGGTGTGGTTCCGGGTCGGCGACTCGTGGCTGGGCGCCGAGGCCGCCACCACCCGGTACATCAGGGGCTGGGGCTACGAGCGCTACACATTCCAGCCCGTCGCCGGAGTCAGGGCCGAGCGGGTGGACTTCGTGCCCGACGGCACGAGAGCCGCCGTCATCGGCCTCACGCTGCGGGCCGACAGCGGCGGCACGCGGACCGTGCCGCTGGCGATGGACGCCCACTCCGAGCTGATGCCCGCCTACCCGTGGGGCTGGACGACGCCCAACGCCTCGATCAACCTGGCGGACACCGGCTCGTTCTCCGACGGCGCCCTGGTCTTCCGGGAGACCGGCACCCCGCCGGTGCCCAACGCTTCCGCGCACGACTACGCCGCGGTCGTCGGCAGCACGCTGACGCCGAGCGGGAACCAGCTAGGCCCGAACCACCGCGGCCCCCAGGATCCCGCGGTGATCTGCCCGACGGACGGCCCCGCGCCGTTCCGCTGCGACGACTCGGGCTTCGGCAGGGGCACCGGTGGCCAGCTGCAGTACCAGGTGCAGGTCAGCGCCAGCCACCCGGTGACCGTGTGGTTCGTCGTCGCCGGCTCGGACAAGGGCCTCGGCGACGCCCGCGGCGAGTACGCCAGGGCGGCGAGCGACCCTGCGGGGCTGCTGCAGACGAAGGTCGCGGCCCGGCTGGCCGACGCCGAGCACAGCACCGTCGACCTGCCAGGCGACCGGCTGCTGCAGCGCAGCGTCGAGTGGAGCAAGCAGAACCTGGCCGACTCCATCCTCGAGGCGCGCGACCTGCAGATCCGCGACGTGGACGAGGGCCGCGCCTATCCCCCGTCCGACGGGGTGCTCCCGTACGCCCGGTGGAGCGGCGCCGGGTTCCCGGACTACCCGTGGATCTTCGGCACGGACGGCGAGTACACCGCGTTCGCCAACGTGGCCGCCGGCCAGTTCGAGGTCGTCCGGACGCACCTGCGGGCGCTGCGCGAGGTCAGCGACCTGATGAACCACGGCAGCGGCAAGGTCGTGCACGAGGTCATGCCGACCGGCGACGTGTACTTCGGCGCCAACGACGACCCGGGCAACACCGACGAGACGGCCAAGTTCCCCAGCGCCGTCGCGCTGCTGTGGCGCTGGACCGGCGACAACGCCTTCCGCGACGAGATGTACGACTTCGCGGTGCGCAACCTGCAGTACATCTACCGCGAGCTGGACGCCGACGGCGACGGCTGGCCGGAGGGCCTCGGCAACGTCGAGCGGTCCGGCATGGGTGTTGAGAAGCTGGACAGCACGGTGTACGTGGACCGCGGGCTTCGCGACCTCGCCGACCTGGCTGCCAGCAAGGGCGACACCGCGACCGCGCAGTGGGCCACCAGCAAGGCGGCCGACCTCGAGTCGCGGTTCGAGGCGCAGTGGTGGTTCGGCGTCGACGCCGAGGCGTACGCGGACTCGATAGACAACCCAGCTGACCCGTCGAACGACAATGCGAAGATCTTCCAGCGGCACTGGATCGGGGTCACGCCGATGGAGGCGGTGCTGACCATGCCGGACGGCAGCACCCGCCCGCTGGCCAGCGACGCGCACGGCAATGCCGGTCTCGACCAGCGGGAACGGCCGTGCTACACGCACCCCAACGGGATGTACCACACCGGCACCGGCCCGACCGCCGCGCCGGCCGGCAACCCGGGCCCGTCCTGCGACAGCGTGGTGTCGGCCGTGCAGAGCGAGCGTTCGATCTTCTCGCTGAACACGGCGATCATCGGGGTGGCCGAGGGCAACTTCGGCCGGATGGGCCCCGACCAGCAGCGGCACTACACGACGGCCAACGCGCGCATCCAGCTCGACCCGTCGCTGTGGGAGACCCCCGGCGCCATGCCGGAGATCGCGCCATCGCCGGACTTCGGCGCGAACATCGACCGCGGCTTCGTCGACCGCTCGATGATGCTGCAGGCATGGGGCACCTACGGCACGCTGTGGCCGGTGATCGCACAGCAGCTCGGGGTGGCTCCCGACCTCGGCCACGGCCGGCTCGCGGTCGTTCCGCAGCTGCCGGACGGGCAGAGCCGCATCGCCGGCAGCGACATCAGGCTCGGTGGCGGCGCTGCGGACGTCGGCGTGTCGCGCACCGGCCGGGTGCTGAGCACCACCGTGCATACCGACGGGCTGCAGTCGGTGCTGCTCACGGTCGGCGCGGTACTGCCGGACGGCGCCGGCGTCGGCTCCGTGCGGCTCGACGGTCACCCGGTGCCGTACCAGCTGGTGCACACCGCGCGTGGCACCGAGGTCAGGGTGGACGCCGGCCTGGCCGGCGCGGAGACCACCCTGACCATCACCCTGCGCTAGCTTTTCCGCCGTACGCCCGCGTATGCCGCGCTTTCGCGCCACGAAATGCGCCATACGCGGGCTTATCGCGCGTTTCGGCGGCGCCGGATGCGCGATACGCGGGCTTATCGCGCTCGGCGCGCTCAGCGCGTTCAGCGCAGGCCGGTGCCCCGTGCGATCGCGGTGTCCACCAGCGTGGCCAGCAGGGTCGGGTATTCCACGCCGGTCACCGCCCACATCCGCGGGTACATCGAGATCGGGGTGAAGCCGGGCATGGTGTTGACCTCGTTGACGATCGGCGTGCCGTCCTTGCCGACGAAGAAGTCCACCCTGGCAAGGCCCTGACAGTCCAGCGCGCGGAACGCCGCGACGGCCATCGCCCGCACCCGCTCGGTCACCTCGTCGTCGAGCTTGGCGGGGATGTCGAACTCGCACACGTCGTCGAGGTACTTGGCGTCGAAGTCGTACCAGCTCACGCCCTCTGCGGTGATCCGGATCTCGGCCGGCAGCGAGGCCTGCACCCGGCCGTCGGGGAACTCGAGCACCCCGCACTCGATCTCGCGGCCCGGCACCGCCGCCTCGACGAGCACCTTGGGGTCGGTGCGGCGCGCGGTCCGGACGGCGGCGTCCAGCTCGGACCAGGCGGCCACCCTGGTGATGCCGATGGACGAGCCGGCCCGCGCCGGCTTGACGAACACCGGCAGCCCCAGCCGCTGCCGCTGTGCCCTTGTCAACGTCGCGGTGCCCGGCCGCAGGGTGACGTGGTCGGCGACCGGCAGGCCGTCGGCCGCCAGCAGCTTCTTGGCGAACTCCTTGTCCATGCCGACGGCGCTGGCCAGCACCCCGGCTCCGACGTAGGGGATGCCGGCCATCTCGAGCAGGCCCTGCACGGTGCCGTCCTCGCCGAACGCTCCGTGCAGCACCGGGAACACCACGTCCACCTCGGCGAGCACCTCGCCGGCCCGGCCCGGCTCCAGCAGCACGAGGCCGCCACGGGTCGGGTCGCCGGGCAGCACCAACGCCGTGCCGGTGCCATCCACCGCGGGCAGCCTTCGCTCGTGGATCTGCAGCGCGGCCGGGTCGCCCGTACCGAGCACCCACGCCCCGTCCATGGTGATCCCGACCGGGATCACCTCGAACCGGTCGGTGTCCAGGTGCGCCAGCACGCTGCCGGCCGAGACACACGAGACGGCATGCTCGCCGCTGCGCCCGCCGAACACGACCGCCACACGAACCCTACGCCGTTTCATGGCCGATCACCCTACGCGAAACCCGATCACCCAGCTCCCGGGTCACCCCCGCGCGCAGCGCAGCCCCGTACCGCGATAAGCCCGCGTATCGCGCGTCCGGCGCCGCCAAACGCGCGATAAGCCCGCGTATCGCGCGTCGGGGGGCGCACGGCGGCTCGCTCGGCGGCGCAGGTGGCCCTGTCCGGCGGCGGTGGCACGTCGTCAATGGGCACGGCCTCGGGAGCGTACCCGGCCGGCCCGTGACCGGAGGTTCTTGACAGTGTCATTGTGACAGTGTCATTGTGGTGCGTATGAAGGACGGGGTGCTGTGCACGCTCGACGAGCTCACCGAGCTGGTCGGGACTGCGCTGGCCGTCGACTACCCCGGCCCGCCGACCGGCCGGGTGCGCGACGTGCCCGACCAGCGGGCCATCCGCTGGTACGTCACCCGCGGCATTGTCGACCGCCCGCTCGCCACCCGCGGCCGGGTCGCCCTGTACGGCCGGCGGCACCTGCTGCAGCTCGTCGCCATCAAGCGTCGCCAAGCCGACGGCCGCTCGCTCGCCGAGATCCAGGCCGAGCTCGCCGGCGCCACCGACGACACCCTGGCCGAGGTGGCCAGGCTGCACCCCGTGAGTGGCAAAGGGCGTCAGGACGCCCCTTCCCGCTCACGACCTGCGGCCCACTCACGACCGGCGGCGGCCGAGCCGGCGGCGGCCGAGCCGGCGGTGGACGGGCACGGCGACGAGCCGCTCCCCCGGCGCAGCCGCTTCTGGGCCGACCGGCCGCAGCCATCGGCGGCGACAGCGACCGGCCAGCGGCCGGTGCCGGGTGAAGGCGACACCGGTCCGGTTCCGGCCGGGCCGCCACCCGACCGCCGTCGCGTTCATGCGCCGGCGGAAGCGGTTGCGCTGCGGGGGGTGCGGCTGGCGCCGGGGGTCACCCTGCTGATCGAGGACGCGGTGGCGCCGGGTGCCGACGTCGCCGCGATCCGGGCCGCCGCACGGCCTTTGCTGGACCTGCTCGCCGCCGGCGGGCACGCATTGCACACGTCCGACGAGGAGTGAGCTCAATGACCGTGCAGCTGCTGCCGCTGCCGAGCACCGACTACGAGCCGGCCACCGAGGACGCCGGGCTCGGCGCGCTGCGCACCGCCCGCGGGAACCTCCCGCTGGACAGCATCGACGTCGACGCAGCCATCACCGGGCTCACCGCGCGGGTGCGCCTGAGCCAGGGCTTCCGCAACCCGCACGACGTGCCGCTGGAGGCCACCTACGTGTTCCCGCTGCCCGACAGGGCCGCGGTCACGGCCATGCGGATGGAGGCCGACGGCCGGGTGGTCGACGGCGTGCTCAAGGAGCGCGGCCAGGCCAGGGCCGACTACCGGCAGGCGATCAGCGAGGGGCGGCGCGCGTCGATCGCCGAGGAGGACCGCCCCGACGTGTTCACGATGCGGGTCGGCAACATCCTGCCGGGCGAGCGGGTGACGGTGCGGCTGACGCTCGCACAGCCGCTGCCCTATGCCGACGGCGAGGCGACGTTCCGGTTCCCGCTGGTGGTGGCGCCGCGCTACGTGCCAGGCCAGGCACTCGGCGGCGAGCAGGTCGGAGCGGGGTGGGCCGACGACACCGACGTGGTGCCGGATGCGTCGCGGATCACCCCGCCGGTGCTGCTGCCGGGCTTCCCGCATCCCGTCGCGCTGTCGATCGGCGTCGACGTCGACCCCGGCGGCCTGCCGCTGTCCGGCGTCCGATCCAGCCTGCACGCCGTGCAGGCCGACGAACCGCCTGCGGGTTCGGGCATCGGCGCCGGGGGCGCGCGCCTGAGCATCCGGCCGGGCGAGCGTGCCGACCGCGACTTCGTGCTGCGGCTGGCGTACGGCGAGCCGCAGGCCAACGCCGAGGCGCTGCTACTCACCTCCGACGGCGCCGGCGACGCCGACGGCGAGGGCCACGGCGGGGGCGAAGGCGACGCCGACGGCGAGGGCCACGGCGGGGGCGAAGGCGCCGGCGACGGCGAGGGCCACGGCGGGGGCGAAGGCGCCGGCGACGGCGGGGGCCACGGCGACGGCCGAAGCGACGGCACCAGCGAGGGCACGTTCCAGCTCACCGTGCTGCCACCGACCA
>Ga0210378_10002095_pt1 | contig 10237 bp, 11 predicted proteins | sample PLM1_60_b1redo_FD_155465 | JGI IMG/M metagenome (GOLD analysis project Ga0210378, IMG submission 155465) | Groundwater sediment microbial communities from an aquifer in East River, Colorado, USA - PLM1_60_b1 redo | ecosystem: Environmental > Terrestrial > Soil > Riparian zone | place: USA: East... | reverse complement strand
TCATCGGCCTCGTCGGCACCGCCCGCGCGTTCCCTCGCTGGTGGCCCTTGATCGCGGCCGTCGGAGCCGCCGTCCTCGTCGCGCTGCTCACGTTCGTGGCTCCGGTGCTGCTGGAGCCGGTCTTCAACCGCTTCCGTCCGCTGGACGACAGGCGGCTCGCAGACGAGCTGCGCGCGCTGGCCGATCGAGCCGGAGTTCCCATCCGGGATGTGCTCGTCGCCGAAGCGAGCCGCCGGACGACGAAGAGCAACGCCTACGTCTCCGGCCTCGGACGGACACGGAGAGTCGTGCTCTGGGACACGCTGCTCGAGCGAGGCGGCGAGCCCGAGCTGAAAGCGGTCGTGGCCCACGAGCTCGGTCACCGCCGGTTCGGGCACGTGGCCCGGGGCACGCTCCTCGCGATGGCAGGCGCGGCCGGCTCCGTGCTCGTCCTGTGGGCACTCGTCGCCGATCCCGGGGATCCCGGTGTCGTCCCGTTCGCCGTCTTCCTCTTCACCGCGCTCGAGCTCGTGTCGCTCCCGTTCCTCGCGGCGCTGTCGCGCCGCTTCGAACGTGCGGCGGACCGATTCTCACTCGAGCTCACGGGCGACCCCGAGGCGTACGAGCGGCTCCACGTCGAGCTCGCCCGCGAGAACCTGGCCGATCTCGACCCGCCGCGCGCGTTCCATCTCGTGTTGCACAGTCATCCGACGCCGGCCGAGCGCATCGCCGCAGGACGCGCTTGGGAGAGGGAGGCTGCCGTCTCCGTCTAGCTAGGAGGGGCCGGGTCGGCTCCTGCGGCAAAGCCTCCCCGGCCCCACGCTTGCCGCAGAGACCCTGACGCCGAGGGTATCCCCATTATGGGTCCCCGAGCGGCCGATGTGTGTAATCCGGAAAGGTGGTTCGAGCCTTTCCGCTCAACTGAGCAATAGTGGACCCGCTTAAGACCGCGCTGCTCCGCACGACCGGCACGTCGTCATCGACCCGAGAATAGGTGCTGCTGTATGGGCCCGCCTGGACTCGAACCAGGGACCAACCGATTATGAGTCGGCTGCTCTAACCAGCTGAGCTACGGGCCCGTCGAGAGGAGCGTAGCTCCCTTCCGCGATGCGGTCACTGACCTCGCTAGGATCTGGGCGCGTGAAGGTCTTCCAGCACGAACGGCGTCTGAAGACGACCGGGGGTCTCTCCGTGCGGGACATCACCGACGAGGTTTCCGAGGCGGTGCGCGAGAGCGGCGTCCGCGACGGGATCGTCTGCGTCTACTCGCCGCACACCACGTGCTGTGTGCGGGTCAACGAGTTCGAGGCGGGGTTCCTCGACGATTTCGCCGGGCTCCTCCGCAAGCTCGTTCCGAGCGACGAGTATTACGCCCACGACGATTGGGAGCGCCGGACCGAGAATCTCTGCGAGGAGGACATGGAGACCGGGAACGGCCACGCGCACTGCATGTCGATGCTTCTCGGCTCCGCAGGCGAGTCGATCCCGGTGCAAAACGGCGAGCTCTGCCTCGGCACCTGGCAGCGCGTGCTCTTCCTCGAGCTCGACCGCGAGCGCGAGCGGCGGTGGATCGTCCAGGTCGTCGGAACCTAGACCTCGCCCCTGCGTCTCTGCGCTGCTCGGAGTTCGTGCTGGAAGTGGCGCGATCTCTCCTCCCTACCTGAAGATCGCAAGCAAGGCGCTGAACACGGAGACGTTCGGCGGGACCTGGGCGGGCGCCCTCGTGACCCGAAACGTGCTGCAAGCTGTGAAGTCGTTGACCGGCTGCTGGGGTCCATAGATCGTCCGGGGCGCGGAGGCGCGGTTGGAGACGTCGTCGATCGTCGCCCACGTCCCCTGGAACGCGTCCGCCGTGACAGCGAGCCCGCAGACCGAGTAGACCACAGCGGCGGCGGCGATCGACTGCGACGTGCGGACCTGAGCCTGGAGCGCCTTCACCTGCTTCTGGAGGGTCCTGATCTGCCTGGCCAGTTGCTTGTTGGTAGGTGTCGCGGCGGGAGCCGGCGCGGCCGAGGCGAACAGGCCGGTGACGACGAGCACGATCAGAGCAAGGCGCTTCATTCGAACCTCCTTGTCGCGAAAGCTGAGCCTGCCCATTCTCCCTGCATCTGGCGGTGCTGAGGAGTAGCATCGCCCTCGAGAATGCGGAGGCTCGCAATTGCGCTCAGCGGCGCGCTGCTCGTGGCCGGTGTGTTCGCAGGACCGGTCGGCGGCGGCTCGAGTATGGACAACGCTCCGAGCAAGCCCATCCGTCTCTGCCAGAAGTTCTAAAGACCTTTCGCGGGAACCCCACTCCGATTGGGACTTAAACTCGCACGTTGACGCGATGGGGAAACGGCACCTGATTGGCCTGCTCCTCGCGACCGAGGAGGATTGGCCGAGCGCTTTCGAAGCCGTCGTCGGGCGCATGGGGCCGGTCCGCTATCGAGGCGAGACCCACGAGCTGGAGACCGAGCGAATCCAGAACGAACCGTTCGACCTCCGCTACACGCCGAAGTTCCAGCTCGTCATCGACCGGCTCTCATGGTGGTACGACCTCCCTCGCGAGTGGCTGAAGAAGGTCGCCCTCATGGACGACGTCTACCTCCTGAACAACCCGTTCACGTTCCAGGCGATGGAGAAGCACGCGGCCTACTGCGCGATGCTGCGGCTCGGGCTCAGGGTTCCGGACACGTGGCTGATCCCGCATCGCCTGCCGCCTGACAACCCCCGCTTCGTGCACATGGCCGAGCGCTACAACCCCGACTTCGACCTGGACGACATCGGCGACGCGGTCGGCTATCCGCTCTTCATGAAGCCGTTCGACGGAGGGATGTGGGTCGGCGTCACACGCATCACGAGCCCGGACGAGCTGCACTTCGCGTACGAGCACTCGGGTGAGCGCCTGATGCACGTGCAGGCCTCGGTCGAGGGCTTCGACGTCTTCACCCGGAGCCTTTCGATCGGGCCACAGACCCTCGTCGCGCAGTACGACCCGTCTGCCGACGGACACTATCGCTACAGCACCGAGACGGACTTCCTCTCCCCCGAGCTCCACCGCGAGGTGGAGACCATCAGCCGCCTCGTCAACGCGTTCTTCCGCTGGGAGTTCAACTCCTCCGAGGTGATCGTCAAGGGCAACGAGGCCGCTCCGATCGACTATGCGAATGCATCGCCCGATATCGCCCTCGTGAGCCTCCACTACCACTTCCCGTGGGCGATCAGGGCCCTCGTCGCCTGGTGTGCCTTCTGCGCGGTCACCGAGCGGCCGATGCGAGTCAACCAGTCGACCGCGGACTACTTCGAGATCGGTGACGACGCCGAGCTCTCCTACGAGGACAAGCTCGAGCGCTACCGGGAGCTCGCCGACGGCTACTTCCAGCGGCAGGAGTTCGAGGCCTTCTGCGCCGAGGCGCTGCCGCACCTGGACGAGGTCGTCGTCGACTACGTCGAGTGTGCGGACTTCGACGAGCTCGCCGTGCGCACGATCACGACGGAGGTGCTCGAGCCCGAGAAGCACGAGGCGCTCATCGAGCGCTCCCGGACGAATGTCGGCATGTGGGCCGCCGAGCAACGGAGCGCAGCGACGTCCTGACCCGCCAGTTGGATCGCAAGCGTTACACGACTCTGTCGGCGGCTCTCTTCGTCGCCTACGTCGTCGCAGCCAAGATCGGGATCGAGCTCGAGGTCGCGGAGGGCCTCATCACGCCGGTCTGGGCGCCGACCGGAATCGCTCTGGCAGCGCTCGTGCTCTACGGGCGGCGTCTCTGGCCCGCGGTCATGCTCGCCGCGTTCGTCGCCAACGCAACCAGCGGAGCGTCGATTCCCGAAGCGGCGTTCATCACCGTGGGAAACACGCTGGAGGCCGTCGTCGGCGCGACCCTGCTCCTGCAAGTCGGCTTCCGGCCGGCTCTCGACCGCGTGCGCGACGTCTTCGCGCTGATCGGCCTCGCCGCGATCGTGAGCACGACCATCGCCGCGACGAACGGCACCACGACGCTCGTCATCTCGGGAGACGTGGATGCCTCCGACTACGGATCGGCCTGGCTCCTCTGGTGGCTCGGGGACGCCATGGGAAATCTCGTCGTCGCGCCGCTGCTGCTGGTTCTCGCACAGCGCCCGTGGCGGGGGCTCGACGGAAGGAGATTGGTCGAAGGCGGGTTGCTGCTCGGGCTCCTGACGACGGTCAGCGCGATCGTCTTCCTCGGGGGTCTCTGGCGCTATCCGCACCTGGTCTTCCCACTCCTCGTCTGGGCGGCCCTACGTTTCCATCAACTCGGCGCGGTCGTCAGCAGCTTCGTCGTCACCGTCCTGGCGGTCGCGGGGGCGGTCCGCGGCACGACGCCCATCGGGGACGGAAGCGCTACGGAAATCGCACAGATCATGGAGGGGCTGACCGCCGGCTTCGCGATCAGCCTGCTCATCCTCGGCGCGATCCTCGCCGAGCGCACCACGGCGGGGAGGGAGGTCGCCCGCGCCCACGCCGGCCTTGCCGAGGCTCAGCAGCTCGCCCACGTCGGCAGCTGGGAATGGGACGTGCGCGAGGACAAGGTGAACTGGTCGGAGGAGCTCCACCGCCTCTGGGGGGTCGAGCCCGGCGGGGAAGAGATGACGTACGAGTGGTACCTCCAATCGGTTCATCCGGAGGACCGCGAGCTCGTCAAGAGGATGGTCGAACGTGCCCTCACGGAGGGGACACCGTTCTCGTTCGAGCACCGCGTTTCCCAGCCCGACGGGCGCCCGCGGTGGATCCACGGCCGCGGCCGAGTCGTCAGCGACGAGTCGGGGGTGCCGCTGCGCATGCTCGGAACGGCGCAGGACATCACTGAGCGGAAGCGCATCGACGAGCTCCGCGACTCGATCCTCGCCACGGTGTCGCACGAGCTGCGAACACCGCTGACGGCGATCCTCGGCTTCTCGATGACTCTCGACGAGAAGGGCGAGCGGATCGACGAGACGACTCGGTCGGCGATGCTGGCGAGCCTCTCGCAGCAGGCCCGTAAACTCGACCGTCTGCTATCCGATCTTCTCGACATCGATCGCCTGAGGCGCGGATTCGTGCGGCCGAGCTTTCACGAGACCGACGTCGGGCAGCTGGTCGAGCACGTCGTGACCGCGTTCTCGCCCGAGACGCACACGATCGAGGTGCACGCCGGCCATGCCCCGGCGCAGGTCGATGCGCCGAAAGTGGAGCGGATCGTGGACAACCTCGTCGCCAACGCCGTCAACCACACGCCGCCGGGGACCGAAATCTCGGTGCGCGTCGAAGCAAGCGACGACGGCGTGCTGATCACGGTCGACGACAAGGGGCCTGGGGTCGCCGAGACCGACCGCGAGGCGATCTTCGACCTCTTCACGCGCGGGTCGGGAAACGAGTTCGTGTCGGGAACCGGTATCGGCCTCTCGCTCGTCTCGCAATTCACCGCGCTGCACGGCGGCCGCGTGTGGGTCGAGGAGACCCCGGGCGGAGGCGCCTCCTTCCGTGTTCTACTCCCGGCGAGGCGCACCGGATGAACGAGCCCACCGTCGACAGCCTTGCCCGGCTCACGCTCTTCGCCGACCTGAGCAGGCCGCAGGTCGAGGCCGTCTCGCATTCGTTCGACGAGCAGGTGTTCGCGGAGGGCGAGCGCGTGCTTCGCCACGGTCTCTCCGGCTCGAGCTTCTACGTGATCCTGGACGGCGAGGCTGCCGTGCGTGTCGACGGCGAGGAGCGAGCGCGGCTCGGGCGCGGCGATTTCTTCGGAGAGATCTCGGCGCTCACCGGCGACGCGCCGAGCGCGGACGTGGTCGCAACGGCGCTCCTGCGGTGCTTCGTCATTCCCGCCACGGAGCTCGAGGAGTTCCTGGTCGAGCGCCCGCGCGTGATGCTGCGGATGCTGCAGGCCGAGGCGCGGCGCGTGCAGACTGCCGGCCAGGGGCAGCAATAGACGACCGGCCTTTCCCCCCGGGCACGTACGACGTCGTCGTCGTCGGCAGCGGCCCGGGCGGCTTGCAGACGAGCTACTGCCTGACGCGCCTTGAGGTCGACCATGCCGTTCTCTCGCGCGACGAGGTGCCCGGCGGGATGTTCCAACACTTCCCGATCTTCCAGCGGCTCATCAGCTGGACGAAGCCCGACGCGCCGGTCGGGCGCGAGAGCCGGGAGTACGAGTGGTACGACCACAACAGTCTCGTCGCCGACGAACCCGGTCTGCGCGCCCTCGTTCCGGGCTTCATGAAGCGCGACCTCGACCTGCCCTCGCGCCCGGAGATGCTGGCGGGGCTGACCGAGTTTGCGAACCGCGCCCGGATCGACGTCCGCTACGGATGCACCTGGGAACGGACCCGCCGAGAGGGCGACGAGATCGTCCTCGAGACCTCTGACGGCGAGTACCGCTGCCGGGCCGCCGTCTTCGCGATCGGGGTCACCGAGCCCTGGGTCGCGCCCGTGCCCGGTCTGGAACATGCAGCTCATTACGTGGACACGAAGGACGTACAGGCATACGAGAACAAGCGGGTATTCATCGTCGGCAAGCGCAACTCCGGGTTCGAGGTCGCCCAGTCGATCCTCCCGTGGGCCAGCCAGGTGATCCTCGCCTCGCCCAGACCCGTGTCCACGAAGGCGCTTGCGCTCTCAGCGCTGCGAATTCGCTACCTCCATCCGTACGACGAATACGCGCGTGGCGGACCCGGGACCTACGTCCTCGATGCGGCGATCGAGCGCATCGAACGCGGAGCCGACGGTTTCCGGGTCTCCGTCGAGGGAACGAGCCGGCCCGGCAGGCTCGAGTTCGAGGCGGACGAGGTGATCGCCGCGACGGGCTTCCGCACGCCGCTTCGCGATCTTCCCGACCTGGGCGTAGCAACCGTGAAGGACGGGCGCATCCCCGCGTTGACACCGTTCTGGGAGAGCATCTCCGTGCCGGGGATCTACTTCGCCGGCAACACGACTCAGGGCGCGCGGGGTGTCGGCAAGCGCGGTCTCGGCGCGAGCTCCAGCTCCGTCAACGGCTTTCGTTACAACGCACGAGTCCTCGCGAGCCACATTGCGCAGCGCCTCGGCCTTCGCCCTTCCCGACCGAGGCTGCCGGCCGGCGAGATCGTCCCGTTCCTCCTCCGCGAGCTCTCGCACGCTCCGGAGCTCTGGATCCAGAAGGGCTACCTGGCGCGGGTGCTGACCTTCGCGGACGGGGTCAACGACCACGGGTTCGAGCCGGTCAGCCACTTTCTGGACGAGTCGGGCCCCGATGCGCTGGCGGCGGCGATCGAGGTCGACGCGTCGGGGACGATCTTCCCGATCGTCTACCTCCGGCGCGCAGGAGCCATCACTGAGCACCCCCTTGCGCCCCACCCGCTGCACGTGTACGAGGAGTCGTCGTACACCAGAGAGGTCGAGTCGCTCCTGCGTTAGGAAGAGGCTCTGCCAAGATCAGGCGATGGCCCGTGTCTCCGTAGTCGGTCTTGGGGCAATGGGGAGCCGGATCGCGCACCGGCTCTCCGAGGCTGGGCACGACCTCGTCGTGTGGAACCGCAGCCCCGAGAAGGCGGCGGGGCTGATCGCGGTCAACAGCCCGGCCGAAGCCGCGCAACAGGCCGACGCGGTGTTCCTCATGGTCTCCGACCCACAGGCCCTCCGCGAGGTGACCGAAGGGCCGGAGGGCGTCCTGGCCGGAGCGACACCGGGCACCACTCTCATCCAGATGTCGACTGTGGGACCGTCGGACGTCGCCCGACTCGCATCCTCGCTTCCCCAGGAAGTCGAGCTCCTGGACGCACCCGTCCTCGGGAGCCTGTCCGAGGCCGAGGCCGGAACGCTCAAAGTCTTCGCAGGCGGATCAGACGACCTCGTCGAGAAGTGGACGCCCGTTCTCGCGTCGCTCGGGCCGGTGCTGCACGTCGGCCCGGTGGGAGCGGGGAGTGCCGCGAAGCTGGTCGCCAACTCGACGCTGCTCGGCGTGCTCGGCGTCCTCGGCGAGGCGCTGGCCCTCGCTGAGGAGCTGGGGCTCTCCCGGGAGACGACGTTCGAGGTCCTCTCGACCACGCCGGTCGCTGCTCAGGCCGAGCGGCGGCGGGAGCCGTTCGAGAGCGGCGAGTACCCGCTTCGCTTTGCGCTCGAGCTTGCTCTGAAGGACGCGAATCTGATCTCCGCTGCCGCCGAGGGAATGGATCTGAAGGTGGCCCGAGCGGCCCGGCAATGGTTCGCCGAGGCAGCCGAGGCGGGCGCCGGCGAGGACGACTACTCGTCGATCCTCGCCTACATCGCCAGCTTGCCTGTCACGCGTAGCGGTGGTGGAGGATGAGGGTGTTCCCGTCCGGGTCGGAGAAGACCGCTTGGTAGCACACCCCGGAGTCCATGAAGTCGCCCATGAACGTGACCCCGCTCGCTTCCAGGAGCGCCCGGGACTCCTGCACGTCGTCGACTCTGAGCGCGATGGCGTTGCGACTCTTCCGCTCTTCCAGATCCATACCCGGGGGATCGATGACCATCAGCGTCAGGTTGCCGGTCTCGAACTCGGCGTACTTGCGGTCCGGGACGTACACGGATCGACGGAGCCCGAGGGTGTTGCCGTAGAACGCAACGGCGGTTTCGAAGTCGCGCGTTGGCATGACCGCGAAGTCCACGCCACGCACCTCCACAGACGCCTCCTCGGCTGGTAACCCGCTCATGCGTCCGACGCGAGCAGCTCATCGAGCATGTCGTAGCTCTCGGCGACCCCCTGCTCCATGCCGGACTGGAGGGCAACGTCGCGAGCCTCCTGCGACTCGTAGAGCACCGTGGTGGTGAGCGTTGTCTTGCCGTCCTGCTCGACCAGTTCCATCGTGTCGAGAGCCTCGCCGGGGTACCAGGCGTCGTCGAACAGCTCGGTGGCGACGAGGCGCTCCGGCCGCACGATCTCGCGGTAGACGCCGCCCATGCCCATCTCGCTGCCGTCCGGGCCACGCCACACCCAGCGATAGGCTCCGCCAACCTTCAGGTCGACCTCGCAGACCTCCATCGACCACCCGTTCCGCACTCCCAACCAGCGCTTGAGTAGCTCGGGCTTCGTCCAGGCGTCGAAGACCATGCTGGCTGGAGCATCGAAGACGCGCGTCATCGCGATCTCACGCTCCGACGGCGTCGTTACCTCCAGTGTTCCGGTGTTCGTCATCGGTGATCTCCCTTCTTGCTCTGTTTTTCTGCCTTCATCTCGTCGAGCAGGGCGTCCAGGCGCTCGAAGTTGCCCTCCCAGAGCTGGCGGTAGCGTTCCAGCCATTCGGTGGCTTCCGCGAGCGGCTCGGCCTCGAGCCGGCTGGGCCGTCGCTGCGCGTCGCGCCCGCGTGAGATCAGGCCGGCGCGCTCCAGCACCTTGAGGTGCTTCGAGATCGCAGGCTGGCTCATCGCGAACGGCTCGGCCAGCTCGGCCACGGACGCCGCCTGACCCGACGCGAGGCGGGAAAGGATCGCCCGCCGTGTCGGATCCGCAAGCGCCGCGAACGTCGCATCAAGCCGCTCTGGATCCTTCGCTTCATAACTTATCGGTTCCATAACCATTCGGTAATCTACACCACGAGACTTCCGCTGTCAAGGGTCTCCACGCGATACTCAGCTTCGATGCCGCCAGCCCATCCAGTCCGGCACCTTCTCCGCGCAAAGGACCTCGTCGACGCCAGTTACCGCGCGCCGCTCGACGTACCGGGGCTCGCCCGCGCCGCGCACCTCTCTCCCGCGCACTTCAGCCGTGAGTTCCGCCGGGCCTTCGGTGAGACGCCGCACCAGTACCTGCGGACCCGTCGCTTGGAGCGCGCGGCCGCGCTGCTGCGCAACACGGACCACAGCGTGGCGGAGATCTGCGTCACGGTCGGGCTACGCAGCGTCGGATCGTTCACCACGAGCTTCGGCCGGGCTTTCGGGCTCTCCCCGAATGGATACCGCGCCGCCCATCCTCCGGTGGAGCGCGCGCGAGTAGCGACGTGCGTGCTCCAGGCATATGCGCGCCCCCACTCCAGCAGTTTTGGAGAAGACAGCCGCGCCCAGCCCGGATAACGTCGCCGCCGACCGTTCACGACTTATCGGAGGTTGACCATGCTGAAGCAGCTCACGTACGCGCAGGTCTGGGTTCACGATCAGGACGAGGCTCTCGCCTTCTACACCGAGAAGCTCGGGATGGAGCTTCGCGAGGACGTCACAGTGCCCGAGATGGGCAACTTCCGCTGGCTCAGCGTCGGCGTCCCTGGGCAGGGGGACGTCGCCGTCACGTTGATGGCAGTGCCAGGTCCGCCCGTGTTCGACGAGGACACGCGCAAGCAGATCCATGCGCTA
>Ga0210378_10002094_pt1 | contig 10238 bp, 13 predicted proteins | sample PLM1_60_b1redo_FD_155465 | JGI IMG/M metagenome (GOLD analysis project Ga0210378, IMG submission 155465) | Groundwater sediment microbial communities from an aquifer in East River, Colorado, USA - PLM1_60_b1 redo | ecosystem: Environmental > Terrestrial > Soil > Riparian zone | place: USA: East... | reverse complement strand
ACGAGAGGTGGCAGATGTGCAGCCGCCCGCCGGTGAGCCGGGCCATCTCGATGTCGCGGAAGACGATCGCGTCCTCGGCGGCGGCAGGCTGCCCCCCGAGGCCCAAGGAATACGAGGTGATCCCTTCGTGCATCTGCTGGCCGATCGACAGCGAGGCGTCCTCGCAGTGTTCCGCGAGGACCACGTCGTCGAAGGCCCGCGCGTACGTGAGCGCGTTCCGGAAGGTCCGCGCCGTGGGCACGCACCGGCCGTCGTCACTGAACACGCGGACCCCGGCGGCGACCATCTCGCCGATCTCGGCGAGGACCTCCCCCTCGAGGGCCTTCGTGATCGCCCCCACAGGGAAGACGTCGGCGAGGCGCGCGCGGGCGGCCGCGGCCCGGACCTCGGCGATCACGGATGCGTCGTCGGCGACGGGCTCGGTGTTGGCCATCGGCGCGACCGCCGTGTAGCCGCCGGCCGCGGCCGCTCGCGTGCCGGTTTCGACGGTCTCCTTGTGCTCGAACCCCGGCTCGCGCAGGTGCGTGTGCATGTCCACCAGCCCGGGCGCGAGGACGAGGCCGTCGCAGTCGACGACCTCCGCCGACGCCGCGTCCAGATCGGGTCCAACGCCCGCGACGACGCCGTCCCGCACGTGCACATCCGCGATCTCGTCGCGCCCTCCGGCCGGGTCGACGACTCGTGCCCCGCGGAAGAGCAGCTCGGGACTCGTCACCCGGGCACCTCCTCGACCGACTCGCCCCGCCCGCCCAGGAGCAGGTACAGGAGCGCCATCCTGACCGCGATGCCGTTCGTGACCTGGTCCTCGATCACGCTCTGTGGCAGGTCGGCGACATCGGAGTCGATCTCGACACCGCGGTTCATCGGACCCGGGTGCATGATCAACGCCCCTTCCGGCAGGAGCCCCACCCGCGTGCGGTTCAGACCGAACAGGCGCGCGTACTCGCGGATGGACGGGAAGTACTCGAGGCGCTGTCGTTCCGTCTGGACCCGCAGCAGGTAGCAGACGTCGAGCTTCGGCAGGACCTCGTCGACGTCGTGGCTCACCTCGACGCCCCACGCAGGGGCATCGGGCGGGATGAGGGTGGCGGGGCCGACCAGCGTCACGTCGGCGCCCATCTTCACGAGACCGAACGACAGCGACCGCGCCACCCGCGAGTGGAGGACGTCGCCCACGATCGCCACGCGCAACCCCTCCAGGTGACCGAGTCGCTCGCGCATCGTGTACAGATCGAGGAGCGCCTGCGTCGGATGCTCGTGTGTGCCGTCCCCGGCGTTCAGCACGTGGCCGCGGACCCACTTCGTGAGCTGGTACGGCGCTCCGGAGGACGAGTGCCGGATGACGATGGCATCCGCCCCCATCGCCTGCAAGGTGAGCGCCGTGTCCTTCAGGGATTCCCCCTTGGAGACGCTCGAGCCACCGGAGGAGAAGTTGATCACGTCCGCCGACAGGCGTTTGGCCGCGAGCTCGAAGGAGATCCGGGTCCGCGTGGAGTTCTCGTAGAAGAGGTTCACGACCGTCCGTCCGCGAAGCGCGGGGACCTTCTTGATCACGCGCGTGCCGACCTCCCGGAAGGACTCGGCCGTATCGAGGATGCGGATCACGTCCTCCGCGCTCACGTCGTGCATCGACAGGAGATGCTCGTTCACGCGCTCTCCTCTTGACCGGCGACGGCCGGGGCCTCCTTGAGGGTCCGGCCGGTCGATCCTTCCTGGACGACGGCGCCGTCCTCGCCGTCCACCTCCGTGATCATCACTCGGACGTCGTCCTCGAGCTGGGTCGGCACGTTCTTCCCCACGAAGTCCGCCCGGATCGGCAGCTCGCGGTGCCCGCGGTCGACCAGGACGGCGAGGCGGATCCGCCGAGGCCTCCCCAGGTCCGTCAGCGCGTCCATCGCCGCGCGGATCGTGCGACCCGTGAAGAGGACGTCGTCGACCAACACGACCGTGCGACCCGTGACGTCGAAGGGGATCCTGGTCTCGTGGACCTCCGGAGCCTCTGCGGTGAGGCCGATGTCGTCCCGGTAGAACGTGATGTCCAGGACACCGACCGGGACCTCGGCGCCCTCGATCTTGGAGATCTCTCGAGAGAGGCGGAACGCGAGATGGTCACCGCGGTCGGCGATCCCCACGAGCACCAGCCCGTCGATCCGCTCCCGCTCGACGATCTCGTGGGCGATCCGGGCGATCGCTCGCCGGACGTCGTCCGGACCCAGGATCCTGCTCAAACGGGAACGCCCCCTCGAGCAGGCGAGGAGGCGCATGGGTACTGCCGCATCGGTCGGCTCCCTTCCCGGCCTCACGGGACCGGACTTAAAGGGGAAGTTCTGCTCGAAGGATACCCCGGCACCGGCCCACGAGGCAACGAACGGACCGCCCCGGTCGTGCACCGAGCCCGGCGTAGACTGTGGCCAACCGAACGGATAGGAGCAGTTGAGATGCCTGACTGGGGATGGATCATCCTCGCGGTGGCGGTCGTCTTCGGCGCGAGCAAGCTGCCCGATATCGCGCGGAACCTCGGCCGTTCCTCGGGTGAGTTCAAGAAGGGCCTCAAGGAGGGGAACGAGGTGACCGGCGAGCCCGAGATCGCGACGCCGCCTTCATCGGGCGTGGGGCCCGCCCCCGCCGCGCCGCCGCCGGGACTCGCCCCCGAGGGAGACGAGCGTCGGCCAGAGACGACCCTCTAGGCGCCGCCCGGATCCTCCGCCGCCGCGGGCCGCATCTCGCTCGCGATCTTCCCGAGGATCCCGTTCACGAACCGTGGCGCCCCCTCGGCGGACAGATCCGTCGCCGCCTCCACCGCCTCGCTGATCGCGACCGACGGAGGGATGTCGGGGCGATGCTGGAGCTCGTGCACCGCCACGCGAAGGATCGTTCGGTCGAGGGCAGCCATGCGCGCCACGGTCCAGCCCTCCGTGTGTTCCTCCAGGAGCAGGTCGATCTCCGGCAGGTGCTGCTCCACGCCCTCTACGAGCTCGGCGGAGAACGCCGAGACGGGACGGCCGGCGTCGATCCAGTCCGCGAGCACCAGGGTGGGGTCCGCGTCGGTGATGTCCGCCTGATAGAGGATGTCGATCGCCGTCCGGCGAGCGCGTCGCCGAGATGTCACGGAGGCGACGTCACGCCTTCACGCGCTCGATGTATTCGCCCGAGCGTGTGTCGACCTTCACCCGATCGCCCTCTTCGACGAACAGGGGTACCTGAACGACCACACCGGTCTCGAGCGTTGCCGGCTTGAGCGCGTTCGTACGCGTGTCCCCCTTCGCGGCCGGATCCGTGTTCGTGACCGCAAGGACCATCGAGGCGGGAAGGTCGACCGAGATCGGGACCCCCTGATGGGTGGCGACCGTCGCCTGACCACCCTCCGTGACGTATCGACCCGCCTCGCCCACCACGGTGCCCGGAACGTGCAGCTGCTCGTAGGTCTGGAGATCCATGAAGACCCGGTCGGGACCGTCGGGATACAGGTACTGCATCTCCTTGCGCTCGACGATCGCGAGACCGACCTTGACCCCGGCGTTGAAGGTCTTGTCCACCACGGCACCCGTCCGCACGTTCCGGAGCTTCGTGCGGACGAAGGCGCCGCCCTTCCCCGGCTTCACGTGCTGGAACTCGACGATCTGGAACAACGTGCCGTCGAGCTCCAGGGTCATCCCGTTCTTCAGGTCGTTGGTCGAGACGCTCATCCTTCGTTACAGCTCGATCAGCTCTCGGGTCGAGGCGCCGAGCACGCTCACCCCGTCCTCCGTGACTTCGACGGCGTCTTCGATCCGAACACCGCCCATGCCCGGGAGATACACGCCCGGCTCGACGGTGACGACGGCGCCCACGGGCAGGACGTCCTCACCGTCTCGGCGGAGCCACGGGCCTTCGTGGATCTCGAGACCCACGCCGTGGCCCAGCCCGTGCGTGAAACGGTCCCCGTAGCCGGCATCGTCGATCACGCTTCGGGCAGCCCGGTCGACGTCGCCCGCGACGACGCCCGGGCGGACCGCGTCGATCCCCGCCTGCTGGGCGGCGGCGACGACGTCGTGCACCTTCCGCAGCTCCGTCGCCGGCTCGCCGAAGGCGACCGTCCGGGTCATATCGGTGTGGTAACCGTCGACCATCGCGCCGAAGTCCATCTTGATCACGTCGCCTTCGGCGAGCGCGCGGTGGCACGGCCGGTGGTGCGGCTCTGCGGCGTGCTCGCCGAAGGCGATGATCAGGTCGAACGACAAGGCGTCCGCGCCGTGGCGCGACATCGCCAGCTCGAGCTGCGCGGCTGCCTGCCGCTCCGTGATGCCGACCACCAGTAGATCGAGGATGTCGTCGAAAGCGCCGTCGGTCGCATCCTGTGCCGACCGGAGGATCGCGAGCTCCTCCGCATCCTTCGCCCACCGAAGTCGCTCGACCTCTTCACCGACCCCGGTCAGCTCGACACCCTCGAACATCTCCTCCCACCGATCCCGCTGCGCCACGGTGACGGCATGACGTTCGAAGCCGAGTCGCCCGACCCCGAGGCGTCGGACGTGATCGTGGACGGCCCCGGCGAGGTTCTCCATCGACGCCACGCGGGTGAGGTCGGGCACTTCGTGGCGGGACTGCTCCCCGTACCGCCCGTCGGTGAAGAAGACGGACTCTTCGGGACTGAGGAGCACCATCGCCGACGAACCGGTGAATCCCGTGAGGTATCGGACGTTGGCGAGCTTCGTGACCAGCAGCGCGTCGACGTCCAGCTCCGCGCAGCGTTGGGTCAGCTGGTTCCTTCTCATCGGGTGATCCACGGCATCGCCTCCAGAGCGAGATGATAGCCACCGGCCCCGAGGCCGATGATGGACGCGCGGCAGACCTCGCTCACCACGGAACGGTGGCGGAAGTCCTCTCGCGCCTGCGTGTTGGACATGTGCACCTCGATCACGGGAAGGCCGCTCGCTTCGATCGCGTCACGGAGCGCGTAGGAGTAGTGGGTCAGGGCGCCCGGATTGATCACGATCGCGCCGGTGCCCTCGGCGGCGGCACCGAGAAGCCAACCCACCAGGTCTCCCTCATGATCGGACTGTCGCCAGCCGACCTCGTGGCCCAGCCCGGCCGCGCGCTCCTCGACGGAGCGCATGATGTCGTCGAGGCTCTCGGACCCGTAGAGGGACTGCTCACGGCGCCCGAGGGCTCCCAGGTTCGGACCGAACAGGAACAGCACCTTCATGCCGGAGCTCCCATCTCGTGCAGGATGGATCCCACCTCTTCGTCAGACACATCGTCCACGACCACGGGGCGGCCGACTTCCTCCAAGAGCACGAATCTCACCCCACGCCGGTACTTCTTGTCGAGGCGGAGGCAGCGCAGCACCTCCTGCGTGGGCGGCAGCGGCCCGGTGGACTCCAATCCCAGCGATCGGATGAGCCGGTCGGTCCGCGCCGACAGGCCGGGCGCGAGACCCCGTGCCTCCGCCAGTCCGGCGGCGAAGACCATCCCGAGGACGATCGCCTCTCCGTGGGTTCTCCCCCGGAACGCATCGAGCCGTTCGAGCGCGTGACCGAGCGTATGGCCGTAGTTGAGGATCAGTCGGGCGTTCGTGTCTCGTTCGTCCTCCGCAACGATCCGCGCCTTCGCCGCGACGCAACGGGCGATCACGTCCTCCATGACGACGACGTCTCGCGCGATCACCGGAGCGGGATCGCTCTCCAGCAGCCCGAGGAGCCTGTCGTCGAGCGTCAGCGCGTACTTCGCCACCTCGGCAAGGCCCGATCGGTAGTCCCGCTCCTCGAGCGTCGCGAGGACGTCCAGGTCGGCCAGGACGGCACGTGGCTGCGCGAACGTCCCCACGAGGTTCTTGCCCTCCGGCAGGTTCACCGCGGTCTTCCCGCCGATCGCGGCGTCGACCTGGGCGGTCAACGTCGTCGGGATCTGGACGAACGGGATCCCTCGCATGTAGGTGGACGCGACGAAGCCCGCCAGGTCCCCCACGGCGCCGCCGCCGAGCGCCAGGATCGGATCGTCTCGATGCGCCTCTCGTCCCGCGAGCTGACGCAGGAGGGTCTCGTAGCCGCGGAGGGACTTCGCTTCCTCACCCTCGGGAACGAGCAGGAGCACGGTCGCGAGACCGCGGTTCACGATCGCGCGGTCGAGGGTCTCGTGATAGAGGTCGGAGACTGCGCGATCGGAGACCACGAACGCCGTCGACGCGCCCGGGAACTCGGGCAGGTGCTCCTGGGCGCTCGCGAGGATCCCCGACCCGATCGTCACCTCATAGGAACGCCCCGGCACCGGGACGGTCACACGGACCAACGGAGCTCCTCGACGATCGCCTCCGCCACGGCCCCCGGTTCGCCGCTGGCGTCGACCACGTGAGCAGCGAACTCCCGGTAGAGGGGTCCGCGCGAGGCCAGCAACCGTTCGAGGTCTCCCTCCTGCCTGATGAGCGGACGATCCGAGGCCGGCTGCACGCGGCGGCGCAGCTCATCGACCGGCACGTCTAGATAGACGGCCACACCCGTATTGCGCAACGTGATCCGGTTGGCGGGCTCGAGCACGACCCCGCCGCCGCACGCGACCACGGCGGGATCCTGCATGGAGGCTTTCACCAGGGCGGCGGCCTCGAGGGCCCGGAAGGCGGCCTCGCCCTCGTCCCGGAAGATGTCGGCGACCGCGGCCCCGGCCTCGGCCTCGATCTCCGAGTCGAGGTCGACGAACGGCACTCCGAGACGTCCCGCGAGCTCTCTGCCCACCCGGGACTTGCCCGCCCCCGGCATGCCCACCAGGTAGACGATCACGGCAGCGTCTCCACGAACGCCTGCAGGTTGCGCCGGGTCTCGGGGAGCGAGTCCCCGCCGAACTTCTCCAAGGTGGCGTTCGCGAGCTCGAACGCCACGACGGCCTCGCCGACCACGCCTCCGGCGGGGACGGCGCACACGTCCGTCCGTTGCTTGATCGCGACCGCGTCCTCGCCGGTGGCGAGGTCGACGGTCGCGAGCGGCTTCGGCACGCTCGAGAAGGGCTTCATCGCCGCCCGGACGCGGATCGGCTGCCCCGTGCTCATGCCCCCTTCGATCCCACCGGCTCGGGCGGTCGCCCGCGTGATCCGGCCGGCGCGCCGGACGATCTCGTCGTGCGCCGCCGAGCCGTATCGCGCGGCGGAGGCGAACCCGTCCCCGACGCCGATGCCTTTCACCGAATGGATGCTCATCAGTCCGAGCGCCAGGCGCGCGTCGAGCTTCCGGTCGTAGTGGACGTGCGAGCCGAGCCCCGGCGGGCACCCGTATGCGATCACCTCGAACTCCCCCCCTACGGTGTCCCTCGCCTTCCGGACGCGGTCGATCTCCGCGACCATCTTCGCCGCGGCGGCTTCGTCGAAGCAGCGCACGGGCGACGCGTCCACCGCGTCGAGATCCTCCGGTGCGGGAAGAGGGCCCGATGCGCGCGCCGTCACCTTCCCGATCCGGACGACGTGCGACACGATCCTGATGTCGAGCTCGGCCAGGAAGGCCTTGCAGACGGCCCCGATCGCGACCCGGGCCGCCGTCTCGCGCGCGCTCGCTCGCTCCAAGACGTTGCGGATGTCGTCGAACCCGTATTTCATCGCCCCGGCGAGGTCGGCGTGCCCCGGTCGTGGCCGCGTCAGCCGGTCTGCCGGATCGCCCGCTCCCTCCACGGCCATGAGGTCCCTGTACTTCGCCTCCCACTCGTTGTTGGGGATCATGATGGCGATCGGGGAGCCGAGCGTCCGTCCGTGGCGGACCCCGCTCACGATGTCGAGCGCGTCGGTCTCCAGGCGCTGTCGTCCGCCACGGCCGTGCCCGTGGCGGCGCCGAGCGAGCTCGCCCGCGATCTCCTTCGGAGCCACGGGCACGGCCGCCAGCATGCCCTCGAGGATCGCCACGAGCGCCTTCCCGTGGGATTCCCCGGCGGTGAGCATCTTGAGCACGGCAGCATCGTATCGGACCCCATCGCGCTGCTCGAAGAGTGCGGGGGCGGCGCGAACGCCGCCCCCGCGGCCGGCGACCGCTCCCCCCGTGGGCGGGTCGCCGGGGCTATTTCTGCGCGTTGATGCAGAGAGTGAATGACTCGTCGCCGAAGAGGAACGTGGCGCAGTTCCCTGCGACCGAGCGCAGCTCGAATCGACCACTCGCGAACTGCTCCCCGACGACCACGTCGAAGACTGTCCCGTCGACCTCGACCTGCACGTGGGTGGCACCGTCCCGCTGGAAGACGTCGAGCAAGACGACGGTGGACCCGCCGACGTTCTGGCTGGACCCGTTGCCCGGCGCCGTCGGGGAGGGAGTCTGCGAGCCGCCACCGCCGCCGTTGGACGGTGAAGGGGTCCCGCTCCCGCCCCCGGGAACCGTTGGCGACGGCGACGGGGAGAGGGCGGGCGGGACGGAGAAGGGGTCCCGCCCGGTGAAGCTCTGGATCGGCGGCTCCCCGCCCCCCGGCGAAGGACTCGGCGATCCGGCGCCCGGCGTGGTCGGAGGGATCGGCGGGAAGGCCTCTTCGCCCCCTCCGAGGAAGGAGAAGAGCACGAAGCCGGCCAGGAGGACGCCCACGACGATGCCGCCGATCGTCACCGTCCGTCGATCTCGTTCAGATAGCGCCATCGGTCAAACCCCCGGGATCGTTCCCTGCTCGGTCGGGCCGGGCTCCGACCCCGGTCCCGAGCTGACGTCGCTCGTGTACAGCGTGATCGTCGCGGCGAACGAGAGGACCGTTCCCTCGGTAGGGCTGAGATCGATCGACTCGACCGTCGCCGCTCGCGGGAGCGTCTCCATCTCGTGCAGGTACTTCACGAGCGCGAAGTACGAGCCCTGGCCGCTCGCGGAGACCGAGATGCTCGAGAACGCGCCGGACGGTTCGGGCACGGGAACCGCGGGCGTGAGACTCATGACCTGCACTCCGGAGACCGTCGCCGCATTCCTGAGGAAGAGGATCAGGCCCGGGAGATTCGCGGTCGGCGGCACCTTCCCTTCGATCTCGCGGATCGTCGCCTCGTTCTGGGGGGCTTCGTCCCGAGCCTGCTTGAGCGCGTTCAGCTGGACGCTCAAGGTCTGCTGTTCCGCCTTCGCGTCCTGGAGCTCCCCTTCCGCTTTCGTGACCTCGGCCATCTTCGGCAGCACGAGGAACAGGACCAGCAGGAGACCGAGGATCGCGGCGCCTGCACCGGCAACGATGACGGCTCGTCTACCCTGCATCGGCCACTCCGCCCGCCCGCCGTCCCCGCTCCGTCAGCGCGGCCGTGGTGAGATCGATGCCCGAGGTGTAGGTGATCGGCCCGGTCTCCGGATCGGCGATCGACGTGACCCAGGGGTTGACCCAGCCGCGCACCCGCTCGAGCCGCGTCAGCCAGGAGGCGATGGTCTCGTAGTCGAGCGCAAGTCCCGCGATGTCGATCCGGCCGGTAAGCAGCGTGGAGCCACCCGGCGTCGCGGCCGGCTCCTGCGCCGTGGCGGTCATCGAGGTGAGCGCCGCGGAGCTCGGGATCACGCGAGAGATGTCCATGAGCAGGCCGGAGAACGAGATCTCGTTGGCGAACACCTCGTTCAGGAGCTCCTGCTTGGCCTGGGCCCGCGCGCGGAGCTCTTCGAACTCTTGGAGCGCCTGGATCTGGCTCTGGAGGCTCTGATTGGTCTGCTTCTGCTGCTCGATGTCGCTCCGGATGGCGCTCACGTTGCCCAACTGGATGACGTAGAACACGAGGATGAGCCCGATCACCCCGAAGCCGGCGAGCACCACGACGCCGGCCAGTCGCCGCTGACGCTGGGCGGCCCGTATCTCGGGGGGGAGGAGGTTGACCTGACTCACGAGCCACCTCCCCATGGGATCGCCAGGCCGACCGCGGTGGCGAGCACCGGCTCGGCTTCGGCCTGAGCCTCCTCGGAGAGAGCAAGCTGCGAGCCCACGCGGCTGAAGACCCGGCCGGGCTCGACCGTGACGGGGATCCGCGCCCGAAGGATGTCGATGAAGCCTTCGAGCTTGGACCCGCCACCCGAGATGAGGAGGCGCTCGATCCGGGCGCCCTGCGTCTGCGCCGTGTAGAACTCGAGCGAGGAGCGGATCTCGTCGACGAACTGCGTGGCCCGCTGCATCGCGATCTCACTCGCTTGCGCGTGCTGCCTCGCGAACTCCCTCGCCTCCTCGGGTGTCGGCTCGCCGTCCCCCCCGAACTCTCCCCGCTTCAGCCGCTCGGCGACGTCGTCCTCCACGGACATCCCCCGCGCGATCGCGATGGTGATGTCACGGCCACCGGACGGAAGGATCCTGACGAA
>Ga0210378_10002093_pt1 | contig 10238 bp, 12 predicted proteins | sample PLM1_60_b1redo_FD_155465 | JGI IMG/M metagenome (GOLD analysis project Ga0210378, IMG submission 155465) | Groundwater sediment microbial communities from an aquifer in East River, Colorado, USA - PLM1_60_b1 redo | ecosystem: Environmental > Terrestrial > Soil > Riparian zone | place: USA: East... | reverse complement strand
TGTGGCGGACTTCGTGGCCAGAACCGGGACGACGGTGGTGGCCAAGTACGGCTGGACGGACGTGGCGCGGTTCGCGGCGCTCGGCATCCCGTCAGTGAACTTCGGCCCGGGCGACCCGAACCTGGCGCACAAGCGGGACGAGCATGTGGACGTCCGCAACATCACCGGGACGGCGGAGACGCTCCGCCGGTACCTCGCCGGCTAGTCCTAGTCGCCCCAGCGCCGGCCTTCGGCGATGCTGCCCCAGACGATCCCGAGGATGATCACGAGCACCAGGCCGACGCCCGGACCCGAGCCGGCGTCGACGTCCGGGTCGCTCGCGACGGTGAAGATCAGCCCGATCGTGGCCAGGCCGGACAAGGCGGCCGCGACGGCCGCGACGAGCGCCCAGCAGCGGCCCCGCCCGACCAGCGCCATCGCGTGGATCAGGATTGTGATCACGACCAGGTACGCGGCGCCGGCCGTCCGCGGTGCCCCGAGCGGCGCGAGCAACAGGGACCAGCCGCTCGCCGACCGGTCGTCGCCGTGCATGAGCCATGGCAGCGACAGCGCGAGCAGCAGCGAGAAGATGCCGGCGGCGGCCGCGCCGCGCAGTACGGTCGCGTCCCGCTCGGTGTCGACGATGCCCTCCAGTTCGGTGACGCGGGCACGGAGACGGTCGAGGGCGCGCTCGTGCTCGGTCAGCCAGGCGTGCGCCTCGATCGAGCCGGTGGTTTCCGGTTCCAACGGTTTCGGCCTGATTTCACGGAGATTCTCGTCGTCGCTCATGCCTGCCTGTTCACTGCTATTTATGGGCTATGTAGGGCATTTCGGACGCGATACGCGCTGCTTCGCGCCCTGATCAACGACGCATTCGCGAATCGGATTCGCCCTCCGAACGGCCGCGTCGGCTGAGCGAACAGTGCGGCGGCGCGGGATACCGTGGCGGCATGAGCACCGAGCCCCACGCCCCGACCCCCGACGACGCGCCGTTGGAGGAGGTCCAGCAGGAGCATCAGACCGGTCCGGTGACGCTCCGTCGCGGGCAGGTGCCGGAGAGCACCACCGACCAGCGGCTGCTGGACACCCGTGGGTCGGTCGACTGGGTGCACGCCGATCCGTGGCGCGTCATGCGGATCCAGTCGGAGTTCGTCGAAGGCTTCGGTGCGTTGGCTGAGCTGGGCCCCGCCGTCAGCGTGTTCGGATCGGCCCGCACCAAGCCGGGCTCACCCGAGTACGAGCAGGCCGAGGCGCTCGGCGCCGCCCTGGCCCGCGCCGGCTACGCGGTGATCACCGGCGGCGGCCCGGGCGTGATGGAGGCCGCGAACCGCGGCGCCAGCCAGGCCGGCGGCGTCTCGGTAGGGCTGGGCATCGAGCTGCCGTTCGAGCAGGGCATCAACGACTGGGTCGACATCGGCATCAACTTCCGCTACTTCTTCGCCCGCAAGACGATGTTCGTCAAGTACGCGCAGGCGTTCTGCGTGCTGCCGGGCGGGTTCGGCACTATGGACGAGCTGTTCGAGGCGCTCACGCTCGTGCAGACCCGGAAGGTCACCCGGTTCCCGGTCGTGCTGCTCGGCACGGCGTACTGGGCCGGGCTGATCGACTGGCTGCGCAGCGCGATGCTGGCCAACGGCTACATCAACGAGGGCGACCTGGACCTGATCGAGCTCACCGACGACATCGACGAGGCCGTCCGGATCGTCATCGCCGCGGATGCGACTGCGGCCGACGCCGGTGGCCACCCCGGCCAGCCGGTAGAGGCCTGACCTTGGCCGCGATCTGCGTCTTCTGCGCCTCGTCGCTGCGGATCGAGCCGCGCTACCCCGAGCTCGCCGCCGACGTCGGCCGCGAACTGGCCCGGCGCGGGCACTCGCTGGTATCCGGTGGTGGCCGCGTCTCGATGATGGGGGCGGTTTCGACGGCGGCGCGGGCGGGTGGCGCGCACACGGTCGGCGTGATCCCGGAGGCGCTCCAGGACCGCGAAGTGGCCGACGTGGCCGCCGACGAGCTGATCGTCACCGCCGGCATGCGCCAGCGCAAAGCCGTGATGGACGCCCGCGCGGACGGCTTCCTCGGCCTTCCCGGCGGGATCGGAACGCTGGAGGAGGTCTTCGAGATCTGGACCTCGCGTTCGCTGGCGATGCACGCCAAGCCCGTCGTGCTGCTCGACCCGGACGGCTTCTACGACGGCCTCTTCGGCTGGTTGCAGGGGCTGGTCGACACCGGCTTCGTCCGGGCCGAGGCGCTCGCCCAGCTCACCGTCGCCCGCGCCGTGGACGCCGCGTTCGACCTGCTCGAGGCCGGGCTCGGTGCCGAGTCGGCGACCGGCCGGCCGGCGTGAGCGACCGCAGACAGAGAGCGACCCGGACCTCACGGGGGAAAGGTCCGGGCCGCCCGGTTTACTAGGTTAGCGCGCAATCGGCTGTGGTGCTCAGTCAGAGTCAGACTGAGTGCGCGCGATCACGATCTTGGCCGTGCCGCCGTCGCCGCTCTTCTCCGCGACGACCGCCGCGTTCGCGCCAACCTTCACGTCGCCGATCTTCGCCTTCTCCCGGTCGCTGCGGATCCGGGTGTCGCCGTTGATCGTGTACTTCTTGGTGAAACCGTCCTCACTCTTGAGTGTGATCGAGTCGCTGTCGACCGCGGTGACCTCGCCACGCTGCGACAGCATCGTGACGAACTTGCCATCCTTGTTCTTGATCACGAACTCGCCGTGTAGCGCCCCGCCGCGCAGCGCGTGCCGCCCGACGAAGCCACGGAAGCCGTGCTTGCCGGCGTTCGGCCGGTCGCCGCGGTCCGGACGGTCGGTCTTGGCGTCGGCGCTTGAACTCGGCGACGGGGTCGGCGTGGGATCGGCGAAAGCCACGGTCGCGGCACCGGCGGCAGCGCCGAGTGCCAGTACTGCGGCGGCGGTCCAGGCCGCGATGACGCCGACGCGCCGTCCGGTGCTGGTCATCGTCAGGCTCCTCCTTGAGGTTCTGGACCCCCGCCATCCTTGAACGGGGGCAGTCGGAACGATGCCGGGTCCGCGTTCGGGGTAACGGTGGCGCAATGTTCGGATCCGGTAAGGCCGCCCGGCGCGCCGCATCACACAGCGGGGGGCGCGACAGGCAGCTAGGCCAGACCGCCCGGCGGGCGGCGCAACAAGCAGCCAGGCCAGGCCACAGCCGGCGGCGCGACAGGCAGCTAGGCCAGGCCGCGGCGGGCGACAGCGGGTGGGCGGGTGCCCCGGACGGCGGCCACCATGTCCAGCGCGCGCCGGGTGGCCTGAACCTGGTGCGCGCGGAACACCCGGGCACCGAGCCAGGCGCTGATCGCGGTGGCGGCGAGCGTGCCTTCGAGTCGCTGGTCGATCGGCAGGTCCAGGGCCTCGCCGATGAAGTCCTTGTTCGACAGGGCGACCAGGACGGGCCAGCCGGTGCCGGTCAGCTCGCCGAGCCGCCGGGTGAGTTCGAGCGAGTGGCGGGTGTTCTTCCCGAAGTCGTGCGTGGGGTCGATGAGGATCCCGTCCGGCCGCACGCCGGCCGCGACCGCCTCCTCGGCGAGCCGGCTCACGGTGGCAACCACATCAGCGGTGACGTCGTCATAGGTGACGCGGTGCGGGCGGGTCCGCGGCGGGTGGCCGCCCGTATGCGAGCAGACCAGCGCGGCGCCGGTCTCGGCCGCCACCGTGACCAGGTCCGGATCGGCGCCGGCCCACGTGTCGTTGAGCAGCGCCGCCCCGGCCGCCACCGCCTCCCGCGCGACCGACGCTCGCCAGGTGTCGATGCTGATGATCAGGTGGGGATGCCGGCTGTGCACCTCGGCGACGAACGGCACCGTGCGGCGGATCTCCTCGTCGGCGTCCACGTCGGCGCCGGGACCGGCCTTCACCCCGCCGATGTCGACGATGTCGGCCCCCTCGGTGACCGCCCGGTCCACGGCGGCGAGTGCGGCCTCGTCACTGAACGTGGCGCCGCGGTCGAAGAAGGAGTCCGGGGTGCGGTTCACGATGGCCATGACCAGCAGGTCTGTGTCGGTGAACGTCCGGGCGCCGAGGCGCAGCGTCACGTTGTCTCCTCCGCTCGTGGTACGTGATGCTCCAGCGTGACACGATGCCAGCGTGGCTGACTTTCTTCTTCTCGTCGTGGCGGCCCTGGTTGTCGCCGGCGTCGTCTTCGCTGTCTTCGCGTTTGCGACCGGTCGCGAGCCGGGCCTGTCCGAACCCGAGCCGGACGGCGTCTTCGAGCCGCTGCCGGATCACCCCCTGAGCGCCGACGATCTGGAGCGCGCGCGGTTCGACGTGGTGCTGCGCGGCTATCGCATGGATCAGGTCGACGCGCTGGTCAGCCGTGCCGTGAGCGACCTGCGGCAGCTCCAGGAGTACGCCGACTCGCTGGAGGGGCAGCTGGCCGCGCAGCGCCGCAACGCCTTCGAACGGCCGGCCCAGCCTGAGCGGCTGGCCCAGCCCGAACGCCCGGCGCAGCCCGAACGCCCGGCCTCGGCCGAACGCCCCGCTCCTGCCGAGCAGCCGGCTGAGGACGTCATCGAGTCGCCGGCCGAGCGTCCCGACGTCTCGGCGGAGCGAGCGTAGGCCCATGGCGCACCCTGCCCGCCGGCGCATCGCCGACCGGGAACGCCGGGCTCAGCTGGCCGAGCGCGGGCCTGCCGAGCTGGCGGTGGAGATCGAGGTCGACGCGCCGGTCGCCGACGTGTTCGCGGCGGCCGTCGACTGGGAGCGGCAGTCCGACTGGGTGGCGCTGACCAGGGTCGATGTGGTGCGTGGCGACGGCCGGAGCGAGGGCAGCCTGGTCGCCGCGTTCACCGGTATGGGGCGGATCGGCTTCCTCGACACGATAGAGATCGTCCGTTTCGATGCACCGCGCCAGGTGGACGTGCTGCACCTAGGCCGTGTGGTCCGTGGCCCCGGGTCGTTCGTCTTCGCCGAACTGTCAGACGGCCGTGCTCTGATGCGCTGGCAGGAGTGGCTGCACCTGCCGCTGGGCTGGTTCGGCCGGTTGATGTGGCCGGTGGTGCGCCCAGCGGTGGCCGTTGGCCTCCGGCGGTCTATGCGGACGTTCGCCAGGGCGGTGGAAGGGGACCGATGAACGTGGTGGTGGGGGCCGACGGGCTCGCCCGGTGCGGCTGGGGCGCGTCCACCCCGGAGTACACCGTCTACCACGACACGGAATGGGGGCGTCCGCTCCACGGCGACGACGCCCTCTACGAGCGGCTCTGCCTGGAGGCGTTCCAGTCCGGGCTCTCCTGGCTGACGATCCTGCGCAAACGGGAGCACTTCCGGGCCGCTTTCGCCGGATTCGTGATCGAGAAGGTCGCCGTGTTCGACGGCGCCGACGAGGAGCGGCTCCTCGCGGATGCGGGCATCGTCCGCAACCGAGCGAAGATCGTCGCCGCCATCGGGAACGCCCGCGCGGCTGCCGAGCTGCCCGGCGGGCTCTCGGCGTTGCTCTGGTCGTTCGCCCCGGAGGCCCGGCCCCGCCCGGTCACGATGGCCGACGTCCCGGCCATCTCGCCCGAGTCGATCGCGATGGCGAAGGAACTGAAGCGGCGGGGCTTCCGGTTCGTCGGTCCGACTACGGCATACGCGTTGATGCAGGCCACGGGCATGGTCGACGATCACGTCGCCGCGTGCCATGTGCCGCCGCGCTGACCGTCAGCCCAGCTCGACGGGGCGGTCCGGATCGGTGATCCACTCACTCCACGAACCGGGGTAGAGCCCGGCCGTGCCGAGCCCGGCATGGGCGTACGCGAGCACGTTGTGGGCGGCGGTCACCCCGGAGCCGCAGTAGAAGACCGGTTCGGTGACCCCGGCGAACCGCTCTTGCAGCTCCTCCGGCGGCAGGAACGTGCCCACCGGCGCGACGTTGTCGGTGAACGGGAGCGACACGGCGCCCGGGATATGCCCGGCCACGGGGTCGACGGTCTCGTTCTCGCCGCGGTACCGGTCGCTCGTACGGCAATCGACCAGTACTTTCCCGTCCAGCGCGTCGGCGTTGACCGTCATCGACTCGCGGTACCGGCCGGTGAACACGGTCGGCGGGCGCTCCTCGACCCCGCTGGCCAGCGGTAACCCGACGGCACGCCAGCCGTCCAGGCCACCGTCGAGCACGGCTACCTCGTCATGCCCCGCCCACCGCAGCAGCCACCACAGGCGGGCGGCCGCCATCGCGCCGGATCGTTCGTCGTACGCCACGACCTGCGTCTCGGGCCCGATCCCGAGCAGGCCGGCGACCTCCTCGAACACCTCTTCATCCGGCAGCGGATGCCGGCCGGTCCGCCCCGGCACCACCGGCCCGGACAGGTCCGTGTCGAGGTCGGCGTAGACCGCGCCGGCGATGTGGCTCTCCTCGTATGCCGTCCGCCCCCGGCCGGGCTGGCCCAGGACGAAGCGGCAGTCGACGAAGAGCCAGTCCGGGTCGGTCCGATGCGGCGCCGCCTCGGCCGGCGTGATCAGCGTGGTGAACGACATCGGTTCCCTTTCCAACGCTCCACAAGTCAACGGGGCGGGACGGGCGGCGGTTCCGGGCAACGGTGACCGATACGGCGGTGCCGAGTTGGTCAGCGTCCCTCAAAGACTGGCTTTTGTTTGGCGACGAACGCGGCGGTGGCGTTGCGGTGGTCGGCGGTGGCGCCAGCCACGGCCTGCGCGTCGCCCTCGGCGGCCAGGGTTTCGGCCAGCGTGGCGGTGGCGCCGATCGAGAGGCATTTCTTGATCTGCGCGTACGCGACGGTCGGGCCGGCGGCGAGCCGCGCGGCCAGCTCCTGGGCGGTGGGCAGGACCTTGTCGTCGTCGCCGGCCGCGGGGTTGATCAGGCCGAGCGCGGCGGCCTCCTCGGCGCGCACCGGTTGGGCGAGCAGCAGCAGCTCGCTGGCCTTGGCGTAGCCGACGAGGCGCTGGAGCGTCCAGCTGACCCCGGAGTCGCCGGAGAGCCCGACGTTGGCGAACGCCATGAGGAACCCGGTGCCCGGGCCGCCGACGCGCAGGTCCGCGGCGAACGCGAAGGCCGCCCCGGCACCCGCCGCCATGCCCCGGACGGCGGCCACCACCGGCTTGGGCATCTCGGTGATCCCGAGCACGATCGGGTTGTAGTGGTCGCGGACCGTGCGTAGCGGCGTCGGGTCGCCGGACTCCAGCATCGCCACGTGCTCGCGCAGGTCCTGCCCGACGCAGAATGCCCGCCCGGCCCCGGTGAGCACTACCGCCCGTACGGCCGGGTCGTCGCGCACCTCCGTCAGCGCCGCGAGCAGCGCCTCCTTCAACGCGAGCGACATCGAGTTCATCGACTCGGGCCGGTTGAGCGTGAGCGTGGCGACGCCGTCGGTGCGGTCGACGAGCAGGACTTCGGACACGGGACGGGCCTCCAGAGGCGTCGGAGCGTCAGGGTTGGGACAGGGTCTGATCGACGAACCGGCTGGCGGCGGGCAGGAGCCGATCGGCGTGGCTGTCGAAGAAGGCGGCGGCTACCGTGCCCGGCCAGTCGGCGGGGAGCAGGCTCGTCGGCAGCGCCGGGTCGGAGAAGAGGAACTGCCGCCACACGTGGACGAGGCGGCTGCGAGCCGCGAAGGACTGCTCGTCAGTGGCGTCGTCGCCGGCGGCCTCCACCACGGGGGTCAGTTCCTCGACGAACCGCTGGTAGGAGAGTGCGAGTTCCTTGAGGTCCCAGGCGCGCTCGACGAGGGCGTGCGAGCCGCCCGCATGCTCGGCGTAGAACTGCTCGGTGCGCGCCGCGGCCTCGGCGAGCAGCGTGTCGACCTCGGTGGCGGGGCGGGGCGCCACCCAGGTCGAGCCGTCCAGCGGTCCGTACCCGAGGAAGCGCAGGCTGGCGGCGAGCCGCGCTCGGGCGGTGCGGTCGTGCGGCGCGGCGACCACGAGCAGGTGCCAGCGGCCGTCCCAGTCGTCCTGATCGGTCCGGTAGATCCGGGCGGCGGCGTCGTCCAAGCGGCGGGTCGCCTTCGCGGTGAGCGCGTATCCGGGGCCGCTCGGTAGCTTCTCGGGGCTGAGCCAGCCCTGCCGCACCATGCGAGAGACGGCGGTGCGCACGGCCGGCGCGGCGATATCGAGCGGGGCCAGTAGCCGGACCAGGGCCGCGATGGGCGCCGCACCGCCACGGGGGCGGAGGTGATCGCCGTAGAGGTCAAAGAGCGCCGAACGTGCGTGCATCTCTGGAAGTCTGTCAGTCCGGACGCCATCTGGTCCATCACCTGTAATACCGACTTTGCAGTCGGGCCGGTTGAGCGCCGCTGGCGGCTCTTGTCGCTGGTCGGAGAGGTGCGCGTCCACTGTGTTGTATCGGGTCCAGTTTGGGCTACGGCCGAAGATGCGGAAGAATCGTCAGAGAAGTGTGACGCCCGGGGCCTGCGAGGGTTCTGTGAGGTTTGGACGGCGTGGTCGAGCTGGTTGGCGACCACTGGTCGAGGGGAGCACAAAATGGCGGCCATGAAGCCGCGGACGGGCGACGGTCCGCTGGAAGTCACCAAGGAGGGCCGCGGCATCGTTATGCGTGTCCCACTCGAAGGTGGCGGGCGACTTGTTGTCGAGATGTCGGCCGATGAAGCCAGCGCGCTTGGTGACGCGCTGAAGAACGTCGTGGGTTGAGTCGCGGGCTGCACGTACCCGAGTCCTGATCTCCGGCCCCGGTTCACACGGCGTAGGGCCGTGTTGACCGGGGCCGGCGTCGCTGCCTAGCCGCTCTCTCGCCCACCGCCCGGAGGTTCTTCCGTGTCGCTGCTCGATGTCCGCCTCGTCGCTCCCGGTGCCAGCCGCTCCGGGCTGAACGTGCTCGTCCTGCCGGTGCGGCCGGCCGAGGACGCCTCTGAGCCGCCGGCGGAGGACGCCAGCAAGCCGCCCGCCACGCTCGCTCCCGCGTCCGAGGAGGTGCCCGAGGCGCTCGCCACGGTGGCCGGCACCTACCTCACCGATGTCAAGCACACCGGTAAGGCCGGTGAGGTGCGCACGCTGCCCCGCCCCGGCGAGCGGCCGGCCACGGTCCACCTGGTCGGGATCGGCGACGGTGACGCGGCCGCACTGCGCAAGGTCGGTGCCGCGGTCGTCCGGGCTGCCTCGGACGTAGCCGCCGTGCGAGTGGCCGCCCCGACGGGCGCCGACCCCGACGCGATCGGCGGCCTGATCGAGGGCGCGCTGCTGGCCGCGTACCGGTTCACCCTCGCGAGCAAGGCCGAGCCGCCGGCGCTGCGCCGCGTCACCGTGGTCGTCGACGACCCGGACCGCTACGCCGCCGTGCGCGCCCGCGCTATCGCGGTGGCCACGGCCACTCACCTCGCCCGTGACCTGACCAACACGCCGAGTGTGCAGAAGACCCCTGCCTGGTTCGCCGCTCAGGCCGTCAAGGCCACCGGCAAGCACGGCGTCACCGCGGTGGTCCGCGAGCCCGACCGTCTCGCCGAGGAGGGCTGGGGCGGGATCCTCGCCGTCGGCGGCGGCTCCACCCGCGGCCCGCGCCTGGTCGAGCTGACGTGGGCGCCGAAGGGCGCGAAGAAGCACGTCGTCCTGGTCGGCAAGGGCATCACGTTCGACACCGGCGGCATCTCGATCAAGCCCATGCAGGGCATGCAGCTGATGAAGAAGGACATGGGCGGCGGTGCGGCCGTCATCGGCGCCGTGCTCGCGGCCGCCCTGCTGGAACTGCCGGTGAAGATCACGGTCCTGGTACCGATGGCCGAGAACATGCCCAGCGGCACGTCGTACCGGCCCGGCGACGTCGTGCGCCACTACGGCGGCCGCACGTCCGAGATCCTCAACACGGATGCGGAGGGCCGGGTCGTCCTTGCCGACGCGCTGGCCTACGCGGACAAGAAGCTCGCCCCTGACGTGCTGATCGACCTCGCCACCCTGACCGGTGCGCAGAGCGTCGCGCTGGGCAAGCGCACGGCGGCCCTGTACGCCGACGATGACGTGCTGGCCACCGCGCTGAGCGACGCCGCCGAGGCCGCTGGCGAGCGGGTCTGGCGGATGCCGCTCCCCGACGACTACGTGGAGAAGCTCGACTCCGAGGTCGCCGACCTGAACAACGCCGCCGAGGGAGGCGCCGGCTCGGTCACCGCCGCGCTGTACCTGCGCGAGTTCGCCGGCAGTACCCGGGGCCGCTGGGCGCACCTCGACATGTCCGGCCCGTCCTGGTCCGACTCGGCCAGCGACGAGCTGACCAAGGGCGCCACCGGATGGGGTGTTCGCACTCTGGTCCGGTGGCTGGAGAGTGTCTCCTCTCCCTGACTTCTTGATGAAGGTGCCCTTCATG
>Ga0210378_10002092_pt1 | contig 10239 bp, 12 predicted proteins | sample PLM1_60_b1redo_FD_155465 | JGI IMG/M metagenome (GOLD analysis project Ga0210378, IMG submission 155465) | Groundwater sediment microbial communities from an aquifer in East River, Colorado, USA - PLM1_60_b1 redo | ecosystem: Environmental > Terrestrial > Soil > Riparian zone | place: USA: East... | reverse complement strand
CGACCCGGCCACCGACCCGGCCGGCTGGGCCACCACCCGCGGCTCCCACCCGGCCTGGGTGGTCACCGAAGCACTGGCCCGGCTCGGGCCCGAGGAGACCGTCGCCCTGGTCGAGGCCGACAACGCCCGCCCCGAGGTCACCCTGCGGGCCACCCCCGGCCGGACCGGCCGCGACGAGCTGCTGGCCGAGCTGGCCGCGGCCGGCGTCGCGGCCAGGCCCAGCTCCCTCAGCCCCGACTGCCTGCTGCTGGAGCGGGGCGACCCAGCCGGCCTGGCCGCCGTGCGGGACGGCAGGGCGGTGGTCCAGGACGCCGCCTCGGCGCTGGTCGCCCCCAGCCTCGGCGCCGCCCCGGGCGACCTGGTCGCCGACCTGGCCGCCGGGCCCGGCGGCAAGGCCGGCCACCTGGCCGCCCTCGGCGCCCGGGTGCTGGCGGTCGAGCGCCGGCCGGGCCGGGCCCGCCTGGTCGCCGGCACCGCCCGCCGGCTCGGAGTGGCCGACCGGCTGCACACCGTTGTCGGCGACGGCCGGCGACCGCCGCTGCGCCACGGCGGCGCCGACGCCGTCCTGGTCGACGCACCCTGCTCCAATCTGGGCAGCCTGCGCCGCCGGCCAGAGGCGCGCTGGCGGCACGGGCCCGGCGAGCTCGCCGAGCTGGTCGCCCTCCAGCTCGCCCTGCTGGAGGCGGCGGCCGACGCCGTCCGGCCCGGCGGGCCGGTCCTGTACTCGGTCTGCACCTGGACCCGGGCCGAGACCGACGCGGTGGTCGCCGAGCTGCTCGACCGCCGTCCAGCGCTGCGCCTCGACTCCACACGCCAGCTCTGGCCGCACCGGGACGGCGCCGACGGCATGTTTCTTGCACGGTTGGTCAAGGTAAGGTGAGTGCCCGCAAAACCAGCTCACCTTCGCCCCCAGCCCGCCGATACCATCAGCAACGACCATGGTCCACGTCCGAGGAGCCCAGTGATCCGACGCCTGGCGCCGTCGGTGCTCAACGCCGACCTCGCCCAGCTCGCCGACCAGGTCCGGCTGGTCGAGGCGGCCGCCGACTGGATCCACCTCGACGTCATGGACGGACATTTCGTCCCCAACCTCACCTTCGGCCCGCCGGTGGTGGCTGCCCTGCGGCCCTACACCGCCCGATACCTCGACTGCCACCTGATGGTCGCCGACCCCGAGGCGCTGCTGCCGGCCCTCGGCGAGGCCGGGGCCGGCGGCGTCACCATGCACGTGGAGGCGCTCGCCGATCCCGTCCGGGCCCTGTCCGCGGCCGCCGATCACGGCCTTGACGTCGGCCTGGCCCTCAAGCCGGCAACCCCGCTGGAGACGGTCCTGCCCTACCTGGACACCCTCGACCTGGTCCTGCCCATGACGGTGGAGCCGGGCTTCGGCGGCCAGGCGTTCGACGACCGGGTGCTGCCCAAGATCGCCGGCGCCCGCCGGGCGATCGGGGCGACCGGCCGGCCGGTCGCGATCCAGGTCGACGGCGGGATCAACGCCGGCACGCTGCCTCGATGCCTGGAGGCCGGCGCCGACGTGTTCGTGGTCGGCACCGCCATCTTCGGCGCCGACGACCCGGCCGCCGCGGCCAAGGCGTTTCGGGAGCTGCTGGAACGGGGGGACGGGTAGTGGACGAGATGGTCCTGATCGCCGACGACGACCGCGACATCGTGCGGTTCGTGGAGGTCAACCTCCGTCTGGAGGGCTTCGAGGTGCTCACCGCCCACGACGGCCAGGACGCCCTCGACAAGGCCCTCGAGCTGCAGCCCAACCTGATCCTGCTCGACGTGATGATGCCGCGGATGGACGGCTACGAGGTCTGCACCAGGCTGCGGGCCGACGGCCGCAGCGCCCACATCCCGGTGATCATGCTGACCGCCAAGTCGCTGTCGGCCGACAAGGTGCTGGGGCTGACCGCCGGCGCCGACGACTACATCATCAAGCCGTTCGACCCGATGGAGCTGGTCGCGCGGGTGAAGACCACCCTGCGGCGGGCCAGCGAGATGCGCTCGCTGTCGCCGCTGACCGGGCTGCCCGGCAACAACCGGATCGAGCAGGAGATCGCCCACCGAATGGAGCGCGGCAAGGCGGTCGCGGTCGCCTACGCCGACCTGGACAACTTCAAGTCCTACAACGACCGCTACGGCTTCCTCCGCGGCGACGAGGTGATCTCGCTGTTCGCCCAGGTGCTGCGGCGGGCCGCCCAGGACGCGGCCGGCCCCGACGGGTTCGTCGGCCACATCGGCGGCGACGACTTCGTCGCCCTGGTGCCGCCGGAGGCGTCCGAGGCGTTCGCCAGCCGGGTCATCACCAGCTTCGACGACCGCGTCCCCAGCCTGTACGACCCCGAGGACGCCAGCGCCGGGTCGATCGAGCTGGAGGACCGCCAGGGGCAGATGCGCCGCTTCCCGATCGTCTCGGTGTCGCTCGGCATCGCCTCCAGCGCCCAGCGGATCTTCTCCAACCACCGGGAGCTGGTCGCCACCGCCACCGAGCTCAAGCACGTGGCCAAGCGCGACCAGGGCTCCAGCTACGCCATGGACCGCCGCACCGACGGGTTCTAGAACAGCGGGCATGTATCCGGCGCCGCATGCAGCGCCGAGCCATCCGTGCAGCCCTGGAGCTTGCGCGCCGCCCACGGCAGCCACGCAAATCCCTCGAACCCGGATACTTGGCCGGTGTTCTAGTCCGGCGTCGGCGCAGGTGTACGCTGCTTGGGACGTACACGCGCGTCTCCGGGGCGGGGTGGAAATCCCCACCGGCGGTGAGAGCCCGCGACCCCCGGCCGCCAGGGCCGGGGTGGACCCTGTGGAACCCAGGGGCCGACGGTGACAGTCCGGATGCGAGGAGGCGGCGGCCGCGCTCTGGGCTGGCACGCCCGGCGCGGCCTCCACCACGCCCCGAACAGGAGGGCTGTGGTGGCAGCAGACCGGCAGAGCGACGAGGCCTGGATGGCCCGTGCGGTTGCCCTTGCCGAGGGTGGGCGCGGCACCACCGGCCCCAACCCGATGGTCGGGGCGGTGCTGGTGCGCGACGGGCGGGTCGTGGGCGAGGGCTTCCACCTGGCCGCCGGGCAGCCGCACGCCGAGACGCTGGCCCTTGCCGCCGCCGGGCCGCTGGCCGCCGGCGCCACCTGCTATGTGACCCTGGAGCCGTGCGCCCACCACGGGCGCACCCCGCCCTGCGTCGACGCGCTGCTGGCCGCCGGGGTGGCCAGGGTGGTGGTGGCGGTGCCCGACCCCGACCCGCGGGTCGCCGGGGCCGGGCTGGCCCGGCTGGCGGCGGCCGGGGTGCAGGTCACCGTCGGCGCCGGCGCCGACGCGGCCGCCGACCAGAACGCCGCCTACCTGACCCACCGCCGGCTCGGCCGGCCCAGGATCACCCTCAAGGCCGCGGCCAGCCTCGACGGCAAGGTCGCCGCCCCCGACGGCACCTCCCAGTGGATCACCGGGCCGGCGGCCAGGTCCGACGCCCACCGGCTGCGGGCCGAGGCCGACGCGGTCTGCGTCGGCGCCGGCACCGCCATGGCCGACGACCCCCGGCTCACGGTCCGCCTCGACGGCTACGCCGGCCGCCAGCCCCTGCGGGTGCTGGTCGACGCCACCGGTCGGGTCGGCGCCGACGGCCACCTGTTCGACGGGGAGGCCCCCACCCTGGTCGCGACCACCGCCACCGCCTCGGCGGCCGCGTTCGACGCCTGGAAGGCCGCGGGCGCCGAGGTGCTGGTCTGCCCCCAGGCCGACCGCCCGGGGTCGAGGGGGCCCGGCCGGGGGGGTCCGGGGAACCCCACAACGGCCCAGCCGGTCGAGGGGGCGGTTCCTTGGCACCCGATGGGGCCAGGGGAACCCCGGTCGGTCGGGGCGTTTGGTGGCCCCTCGGTGGGTCAAGGGGTCGACCTGGGCGCGCTGACGGCGGCCCTGGGGGAGCGGGGGGTGTTGGAGCTGCTGGTCGAGGGCGGTCCCCGGCTGCAGGCCAGCTTCTGGGCGGCTGGGCTGGCCGACCGCCTGATCTGGTACCTGGCCCCGCTGGTCATCGGCGGGGACGGGCGCACCCGGGCTGCTCGGCGGCGACGGCGCGGCCACCCTGGCTGCCGCCGGCCGGCTGCGCCTGGCCTCGGTCGACCGCCTCGGCGACGACCTGCGCCTGGTCGCCTACCCCCGACCCACCGGGAGGCAGCAGGCGCCCCCCCGGACCCCCCCAGGCCGGAGCTCGCGGAAAGGGGACGCTGATGTTCACCGGGATCGTTGAGGGGTTGGGCGAGGTGGTGGCGCTGGCGGTGGCGCCCGACGGCGGCGGGGCGCGGCTCGAGGTCAAGGCTCCGTGGCTGGCCGATGCGTTGCGGACGGGGGAGTCGGTGGCGGTCAACGGCTGCTGCCTGACCGTCGCCGAGCCGACCGCCGCCGGGTTCGCCGCCGACCTGGTCGCCGAGACCCTGCGTCGCACCGCCCTCGGCGGCCTGGCGCCCGGGGCAACGGTCAACCTGGAGCGCCCCCTGGCCCTCGGCGGCCGCCTCGGCGGCCACCTGGTCCAGGGCCACGTCGACGGGGTCGCAACCGTCCTCGAGGGGCCTCCGGGGGGGCTCGCCGTCCCCCCGGTGCCTGAGGCCGGTGCTCGGGCCGGAACGGAGCTGCGCGTCGAGCTGCCCGTCGCCCTCCAACGGTATGTGGTGGAGAAGGGGTCGATCGCGGTCGACGGGGTCAGCCTGACCGTCGCCGGGGTCGGGCCCGGCTGGTTCTCGGTCGCCCTGGTGCCGCACACCCTCGAGGTGACCACCCTGGGCCGGCGCCGCCCCGGTGACCAGGTGCAGCTGGAGGTCGACGTGGTCGCCAAGTATGTCGAGCGGCTGGTCGGCCCGTGGACCGACAGGGCAGGTGCCCCGATGAGGGCGGGCGCAGACGAGAGGCCAGTGGACGGGAGGCGGCGCCAGTGACCAGCTTCGCCAGCGTCGCCGACGCGGTCGCCGCCCTCGCCGCCGGCGGCATGGTGGTGGTCGTCGACGACGCCGACCGCGAGAACGAGGGCGACCTGATCATGACCGCCGAGGCGGCCACCGCGGAGACGATGGGCTTCTTCGTCCGCCACACCTCCGGGGTGATCTGCACGCCGATGCTCGGCGAGCGGCTCGACGAGCTCGACCTGCCCCTGATGGTGGCGGCCAACACCGCCCCCTACCGGACCGCGTTCACCGTCTCGGTCGACGCCCGCAAGGGCACCACCACCGGCATCTCCGCGGCCGACCGGGCCACCACCGTCCACGCCCTGATCGACCCGGCGACCCGGCCCGCCGACCTGGTCCGGCCCGGGCACGTCTTCCCGCTGCGCTACCGCGAGGGCGGGGTGCTCAAGCGCGCCGGTCACACCGAGGCCGCGGTCGACCTGGCCAGGATGGCCGGCTGCGCCCCCGCGGCCGTGCTCTGCGAGATCGTCGACGCCGACGGCGGCATGGCCCGCCTGCCCGAGCTGGAGCGCTTCGCGGCGACCCACGGCCTGCCGCTGATCACCATCGCCGACCTGATCCGCTCCCGGCGTCAGCACGAGAAGCTGGTCAAGCGGGTCGCCGAGGCCCGCATCCCGACCCGCTGGGGGGAGTTCACCGCCTACGCCTACGAGTCGCTGCTGGACGGCGAGCAGCACCTGGCCCTGGTCAAGGGGGCGGTGCAGGGGGAGCAGGACGTGCTGGTGCGGGTCCACTCCGAGTGCCTGACCGGCGACGCGCTGGGGTCGCTGCGCTGCGACTGCGGTCCCCAGCTGGACGACGCGCTGCGCCGCATCGCCGAAGCGGGGCTCGGGGTGGTGGTGTACCTGCGCGGCCACGAGGGCCGCGGCATCGGGCTCGGCCACAAGCTGCGCGCCTACAGCCTCCAGGAGCAGGGGCACGACACCGTCGACGCCAACCTGGCCCTGGGCCTGCCGGTGGACGGGCGCGAGTACGGGATCGGCTCGCAGGTCCTGGTCGATCTCGGGGTGACCACGATGCGCCTGCTCACCAACAACCCGGCCAAGTACGGCGGCCTGGACGGGTTCGGGCTCCAGATCGTCGAGCGGGTGCCGCTGCAGACCCGGCCCAACTCCGAGAACCTCCGCTACCTGCGCACCAAGCGCGAGCGGATGGGCCACCTGCTGGACCTGCCCGACGACGAGGGGCTCGGGGCGGGAAGCGGAGCGGACCCCCCCGATGGGTCGGGGACGACGGGTTAGGAGGCATCGCCATGGGCCGGACGTATACGGGTTCGCTGGACGGCCGGGGGCGCCGGGTGGTCATCGCCGCCGCCCGGTTCAACCGGCTGGTGACCGACCTGCTGGTCAGCGGGGCGGTCGAGGAGCTGCGGCGCCACGGGGTCGAGCAGGCGGACGTCGACCTGGCCTGGGTCCCCGGGGCGTTCGAGCTGCCCCTGGCGGCCGAGCGGCTGGCCGCGACCGGCCGCTACGCCGGGGTGGTGGCGATCGGGGCGGTGGTCCGCGGGTCGACCCCGCATTTCGACCACGTCGCCGGCCAGGCCGCCGCCGGGCTGGCCGCGGTCACCCGCGCCACCGGGGTGCCGGTGGCGTTCGGGGTGCTCACCTGCGACACCATGGAGCAGGCGCTGGACCGGGCCGGGGGCAAGGCCGGCAACAAGGGCGCCGAGGCCGCCCTGACCGTGCTGGAGATGGCCGGCCTGCTGGAAGCGATCGACAAGCAGGACTGAGAGGAGACCTGGTGCTCAAGCTGGTGCTGCCCAAGGGAAGCCTGGAGCGGGCCACGCTGGCCCTGTTCGAGGCGGCCGACCTGCCCGTCAAGCGGGGGAGCGAGCGCGACTACCACGGCACCATCGACGACCCCAGGGTCGAACGGGTGTCGCTGCTGCGCCCCCAGGAGATCCCCCGCTACGTCGAGGAGGGCTTCTTCGACCTGGGCATCACCGGCCGGGACTGGATCGAGGAGACCGGCAGCAAGGTGGTCAGCCTGGCCGAGCTGCCCTACTCCAAGCAGACCTCCAACCCGGTCAGGGTGGTGCTGGCCGTCCACCGCGACCTCGGCGTCACCCGGCCGGAGGAGCTGCAGCCGGGGCTGCGGGTGTCGACCGAGTTCCCCAACCTCACCAAGCGCTGGTTCGCCGAGCTGGGCCTGCCGGCCCGGATCTTCCCCTCCCACGGGGCCACCGAGGCCAAGGTGCCCGAGATCGTCGACGCGGTGGTCGACCTCACCGAGACCGGCTCGACCCTGCGCAGCCACGGCATGGTGGTGATCGCGACCCTGCTCACCTCCTACACCGAGGTGGTGGCCAACCCCGGGTCGGCCGCCGACCCGCAGCGCCGCCAGGCCATGGACGACCTGCTCACCCTGCTGGTCGGGGCGGCCACGGCCAGGTCCAAGGTGCTGATCAAGCTGAACGTGGCCGACGCCGATCTGGCCCGGGTGCTGGCGGTGCTGCCGTCGATGAAGGCCCCGACCGTGAACGAGCTGGCCGACTCGGGCTTCCACGCGGTCGAGACGGTGGTCGACAAGGCGGGGGTCAACCGGCTCATCCCCACCCTCAAGGCCGCCGGGGCGTTCGACATCCTGGAGCTCCCGATCGCCAAGATCGTGGCCTAGAGCCCCGGCCAGGCATCGGCGTCGCGTTCGCCAGAGTTGTACCTTTGGGTCGACCCGCGCGATGCGCGCCGGGCATCCATGGACGGCGTTCTCACCAGGCTGTTCGACCGATTCGGGCTGCGCTTGTGCCCAAGTTAGCGGCGCGGTACATTCCGCGGCGGCCCGGCCGACATGCCTCAGCAACCGGTGTCGAGGCCGCCGGGGTCGACAGGAGGGAAGCACGTTGCCTGAAGGCACCGTCAAGTGGTTCAGCAACGAGAAGGGCTACGGGTTCATCGCCCGAAACGGGGGCGACGACGTCTTCGTGCACTTCTCGGCCATCCAGACCGACGGCTACAAGACCCTCAACGAGGGCCAGGCCGTCGAGTTCGAGATCACCGACGGGCCCAAGGGGCCCCAGGCCTCGAACGTGCGGCCGCTTGCGTAACGAGCAGGAGCAGGACGGGCCTTCGGTTCGTTGACGTCCGGCATCACGCAAGGTTCGCAGGGCCCCGCCCACCAGGGCGGGGCCTTTCGCGTCCCGCGATCGGCCTCAGTCCTGGCCGGGAACCCAGAGGCCGCTGGGGGGACGGAGGATGCCGGGGTCGTCGGGCTCGGGCGCGGGGGTGGGGCCCGGGGTGCCGGCGCGGTGGCCGGACTCCACGTGCTCGGCGACCTCGGCGAAGGCCAGGCGGAGCTGGGCCAGGGCGTCGCGGAGGCCGGGCTCGGCGGCGCCAAGGCGGCCCTCGGTGGCCGACAGCATGCCGCCGAGCGCATCGATCAGCAGGCGGGCGGCGACCAGGTCGCGGTAGCGTTCGTGCTGCTCGGGGGGGATGCCAAGGCGGACGTAGGCCAGCGCGATCAGCGAAAGGCTGGCCTCGGCGACCACATCACCCGCCGAGACCGATGCAAGCTGCTCGCGCAACTGCTCGAGCTGGTCCGGACCCAGGTCCGACTCCGACATCGGGGGCTCCTCGTGGCGTCGACAGCGGGAACAATCGACGCTACAGTAGCGTTGATCCGGTCGGGTCCGAGGACTTCGGGCCCGTCAACTGCATACGGAGCAAAGTGGAAGCGAGGGCTTCTCACCTCCGGGCCACCACGAGCCTCGGGGGTCGCGACAACGGCCATGCCAACGGCATGGGGCGGCCCTTGCGGGCCGCGTTTTGCTTTCGTTCCGGCCGGCGCAGCCGACCGGTCAGAGGAGGGATGTTGCATCAGCGTTGAACCCAGGATCAACGACCGGATCCGGGCCGCCCAGGTCCGGGTGGTCGGCGCCGACGGCGAGCAGCTCGGGGTGATGGACACCCAGGCCGCCATGCGGCTGGCCAGTCAGCAGGACCTCGACCTGGTCGAGGTCGCCCCGATGGCCCGCCCGCCGGTCTGCAAGATGATGGACTACTCGAAGTTCAAGTACGAGCAGGCCATCAAGGCCAAGGAAGCCAGGCGCAAGCAGAACCTGGTGGCCCTCAAAGAGATGAAGATGCGGCCCAAGATCGACCCGCACGACTACGCCACCAAGAAGGGCCACGTCGAGCGGTTCCTCAAGCAGGGCCACAAGGTCAAGGTCACCATCATGTTCCGCGGCCGCGAGATGGCCCACACCGAGCTCGGGCGGCGGCTGCTGGAGCGGCTGGCCACCGACCTCGTCGAGATCGCCCAGGTCGACAGCCCGGCCCGCCAGGACGGGCGCAACATGATCACGGTGTTCTCGCCCCGCAAGACCCAGGGCAGCGCCAAGGCAACCCCCCCGACCGCCAGCCGGGAGGCGCCCGTCCGCACGCCATAAGTCCAGGAGACCCCGTGCCCAAGATGAAGAGCCACCGGGGCGCCTCGCGGCGCTTCCGGGTGACCAAGACCGGCAAGCTGGTCCGCAGGCAGGCCAGGCTGAACCACATGCTCGAGAAGAAGACCCCCGCCCGCAAGCGCCGGCTCGGCCGCGAGGTCGAGGTGACCGCAGGCGACCGGCGCAGCGTCCGCCGCATGCTCGGCCTGTAGCGGGGGTCACCGAGACGAGCCACCTCCGACCGGAAAGAGAACCACGATGGCTAGAGTCAAGCGAGCCGTCCACGGCGCCAAGGCCAAGCGCACCACCATGGAGCTGGCCAAGGGGTACCGAGGCAGCCGGGGGCGCCACTACCGAGCCGCCAACGAGCAGGTCATGCACGCCCTGCGCTACGCCTACCGGGACCGGCGGGCACGCAAGGGCGACTTCAGGGCCCTCTGGATCGCCCGCATCAACGCGGCCGCCAGGGCCGAGGGCATGACCTACAACCGCTTCATCTCCGGCCTGCGCCTGGCCGGGATCCAGGTCGACCGCAAGGTCCTGGCCGACATCGCGGTCACCGACCCGCGCACCTTCGCGAGCCTGGTCGCAAGCGCCCGCGAGGGCCTGAACGGCAAGGCCTGACGGGCGGCCCGGCTGGCGGCGCCGGCGTGGACGTGATCACCAGCCCGAGCAACCCCGCGGTGCGGGCGGCGCGCAAGCTCGCCCGCCCGTCGTCGAGGGCGAGGGCCGGCGGGCAGTTCCTGCTCGAGGGACCCGAGGGGATCCGGGCGGCCCTGGACGCCGGCCATGTCCCCGACAGCCTGCTGGCCACCGAACGGGCCGTGGCCCGCCACGGCGGCCTGGTCAACACGGCCAGGCAGCGCGGCGCGCAGGTCACCCTGGTCACCGAGCAGGTGCTCT
>Ga0210378_10002090_pt1 | contig 10243 bp, 10 predicted proteins | sample PLM1_60_b1redo_FD_155465 | JGI IMG/M metagenome (GOLD analysis project Ga0210378, IMG submission 155465) | Groundwater sediment microbial communities from an aquifer in East River, Colorado, USA - PLM1_60_b1 redo | ecosystem: Environmental > Terrestrial > Soil > Riparian zone | place: USA: East... | reverse complement strand
TCGTCGCGGTGGTAGCCGTAGCGGCCCGCCAGCAGCAGCAGCAGGGCCACCAGCACGGCGGCCACCCCGAGCAGCCCTGCGGTGGCGAGCGGCGGTCGCGCGGTGATCGGACGGGTCTGGACGGACTGGTGCAGCTGCATCGATGGACCTGCCTCGAGGTTGGCGGCTCGTGGACCCGACGGTAGCCACGCCCGCCGGGCTCGTCCTCGGCCCGCCGGCCGAGATCCGGGCTCCCCCTCGCGGCCCAGCCGGTCGCGGGGCATCCCCTGTTCGGCGGATATAGTGCTGACGGTCGTCCGACGACGCGGGAGTGACGTCATGCGGTACCGGCAACTGGGCGCGTCTGGCCTGCGGGTCTCGGTCCTGACCATGGGCACGATGACCTTCGGCGGCAAAGGAGGGTTCGCCAGCGTCGGCTCGACCGACGTGGAGGGGGCCAGGCGGCAGCTCGACCGCTGCCTGGAGGCCGGGGTCAACCTGGTCGACACCGCCGACGTGTACTCCGACGGGCTGTCCGAGGAGATCGTCGGGCAGGTGCTCGAGGGCCGCCGCGAGGACGTCCTGCTGGCCACCAAGGCGCGCATGCCGATGGGCGACGGCCCCAACGACGCCGGGCTGTCGCGCCACCACCTGGTCAGCGCGTGCGAGGCAAGCCTGCGGCGGCTGCACACCGACCGCATCGACCTGTACCAGGTCCACGAGTGGGACGGGCAGACTCCGCTGGACGAGACGCTCCAGGCCCTCGACGACCTGGTCCGCGCCGGCAAGGTCCGCTACGTCGGCTGCTCCAACTACGCCGGCTGGCAGCTCATGAAGGCGCTCGGCGTGGCCGAGCGGCGGGATCTGACCCGGTTCGTCAGCCAGCAGATCCACTACACGCTGCAGGCCCGAGAGGCCGAGTACGAGCTGCTGCCCATCGCCATCGACCAGGGCCTCGGCGTGCTGGTCTGGAGCCCGCTGGCCGGAGGCCTGCTGAGCGGCAAGTACCGCCGCGGCGAGGCGGGCCCGGCGGGGTCCAGGCTCCTCTCCGGCTGGGACGAACCACCCGTCCGCGACCAGGACAAGCTGTACGACATCGTCGAGGTCGTCGTGGAGGTGGCCAAGGACCGCGGGGTCTCGCCCGCGCGGGTGGCGCTGGCCTGGCTGCTGGACCGGCCGGCGGTGACGTCGGTGGTCGTCGGCGCCCGCACCGACGAGCAGCTCGCCGACAACCTCGGCGCCGCCGACCTGTCGCTGACCCAGGAGGAGCGGGACCGGCTGGACGAGGTCAGCCGGCCACCGCTGCTGTACCCCTACTGGCACCAGGCCAAGACCGCCTCGGACCGGCTGGGCCCGGCCGACCTCCTGCTGCTCGGCCCGCACCTGGCCGGCTGACCGGCCACGGCGGCTACTTGGGCTCGGGGACCTTCGCGGGCTCGGCGGCCTTCTCCGTCTTGGCGTCCGACCTGGAGGATGCCGCCTCCGGCCCGCCGAGGCCGTTGGGCTGGAGCGCCTGGTCCCGCTGCCGACGGGTCCGCTCCAGCAGGGTGCTGATGTCGCCGTGCACCCGACCCAGGTCGTCCAGCAGCGCGTCGCGGAACTCGCGGACCTGCTCGGTCTCGGCGTACAGCGCCGTCCGCTCCTGCTCCACCTCCTGCCGGATGTGGTCGGCCACCTCGCGGGCCTGCGCAAGCGCCTTCTGCGCCTCGCTCTCGACGTCGGCCCGGACCTGCTCGGCCTGCTTCCTGGCCTCCTCGACGATCGTCTCGGCGCGGCTCCTGGCCTTGTCGACGAGCTGCCCGGCCGAACGGCCCGCCTCGGCGATCACCGAGGCCGCCTCGGCGCCGAGCTGCTCGAACGCCGGCGAACCCTCCTTGAGGTTCGCGACCTCGCGCTGTAGCTCGGTCCGCGCCCGTTCGGCCTTGGCGAAGCGGTCGACGGCCTCCTGCAGGCGCGCGAGGAGCTGCGGCATGTAGGTGTCGACCTGCTCGCGGTCGTAGCCTCGCCGTACCACCTGGAAGGCCGGCGGTCCGTCGGTGTTGCGCTGCTCGGACTCGGTGTCCCGTTGGTACACGCTCATGGCACCCCTCCGTCGCGACGCGCGGGAGCCCCGTCGCCTGGCTCGCCGATGCAGGAAGATCGCATCTCCGGTACCGAAGGCGCAAACTCCAGCGAACGTGGCCGTCCGCGCCGGCATCCGGGAAAGGAGACGAATGAGCCGTATCGCACCGGTGGAGGTCCAGGACGCCGAGCCGGAGGCGCGCGCGGAGCTCGAACGGCAGCTCGCGGCGCACGGGCGCGTCACCAACATGAAGCGCACGCTGGCCCACTCCGGGACGGCGCTGTACGCCCTCATGACCTGGTATCCCCTCCGCGACCGCGTCGCGGGGTTCCTGGGGGAGCGGGCGACCACGCTGTTCGCGCACGCGATCTCCACCAGGGCCGATTGCCTGATCTGCTCGACGTTCTTTCGCCGCATCCTGGTCGAGTCCGGGGAGGACCCGGAGGCGCTCGCGCTCGACGGCCGCGAGCAGACGGTGGTCGACTACGGCGTCCAGCTCGTGCGCGACGCCAACCAGGTGTCCGACGCGCTCTACCGTCGCCTGGAGGCGTTCCTGACGCCGGCGCAGATCGTCGACCTGACGGCGTTCGGCGCGCTGATGATCGCGACCAACGTGGTCAACAACGCCCTGCGGGTGGACCTGGACGGGTACCTGGAGCCCTATCGCGACCGGAGCCTGCGGCGATGAGGCGGTTCGACGGCAAGGTGGCGTTCGTCAGCGGGGCCGCGCACGGGCAGGGCCGCGCGGCGGCGGTCGCGTTCGCCGGCGAGGGCGCCCACGTCGCCGCCTTCGACGTCGCGCGGCCGCTCGCCTATCCCGGGTACCCGATGGGATCGGCTGACGAGCTGGCGAGCTTGCGGGCGGAGTGCGAGGCGCTCGGCTCGACCTGCCTGACGTTCGAGGGCGACGTGCGCGACGGCGTGGCCGTCGCCGGCGCCGTCGAGGAGACCGTGGCCCGCCTCGGCGCCGTCGACGTGCTCTTCAACAACGCGGGGATCTGCGCCTACGGCCTCGCGCACGAGCTCACCGAGGCGGCCTGGGACGCGATGATCGACATCAACCTCAAAGGGGTGTGGCTCGTCGCCAGCAAGGTGATCCCGCAGATGATCGGGCAGCGGTCGGGTGTCATCGTCAACAACTGCTCGGTGGCGGGCCTGCGCGGGATGGGGCGGCTCAGCCACTACGCGGCGTCGAAGTGGGGGGTCATGGGCCTGACGAAGTCGTGGGCGATCGAGCTGGCCCCCCACGGCGTGCGCGTGGTGGCGGTCTGCCCGACCGGGGTGAACACGCCGATGAACGATGGGCTGGCGGCGCTCGAGGGGACCTCGCCGCGCGAGATCGCCGAGCGCTCCGCCGGCAACCTCCTCCCCGTGCCATGGATCGAGCCGGAGGGCGTCGCGGAGGCGGTTCTGTTCCTCGCCTCCGACGGCGCCAGGTACGCCACCGGGAGCGCCCTGGTCGTGGACGCGGGGCTCCTCACCCGATAATCCGTTGAGCGGCCTCCGCCCGCCCTGCCATCCTGAGCCCGCAGAGGACGACCAGCGCATGACCAGGAGGCTCCCGTTGCCAGCCCGCAGCATCGTGCCACCACGACTGCTCGGTGCTGCCGGAGCACGCTTCCTCGCGTAGCCGCGCCGGCACGCCCGGGGATGCCCACCCGCCATCCCTGGACACCCTGAGGGCCATCGGGCCTAGAAGCCCTCGGCGTACTCCTGGTCGGTGACCGGGTCGCCCCACTCCGGCGGGCCGCCGACGGTCACCGAGACGTGGGCCATCGGGCTGTCGGGCCCACCACCGTGGTAGTGCCACTCGCCAGGCGGGATATGGACGATGTCCCCGGGCGTGAGCGTGTGGCCGGGTCCTCCCCGCGAGCGCACCCGCCCCCGCCCGCTCACCCCGTACAGCAGCTGCCCGCCGGGATGGGAGTGCCAGTGGGTCCGGGCGCCGGCGGAGAAGTGCACCACCGTCATCCCGGTGCCGCCGGTCACCGGCATGCCCGGGCTCAGCCACACCCGACCGGTGAACGTCGCGGCGTCGCCCTCCTGGTACGGTCCCTCTGCGATGTCCATCGGCGATCCTCCTCCGCGTCCTCGTGGGGCGGAGAACGCTATCAGCGGTCTGGCCCGGTGGCTGCCCGGGGCTGCGGACGATCCGCGACTACCAGCGGGCGGTTCGAGGTCCGCGACTTCGTCCAGGGCCTGGCGGAGGGCAAGGCGAACGGCGCCGCGCTGGCGGTCGGGCTGGCCGGCATCGTCGTGATCCTCGGCGTGCGCCGGCTGTGGCCGCGGGTTCCCGGGGTGATCGTGGCCGTCGGGCTCGGCATCGCGGCGGTGGCGGCGTTCGACCTCACCGGTCGCGGGGTCCAGGTCATCGGGGTCCTGCCACGGGGGCTCCCGTCGCTGACGATCCCCGACATCCGCGTGGACGACCTGCCGCTGCTGTTCAGCGGTGCGTTGGGTATCGCCCTGGTGACGGTGGCGGACACCACCGTGCTGTCGCAGTCGCTGGCCGCCCGGCGGGGGGAGGTGGTGGACCCCAACCAGGAGCTGATCGCCCTCGGCGCCGCCAACCTGGCCGCCGGGGCCTTCCAGGGCTTTCCGGTCAGCAGCAGCGCGTCACGCACGCCGGTCGCCATCGCCGCGGGAGCCCGCACGCAGCTCACCCCCCTGGTGGGCGCGGCGACCATCGCCCTGCTGCTGGTGGTGGCCCCGGGCGCGCTGCGCAACCTCCCCCAGCCGATCCTCGGCGCGGTCGTGATCACGGCGGCGATGGGGCTTGTCGACCCCGCCGCGGTGCGGCGCCTGTACCAGGTCCGGCGCTCGGAGCTCATCCTCTGGCTGGCCGCCTTCGTCGGGGTGGCGCTGCTGGGGGGTGCTGGTCGGGATCATGTCGGCGATCGTGCTGTCGCTGGGCGACTTCGTGCGCCGCGCCTGGCGGCCGCACGACGCCGTGCTCGGCCGCGAGGACGACCTGAAGGGCTACCACGACATCGAACGCCACCCGGCCGGCCGCCAGGTTCCCGGCCTGTTGCTGTACCGGTTCGACGCCCCGCTGTTCTTCGCCAACGCGCGCGTGTTCCGGCGCCGCGTCCGCGGCCTGCTCGCCACCACCACGCCACCCGTCCGCTGGGTGGTGGTGGCCGCCGAGCCGATCACCGACGTCGACACCACCGCGGCCGCCACCCTCGGCGAGCTCCTGGCGGAGCTGCGGCAACAGGGCGTGACGCTGGCGTTCGCCGAGCTGAAGGGGCCGGTGAAGGACCGGCTCCGCCGCTACGGGCTGCTGGCCGCGGTCGGGGAGGACCGCTTCTTCCCCACCGTCGGGACCGCCGTCGACGGCTACCTGCGCGAGACCGGCGTCCAATGGGTGGACTGGGAGGAGCGACCCGAGCGCCCGCCGTAGCGGTCAGCTGGTGCTGGACGACGCCCAGATGTTGATGCCGCCCTCGGTGGCGTAGCGGTCGATCTCGGCCAGCTCGTCGTCGCCGAGCTCCAGGTTCTCCACGGCGGCGAGGTTGGCCTCGAGCTGGGTCACGCTGCTCGCCCCGATCAGCGCCGACGTCACCCGCGGGTCGCGCAGCGTCCAGGCGATCGCCATCTGCGCCAGGCTCTGCCCGCGCCGCGCCGCGATCTGGTTCAGGGCGCGGACCTTCTCGAGGTTCTCGTCGCTGAGCATGTCGCCGCTCAGGGAGCCCGGGCGGCTGGCCCGCGAGCCCTCCGGGATGCCGTGGAGGTACCGGTCGGTCAGCACCCCCTGGGCGAGCGGCGAGAACACGATGCAGCCGACCCCCTCGGCACCGAGCACCTCCAGCAGGCCGTCCTCGATCCAGCGGTTCAGCAGCGAGTACGACGGCTGCTGGATCAGCAGCGGTGTGCCAAGCCCACGCAGGATGCGGGCGGCCTCGCCGGTGCGCTCCGCGGAGTAGGACGAGATCCCGACGTACAGCGCCTTGCCCTGCCGGACGGCCGTATCCAGCGCGCCGAGCGTCTCCTCCAGCGGCGTGTCCGGGTCGAAGCGGTGGGAGTAGAAGATGTCGACGTACGGCAGGCCCATGCGGCGAAGGCTCTGGTCGAGGCTGGCGAGCAGGTACTTGCGGGAGCCCCACTCGCCGTAGGGACCGGGCCACATGTCCCACCCGGCCTTGGTGGAGACGACCAGCTCGTCGCGATGGCCGCGCAGGTCGGTGGCGAGGATGCGGCCGAAGTTCTCCTCGGCCGACCCGTACGGCGGGCCGTAGTTGTTGGCCAGGTCGAAGTGGGTGACCCCCAGGTCGAAGGCGCGCCGGATGATCTCGCGCTGGGTCTCCAGCGGCCGGTCGCCGCCGAAGTTCTGCCACAGGCCCAGCGACACCGCCGGCAACCGCAGCCCGCTGCGCCCGACCCGGCGATAGGGCATGGCGTCGTAGCGGCCGGCGGCCGGCACGTAGGTCATGGCAAACCTCCTCCGCTCACGGCGAACAGGGGCCACTCGTCTCCAACACCCTTGAGGGCATGGGTCCCACGGCCCTCGAGCGCGATGCCGGAGCCGGCGACCAGGTCACGGACGGTCCTGGACACCAGGACCTCTCCAGGGGCGGCGACCCCCATGATCCGGGCGCCGATGTGGACGGCGATCCCGCCCACGTCGTCGCCTCGGAGCTCCACCTCCCCGGTGTGGAGGCCCGCCCGGATATCCAGCCCCGTCGACCGCAGCCCCTCCCGCAGCGCGGCGGCGCAGCGGATGGCCCGGCCCGGCCCGTCGAAGATCGCGAGGATGCCGTCACCGGTGGTCTTGACGAGCTTCCCGCCCTCCCGGTGGACCAGCTCGTGGGCGAGCCGGTCGTGGGTGTCGAGCAGCTCGCGCCAGCGCCGGTCGCCGACCTCACGTGCCCGCTCGGTCGACCCGACGATGTCGGTGAACAGCACGGTGACCAGCATCCTGTCGGCCTGGTGGCCGCGCCGCTGGTCGGCGGTGTCCACGGTGTCCACGGTCACGGCCCTGGCGCCGCGGAGGATGGTGATGTCGTAGCGGTTGGCGGCCGTCTCGTAGTTGGTGCTCTGCCAGGTGGTCTGGCCCCCGACGGCGCCGAAGTGCTGGTCGTCGAGGCGGAGGTTCTGGGACCCGCCGTTCACCTGCACCCGGGCGCCCACGCCGGCGGGGCGGTGGACGGCGAGGTCGCTGGCGCCGTTCAGCATCCGGACCGGGACCGCGCCCCAGGGCCGGGGAAGGCTCAGCACCACGGCCCTGGCGCCGCCCCGCACCTCGAACCCGAGGAGCTGGATCGTGTCCAGGTTGGCGGTGACGTGGGCGAGGCCCCCGCGCGCCTCGATCAGCCAGGGGACGGACCCGTTCACGGTGACCGTGGAGGCCTCCGCCCGCCAGTCGAAGGGCGGGAAGCGGTGGCGTCGGTACTCGATGGCCACGGTCCCGTCCCCGACCTCGACCTTCGGCGCCGGGCCCTCGAAGCGGGCCTGGTACGGCTCCCGCATCCCCGGGTCGGCGACAATGGTGACGCCGGCGGCACGGATGAGCTGCAGGCGCCAGCCCCTCTCCACTGCTCTGCCTCCTCCCGGCACGCGCGCCGAACGCGAACAGTCTCGCAGGGAACGGGCAAGCCGTGGTGCGCTGCCGCCTACGCGCGGCCGGGACGGAGGTCGAGGCGGCGCAGGAGCTGGGCGTTGAGGGCGACGACGATGGTGGACAGGCTCATCAGCACCGCGCCGACGGCGGGGGCCAGGGTGACGCCGGCCCACGCCAGCACCCCGGCGGCGATCGGCACGGCCAGCAGGTTGTAGCCGGTGGCCCAGGCGAGGTTCTGCAGCATCTTGCGGTAGCTGGCGCGCGACAGCTCGATGACGCCGAGCACGCTGCGCGGGTCGTCGGAGGCCAGCACCACCCCGGCCGTCTCGATGGCCACGTCGGTGCCGGCGCCGATCGCGATGCCGACGTCGGCGCGGGCCAGGGCGGGTGCGTCGTTGACGCCGTCGCCGACCATGGCGACCCGCAGGCCGCGGCGCTGGAGGCCGGCCACCGCGGCGTCCTTGTCCTCGGGGAGGACCTCGGCGAGCACCTCGTCCACGCCGAGGTCGGCGGCGACGGCCTCGGCGACCTGGCGGGCGTCCCCGGTGATCATCACGACCCGCTTGCCGAGCCGGTGCAGCCCGGTGACCGCCTGGCGGGACTCGGGGCGGACGGCGTCCTCGAGCGCGAGCGCCCCGAGCACCTTGTCGTCGCGGGCCACGTAGAGCACGGCGCCGCCGCGCGCCTTCCAGGCGTCGACCTGGCCGGCGAGGTCGTCCGGGGGGCTCAGGTCGAGCTCGCGGAGCAGGGCGGGTCCGCCGACGGCGACCACGGCGCCGTCGACCCGCGCGGTGACGCCGCGGCCGGCCATGGAGCGGAAGTCGGCGGCAAGGGCGAGACCGCCGCGCTCGCGGGCGGCGGCGACGATCGCGCGGGCCAGCGGGTGCTCGCTGTCGGCCTCCACTCCGCCGGCCAGCCGCAGCAGCTCGTCGGCGTCGCCGTCGACCGCGACCACGCCGGTGACGGTCGGCTCGCCCTTGGTCAGGGTGCCGGTCTTGTCGAACAGCACGACGTCGACGGTGCGCATCCGCTCCAGCGCCAGCCGGTCCTTGACCAGGATCCCGTTGCGGGCGCTCAGGGCCGTGGAGATCGCGATCACCAGGGGGATCGCCAGCCCGAGCGCGTGCGGGCAGGCGATCACCAGCACGGTCACGGTCCGCTCGACCGCGCTGTCGGGCTCGCCGAGGGCCAGCCAGACGGCGAAGGTGACCAGGCCGACCCCGGCCGCGAACCAGAACAGCAGTGCGGCGGCCCGGTCGGCCAGCGCCTGGGCGCGGGAGCGCGAGGCCTGCGCCTGCTCGACCAGACGGCGGATGCCGGCCAGGGCGGTCTGCTCGCCGACGGCGGCGACCCGGACCCGGATCGCGGAGTCGGTCGCGACCGTCCCGGCGACCACCCGGTCACCCTCAGCCTTGGCCACCGGGCGGGACTCGCCGGTGATCATCGACTCGTCCAGGTCGGCGGACCCGTCCACGACGACCCCGTCGGCGGGTACGCGACCGCCCGGCCGGACCAGCACCAGGTCGCCGACCGCCAGCTCGGCGGCGGCCACCGTGCGGGTGGCGCCGTCGGTGACCAGCTCGGCGTCGTCGGGCAGCAGCGACGCCAGGGCGTCGAGGGCGCTGGAGGCCTGGCCGAGGGCCCGCATCTCCAGCCAGTGGCCGAGCAGCATGATCACGATCAGCAGCGCGAGCTCCCACCAGAAGTCCAGGTCGAACAGGCCGAGCGCGGTGGCGCCGCTGGCGACGAAGGCGACCGTGATGGCCAGCGAGATCAGCAGCATCATCCCCGGCTGGCGCGACCGCGCCTCCGCCACCCCGCCCTGCAGGAACGGCCAGCCGCCGTAGAGGAACACGATCACGCCGCCCACCGGCGCGACCCAGTCCGACCCGGGGAACTGGGGCGGGGTGAAGCCCAGCCAGTCCTGCACCATCTCGGAGTAGACGATCACCGGGACGGCGAGGGCCAGGCTCAGCCAGAACCGGTCGCGGAACTGGGCGGCGTGGTCGCCGTGCCCCCCGCCGTGCCCCCCATGCTCCCCGTGGTCGCCATGCTGGCTCGCCATGGCCATCCTCTCCCGTCGGTCGCCATCGTGGCCGGGGCCAATACCCCCCTAGGGTACCAGGCCGCGCCGCCATGGGCCGCACGGTACAGCCATGGGATACCCTCACGGTCGCATGAGGCCGACCACCACCGGGCCGGTGGCGCCGCGGCCGCTGCCGGTGCAGCGGGCGCTGTTCGACATCCCCGACGACGTCGCCTACTTCAACTGCGCCAGCCTGGCGCCGCAGCTCGAAGCGGCCCGCCAGGCGGCAGAGGTCGCCTGGCGGCGACGCGCGCGCCCGTGGCTGATCGGCAGCGACGACTGGTTCACCGAGGCCGAGGAGCGCCGGACGCTGTTCGCGCGGCTCGCCGGCGTCGATGCCGAGGGTGTCGCCCTGGTGCCCGCCACCAGCTACGGCCTGGCGGTCGCGGCCGCCAACCTCACCGCCGGGCCCGGCCAGCGCGTCCTGGTCCTGGCCGAGGACTACCCGTCCAACTACTACACCTGGCAACGGTTCGCGCGGCGGACCGGCGCCACCGTCGCCGCCGTCGGGCGGCAGGACGGGCAGCCCTGGGCCGAGGCCGTCCTGGACGCACTG